>Ga0137380_10005715_pt1 | contig 11071 bp, 5 predicted proteins | sample SagtaG_17_FD_104809 | JGI IMG/M metagenome (GOLD analysis project Ga0137380, IMG submission 104809) | Vadose zone soil microbial communities from Sagehorn Ranch, Mendocino, California, USA - Sage2_L_100_16 metaG | ecosystem: Environmental > Terrestrial > Soil > Vadose zone | place: USA... | reverse complement strand
CGATCGGGAGCACGCCTACGTCACCCCTGACGACAAGCCGTTTCGCTGGATCCGCGGCTACCAGCTGGGCGGGCGCAGCCTCATCTGGGGTCGGCTGTGCTGGCGCTGGAGCGACCTCGATTTCGAGGCCAACCGGCGCGACGGCCACGGGGTCGATTGGCCGATCCGCTATCACGACTTGGCGCCCTGGTACGCTCACGTCGAGCGGTTCATCGGGGTGAGCGGCGAGCCGCTCGGCCTCGCGCATCTGCCGGACGGCGAGTTCCTCCCGCCGTGGGAAATGAACTGCGCCGAGCGGCTCGTGCAGCAGGGAATCGAGCGTGCGTTCCGCGGGCGGCGCATGACGGTGACGCGGGTTGCCAACCTGACCCGGGCGCACAACGGCCGCGGCCCCTGTCAGGCGCGCAACCAGTGCGCGCGCGGCTGCAGCTACGGTGGCTACTTCTCGAGCTTGAGCGCCACCCTGCCGGCGGCGCGGCAGAGCGGCAAGCTCACCGTCGTCACCGACGCGATCGTGCACAGCGTCATCTACGACGAGCGGGCCGCCCGGGCCGTGGGCGTGCGCGTGATCGACGCGCATACCAAGGCGACGCGCGAATACGCCGGGCGGGTGATTTTCCTGTGCGCCTCGACCCTCGCCACTGCGCAGATCCTGCTGAACTCCAAGAGCGCGCGCTTCCCGACCGGCCTGGCCAACTCGAGCGGCGAGCTGGGCCACAACGTGATGGACCACATCTCGAAGGCGGGTGCGCGCGGCGTCGTGCCCGGTCTGTTGGACAAGTACGTCTACGGCCGGCGGCCCACCGGGACGTACATCCCGCGCTTCCGAAATCTCGGTGTGAAGGGGGAGGCGCAGCTCGGGTTCCTGCGCGGCTACGGAATCCAGGCGGGGGCTGGTCGGGAGGGCTGGACGCGCGGCGCGGCGGAGCCGGGACTGGGAGCGGACTTGAAGCAGCGGCTGCGCGAGCCGGGACCATGGAGAATCTCGCTGCAGGGCTACGGCGAGTGCCTGCCGCGGCACGAGAACTATGTGGATCTCGACCCGGAACGGAAGGACCAGTGGGGGATCCCGCTCTTGCGGATCCATTGCGCCTGGAGCGCCAACGAGCGGGCCATCCGCGAAGACGTACAGACGCAGGGGGCCGAGATGCTGGAGGCCGCCGGCTGCACCAACGTCGAGACGTACGACGACGAGGGGCCGCCCGGCTTCAGCGTGCACGAGATGGGGACCGCACGCATGGGCAAGGACCCCAGGACGTCGGTGCTCAACGCGCACAACCAGGCGCACGACGTGCCGAACCTCTTCGTCACCGACGGTGCCTGCATGGCCAGCTCATCGTGCGTCAATCCGTCGCTCACCTATATGGCCCTCACCGCGCGCGCCGCGGACTACGCTGTGAGCGAGCTGCAACGCCGTAACCTGTGACTCAGCCCGCGCGTGCCGCACAGCTCAGGGTCGCCGCGACGTCGTTCCTGGCGCTGTTCTCGATAGTCGGGATCGCGCTCTACGGCTTGCCGTTCTTCTACGACTTCATGGTGCGCGAGTTCGGCTGGTCGCGCGCCCAGGTGACTTCCGGCAACGCGATCAGCAAGCTCGTCGTCGGGCCGCTGTTCGGGTTCCTCGCCGGCTGGCTGGTCGACCGCTTCGGCCCGCGCCGCCTCATGGTCGCGGGGATCCTCATGGCTGGTGCCGCGCTCGTCGGGCTCGGGGCAATCCACACGCTCGCGGGGTTTTACTTCTTCTACTTCTTCAACGCGCTTGGGAACTTCTGCGGCGGGCCGCTCCCGAACCAGGTGCTCTTGTCCCGCTGGTTCACCGCGGCGCGCGGCCGGGCGATGGGCTTCGCGTACCTTGGCATCGGGGTCGGCGGCGCGATGGTGCCGTTCCTGGCGGTGTGGCTGACGCGGGCAGTCGGCTGGCAAGGCGCGCTACAGGCCCTGGGCGTGCTGATCGTCGTCGCGGCCCTGCCGCTGGCGCTGTTTGTCCCTGAGGCGCCGCCTGCGGCAGCCGGCACCCCGACCCCCGATCCCCGGGCCGCGGGCCCCGCTTCCATCCGCACGGTCCTTCGTGCGCCGGCATTCTACCTGCTGCTTGCCGGCAGCATGTGCTCAATCGCCGCGGTCGGCGGCACGAACCAGCACCTGAAGCTGTTCCTGAGCCTCGATCACGGCTACTCGCAGGCTGCGGCCGCACAGATCGCGTCGCTGGTGCTCGTGTCGAGCCTGGCCGGCCGTTTGGGCATGGGGTGGCTGGCGGACCGAATGTCCAAGAAGTACGTGATGCTGTTGATCTATGGGCTCGTCGCGTCGGCGATCCCCTTGCTCCTCCTCACGGGAACGCCCGCAGCGATCTACCTCTTCGCCTTAGTCTTCGGGATCGGGCTGGGCGGTGAGTACATGGTCATCCCGCTCATGGCCGCCGAGCTGTTCGGGGTGCGGGTGCTGGGACGCGCGATGGGTGTCGTTCTGACGGCCGACGGCGTTGCCGAGGCGCTCGCGCCTGTGCTCGTGGGACGGATGCGCGATGTGACGGGGAGCTACGCCACCGGCTTCGCGGCCGTGATCGGCTTTGCGATCACGGGCGCGATCGCAGTGCTGTTCCTGCCGCCTACCTCCCCGCCTGTCCCCACCTTTGTAGGGGCGCAGCATGCTGCGCCCTACGCGCGCCCCTAGGGAGGGGCTGATGGCCACGCGACGCATCGGGATCATCATGAACGGCGTCACTGGCCGCATGGGATTGAACCAGCATCTCGTCCGCTCGATCGTCGCCATCCGACAACAGGGCGGCGTAGCGTTGCCGGGCGGTGAGCGGCTGCTTCCCGACCCGATCCTCGTCGGTCGGAACGAGTCCAAGCTCCGGGCAGTCGCCGAAGCGCACGGCATCGAGCGCGTGTCGACCGACCTGGACGCCTGCCTCACGAATCCAGCGGACTCGATCTACTTCGACGCTACGCTGACCTCCCTCCGCGCCGACCACGTGCGGCGGGCCATCGCCGCGGGCAAGCACGTCTACTGCGAGAAGCCGCTGGCGACCACGACGGCCGAAGCGCTCGACCTGCTGCGTCTCGCCCACCGCCGCGGGGTGAAGCATGGCATCGTGCAGGACAAGCTCTTCCTCCCCGGCATCCGCAAGCTCAGGCGCTTGGTCGACGAGGGGTTCTTCGGCCGCATCCTGAGCGTGCGCGGCGAGTTTGGGTACTGGGTATTCGAGGGCGACGAGCCGCCGGCGCAACGCCCGTCGTGGAACTACAAGAAGGAGGAGGGCGGCGGGATCATTCTCGACATGTTCGCCCACTGGCGCTACCTGCTCGACCACACGTTCGGGGAGGTCAAGGCCGTGCAGTGCACCGGCGCGACGCACATCCCCGCACGAGTTGACGAGCGGGGCAAGCGCTACGCCGCGACGGCGGACGACGCAGCGTACGCCACCTTCGTGCTGGCCGGGCCCGCAGGCGACATAGTCGCGCAGTTCAACTCCTCGTGGGCGGTACGCGTGTACCGCGACGACCTGCTGCAAATCCAGGTCGACGGCACGCTCGGCAGCGCCGTCGCGGGCTTACGGAGCTGCAAGACGCAGCCTCGCGCCGACACGCCGCGGGCGGTGTGGAACCCTGATGTGCCGAACCCGTTCGCCTTCTATGCGCAGTGGCGAGAGGTCCCGGACGAGGGGCCGCCCGACAACGCCTTCAAGGTGCAGTGGGAAATGTTCCTGCGTCACGTCGCGGCGGACGAGCCATTCCCACACGATTTCTGCGAGGGCGCGAAGGGCGTGCAGCTCGCGGAGCTGGGACTCCAGTCGTGGGCGGAGCGCCGCTGGGTCGAGGTGCCGTCGCTCGCCCCCTCTCCCTCGCTCGGCGAGTCCTCACCCCCTGACCCACTCTCCCTTCGGGAGAGGGGGCACATCATGAGTTCCCCCTCTCCGGAACGGAGAGGGGGAAAGGGGGGGAGGACCATCCGCCTGCCGCGCCCTGACGGCGCGCTCGAGCTGTACACGCTGCGGGAGCCCGTCGCCTGGAGCGCTCCCGCGGGGCCGATCCAGAGCCGCGTCGCGTACGCTGCGGCGCACGTCGTGTGCGACGCCCTCGCCGACTGCGATCCGCTCTCGCAACCGCGGCTCGACTGGGAGGCCACGCTTTCCTACCGTCGTTACTTGTGGTCGTTCGGCCTGGCCGTCGCCGAGGCGATGGACACGGCGCAGCGCGGCACGGGGCTAGGCTGGCCGGGGGCGCGCGAGCTCATCCGCCGCTCGATGAGTGAGGCACGGGCGACCGGGGGGAGGATCGCCTGCGGCGCCGGCACCGACCATTTGATGCCGGGTGAGCGCGTGACGCTCGACGACGTCGCGCACGCCTACGAGGAGCAGGTCGGCTACGTCGAGCGGCATGGCGGACGGGTGATCCTGATGGCGAGCCGGGCGTTGGCGCGGGCGGCGCGCGGGCCGGACGACTACCGCCGGGTGTACGGCACGATCCTCCGGCAGGCGAGCCGGCCGGTGATTCTCCACTGGCTGGGGGACATGTTCGACCCGGAGCTCGCCGGGTATTGGGGAACGCGGCACGTGCGAGAGGCCATGCACGTCTGCCTTGGGATCATCCGCGAGCACCGAACCAAGGTCGACGGCATCAAGATCTCGCTGCTCGACGCGGAGCGCGAGATCGAGATGCGCGCGCTCCTCCCCGACGGTGTGCGCATGTACACGGGCGACGACTTGAACTACGACCGGCTGATACTGGGAGACGGGGGGGCGGGAGACGGTCACAGGCACAGCGACGCGCTGCTGGGGATCTTCGACGCGATCGCGCCCGCTGCGTCGGCCGCGCTGCAGGCCTTGGACCGGGGGGACGTGGCCGGTTACCGCCGGGCGCTGGGGCCCAGCGTGGCGCTGTCGCGCCACATCTTCCAGCCCCCCACGTACGCGTACAAGACGGGCGTTGTATTCCTGGCGTATCTGAACGGCCACCAGACGCACTTTCGGATGCTCGGAGGTGCCGAGAGCTGGCGCTCCTTGCCGCATCTGGCCGAGCTGTTTCGGCTCGCGGACTGTGCCGGGCTGCTCGTCGATCCGGACCGCGCCGCGGAGCGGATGCGGCGGGTGCTGGCGCTCGCGGGGGTCGAGTGAGGCCATCACCCGCTGACCCGTTCGGGTCCTCACCCCCTGTCCCCCTCTCCGTTCCGGAGAGGGGGGACGTCCCGAGTTCCCCCTCTCCCGAAGGGAGAGGGGGTCAGGGGGTGAGGACTGCGGGGTCCCCCAGGATCAGCCGACTCAGCCTGAATCAGATCACCGTCGAGCGGGCGAGTCTCGTGGAGGCCGTCGAGGCGTGTGCCCGGCACGGCGTGCCATACATCGCCGTGTGGCGCCACAAGCTCGCGGAGACGGGACTCGATCGGGCGGTGCGCCTGGTGCGCGACGCCGGGCTACGCGTGTCGAGCGTGTGTCGAGGAGGGATGTTCCCGGCGGCGACCCACGCGGAGCGGGAGTCGCGGATCGAGGACAACCGGCGGGCGGTGGACGAAGCGGCGGCGCTGGGCGCGGAGGTCCTTGTCCTGGTGTGCGGGGCCGCGCCCCTGCCCGACCGGGACATCGCCGCGGCGCGTCGCATGGTCGCGGACGGCATCGCGCGCCTCGTGCCGTACGCCACGGAGCGCGGCGTGCGACTCGGGATCGAGCCGATGCACCCCGCGTTCGCGGCCGAGCGCTCCTGCATCACGACGCTGCGCGAGGCGCGCTGTCTGGCGGAGCGGTTCGATGCTGCGAGCGTCGGCCTCGTGGCCGACGTCTATCACATCTGGTGGGACCCCGACGTGTACGAGGAACTCGCCCGCGCCGCCGGGCGGCTGGTCGGGTTCCACGTCTCCGACTGGCTGGTGCCCGTGCACGACGTGCTGATGAACCGCGGCATGATGGGCGACGGCGTGATCGAGCTGCGGCGGATCCGCGGGGCCGTCGAGGGCGCCGGGTACGCCGGCCCGATCGAGGTCGAGATCTTCAACGAGGCAGTCTGGAGTACGCCGGTCGATACCCTCCTGCCGCTGATCAAGGAGCGATACCTCGCATGCGTCTGACGATCGCCTGTCTGCTAGCGCTGAGCGTCGCCGGCACCCGTGACCTCCCCTCGAACTACGTCGCGGGGACGGTGATCGAGCTGAATGACAACGGCGCGTGGTCGTGGTTCATGGACGAGCGGGCGATCGTCGACGACGGCCAGCTCATCGTGGGGTCGGTTCGCGCCGTGGGCGACTATCGCAACGACCGTGCCCCCGACTGGGGCAACGTCGAGGTCTCCGTCTACGACCTCGCTTCGGGCGCGACACGGCACACGGTGCTGCACCGCCACCTGCAGCAGGACGACCACGCGAGTCCCGCGTTCCTCGCCCTGCCGGATGGCCGCTATCTGGCGGTGTACACGCAGCACGGGGTCGAGCGCCGCATCTACTACGCGGTGTCGGAGCCGCACAACCCTCTCAAATGGGGGCCCGCATCGACCTTCGACACGCCGGGCAGCCCCGCCCAGCCGCTGCGCGGCAACAACGTCACGTACTCGAACCTGTTCCGCCTGTCCTCGGGCCGCATCCTGAACTTCTTCCGCGGCGTCGATCTCGACCCGAACTACATGTACTCGGACGACACCGGCCGCACCTGGCGCTACGGCGGTCGCGTGGCCCACGGCAAGGACGGCTACAGCCCCTATCTCAAGTACGCCTTCGACGGCGTGAGCACGATCCACTTCGTCATGACGGAAGACCACCCGCGCAACTACGACAACAGCCTGTATCACGCCTTCGTGCGCGACGGCACCATCTACCTCTCGGACGGCACGCGCCGCGGCAAGCTCAGCGAGACCACCGACGTGGAGATCAACGCGTGGGACCTGACCAAGGTGTTTCAGGGCGACCCAGACAACGTGGCGTGGATGAGCGACCTCGAGCTGGATGCGCAGCAGCGGCCGTACGTGGTGTTCTCGGTCCAGAAGGACGGCCGCGGCCTGCCGCGCGGCCAGGGAGGGTTCGACCACCGCTTCGACTATGGCCGCTGGGACGGATCGGCGTGGCGGGTGCACGAGATCGCGTACGCGGGAACGCGGCTGTACGCCGGAGAGGACGACTACACGGGTCTGGCCTCGCTCGATCCCAACGACCCGGACGTCGTCTACATCTCGACCGACGCGGATCCGGTCACCGGGACGGCGCTCGTCAGTCGTGTCGACGACCGGCGCCATCACGAGCTGTTCCGGGGCACGACGCGGGACTCGGGCGCCACGTGGCGCTGGGAGCCGATCACGGCCAACTCGACCATGGACAACCTCCGGCCGGTCGTGCCCAGATGGAAGGATCGGCGCACGGCGCTCGTGTGGATGCGGGGGACATACAAGAACAACCACGGTGAGTGGACGACGGCGGTCGTCGCGATGATCCTCCCGCCCGCACCGGCCCGCTGATGCCGTGCCGGTCGCTCACCGCGTGCGTGATCGCGGTGAGTGCCCTCGCGCCCGTCACGGCGGCCCAGAGCGTTTCCGTCCGGGGGGAGCTGCCGCTCGTATGGGACGCGGTGGCGCCCGGCGTCTGGAAGGCGACCGTCGGCACGCCCGACTCTTTAAGCCTGCTCGACGCGGCTGGTGGCGCGCCGCGCCGGGACGCGCTGCTCCGCCTGCCGTCGGTGGACTTTCCGCTGCCGCGCGAGGAGATCCGTGTGTCGCGACGCGACCGCAAGGTCTCGCTCCGTTTCCCGCTCGAGCCGTCCGAAGAGCTCTACGGACTCGGGCTCAACTTCAAGGCCGTCGGGCAACGGGGGACGGTGAAGCAGCTGCACGTCGACCACTACGGGGGATCGGACAACGGGCGGACCCATGCGCCGGTGCCGTTCTACGTGTCGAGCGCCGGCTACGGCGTGCTGATCGACGCGCCGCGCTACGTCACCGTGTATGCGGGAACGGCCGTCCGCAGGGATTCGAAACATCCGCCGCCGGTCAAAGACCGAAATACCGACAGGAGCTGGTCGTCCCAGCCGCGGTCCGACGCCGTCGAGGTGCTGATCCCATCGGCCGGGGCGCGGCTTTACGTCTTCGCCGGCCCGACTCCCCTCGACGCGGTGCGACGCTACAATCTGTTCTCGGGTGGCGGCGCGCTCCCGCCCAAGTGGGGGCTCGGGTTCCTGCATCGCGTCCCGACGCTGTACACCGCCGATCAGGTGCTGCACGAGGTGGATGAGTTCGTCGCGCGCGGCTACCCGCTCGATGTAATCGGACTCGAGCCGGGGTGGCAGAGCGCGGCGTACCCCGGGACCTTCGTCTGGGACACGACGCGCTTCCCGGACGCGCCCGAGTTCATGCGGCAAATGCAGCGCCGGGGCGTGGCCGTGAATCTCTGGATCAACCCGTATGTCTCGCCCCGGGCGCCCTTCTACGAGAAGCTCCGGCCGCTCTCCGGCTCGCACACCGTCTGGACCGGACTCGTTCCTGACTTCACGCTCGCCGAGACACGCGCCGTCGTGCTCGATCTGTTCCGGCGCGAGCACTTGGACCTCGGCGTCTCGGGTTACAAGATCGACGAGGTCGACGGCTACGACAGATGGCTCTGGCCGGATGATGCGGAGTTTCCATCGGGCCTCTCCGGGGAAGAGATGCGTCAGGTGTACGGACTCTCGCTGCAGCGCGCCACGGCGCAGCTGTTCCACGAGCGCGACCGGCGCACCTGGGGTCTCGTGCGCGGCTCGAACGCCGGGGCCGCGCCGCTGCCGTACGTGATCTACAACGACTACTACAGCCACCCTGACTTCATCACCGCGCTGGTGAACAGCGGCTTCATCGGCGTCCTCTGGACGCCCGAGGTCCGCTCGTCCAAGACGAGCGAGGAGTGGCTGCGCCGCATGCAGTCGGTGTGCTTCTCCCCGCTCGCGATGCTCAACGCCTGGTCGGACGGCACGAAGCCGTGGTCGTTTCCGGACGTGGCCGACGCAGTGCGGGATGTGATGAAGCTCCGGGTACGGCTCCTGCCGTATCTCTACACGGCGTTCGCGCATTACCACTTTGAGGGGACGCCCCCGTTCCGCGCGATGGCGCTGGTCGAGGGGTTCCGGTCAGACCGCGACGTCAAGGACCAGTTCATGGTGGGTGACGACCTGCTCGTGGCGCCGCTGTTCGCCGGGGATAGCGCGCGCACCGTGGTCCTGCCGGCCGGGCGGTGGTACGACTTTTATACCGGGGACGTCGCAGGGAACGGAGAGACGATCACTGTACGCCCCGGTCTCGAGCGCATTCCCCTGTTCGTGCGCGACGGCGCCATCATCCCGCTGCTCGCCGACGAACCACGCCAGGTGCCGGCGCCCGCCGAGCGGGTGGACCTGGAGGTGCGGCACTACGGCGATGCGGACGGCCGCTTCGACCTGTACGACGATGACGGCGCGACGTTCGCGTACGAGCGGGGCGCCTTCGCGTGGAGTACGCTGGCGGTCAAGCGGGATGCCTCGGGACAGCTCCAGGGCAGCGTGCCCAGACCGCTCAGCGGGAAACCGTTCAGCTATCGCGCTATCCGATGGAAGATGCTCCCGTGATCGTGCCATCCTGTCTCGCTCTGCTCCTGTCGCTGCAGACACCTGCGACGCGCGTCGATTGGCCCGTGTTTCTCGCGCGCCGCGACCTGATTTGGGACCGTCTCCCCACGCGCTGGGGCGAGAGCGCGTTCATCGGCAACGGGCGCCTCGGCGCCACAATCGATGCGCAGGGAGGAGTGCTTGGCTGGACCATCAACCGCACGGACTTCGTCCACGACCAGTCGCGCTTCCCCATCGGGCGCGTCGTCGTGAAGACCACCGGAACAGTGCAGGGGGGCAACGCACGCTTGGCACTGTGGGACGCCGAGGCGAGCGGGACGGTCACCACGGACCTAGGAGAGGTCCGCTGGCGTAGCTTCACTGCCGCTCAGCCGTCGGTGATCGTCATCGTGCTCGACGCACGGGGCGGCGAGCGGGGGGGCGACGTGGACCTGGACTGGGCGCCGGCCGAGGCGCGGCCACCGCGCAAAGTGGCGCGGAAGGAGGCGTTCGCGCCGGAGGACCTGCATCCACCGCCGACCGTCACGCGCTCGCCGGCGGGTCTGACGAGCGTGCAGACGTTTTTCAATGGCGGGGCGCACGCCGAGTCGATCGTGTGGAGTTCCCCCTCTCCCGGAGGGAGAGGGGGTCAGGGGGTGAGGACCCACGAAACGGGTCAGGTGAGGACTTTCTACATCAGCATCGGTCGCGGGAAAACCGGCCGCGAAGCCCTTGCCGAGGCGCAGGCCGCCACGGGGGAGGCCGCGCGGGTAGGGCTGGCGCGACTCGCGGCGGCGCACCGGAAGTGGTGGCACGCCTACTATCCGGCGAGCTTCCTCACGTTCCCTGACGCCCGCCTCGAGGCGTATTACTGGATTCAGATCTACAAGCTCGGCTCCGCGATGCGCCCGGACGGGCCGATCCTGGACCTGAACGGCCCCTGGTACAGCGCCACGCCGTGGCCTGCGATCTGGTGGAACCTGAACATCCAGCTCACCTACTCCCCGTTGTTCCGGGCGAACCGCCTCGATCTCGCCGAATCGTTGTTCCGCAATCTGGATCAGCATCGGCAAGCGCTGATCGACAACGTCCCCGAGCGGCTGCGCGGCGAAGCAGCGGCGATCGGTCGCAGCTCGGGTCCCGACCTGGTGCGGTCTGTGGATCTTGCGACGGCGCAGAGCGACGCCGCTCATGAGATGGGGGACCTGCCGTGGACCATGTACTACTACTGGCTCCACTACCGCTACCAGATGGACGACTGGATGCTGCGCGAGCGCGCCTATCCGCTGCTCAAGCTGGCGATCGGGAATTACCTCGCGTACGTGGAGCGCGGGGACGAGGGGCGCTGGCACCTGCCGCCGACGCACTCGCCTGAGCTCGCCACGGTGCCGGACGCGAACTACGATCTGGCGCTGCTGCGCTGGGGTCTCGAGACGCTGGTCGCCAGTGCCGAGCGTCTCGGGCTCGACGAGCCGCTGCTGCCCCGCTGGCGCGACGTGCTCGCCAACCTCACGCCGTTTCCCACCGACTCCGCGGGGCTGATGG
>Ga0137380_10005712_pt1 | contig 11075 bp, 11 predicted proteins | sample SagtaG_17_FD_104809 | JGI IMG/M metagenome (GOLD analysis project Ga0137380, IMG submission 104809) | Vadose zone soil microbial communities from Sagehorn Ranch, Mendocino, California, USA - Sage2_L_100_16 metaG | ecosystem: Environmental > Terrestrial > Soil > Vadose zone | place: USA... | reverse complement strand
TTGCACTCGGAGCCAGCCACGCCAACGTGCATTACAACCTCGGAGTTGTGTACGCTCGCTTGGCCAATTATGACGCCGCCTGGCTCCACGCTCGGATTGCCGAGCACCAGGGCTATCCGGCAGGAAACTTAATCAGCCGGCTGGCGCAACTCGCGCCCGAGCCCATTTGGTAGCCGGGTACTGTTTAGAGTACCTGTAGGGCAGGTCAGAAGCGGTAGCAGTTGATCTCGTGCTCGTCCGCCTGGAAAAAGAGGAGCGTTCCGGTCTCGTTCGTCTCGTACTCGGGCCACTTGGTTCCGAGGGCCAGGCGTTGCTCGACCTTGCCTGTGTCCTTGCGAACCTTGAGGAGCCCCGGCGGGCAGTTCTGTTCGCCTCTCCTTATAAGTGGTCAGGAAAGCGTCTGGTCTACGAAAGTGGGGCCGGCTTTTTCCAAGCGCAAGGTGAAGTGTCGATGCGAGGTGGTGCGCGCATTGGTCATCCGCCGCGCGACGGTAACGGGCTCTGCCTCTTGCGATTAGAAGGCACTTTGTCGGGATGTTTGCCGCAGGACCTGGGCCGCCCCCGTTGTCAGCCCAACTGCGTAGCTCCCGGTGCTTCGCCGCAGCGCGGTCAGGCTAGGCTCATTGTACCACGCGAACAGGCACTAAACTCCGCCCCCCCATGGTGCCTGTACCAAGCTGGCCGGAGGAGTTATCCCCCCAGCAGTACGCCGCGGCTCCGGTTGTGATCCCGCAGGTGTACGTGCCCCCTCCCGCGCTCAGCGCGGCAAAGGTAAGCCCCCCCGAGATGGCCACCGGCGTCGCGCTGTCCATGGTCGTCCCGTTGCCGAGCTGACCCAAGTTATTGAAGCCCCAGCAATACGCGGCGCCCAGCGGCGTGACGCCGCACGTATGAGAGCTCCCCGCGCTCACCACGGCGAACGTGAGCCCGCCGCCCACCGCGACCGGGGTCATGCTGCACGGCCCCGCCGCGAGGCAGGTGTAAGGTCCAGTGGTCGTCCCGTTGCCAAGTTGCCCGTAATGGTTCCACCCCCAACAGTAGGCAGCGCCCGCCGGCGTCATCCCGCAGCTGTGGGCATCTGCGGCGCTCACTGCGGCGAAGGTGAGCCCCCCAGAGACTGCTGCAGGCATCGTGCTGTTCGTGGTCGTGCCGCTGCCAAGCTCGCCGGAGGAATTATCCCCCCAGCAGTATGCGGCACCTGCCGTCGTTACCCCGCAAGTGTGACCGGTCCCAGGGTTCACCGCGGCGAAGGCGAGCCCCCCGGAGACTACAGTAGGCGTCGTGCTGTTCATCGTCGTGCCGGTGCCAAGTTGACCCAAGTTGTTAAGGCCCCAGCAGTAGGCGACGCCCGCGGTCGTGACCCCGCAGGTCTGGGTGGCCCTCGCGCGCACCGCGGCGAACGTGAGCCCCCCGGAGACTACAGCAGGCGTCGTCCTGTTCATCGTCGTGCCGGTGCCGAGCTCACCGAATAGGTTGATCCCCCAGCAGTAGGCGGTGCCTGCAGTCGTGACCCCGCAGGTGTGCCCGGTCCCCGCGCTCACTACGGCAAAGGCGAGGCCCCCTGAGACCGCCACAGGCGTCGCGCTCCCCGTGCTGTCGCCGTCGCCGAGCTCGCCACCGCCCCAGCAATAGGCCGCGCCGCTTGGGCGGACCCCGCAGGTGTGGAATTCCCCAGCGCTGATCCCGGCGAATGTGAGCCCGATAGGCGCACCCAGATTGCCACCGCATCCGGCGAGCATCATTCCTGCTAGGACCGCCATTCCGCGGCACGCCAGTCGCTCGAATGCTTCCCGTCCATCGGTCATGGGATTTTCCCCTTTAGCGAGCGCGGTGCACACACGGAACCGCGAAGTATCGGGCCTGATACGGATTCCGCTAGGCCGTAGGCGAGTTCTCACCGATTACGCCCTCGCAATACTCCACTGTGTCCGTGACCTGGCGAACGGTAGCGCGGGTGGGCCAAGTGGCAGTCAAGGGGTTCGCCGGGAACCCGTCGCATGCGTTCTGGAGCGGCAAACACAGCGGCAAAGCCCCTCGCAGCATGTGACTCTCGCACAGCTTAGACCCGTGCACCGGACTCGCAGTCCGCCGTCCGTCCGGAGGTTGTATTTGGGGTGAATCGCCATAGATCGTGGTCCATGAAGCTCGTCCGGAACTCTCCTCACAGGAAGACATGATGGAACGTGCCGCCGGGCTTGTTACTCACGGCAGAAGAAGTAGCGGATTGGCTGAAGGTTGCGCGGCGACAGGTGCAGCGATTGGGAATCCCCTGGAATCGATCTCGGTCGCAAGACGCCTCGCTACCAGGTCAAGGACGTCTTGGCGTGGCTCGAGACTCGCCGCCGAGACGGCGGACGCCGACGGGTTGCAGCTCGCTGAGCCGCGTGTGCCCTCTGTGTTGTGCTGCCACGCCTACCCATTCTGCTAACCTGCGTGTTCCGGAGAGTCCCTGTTGGTTAGGCCGGGATGCGCTTCTTGCGCGAAGCAAGCGCGCGGACTACTGCGGCGGGCGACCCACCGATCGCCAACACGGACCTTAGCAGGAGGTCGACGCTTACAGAGGGATCTCCAGATTCCATCTTCGCAACGCGTGACTGACTCGAGCCGACCAACTCAGCGACCCGACTCTGCGACAGTTTCCGGCGGATCCGAAGGGCATGCAGGCAGCGGGCTAGGGCGAGTTTCATTTCGACGAACGCAGCCTCCTGCTTGTTGAGGCCCAGAAACTCAGCGGCCGTGCCAACCTTCCACCCCGCAGCTTCAAGACGAGCCCTCTTCGTGCTGTTCATGGAGCAGATCCTCCCATCGTACTAATGCAGGCTGTCGTAGTGCTTCAGCCTTCTCTTGCACGTGTCGATAACGCCCTGTGGCGTCTGTCGAGTCGTCTTCGCAAAGACTTCTAAGATCACAATGGCGTCGGGGTCGATGCGGTACACAGTCCGCCAGTCCTGGCCTTTGTCGGGAACCCGGAGCTCGTGGCATCGTCGGCCGATCGACGGCATCGGTCGCGAATGCGGTAAACTTAGACTCTCGCCCTGCTGCAGCCTGCCGAGTAGATACCCCGCTTCAATTCTCGCCTCCTCGGAGAAGGGCGGCGTCTTGATCTGGCCGTGTAGCCAAACGAGGGGCTTCTCCCTCGGCACCATCGGACAACAAGATATGTCAAATATGACATATCAACAAGGGTGGCTACGCTGAGGCAGCCCGCGGCTTGGGGGGCGTAGACCGGGGCGCAGACGTGGACAGCGAGTTGCCCCTCCAGGATTCGAACCTGGATTACCGGATCCAGAGGGGCCCAGTTAACCAGCCGAATTCCAGCAACTTGCGGTACTCAACGCGAGCTCGTGTCACCCGCTGCTGGAGTTCAGTTCGTCGGACGTCACTTGTTGCTCGTCTTAGGTCGCACACATGTCAGCTTCCACTTTACCTCACGTGGTCAGAGCGCACGCAAATGAACCGCAACGGCCAGCGCCCGCCAGCCCTAGCCGTTGTGCATGCGGTCCCGTCGCGGATCTGATCTCGGTGTTGCCGTCGAGCGAGAACACGTGCGGCAGTCGCTCACTCGGGCCGCGAGACTTTCGAATCGGCGGACGCGTCGTTAGCGCCCCACGCCACGCCTGTGGTCTCGTCGATGACGATTGTATGGGCATCGCCCCACCGCCGCGGCTCGTTGACCCGTTGGATCGTGTGCCCCATTTCGCGCAAGATCGTGAGCAGGCTATCGCTCATGGCCGCCTGCTCGACTAGCGCGGTATCGGGCATCCACGCGTGGTGGATCCGCGGCCCGGCCACTGCTTCGCGGGCCGTCATCCCGAACTCGATCACGTTCAGTACGACGGCCAGTAGGGTATTGGGAATCGTCCGCCCCCCAGGTGTGCCGGTGACGAGCCGCAACTGACCGTTGTGGGCGACGATCGTCGGCGCCATCGAACTAAGCATTCGCTTCCGTGGGGCAATCACATTCGCCGCTGTGCCGATCTCCCCATCGGCCCCCGTGCAGCCTTGCTTCTTGTTGAAGTCGTCCATCTCGTTGTTTAGCAGAAACCCAGCGCCCTGGACGACGAGCCCGGAGCCGTACCACCAGTTGATCGTGTACGTGTTGGCGACGGCGTTCCCGTCTCGATCCACGATCGAAAAGTGAGTGGTTTGGGGATGCTCGGACGGAGGGCATGCGACGTTGGGGCCGAGATGCACGCTCGCCGTAGCACGCTGGGGGTCGATCGACGCAGCGAGCGAATCGGCGTAGGCCTTTGACGTGAGCCGCTGCACGGGCTGGGGCGCAAAGTCGGGGTCTCCCAGCCAGCGCGCACGGTCCAGATACGCGCGCCGCATGGCCTCCATGGTCAGATGGTGGGTTGTCGCCGAGTATCGACCGGCCGCCTTGAGGTCGAAGCGCTCGAGAATGTTGAGCATCTCGATCAGTACCGTGCCCCCCGAGCTCGGCGGCGGTGCGGAGATGATCTCGTACCCTCGGAACGTGCCTCGTAAAGGTACGCGCTCGCGAGCGCGGTACGCCGCGAGGTCCGCCTTGGTAAGGAGTCCGCCGTGGGCCGCCATTTGACTCGCGATGCTGTCGGCAATCCAGCCTCGGTAGAACACATCCGGTCCCGTGCGGGCGATGTCTCGAAGGGCGCGGGCGAGATCGGGCAGCCGTAGGGTGTCGCCGGCTGCCCACTGGCCGCCGCCCGGCTTTCCATAAACCGCGAGCGACGACGGGAACCGGGAGAATACGCTATCCACAAACCAGTTCAGCTCTCGCGCCATCGGGCCGGATAGAGGGAACCCGGTTGCGGCGAGGGCGGCGGCGGGGGCTAGCACAGTAGCCCACGGCAGGCGTCCGTATTTCTTATGTGCCAACGCGAGTCCGCGCACCGTCCCAGGGACGCCAACGGCCACGTAGCCCTTTGTGGAGAGGTCGTGGTCGATTGAGCCGTCCACTCGGAGATACATCGTGGGCGTGGCGCGCGCGGGGGCGGTTTCGCGGTAGTCAATCACACTCGTCCGCCCATTGCGGAGACGGATGAGCATGAAGCCCCCGCCTCCGATGTTCCCCGCCGCGGGAAGGGTCACCGCCAGTGCGAACGCGGTGGCCACGGCGGCATCCACGGCATTGCCGCCCTGGCGTAGGATGGCGGCGCCTACGTCGGATGCTGGAGCCGACGCGGATACCACGATCCCCGTGCGGGATGGGACGCCGGAATCGGCCTGGGCGGCTGCCGAAGAGAGCAGGGGCCCCACTGCCAACGCAATCGTGACATGCAGTAGGTGAAGCGTTCTCGCCGTCGCCATGTAGGCCACTAATGCCTCAGCTGCAACCTCTCCGCAAGCACGTTGCCCGGAAACGCAGGCCGGGCGAGAGCAGATTGATGACGCTTCAGGCGCCGCCCTGGCGCACCGGGCCGGAGTCCGTGACCCGAGGCAAGACGAACCACTTCCTGATCCAGAGCGGCGACCCCAGGATCAGATCTTCCGACAAATCGTTGTCGAACCGCGAGTTCGCAACGTCCGCTGTCGGGAAGAAAGACCGAAATGTCGGGGGTTGTCGGGGGCAACGGGGACAGAAACGATGTCAGTGTGCTCTTTGAAAACGACACCGAGGTCAGTTCTCGGTTCAAGAGAGTTGTGGTTTGAGCGAAAAAGCATCGAAACAGAGACAGAAACAATGACACCCATTTCACACCGGCAGTCACAGCGAAGGAATACACAATGACGCGCGAGGATTTTCTTACTCGCTGGCGCACTCGACAGAGCGAGTGGGCCCGCATCGGCGCACTAGTCGATGGAGCGAGAGTTTGCGAAGACGTGCTTCAAGATTTTGAGGCCGTGACGCGCGCCGAGGATGACGCCGAGCTCAGCCTGTCGGAGGCAGCGGCCGAGTCGGGGTATTCTAGTGACCATCTTCGCCGCCTTCACCGGCTGGGCAAGCTGCCGGCCGTTCGCAAGGGGCGCAGACTGTTCTTCCGGTCTGGTGATCTGCCGAAGAAACCCACAGCGCCAAATTTCGCGCCATACGATCCTGTCGTGGATGCTCGGCGGGTCACCAGTAACGCCACGACAGCGATAGCGGAGGACGCGTGAGAATCGCCAAAGCTTCTCGCTGAGGGTGTGTCGTCCGCTAGTGCCCTGCGATCAGACGCTCGAAGCGCGGGTTCCCACGCAGCGGATCGAAGTTCGGATCGATCTTGAGCCAGCCGGGCGAGAGGTAGTACGGGATCTTGAACAGCGGTTCGAGCTGGTCCAACGCCTTCTCGGGCTCGCCCACGAGGATATAGATCCGCCCCAACTGATGTTGATAGTAGGCGCCGTTGAGCGCGTCCTGTGAGATCGGTCCCAGCGCCACGCCGCGCTCGCCTTCCCGGATCGCGTCCACCTTGCGGCCCAGGTAGGCGAGCGCCAGGCCGAGGAGCACGTGCCGCACGGCATTGTCGGGCGTGGCGCGGACCTGCTCCTCGAACCCCAGCCTGGCCGAGTCAGCGTACAATCGCGCCCGCGCCCCGTCCCCCCGCAGGGAGTAGGTCTCGGCGAAGACGAGGGCCCTCATAGCCCGGTCGTTGTCGAACGCGCTCGGGCCGAGCCGGAGCAGCAGCGCCTGCTGCGCGTCGTCCAACACCCACATGAGGTCGACGTAGTTCGCCAGGAAGGCCGCGATTGCGGTGGGGTCGATCTCTTTCGGGGCCGCCCGGAGCACCGCCCTCGCCCCGGCGAGGTCGCCCTGAGCCAGCGCCACCATGAGCCTCCCTTCGAGCAAATCCACGTTCGCGGGGGCCAGGGTGAGCGCCCGATCGTACGCCTGCCGGGCCTCGGGGTAGTAGCGGGTGAAGAGGAACACCCACCCCAGCTGGGCCGCAGTGATAGCTGAGCGGGGGTCGAGCCGTGCCGCCTGCTCCGAGTGGGCGCGCGCGGCGTCCCAGCGGCCCAGACCGGCTTCGGCAAACGCCACGGCGTCGAGCAAGTCGGCGCTGCCAGGTGCGAGCGCGAGGGCGATGTCATACTCGGCGAGGGCGCGACGATTGTCGGCGAGGACAAACTTGTAGTAGGCGCCCCAGGCATGGTGGCCCTCGGGGCGATTCCGAGCCAGGGTGGAGGCTCGTTCGGCGGCCCGGCGGGCGGCCGGCGCCTCGTCCGGCGTCGGCAGACTGTTCCAGTAAAGGGTCGAGTGGGCGCGCGAGAGCCGCGCCCAAGCCTCGACGAAGCTGGAGTCGAGCGCCACCGCTTGCTCGTAAGCGGTGACCGCCCGGCGGAGGCTCGGGGGATCAGCAGCGCTCATCCCCTGCGACGCCGCCTCGCCGCGCAGGAAGGCGTCGTAGGCTGCGAGGTTCTGCGTCGGCTTCTCCGCCAGCTGCCGCTGCGTGCTGTCGCCCAGCGCCACATCGAGCGCCTGCGCCACTCGACCGGCAATGTCGGCCTGGATCTGGAACACGTCGGTGAGCGCCGCATCGAAGGGTGCCTGCCACTTCGATGCCCCGGACGAGACCTGCACCAGCTCCGGGCTCACGTGAACGCGGCTCGCTGCGCCGGGGCCCTTCTCCCACCGCACAGTGCCCGTCAGGAGATACTGCACACCGAGCTCCTGCCCGATCTGCTGGGGCGACTTCGTTGTCCTCTTATACCCAATGGAGCTGCCGCGCGCTGTCACCTGCAGGCCGGGAAGCGTCGTCAACTTGCCGCGGACTTCGTCCGTGACTCCGTCGGCGAAGTACTCGTCCGCGGGTGCGCCCAGGTTCTCTAGGGGAAGCACCGCGATACGGGTGGGGCCCGCGCCCTCACCGCCAATGTGGGTTCGGCGCCACGCAAAGAGCACCCCGAGGCCGAGCAGAAAGCCGACCGCGAGCCGGGCGAACAGCGGCTGCTGATGCGCGAACTGGCGAACGACGGAAACACCGGGCGCTGCGACAGTCCGCATCCCCCCAGTCACCGGCCCGAACGCCCTCGCGAACTCCGCGGCGCTGGTGTATCGGTCGGCCGGCGTCACCGCCATCGCCTTCGCGATCACCGGGTCGAGGGCCTCCGGCACCCCAGCTCGCATTGGGTGGATTGGTCGCGGCGTCTCCGTCAGCGTCCGGGCGATGATCGCCTGCGCAGTGGGCCCCGTGAACGGCGGCTCGCCCGCCAGCATCTCGTACAGCACGCACCCGAGGCTGTAGACGTCACTCCGACCGTCGAGCTGTGCTCCGCCCGCGGCCTGCTCCGGGCTCATGTACGTCGGCGTGCCTACGGCGATCCCTGTCATGGTCAACTTGTCGCCGCCAGCTGCGGTGACTGCTCGGGCAATCCCGAAGTCGGCCACGACCGCCTCGCCGCCGGAGAGCAGGATATTCTCGGGCTTGATATCGCGGTGTACTACGTCGTGACTGTGGGCGTAGCTTAGGGCGCTCGCCACTGCGCCCGTAATCTGGAGCGCGTCTTCCAAGGGGAGTTGTTTCTCGCGCACTAAGCGCTGGCGGAGCGACTCACCCTCGACGTAGGGCATGACGTAATAGAGGAAGCCATCGGCGTCCCCGGAGTCGTGGAGCGGCAGGATGTGGGGATGCTGGAGCCGAGCGGCGGTTTCGATCTCGCGGAGAAACCGCTCCGGGCCGAGTGCAGCCGCGAGATCAGGCCTCAGGACCTTTATTGCGACTTGGCGATGGTGCCTCAGGTCGTTGGCGAGATAGACGGTCGCCATCCCCCCGCGGCCGAGCTCACGCTCGATCGTGTAGCGGTCGACGAGGGCAGCTTGCAGTCGGGCGAGGAGATCGGCCACGGGTTGCCCGGGAGGCTCGGGTCACCTTCATCATAGGTCCCACACCAGCGCGCGCTAGAGGGCTGGGCACGGGGTCGAGCAAGAGCGCCTACACGACTCCAGCGAGCCCATGGCGTGGTAACAGCGGCCCCAATAGGACGGCGTTGACTCTCCTGATTCCGCATCGGGAATTCCGGGCCCTCCTGATCTCGCATCAGGGAAGCGTTACTCGCACTGTGAAAGGCCACGAGAGAACCCGCGGGATTGTTCAACTCCCGCGGGTTCGGTTTCTCTACAGGCTTCGGGTGTCATCGTGTCGTATTCGTTCCGCAACGCCCCTTGAGCCGCCGCTTAGTCCGCCCGTCTCGTTTCTGCCTACGTAGCCGCCTGGACGCCGAACAGCTCCACCGATCATCGCGCCGCTGTGGTTGTGACGCCGGTACCGTCAGAACTTCGGGTGCGCATTGTTGCGGTGTTCGCACAGTTAGCTTACATTGCACTGAATGAGCCAAGCACTCGGAAGCGAGATTCGGCGACTGAGGACCAAGGCAGGATTCACTCTTCGAGGGTTCGCACAAAAGATCGGGATCTCAGCTGCCCATCAATCGGACATCGAGTATGGCAGACGCCTTCCATCTGAGAAGGTGCTCCATGAGATCGCGAAGGGCCTGTCGAACGTCGGCGCCTCATACGAGAAGCTAAAGGAACTCGATACGCGGTTGGATCCAGAACTCGAGCAATGGATGCAGCAGACGCCTGGCCTCGGAGAGATGCTGCGTGAAGTCCGGGCCTCAAACAAGTCGCCACAAGAGGTCATACGTCGGCTGAAGAAGCTTCTAGAGGAAGAGAAAAAGGCCAAGGATCGTACGAAATGAAGACGTGGAAAGATCCGAGGAGCCCATGGGGCGTCAAGTCGTACTTCGCGGACCACGAGTTCGAAACGATGATGGACGAGCTCAGGGTACGAGTCGGGTCGGACTATTTTGTCGAAGGCCAGGGCATCAACGTGGACTTAGTCCTTCTCCGATGCTTTGAGGTTGAGGCTGACTACGTGACGCTTCCGCCAAATACGCTGGGTCGAACACTCTTCGCACCTGATGGGAGGCTTCAAGTACAGGTGTCCCGAGATCTAGCCGAGTTGGCAGAGACCAACAACACTGCACGCCGCCGCCTACGCGCTACGCTGTCTCACGAGTGTGGCCATATCTCCTGCCACCGCCATTTCTTTCTCAGAGACCACGAGACCCTTTCCTTGTTCGGCGAGGATGACCGTAAAAAGCCCGAGCCCGCCATCTTGTGCCGGAATGAGACCATAGGTAAACATGGATACAGGGGGGAATGGTGGGAGTTTCAAGCAAACCAGTGCATGGCCGCGCTGCTCTTACCGAAGCAGCTCGTCGTCCCCCGTGTCGCCGCTGCGCTTGCGACCTGTGGTCAGGAATCGTTCGAAGACGCAATCCGCGAGAACGAAGCCGAACGCATCCTTCTCGCACTCTCGAACCAGTTCGATGTCAGTTCGGAGGCGACGTTCTATCGACTGCAGGACTTTGGGTATATACCGACAGAAGCACAGGCTCCTTTGGAGCTCCGTGATTCGATCTGAGGTGAGTTAGGGAGAGGGCGGTCTCTTTTTTTTGACTTTGGCGTTAGCACCGTCCGCTGACGCCATGAACGGCCAATGGAGGAGTGCGATGGCTCGCCGATGGAGAGGGAACATGAGTGGCGAGAAGTACCTTGGCAACTTTCACACAAAGGAGGTGCACGACCTCGACAACGAGGACACTCGACGGGATGGCTGTCAGATCGATGAGATCATTACGGCGGGTCACGACCGTCCTTTCACTTCGCTCGTCACGGCCCACGCACAGGGATACGACAACTGCGCGAAATGCCTTGGCGGCTCACTGCGCTAGACCGGAGGAACTGCAATGGCGAAGGACTTCAAACCCGGTGAAAAAGCCCCAGCCTCGGGCCAGTACGAGATCATTGGGCCGAGAGGTGGGAAGACTGGGAAAGAGCGCACCGTTGTACGTGGCGAATCGCTACCCCCCACTCCCGGGCCGGGTCAGAGTTACAAGATCGCCGACCGTACGAAGAACAAGTCTGGGCACGGTAAGTAATGGTCCAGATCGGGGGTCAGGAACGAGCGACCCCCGATTTGGCGTCACGGTTCAGAAACCTTTCGAGCAGCGGGATGGAGACGACACATGTTCCGGATGAAACGCTCTGATGCTCGTGTAAGTAGCATCGAAGGGAAGTATGGGATCGACCTCAACGCCCGATCCGACGCGAAGCTGGGGAACCTGCTCAACGAGCGCGGCTTCTCGTCTCTCTCGGAGTTGCGTAAGGCTTA
>Ga0137380_10005708_pt1 | contig 11081 bp, 9 predicted proteins | sample SagtaG_17_FD_104809 | JGI IMG/M metagenome (GOLD analysis project Ga0137380, IMG submission 104809) | Vadose zone soil microbial communities from Sagehorn Ranch, Mendocino, California, USA - Sage2_L_100_16 metaG | ecosystem: Environmental > Terrestrial > Soil > Vadose zone | place: USA... | reverse complement strand
CACATCGTCCGCGCCCAGCCCAATGACATCTTTGTGTTTTTTAGTGATGGCATTCTCGACGCCGTCAATCATCACGGCGAACTATTTGGCCGTCGCCGCGTGGAGCAAATCGTTGCCCAGTCCTGCGGACTTCCTTCCGACGAGATCGTAAAGGCTATCTCCGCTGCCGTCTCTCAACATGCCACCGGCGTCGATGTCTTCGACGACCAGACCATGGTCGCGGTAAAAGTGAAATAAGACTGGGTTGTCATTTCCGAGGGCAGCTAAGTGCCCTGCTGTGCCTAATTGATCTCGGCTGACTTAAATGAGTCCATGACTCAATGAATCAATCTCCGAAAGGTGCATTCATCTACAAGCGGGCATTGGTCTCCTCCCGCCGCGTCCTCCACTGCGACTCTCTTCCTCTTTCCCGCCTGGCAGAAAAATTTGGCACACCGCTGTACGTGTACTCCGCCACTGCCATCGGCCAGCGCTTCCGCGCCTTCGACCACGCCTTCCGAAGTTTTCGTCACACCACTTGCTACTCCGTAAAGGCGAATTCCAATCTCGGCATCTTGCGGCTGCTGGGCGACCTGGGCTGCGGCTTCGACGTCGTCTCCGGAGGCGAGCTCGACCGTGTGCTGTGCGCCCACAAGCGGAGCGCCGCAAGAGTGGTCTTTTCTGGGGTGGGAAAAACCCTCCAAGAAATGGACGCTGCCCTGCGTGCCGGCATCCTTATCTTTAATGTGGAAAGTGAAAGCGAGCTGACGCTGCTCGCGGCCCGCGCCCACGGAATGAAAAAAATCGCCCGCGTCGCCTTACGGGTCAATCCCGACGTTCCCGCCGAGACCCATCCCTATATTTCCACCGGCTTGCGCCAGCACAAATTTGGGGTTCCTCTCGAGGCGGCGCGCGCCTTCTACGCAACTGGGAAAAAACAGAAATCCCTCGTCCTCGCCGGAGTCAGCGTGCACATTGGCTCACAAATCATCGCTGTTGCACCCTTCGCCGCCGCGATGGAGCGCGTTGCCGAACTGGTGTGCGAACTGCGCGGCGACGGACATCGCATCCGCTACGTGGACGCCGGTGGCGGTCTCGGCATTCCCTACGAACCCGATCATCCTCTTGATTTTTCCAAGTCCGTCACCGCCTACGCAAAAGCTGTCATGCGGCCGCTGAAATCGCTCCGCCTGCATCTGTTGCTCGAGCCCGGGCGCGCCCTCGTCGGTCCTGCCGGCTCGCTCCTTACCCGCGTGCTTTATCGCAAGCAAAACGGCAACAAGCATTTCCTGGTAGTGGACGCCGCTATGAATGACCTGCTTCGCCCTTCACTGTATGGCGCTTACCATCAGATTGTGCCCGTGGAAATAAATCAGAAAGAGAAATTGATTCCCGAAGTCGTGGATATCGTCGGTCCCGTCTGCGAGACGGGTGACTTCTTTGCCCGCGACCGCGAGCTACCTGCCGTCGCCGAAGGCGCCCTGCTCGCCATTCTGGACACCGGCGCCTATGGCATGTCGCTGGCCTCCAACTACAACTCCCGTCCGCGTCCCGCCGAAGTACTGGTAAACGGCAAATCCACCAAACTCATTCGCCGCCGCGAATCCGTTGCAGATCTCTTCTGCCACGAAGGATAGATTTACCCGACTACTCCCCATACACTACTTTTCCGCCCGCAATCGTGGTCTCCACCTTCACCTCTCGGATCGCCCTAGGATCAATGCGGAAAATGTCGTCGCTGAGCATCACCATATCTGCCAGCTTTCCCGGCGTGATCGAGCCTTTTTCTCGCTCCTGAAATTCGGCATAGGCGGAGCCCATGGTGTACGCCTCTACTGCCTGCGCCACACTGAGCTTCTGCTCCGGCACCCAGCCCTCAGGATTTTTTCCATCCAGAGTCGCCCGCGTCACCGCCGCATAAATCGTCAGCATGGGATTCAAGGGCGCCACAAACCAGTCCGTTCCCAGCGCCAGCCGCACGCCATCTTCGAGAAATGTTCTAAACGCGTAGGTTGTCTTAATGCGCTCCGCGCCAATGCGCTTCTCAGCCCAGCGCCCGTCGTCAATGGCGTGATAAGGCTGCACCGAGGCAATCACTTTCTGCCTGGCAAAGCGCGCAAAATCCTTTGCCGCCATGTGCTGGGCGTGCTCAATGCGGAAGCGGCGGTCAGCGTTGCCGTGGACACGTGCTACCTCGCCAAATAAGTCCAGGATCATCGAGATCGCCTGGTCGCCAATGGCATGGACGCACAGCTGCAATCCTGCCGCATCGGCCTTCAGCATGCGATCCCGCATCTTCGATATCGGGTGCATATCGCTGGAAAGCAACCCCCGGGTATTCGGCGCGTCGTTATAGGGCTTGAAAAAATATGCGGTGGTCGATCCCAGCGAGCCATCGGCGTAGCCCTTGAGCGCGCCCAGGCGCAGAGCGGATGAGCCAAACGCCCGCCGGATGCCGATCTTGGCCTGATCTTGCCAGCCGGCAATGGGCGGCGCTGCGTAAATCCGCGCCGTCAGCTCGCCTTTATCCAGGAGCTCGGAATAGACCATCACATCTTCATATTCTGGATTCATGTCCTGCACGCTGGTCACACCCACCGATGCCGCCAGTTCCAGCGCCCTTTTTACCGCCCGCAGTCTGCGCGCATGGGTCAAGGGAGGAATCAGCTTTTCGACATAACTTTTGGCCGCGTCTTTCAGCACTCCTGTCGGATTGCCCTCGGCGTCGCGGACAATCGTTCCCCCCGGCGGATCGGGTGTCTTCGCCGTCACTCCCGCAAGCTTCAGCGCCACCGAATTCGCCAGCGCCATGTGGCCATCGTAGCGGTCCACAAACACCGGCGTTTGCGGAGTCACTCCATCGATCATTTCTTTTGTCGGCAATCGCGGCGGGCTCCACCCCTGGTCGTCCCAATCCCCGCCCAGGATCCACTCTCCTTTGGACGTGATCCTGGCGCGCTCGCCGATGCGCTTGGCAAACTCTTCCGGAGTAGCTGCGTCTTTCAGGTCCACGTTGTCCAACTGCATTCCGCCGCTGACGAAATGGACGTGCGCATCATTGAAGCCAGGCAGCACCAGCTTGCCTTGCGCGTCCACGATCCTGGTGCGGGCGCCACGCCACGCGTCAATCTCGGCGCTCGTGCCCACGGCCACAATGCGATTGCCAATTACCGCCACCGCCTCCGCCCGCGGCCGGTTTTTGTCCACCGTCCACACTTTTCCGTTGCTGACAATTAAATCCGCCGCCGGCTTTACCTGCGCCAGTGCGATGCCTGTCCAAACCGTTGTAAAGGCAAGAGCGGCGAGCAAACTATGCATTGGATTTGTGATTTTGAGCAAAGCGAAAATCCCTATACCGGCAGAATGTTCCGAATTCCTACAAGAACACTTTTCACTAACTCACTGACCGCCGATCCAACCATTCAACCCACCACACCGTCATTCCGTGAATGCGATTTTTTGCGTGAGAGGAATCCAAACAGCGCGGCACAATCCATGGTCACCGGGGCAGCAGCCACGAACTAAGCAACGCCCTCGTGGCCCTTTGTGTCGCTTGTGGTTTCGGGCGGCTCCGCAGCCAAGAAGACCGCGGGAACGGCTATCTTCCCCCCCACTTCAACTTCGTCCGCAACACATCGAAGAATGTCCGTTCGCTCATGCGCAACAGCTTGATGTGGTGCTCAGATTTACGGCAGATGATGCGGTCGCCGTCGAGCACCGGAGTTCCCACCTGGCCATCAATGCTCAAGAACGCCTCTTCGCCCGCGTTCTTGACCGCAATTGTGATCTCTGCGGTTTCCCTCACTACCAGCGGACGATGGGTGAGCGCGTGCGGTGACACCGGAGACAGCAGAAAAACCTCCGCATCCGGCATTACGATCGGCCCGCCTGCAGCCAGTGAGTACGCCGTCGAGCCCGTCGGCGTGGCCACGATCATGCCGTCAGCCTTGTAATTTGAAACGAAGCCCCGATCAATATACAGATCGAATTCGGACAACCGGGCCAGCGCACTTTTGTTCACCACCGCGTCGTTCAGGGCTTCATAGCTGGCCACGCACTTGCCGTTGCGGGTGAGCTGGCAATGCACCATGGAGCGGTTGTCAGTAGCGCATTTGTTGCGGTGCAGCTCTTCCAGGGTGGGAAATAGCTCGGCAATGGGCACTTCGGTCAAAAATCCCAGCGAGCCCAGATTTACCCCCAGCAGCGGGATGCCGGCCTTGGCTACCGCCCGCGCCGCCGCCAGAATGGTGCCATCTCCTCCCAGCACCAGCACGAAGTCGGGATGTTGCGCGGCAATCTGCTCGCGCTTCACCACTTCGTAGCCCGCCACGTACTGCGCCGTCTCCGCGTCCACCAACACTCGATATTGGTGTGCCTTCAGCCACTCCAGCACTCGCGGAGCCAGGTCTTTCAGTTCCGCCTTCGACGGCTTCGAAACAATCGCAACCGACTTCATAAGTTACGTGGATTCTCGCCAATGATTCACGTAATACTGATTCAGTCTTCAAATATACCCATCACAAAATTCACTGAGTCCCTGATTCAGGGCTCAGTTTTCCGTGCAGCAAAGATTCTCGATTTCCCTCCCTCCCCACAATCGGCGATTCAATCGCTTCCAGCTCCTCAAATCCCAACTCCGCCAGCTTCTTCTTGACTTTCTCCACCGCCGCCGCTTGGGCCTCCGCATCGCGGACGATCCCACCCTTTCCCACCGCCTCGCGCCCGGCCTCAAACTGCGGCTTCACCAGCACCACTACTTGCAACCCTCCCCTGCTGGCGCCGTCGTTACTCCGGCTCTCCGGGAGTGCAGCCCGCGCTCGCGAACTTTTCAGGATGCCCGCAATCACCGCCGGGAGCACGAGTGTAGCAGAGATAAACGATACATCTAGCGCCAGGAAATCAACCGCTTCGCCCACCTCCTCCGGCTTCAGATGGCGCGCATTCGTCCGCTCCAGCAGGCGCACTCGGGAATCAGTGCGCAACCGCAGATCGATTTGTCCATAGCCGGTGTCCACCGCAATCACTCGTGCCGCCCCGTGTTGCAGCAGGCAATCGGTAAAGCCTCCGGTAGACGTGCCCACATCCATGCACACTCGGCCGCGTACATCGATCTTCCAGTGTTCCAGCGCTCGCTCCAGCTTCTGCCCGCCGCGGCTCACATATTTCTGGCCTTCGCCCAGCAAGCGCAGCTCAGCCTTGGACTCCACATCCGTCCCCGGCTTTTCAATCTTCTGCCCATTGACCAGGACCTTCCCCGCCAGGATCAGCGCCTGCGCCCGCTCCCGCGAAGGCGCCAGCCCGCGCTCCACCAGCAGCTTGTCAATTCTGCTTTTCATTGATTGTCACATCCGCTTGCGAACTGAACCGCAAGTCATGGACCTTCCGGAGCCCATCTCTTCGTCGGCGAATGAATAGAGATGGAGAACTAGCTTGCGATGGATTCTGTCATCATCAGCGAGGAAACAAATCGCGCGTCGCACCAGGCCACATTTAACTTTATCCGCGTAATCCGCGCTAATCAGCGGCGAAAGAATTCCTAACGCCGTTTTGCTCGCCGAAGCCAGCGTCCGCCACCCGGGAAGGGTGCCGCCAATGAATTACGCAATCCCTAGTCCGCCATCCACCACTAGCGTCTGCCCGGTGATGTAATGCGGCGCGGTCGCAAAAAACATTACGGCCGCGGCCACGTCCTCAGCTTTTCCATTGCGCTTCATCGGCGTCTTCGCAGCCACCTTCTGCAAAAACTCCGACGGACGCTTCTCTTCTAAATCAATCATCCCCGGCGCCACGCAGTTCACTGCAATCTCTGGCGCCAGCGCCTTGGCCATCACCGCGGTCAGCATGTTCAGCGCTGCCTTGGAGGCGCAATAATGCGCGTGGGTCGCCCACGGACGCACGCCACCCAGGGATCCCAAATTAATGATGCGTCCTTTGCGCTCGCGCAGCGCCGCTGCTGCCGCCCGCGACACTAGAAATGGTCCCCGCACATTGGCGGCAAACATCTCGTCCCACTGCGCCACCGTAATCTTTTCAAACTCCACGGTCTCGTACACCGCGGCATTGTTGACCAGGACATCCAGCCCGCCAAACTCCCGCTCCACCTCTTTCACCACGGCCTTCACACTCTTTTCATCGCGGACATCGCAGCGCAACGAGAGCGCCCGCACTCCCTGGCTCCCGATGTCCACTACTGTCTCCCGCGCCTGCTTTGCGGAGGTCAAAAAGGTGATGGCGATGTCCGCACCCGCCCGCGCCATCGCCAGCGCAATCTCCCGCCCAATGCGCCGTGCGCCCCCGGTCACCAGCACGGCTCTGCCCTTCAAATCCGACATGCGCGCGATTGTACTCGATTGTTTTGCTCGCCCACCCGGCCGCATCCGCCCGAATGCTGACTGCTCGGTGCTGACGCCTTAAATGCTAAACTTCGCCGACGTGCCCGCCGCTCACCAGGTCGTGCTGTACTCCCGCAAAGGCTGCCATCTCTGCGAGATCGTCAAAGAATCGCTAGCAAAACTTTCCAAGCGCTCGAGCTTCACCTGACAGGAAATTGACGTCGACTCCGACGAAGAAATCCGCCGCCGCTTCCACGACGAAGTTCCGGTCGTCTTCATTGACGGCAAGAAAGCCTTCAAGTACCGCATGGACGAACAGGAATTCCTACGCAAACTCTCCCCCGGGTAACATCCTCTCGACCAAACGACGATCTGCCTTATTCCGCCCACCCTCTCCAGGCCTCCACCCGCGACCACTACACAACCCTCATTGCTACAATGCCCTCCATGCAGCGCCGGAATCTCTACGCCAATCCCGCCGGCAAATTTCTTCACGGCGTTATTCTCGATGTCTGCCGCCATTTCGGCTCCAAGCTCGCCCTCGTCGACACCGGCTGCAACCGCCGCATCTCTTACGCCGAATACGGGGACTTGGTCGAGCGCGCCGCCTGCGGGTTCGTTGCCGCCGGCATCCGCCCCGGCGAGTTCATCGCCCTCTATCTGCCGAACTGCTGGGAATTTTGTGTCGCCTTTCACGCCGCCACCTTGGCTGCGGCCGTGCCCACACCTCTGAATCCCAGCTATCGCGAGCGCGAAGTCCGCTATCAACTCGAGAACTCCGGCGCCGCTCTGCTAGTCGCCGACCCCGCTCTTATAAAGGACACCGATCTTTCCGCCCTCCCTAGCCTCCGCCGGCTCATCGTCACCGGCGAGACCGCCCCCGCGGCCGATCTCTTCGCCAACCTGCTCGTCCCCTCGTCGGCAACGCTGCCTTCCGCGCTAGCCGCTCCCCAACAGACGCTCGCCGCGCTGCCCTACTCCAGCGGCACCACCGGATTGCCCAAGGGGGTCATGCTTACCCACGCCAACGTGGTCACCAATGCCTACCAGTGCGTTCCCGCGGGAGAGCCCGGCACCTATGGCCCGGCCGAGATCGTACTTTGTTTTTTGCCGCTCTATCACATCTACGGGCTCAACGTGGTCTTGAACCCGGCCCTCATGCTCGGCTCCACCATCGTGCTCATGCCGCGTTATGACACCGCCCGCGCGCTCGAGCTGATCGTGAAGGAAGGCGTCACCATGGTTCCGCTGGTTCCTCCGGTGATGAACGCCTTCTGCCTGGCTGCCGAAAAGGGGGTTTTCCCCCGCCAGCATCGCCTGCGCTCGGTCATGTCTGGCGCCGCCCCCCTTGCCGCCGAACTTCCTCGCCGCTTCACTAACCTTACCGGCATCCCCGCCATGCAGGGATACGGCATGACCGAAGCTTCTCCCGTCACCCATCTCGGCACGCTCGACCCTGAGTTCTACCGCCCCGAGTCCATTGGATTTCCCGTGGCACTCACCGAATGTCGCTTGGTGGATGAATCTGGCAATGATGTCGCCCCCGCTGTCGATGGAAGCGTCAGCGGCGAGCTCCTGATTCGTGGCCCCCAAATTATGCTGGGATATTGGCAATCACCGCAGGCCACCGCGGAAGTCCTGCGCCAGGGCTGGTACTGGTCCGGTGACATTGCACGCCGCGATGCTGAGGGCTTCTACTTCATCGTTGACCGCCGTAAGGAGATGATCAAGTACAAGGGCTTTCCCATTGCCCCTGCCGAGGTTGAATCCGTGCTTCTCGAGCATCCTGCTGTGCGCGATTGCGGCGTCATCGGGCGCCCCGATAGCGAGGCCGGCGAACTTCCCTGCGCTTTTATCATTTTGCGCGAGGGTCAGGACTCCTCCGCAAAAATGCAGGCCGAGCTCTGCACCTACGTCGCCGAGCGCCTTACTCCCTATAAGCAGCCCCGCGAAGTCCATTTCGTAGAAGCCATCCCCCGCAACCCCTCCGGCAAAGTCCTGCGGCGCGAGCTGCGCAAACTGCTGTAGCTTTTGGTTGTCTTATTGAATTCGCGATATCCGCGACTGTCCGCGGGGAAAAGAATTTGGCTTGGCTGGAGGTTAATTCTTGCGCGCAGCGCGTCCTGCAGTCCGCGCGGGACTACTTATAAATCGAATACTGCTCCGCCGGCTTCTTCATCTTAATCACGATTTCCTTCGCCGGCTCCCGGATATCGAAATCCTCGCCATAAGTCTGGTAGCCGGGCGCCAGCACCTGTATGCGCAGTTTGCCATAGGGAATCCCATCCATGCTGGCCTTGCCCTCAGCATCCGTCTTCAACTGCATGCCACCGCGGGATTGCTTGCCGCTCTTGCTGACCGGATGCAGCACTACGCTTGCATTTCTCACCGGCTTGCCATTCCACTCTTTCAGTACCAAAAACTTCACTGCCGAGGAATTCGATTCCGCTGCCACCGCCGTGGCAAATAGCAGCAGCGCGAAAGCCAAGCCTGCTTTTCTGACATTCATAGAAAATTTGCTCGATCAATTCTAAGCGTGCTTCTCTGGCCTTGTCATCTTGCATTGCTCGCAGTGTTAGTTGGGGAGAGCGGCGCTCAGCCCGCGTCTTGCCGCCATTGGATTGGCTTTAGCCCGATAGGTGGCAACAGGATCATTACCTGGCATCGCACTTAGCTGCGGGATTGCGATCCCTGTGGCATCCCTCCCAGCGACCCGTCCCTTAAGAAAGTCCCGCTAAAGATTGGAGCCTCCCATGCGCGCGAAGGGTTCGGCAGCATCTCTGGCATGTGCACTGGCACTGCTTACAATTCTCAGTTTATTTGCACTAAAAGTTAGTGATGCGGATTTAGCAAAAGCTGAACCCCTCATCTCGCCAGATGAACGAGGCGGCCCCCAACCAGGGGCGCGCGCTAACCAGCTTGGGCAGAGCTATGCCAGGCTGCCGCTCAGCTTCGAGCCCAACCGCGGACAGGCAGATCCGCGAGTCAACTTCTTCGCTCGCCCCTCCGGCTATTCGCTGTTTCTTACTGCAGACGAGGCCGTGCTCCGCTTCAAAGATGTCGGCCTTGTCCGCATGAAGCTCGCGGGAAGCGACCCGCGTTCCAGTGGGCAAGCCAGCGAGCAACTCTCCGGCATCAGCAATTACTTTGTGGGCAATGACCCCGCCCAATGGGAGCGCCGACGGCTCTTCCCTTCTCTATTCCACTTTCCTCGGCGGCAGTCCCGCCTTCGATCGTGGCCTTGGCATTGCAGTAGATAGCTCAGGAAACGCCTACGTCAACGGGGCTGCTGAGTCGGCAAATTTCCCTACTACAGCCGGGGCTTACCAAGTAACCCTTAAAGGGTCTCGCGATGCTTTTGTCACCAAGCTGAACCCGACCGGATCTGCTCTGGTTTACCCGACATATCTTGGCGGCAGCGCTTTCGACACAGCTTTCGGCATCGCCGTCGATAGCGGCGGCAACGCATACGTCGCCGGATCGACGTTCGCCACTTCAACGCCGCCCCCTCTCACCCCCAACGACTTCCCTACCACTCCCGGCGCCTTTCAGCAGTCCGCCGCGCGGATGGCAACGATGCTTTTGTTACCAAACTCAATCCCAGTGGCTCTGCCCTGGTGTATTCCACCTTTCTGGGCGGCGGAGCCGTGGACTCCGCCTTTGCCATCGCTTTAGATAGCTCCGGCAGCGCCTACGTGACCGGGGACACCATTTCCAACGACTTCCCCACCACCGCAGGCGCATTCGAGCGCACGACGCCTCCGCCGGGCCAATTCCCCGGTTGGGCCTTCGTCACCAAGCTCGCCCCGGATGGCAAATCTCTTACCTATTCCACCTATCTTGGTGGGGCAAGCAGTTCCGCCGGTGGCCGCGGCATCGCCGTGGACCAGTCGGGGAGCGCCTATGTTACTGGCGGCACGAACAGCGGATTCCCTGTTACTCCTGGAGCATTTCAGACCACGGCGAAATCTAACGACGCTTTCGTCAGCAAATTTAAGCCCGACGGATCCGCGCTTATGTATTCCACCTTGCTTGGTGGAAGCCTGGATGAAAGCGGGCACGCCATTGCTGTTGACGGCTCCGGCAATGCAATATGTGGGCGGCATCACCAATTCGTCCGATTTCCCCGTTGCCAACGCGGTCCAGTCGACATTTGGGAACCTCGCCTGCACTGATCCTATCGGACACCCCTGCAACGATGGCTTCGTGGCCGCCCTGAACAGCACCGGCTCCGGGCTCTTGTACTCAACTTTTTTGGGCGGTGGCAATGAGGATTCCTCCAACGGCATAGCATTGGATAGCTCAGCCAATGCCGACATCGCTGGCAGCACTGCCTCCTCTGATTTCCCCACCAAAAACGCGCGCCAGGGCGCATCCGCTGGTAGCACTGACGCCTTTGTCGCCAAGATCAGCAACCCCGCGCCAGATTTCGCGCTTGCTGCGACTCCGCAAAGCGCCACTGTCGCCCGCGGACAATCCGCAACCTACCCTCTGACCGTCACTCCGCAGAATGGCTTCAACACTGCCGTCTCGTTCGCATGTTCGGGACTGCCGGCGGGGGCGACTTGCACGTTCTCTCCTAACCCGCTTACGCCCGCAGGGGCGGCTGCCACTTCCACCTTGACGATCTCGACCACCGCGGCTTCTGCCAAATTGCTGCCGCCTGCATTCAAGCCCGGCAACCCCGTTTACGCCCTCTGGCTGCGGTTCTCAGCTCTCGGTTTGCTCGGGTTGGTATTCCTGCCGGAGCGCAAGCCCACCCGGAAATCT
>Ga0137380_10005703_pt1 | contig 11085 bp, 9 predicted proteins | sample SagtaG_17_FD_104809 | JGI IMG/M metagenome (GOLD analysis project Ga0137380, IMG submission 104809) | Vadose zone soil microbial communities from Sagehorn Ranch, Mendocino, California, USA - Sage2_L_100_16 metaG | ecosystem: Environmental > Terrestrial > Soil > Vadose zone | place: USA... | reverse complement strand
TATCGGCATCTTTTCGCGCGGCCAGCTGTGAAGTTTCAGTTCATTGCTGAGCACAGCCAGCAGTACTCGATCACCCTGCTCTGCCAGGCGCTTGAGGTCTCTGAGAGCGGCTATTATGCCTGGTGCCAGCGGGAAGTGAGCGAGCACCAGCGAGAAGATGCCAGGCTCGAAGCCCAAATCCAGCAGATCGACCTTTCGCACCGCCAGGTCTACGGGAGCCCGCGGTGTGCAGTGCTCCCGCAAGCGCGTGGTGCGGCTGATGCAGCAGTTGGGCTTGTCGGCTGGCCACAAGAGATCGCGCAAGCCGACGCGGCATCAGTGATCCTCGTGCTCGATTCGCGCCCAATCGTCTCAATCGCGAGTTTGCGGCAGCAGAACCCAATAGCAAATGGGTGACGGATACCAAGGCCGTCGAAACAGCAGAGGGCTGGCTCTATCTGGCGGTGATCCTGGATCTGTTCTCGCGCATGGTGGTGGGCTGGGCGATGGCGGCAACGGAAGATGAGCAGCTCGTCGAACTGGCCTTACGCATGGCCGTTGCGCAGCGGCATCCGCCCACAGGGCTCTTGCATCATTCTGATCGAGGCTCTGAGTTTACCAGTGATCGTTATCTGGCTTTGCTCGACGATCTGGGCATCGAGGTGAGCATGAGCCGGACGGCTAATTGCTATGACAACGCCGCCATGGAGTCCTTCTTTGCCACCCTGACCAAGGAGTGTACCGATCGCGTGCGCTTCGAGAGCCGGAAGCTCGCCAGATCAGCCATTTTCGAGTACTTGGAGTGTTTTTATAACCCCGTCCGATTACATTCGACGTTGCAGTATGTCAGTCCTATTGCTTTTGAACAAATGAATGAGCAAAGATGAGCTAATTTCCAACTTTGGAGTCTCCATCTTTTCGGGTCAATTCCAAAAAATGAAAGAGTCACATGAAAGAAAGGAAACGAACATGTACGGAACTATCGGACGTTATCGCATCAAACCAGGCATGGAAGCCCAGTTCAGACAATTATTCGAGGAGCAAGAGCGTTCGTTTGAAGGCGGGCAGATACCGGGGCTTGTAGCACTCTATGCCTATCGCATGGATGCAGATCCTAACGACTACTATATCGCAGTGGTGTTCGAGAGCCGAGAGGCGTATTGGGCGAATTCGCAGAGTCCTGGACAGGACACCCGCCATCGTCAGAGACTTCCACTGCTCGAAGGTGAACCCGAATGGCATGATGGCGAAATCGTCGTCGTTTATCCGCTGCAGGAGCCAGGTCAGAGATGAGTGAAGACTGAGCGTTCTTTGGAGGATATCCGTACCGTCCTTCCTATCTCCTTCAAAAATCTCCGTGCTCCTTCCTGGAAAGGTACGTGCTTTCCCCGATGGCACCTGAGCCTTTTCATGTTATCCTCAGAGCGAAAGGTAAAGCATGTACGAGACCCAAGACGCCAGGAGAGAGGAGAAATCAATGCAGGCCATATCATACGCCGATAAACAATTGACCCAAGCGCAAGACAGGGACAACTCACGCACTTATCTTCTCACAAACGAGACGACAGGGACAGTCTGTGAAATTCTACCTGTGACCCTGGAGTCGAACCAGGTAATCTTTCTGCGCCGTCCTCTAGATAGTCAGGCAGCATCCTGGCTCGTCCCGCATGAACCAGGCATGCATCCCAACGACACGGTGCTCCAGCACGTGACCGCCTTCTTTGGTGAGCTTTTTGAGCCGGAGGCATCGATTGTTCACTCCACCTCCTGGCGTTATGATCGGCAGATGGGGCAGCTGATCCTCACCTACCTGGTGGTGCTTCCCCAGCGTGCCTGGATGTGCCACTGGGCGGTGACAGGTCGCATTCGCATGGAGCGCATCGGGGCGATCGAGAAGGTCCAGGGAGACAACCTCTTTCCCCCTCAACACATGAAGAGAGACGATGTACTCGCCCACGCCCTCGATCACCTGGCGTTACTGAGCCGCGATGACAGAGGTATCCAGGCGGTGCTTGCGCCTGAGTGGATGGGCATCCTTCAGACAAGGCTGCCAAAACCTGCCGGGTTTGTTCAGTTCGCTGCCTTTGAGCGTGGACAGGCGATGAATGGTTCTGACGCAAAACCTGGCTCAGCCTCATGGCCGGATTTAGGGTATACTGCTCATTTGCTACACTGAACTCATCTCAAAAGGCTACTTCTCAATCAACGCCACGGCATAACAAGCAATCCCCTCGGAGCGCCCGGCGAAGCCAAGGCCATCAGTCGTGGTCGCCTTGACACTGACCTGGTCTACATCAAGATGCAAATGCTCTGCCAGGTGCTGACACATAGCCTCTACATAAGGAGATAACTTCGGGCGCTCGGCAACAATGGTTGCATCGACATTGCTGATGCGCCAGCCATGTTGCTGAAGTAAATCGTAGGAGTAGTCGAGGAAGACAGCACTGGGTTGGTCTTGCCAGCGCGGGTCACTCGAGGGGAAATGCCTGCCGATATCACCGAGGGCAGCAGCACCAAGCAGTGCATCGACAATGGCATGGATGACGGCATCTGCATCGGAGTGTCCAGAGAGGCCGTATCTAAAAGGAATAGTGATACCCCCCAGCACCAGTGGACGATCGGGAGCAAACGCATGCACATCATAGCCAAAGCCAACTCTTATTGTCATAGAGTGTATCCTCGTATCAGGGCTTCCGCAACCAGAAAATCTTCTTGAGTGGTGATCTTGATATTGCTGTACGAGCCAGGAAAGACAACCACGCGCTGTCCGAGTCGTTCCAGCAGAGCGGCATCATCCGTGACTTCCTCTTCGGCTGCGGGGGAATGGTGCGCCTGGTGGATGAGAGGGAAAGCGAAGATCTGTGGTGTTTGTACGGCCCAGAGCTGCGAGCGGTCAGGTGTAGTAACTATCTGGCCCTGCTGCACTTGCTTGATGGTGTCTTTCACGGGTACCGCCGCAATAGCGGCCTGGTGTGCCTGCGCAGCTTTTAAGCCTGCTTCCAGCATAGAAGCGGTAACCAGAGGGCGGGCACCATCGTGGATCATGACCCATTCAGTTGTCGGTGCGATCTGGGCAAGCGTGTCAAGTCCTGCGCAGACAGAGTCTTGCCTGCGGGTTCCACCAGCAACAATGGAGGTGACTTTCTGCCAGGTCTCCTGCTGGCAAAGGGCGGAGGCATCAGCGACACGTTCAGCTTTGAGCACCAGTACAATCGTGTGGATCAGGGGAGAAGCTTCAAACACGTCGATAGTGCGTGCCAGGGTGATGCGCCCTGCCAGGGGAGTCCAGAGTTTATCAGGTCCGTCCATGCGACGGCTGGAGCCAGCAGCGACGATGATGGCAGCAGTAGAACTATTTTGCATATCTATCAACTTTATCTTTGTTTTGTCGATGATTGAGACGAAGGACTGCTGCTGCCAGTTCCCTGTTTCGGATGAGCAAAGATCATGCGGCCAGCAACGGTCTGCAGCACACGAGTCACTGTTACCTCAATCGTCGAGCCCATATATGGGCGCCCGCCTTCAACCACAATCATCGTCCCGTCATCCAGGTAAGCCACACCCTGGCCCAGTTCTTTCCCTTCCTGGATGATCTTGATCTCCACATCTTCCCCTGGCAGAAGCATTGGTTTGACAGCATTCGCCAGTTCGTTAATATTGAGGACCTTGACACCTTGCAATTCCGCAACACGGTTGAGGTTATAATCGTTAGTGATAATCGGACAATGCAACATCTGAGCCAGCTTGACAAGTTTCCCATCGACCTCTGCGACCCCATCTACTTCGGTATCAACAATCTCGACAGGAACTGTGGCGTCTTTTTGCAGGCGGTTGAGCATATCCAGCCCACGTCGGCCACGATTGCGACGCATCGTGTCAGCAGAATCGGCGATACGCTGTAATTCGTTAAGGACAAAGCGAGGTACTACCAGTGTTCCAGAGATGAAACCCGTCTGACCAATATCAGCGATGCGACCGTCGATGATCGCACTGGTATCTAGCAATATCTGTGTAATTGGCTGTCCCAGCATGCTGGCGCCGTGCTCTTTCTCTCGACCCTCATGCTTCTCCTTTTCCCGCTCTTCATCGCGCTCGCGTTCACGCGCTCTGCGGGAGACGAAGCCAGATTGAAAGAGGTGCGCGAAATCGTTCTTGCGCAGCACTGCCACAGTAACACCCAGGTAGCCGCAAAGGACAGCGCCAACAAAAGGCAGGATACGTCCCCAATTCGAAGGTAAGTTTGCCAGCGGAATGGCGAGCAACACTGAGATGAGAAGCCCGACGAACAGACCAATCACTGCAGCTACCAGGTCACTGGCAGCTGCCCGACTAATCTGGTCGCGCATCCAACGATAGGGAACGACAGTGATAAAAGGGGTAATGATGAAGGCTACAATAGCACCGGCGGCAGCGACACCCATGACCCACTGAATGCCGAAATTAATGAAAGGAAGCGATGGGCGATCAAGAAAGAAAAAAGCGACGAAAACGCCCATGACACATAATGTCCCGACGATACGGGCAACAGTTTTGGCAGACATCCCTGCATCCTCCGTAAGAGCGACCAAACTGTTGAAGCATCGCTCCAATAATTCGCCCGCCCTTTTTGAACACTCTTAGCAGGTCTCCGTAAGGAGTGTGCCGAGAGCTTTTCTCAAGGGCAACGTGAGGCAGGATGAACAGGCCGGTCAGTGATAATGATTAAGAATGATAATAGCAAGTATGTGTCGCCCGACCCATAGATTCCCACGAGGGATACTTCTAACTACCTTTAAACGTGCCCGTTGAGCCGCAAAAATTCGCTATGTCGAATGTTGAGTATACACTGTTACACTACAGGAATCAAGAGTTTGCCAAAAGAGGAGGTTTCTGCCCCCTTTTCTAGCAAACTATACCATTTTCTATGAGTGTAGCGCAATTTCTAGAGCGACTGCAAGTGAACTGGCAGTGGCGATCTTGAAATCTGGCGGGAGACCGGAATCCTCCAGTTCGGCACGGACGCGAGCACCCCGCCCGGCACTTGGTACGATACAATGCTTGAAGCCGAGTTTAGCAGCCTCGCGCACCCGGAAAGCCAGGCGGTTCACAGCTCGTAATTCGCCTGAGAGACCGACTTCGCCTATCAGAACACTATCAGGATTAATGCGTTTCTCACGGTAACTTGAGGCGACGGCTGCAGCGACTCCAAGATCAACGGATGGTTCTTCCAGGGTGAACCCACCAATAACATTGGCATACACATCATGATTCCCTATCGACAATCCGACTCGCTTGGTTAATACCGCCAACAACATCAAGAGACGGTTATGCTCAATACCATTGGTGGTGCAACGTGCAATGCCATAATTGCTCGGAGTGACGAGTGCCTGTACCTCGACCAGCAAAGGACGTGTCCCCTCCATGCTGACAACGACGGCAGAACCTGTGGCTCCGGCAGCTCGATCGGCTAGAAACACAGCCGATGGATTGGGGACTTCCAATAATCCATCTCCTTGCATTTCGAAGACACCTACCTCGTGGGTCGCTCCAAAGCGGTTTTTTACACCTCGCAGCAGGCGGTAAGAATGATAGCGCTCCCCTTCCAGGTAGAGCACTGCATCAGCGATATGCTCCAGGGCCTTTGGTCCTGCAACGGTACCTTCTTTGGTAACGTGGCCAATGATAAAGATAGGGGTATGTGTACTCTTGGCCAACTGCATCAGTTGGAGGGTACATTCACGCACCTGGCTGATGCTTCCTGGAGCAGCCGTCAGGTGACTGGAGAGAACTGTCTGTATCGAGTCAACAACGACAAGAGCAGGTTTTAGACGGTGGATTGCTTCTGAGATGATGTCAAGTTCGATGGCGGCCAGAAGATAGAGTCTATCGCCAGTAATATCCAGGCGTTCGGCCCGCATTTTGACCTGTTCTATCGATTCCTCGCCAGAGACATAGAGAACAGAACCGACATTTTTGGCAATAGTGCCAGAGACTTGCAGGAGCAGCGTAGATTTTCCAATGCCTGGTTCGCCACCAATCAGAGTAAGGGAACCTGGAACGAGACCACCACCAAGCACACGATCCATTTCTGGATAACCAACGGAGATGCGTTCCTGGGCAAGCGGTTTAATTGCGGGAAGGGCAACAGGAATTTGAGTTCCCTGGGCTATAGAAGAGGTTCCCAACAAGGTCTGGCGGCGCTGCTGAGCAGGGCTTTGTGGTGCCTCTGCCACTTCTTCCATGGTGTTCCATGCCCCACAATCGGGGCATTTGCCCATCCATTTGCTCTGTTCGCCGCCACACTGCTGGCAGACGTATTTTGTGCGGAGTTTTGCCATTAGAGAATCCAATTCATGAGGACACGACGATGGAACATGTAGGGGCGCAATGCATCGCGCCCCTACATTCTATGTTGGAACGGAGATAGAGGGCGCGATTATGAAGTTTACCGACCAAGATCGGCAATGTTTTGTCACCCTGAGCGCAGCGAAGGGTCTATCGCGATGGGCAGACAGATGCGAAGCTCGCGCTCAGCATGACAGTACCGGTTTTGATTGGTAAAAATCATAATCGCGCCCCTACACTAGCTTGTTAACCCGTCGATGCTTGCGCCACCCTCACCGCCAGCTGAGAGGGCTGCTTCAGGAGGGGCAGGCGGCGGTAACTGCTCGATGCGGTTACGCACTTGCAGAATAAGCTCGCCGTCTATAACGACTGCTTCCACAAGGTCGCCTGAATGGAACTTGCCTTCCAGCAGACCCTCCGCCAGCGGGTCTTCGACCATACGCTGGATGGTACGACGGAGTGGCCGCGCACCATACTGCGGGTCGAAACCTTTCTCGATCAAGAAGTCCTTGGTGACCTGTGGCGTAATCAATTCCAGGTTCTGCTCCGTCAACTGCGTGCGAACACGGTTGAGCAGCAGATCGACGATTGAGTACATCTCCTCAATACGCAGCGAATGGAAGACGACGACTTCGTCGATACGGTTCAGGAACTCGGGTTTGAAGGTGTTCTTCAGTTCGCCAAGCACCTTACTCTTCATCGATTCGTATTCGCTCTGGTTAGCTTTGGCCTTATCCTTGGACTGCTTGAAGCCAATGGATGCTTCCTTGTTCAACAGGGCTGCACCAACATTGGAGGTCATAATGACAATGGTGTTACGGAAGTCCACCGTGCGACCCTTGGCGTCGGTCAACTTACCATCTTCCAGAATCTGGAGCAGCATGTTGAAGACATCCGGGTGGGCCTTTTCGATCTCGTCGAGCAGGATCACGCTATAGGACTTGCGACGTACAGCCTCTGTGAGCTGACCGCCCTCTTCATAGCCAACATATCCCGGAGGCGCACCTACCAGGCGTGCTGCCGCATGGCGCTCCATGAACTCTGACATGTCGATTTTGATCAGGGCATCCTCACTGCCGAACATAAATTCGGCGAGGGCGCGTGCCAACTCCGTCTTACCGACACCAGTCGGTCCCATAAAGATGAAGGAGCCGATAGGACGTTTGGGGTCTTTCAGACCGGCACGAGCACGACGCACGGCACGAGAGACTTTCTCAATCGCCTCATTCTGGGCAATGACGCGACCATGCAATGCTTCTTCCATCTGGAGCAGGCGCTGCGACTCCTCCTGGGCTATACGCATGACAGGGATACCAGTCCACATTGAGACGATCTGGGCAATTTCCTCCTCACCAACCTTCGGCTTATCGCTACCACGCTCACGGTGCCAGCCCGCCTCCAGCTTGGAAATACGATCGCGCAGTTTTACTTCGCGGTCGCGCAGTTCAGCAGCCAGCTCATACTCTTGCTGCTGGATAGCCTGTTCCTTCTCGCGCAGCACGGACTCCAGGCCCTTCATCGCCTCTTTCAGATTGAGAGGAGCCAGTGAATTCTGCATACGCACGCGGCTGGCCGCTTCATCAATCAGGTCAATCGCTTTATCAGGCATGAAGCGATCGGTGATATAGCGGCTTGCCATTTCGGTGGCTGCCTTGAGCGCTTCATCTGTGATCGTCAAACGGTGGTGCTGCTCATAACGTTCGCGAATACCTTTGAGGATTTCTATCGTCTCCTCAATACTAGGCTCACGAACAATGACCTCCTGAAAGCGGCGTTGCAAGGCTGCATCTCGCTCGATGTACTTGCGATACTCATCGAGTGTGGTTGCGCCAATACATTGCAGCTCACCGCGGGAGAGCGCAGGTTTGAGGATATTTGCAGCATCAACAGCCCCTTCGGCTGCACCAGCACCAACAAGGGTATGCACCTCATCAATGAAGATGATACAATCGCGGCTATTACGGATCTCTTCGATGATCTTTTTCAGACGCTCCTCAAACTCACCACGGTACTTGGTACCTGCGACCAGCGACCCAACGTCCAGGGTAAGCAAACGCTTCCCTGAAATTGTCTCAGGAACTTCTCCAGCAACAATCCGTTGTGCCAATCCTTCGACGATAGCAGTTTTACCAACACCAGGCTCACCGATGAGCGCCGGGTTGTTCTTGTTACGTCGCGAGAGAATCTGGATGACACGCTCAATCTCTTGATAACGCCCAATGATCGGGTCCAGTTTGCCCGCACGAGCATCGGCAGTGAGATCAACACCCATCTGGTCGATGGTAGGAGTCTTCGAGTGCTTTGCATCGCGTTCGCTATGCGAACCAGATTGACTGAGCACCTGGATCGTTTGCGTTCGCACCTTCTCCAGGTTGACACCCAGGCTTTCCAGCACACCAGCGGCAATGCCTTCACCCTCGCGTACCAGCCCCAACAGTAGATGTTCTGTTCCGATATAATGATGATTCAGACGACGAGCTTCATCGACAGCAAGCTCAATCACCTTTTTGGCACGCGGCGTCAGCCCGATTTCGCCCAGAACAATGCGGTCGCCCCGGCCAATAATAAATTCAACGGCACTCCGAACTTTATTCAGTTCGACACCGAGATTACTCAATACTTTTGCAGCAACGCCCTCACCCTCTCGGACAAGGCCCAGCAGGAGGTGTTCTGTCCCAATGTAGTTGTGTTGGAAGCGCTGGGCTTCTTCCTGAGCGAGACTCAAGACCTTCCTGGCCCGCTCCGTAAACTTATCAAACCTATCTCTATCGTTCACCTGTTTTTCACCCCCCTTTCACAGTGGCAGAGGGTGGAACCGAGCCCTCTGTGTCGCTCAGGTAAACTGCGCTCTTCATGATACAACACCCATCGTACACCGTCAAGGAAATCAAACCTTGCCTCCTGTCTGGTTACTATACATCTCACTCTGTACTTCACTACTCGACTAACTTATCTGAAACAATCGGCCTCCTCCCTGCCTTACACGAGGTAAAAGCAGAAAGGAGGCCTGGCATCATTTGTTCAGGTACGATATACTTAGCAATCGGTGAACGTCTACTTTTCAGATGCCTCCATGTTTTCTTTTATATACTAGCGACATACCTTCAAGAAGAGTATAACATCTTAGACTGTCAGAAACAAGGCATATAAACCAGAAGAACCATTGCTTTTAATGCTGAATGGGGGCGTAGCTTCGCCACGTCCCCATTCAGCATTAAAAGCAATGAAGCTACTCTACTTCTTCTCCTGCTCCTCCGACTCCTCTTTACGCTGACGTGCGGCTGCGCGGAAAGCTTCAGCCATAGCCGTCGTCTCTCCCTCATCACCTAAAGGGATGCCGCTCAGGAGCGGATCTTGATTGGGACGCTCACGCCGCTCTCCTTTACCCTCACGACGAGGAGCATTGTTCTCCTGCTGAGGAGCGGTAGGTTCCTGGCGCCTGGGAGTCTCTTCCAATGAGAGTCCCGCTGCATCACTGGGAGCACCCTTTGCGCCAGCCTCGGCTGTCGAGGTTTGTGGCTGCGCCGTTGATGCCTCCGCTTCCCTGGTATCAAGTTCATCAGCCTGCCGAAGGCTCAACCCCAGACGGCGTCGCTCGGCATCAATCCGTAAAATGCGCAGTGGAAGCTGCTGGCCTTCGTGCAAATTCGCCCTCGGGTCCATCCCAGGAGTGAGTTCAGAAAGATGAATCAGTCCCTCAATGCCATCCTCGATCCGAGCAAAAGCGCCAAAGGGTGCGATTTTTGTCACCGTCCCGATGACCACCTGGCCTGGTGTATAGCGCTGCTCCACCGTTGTCCAGGGGTCTACTTCTGCCCGCTTGATCGAGAGAGCAATCTTCTTCTTCTCTTTATCGACACTCAGGACCTGCACCTCCACCTCTTGACCGACGTGCAGGACTTCGCTTGGGTGATTCACGCGACTCCACGCCAACTGGCTGATATGCACCAATCCATCTGCGCCTCCCAGATCAACAAAAGCACCGAAATTGGCGAGGTTGCTGACGATGCCTTTGCGTACTTCACCAGGCTTCAACTCATCGAGCAACTCTTCGCGACGGCGCTGACGCCACTCCTGGACGGCCAGGCGCTCGGAGAGGATCAGGCGATTGCGAGCCCGATTGATCTCGATGATCTTGAGGGTGAGTTCTTTGTCCTTCATGCTCTGCAGTTTTGCGGCGGTCTCCTGATTCTCCCCTCCTGCCGCTACCTCTTCGCGTTTGAGGTTGAGAATCTGCGAGATGGGGACAAAGCCACGAATACCGGCGACATCGACAATTAACCCCCCCTTGTTGTAGTCGATCACTCGTGCCTTGAGCAGTTCACCTTCGCGATATTGCTGCTCAGCAATGCGCCATTGGCGCTCGGCATTTGCTCGTTTCAATGAAAGCAAGGCATGCCCATCGGGCGTTTCTGGCTGCATGACATATACGAGCACTTTGTCATTGAGGTGTAGCTCATTAAATGAGCCATAGCCGTTGGCTGGAAGTTCTTTTGTCGAGAGTACGCCTTCAGATTTGAGGCCGATATCGACCAGGATCTCATCCTGGTCAATTCGCACGATCACGCCCTCGACCACATCGCCGCGCTTAATGTTGATGGGATTGGCTGATGCCGCCAGCAATGCTTCCATCTCATTGAGGTCGCCCATCTCATCCGAGGTGTTGCTGTTTTTCCCTTGTGGGTCATTTTCATCGAACATCGTCTGTACCCGTCCGCTCTTAAGATCTGCCGCTGGGACTGTCGAAAGGTCGCCGTGCCGTTTTGCTTGCATGGGTAAAAT
>Ga0137380_10005684_pt1 | contig 11108 bp, 8 predicted proteins | sample SagtaG_17_FD_104809 | JGI IMG/M metagenome (GOLD analysis project Ga0137380, IMG submission 104809) | Vadose zone soil microbial communities from Sagehorn Ranch, Mendocino, California, USA - Sage2_L_100_16 metaG | ecosystem: Environmental > Terrestrial > Soil > Vadose zone | place: USA... | reverse complement strand
TGCGGCGCGTCGCGACTGCGCACCGCGTGGTCGGTGTGTATGACGTGCGGCCCGAGGCGGCACAGGCATTCGCCGGGCGCGCCGTGGCCCAGGCCTACGATTCCCTCTCCACGATGCTCGCGGAGGCGCGGCCGGATGTCGTGCACGTCTGCACGACCGCCGGCACGCACTTCGAGCCGGCCCGACAGGCGCTGCTCGCCGGGGCCCATGTCTACGTCGAAAAACCGTTCGTCGAGACGCAAGTCGAAGCGGACGCCCTGGTCGCGCTGGCGCGCAAGCGTGGGCTCCTCATCTGCGCCGGGCACCAGCTGGTCCGCGACCCCGCCTTCGGCCGGTTGCTGCAGCGCGCCACGCAGGTGCAGCCCGTCACGCTCGTCGACAGCTACTTTGCGTTTCGCCCTCCCCGGCTCGATCCCGAGCGCGCGAGTCGTCGCGCGGTCGGTGACCAGCTGCTGGACATCCTTCCCCATCCGCTGTACACCCTCGTCGCCGCCCTCGAGCGTTTCGCGTCGCCAGAGGCCCCGGTCGAGATCCTCCACACGAGCGCCACCCCGACGGTGCTGCACGCGCTGCTGCGGGCGGGCGAGGTGATGGGCCGTCTCTGCGTCAGCCTGCGGGCGCGACCCGTGGCCTCGACGTTGACCGTCACCGGCGCGGGCGGGACGCTGACGACCGATTTCGTCCGCGCGATCGTGGTGGGCGCGGCGAATGAGGGCACGAGCCCCATCGAGAAGATCGCCAACCCCTTCCTCGAGGCCGCCCAACTCGCCTGGCGCAGCACGGTAAGCCTCGCCAAGCGGCTCGTGCGCGGCGCCGACTATCCGGGGCTCGTGGAACTTCTGGCGGAGTTCTACGCCGGCGCCGCCGCCGGGGGCCGTTCGCCCCTCAGTATCGATCACCTGCGGCGCGTCACCGCGATCTACGAGCAACTCGCCGCGAACGTCCGGAACGCCACGGAGCCCGTGGCCGTCGCCGGCGCGGTCGCGGCGGCGGCCCCCGCGGGGCCGCTGGCAGTGGTCACGGGGGCCGCCGGGTTCTTCGGCCGCGCCATCAGTCGCGAGCTGGCGCGTCGCGGCTTTCGGGTCCGCGGTGTCGGCCGCTCGGAGCGTCCCGAGGACCCGCACGTGCACGAGTGGCGGCGCGTCGACCTCGCGGCGGAGATCCCGGCGGACGCCCTCGCCGGCGCGGCGGTCGTCGTGCACGCCGCCGCCGAGACCACCGGTGGATTCGAAGCCCACGAGCGGAACACGGTGGGCGCGACGCGCCAGCTGCTGCAAGCCATGGCGGCCGCCCAGGTCCGCCGGCTCGTGTACGTCAGCACCATTTCCGTGCTGCGTCCGCCGCGTCCGTTCTGGGAGCGGCAGACGGAGCGGACGCCGCTCGCGGATCACCCGGAGCGACTCGGGGCGTACACTTGGGGCAAGTGCGCCGCCGAGTTGCTCGTCGCGGCCGCGGTGAGCCGCCAGGAGATTCAGGCCCGGATCGTCCGGCCGGCGGCCCTGGTCGACTGGCGGCACATCGAGGTGCCGGGGCTGCTCGGGCGGCGGCTGTTCGGCTCCTGGCATCTGGGCCTGGGGCGCCCCGGGCTGCCGTTCGCGGTGTGCGAGGTGCAGCGCGCCGGTGCCGTCGTGGCGTGGTGCGCGGAGCGCTTCACGGAGGCGCCCCCGGTCGTCAACCTGATCGACCCCGCCGTCTGCACCCGTGGGCAGCTCCTCGACCAGTTCCGCCGCCACGGCTGGCGCGGGCGCGTGCTGTGGGTCCCGATCAGTCTGTTGGCCGGTGCCCTGTCGGTGGTGGGGTTCATCGGCCGACTCACGCGCCGCGCGCGCGGCCGGCCCGTAGCGGCGTGGTCCATCCTGCGCCCCCGCCGCTACGATTGCGCGGTCGCGGCGGAAGTGCTCGCGGCCGCGGCGGAAGACCCGCGGTCCGGGAAACCGGTGCCGCGGGCGATACCCGCCCCGAGTGTGAGCCGGGCGTATGGATGACGCCGTCCGGCAACCCAGCCTGCCGTGGGCCCCGGCGCCGACCCGGCGGGTGCAGAGCGGGGCGGCTGCCTGGGATCCGTTGCTCGTCTGCGTTGCGGTGTATGTCGCCACGTCGGTGGGCCGGGTGCACCAGCTGTTTCCCGCGTTGCTCCCCTTCAAGCCCGCCCTGCTGTCGGCCGTGCTGGCGATCGGCCTGCTCCTCCTCGACCGGTCGGCCTCGCGCCGCGTCAGTCTCTTCCGCTCCCGCACCACCGTCTGTCTGGTCGGGCTCCTGGTGTGGGCGGCCCTGTCCGTCCCGGGGGCGCTGAATCAAGGCCTGGCCTTCCAGGCCTGGACTGACTTCGTCAGAACCGTCGTGATGTTCTTCGTGATCGCCGGGAGCGTCCGCAACGGCCGTGACGTCGAGCGGCTGACCCTCGTCTACTTCACCGTGACCGTCGTGTACACCGCGGTGGTGCTCACACGGTTCCAGCTCGGTGCCGACAGCTGGCGCCTCGGCCGCCTCTACTACTACGACGCGAACGACATGGCGACCCTGATCGCGACCGCCATGCCGCTCGGCCTGTACTTCGTGCTCGCGCACCCCCGGCCACTGCCGCGCGTGCTCGCGCTTGCCGGGCTTGCGGTGCTGGCTGTGGGACTCATCCGGTCGGGATCCCGGGGAGGCTTCCTCGCTCTCCTCGCGGTCACGGCGTTCGTGCTGCTGGGCTTCACGACGGTCCCGGCGCGGGCGCGGCTGGCGGGGCTCATCGTGATCCTCGCCGTCGCGGGGACCAGCGCGAGTGACCGGTACTGGGCCCAGATGCAGACGATCGTGCACCCCCATGAAGACTACAATGCGACGTCGGAGGCCGGCCGGCTGAAGATCTGGGCGCGCGGCGTCGGGTACATGGTCGAGAATCCGGTTTTCGGCGTCGGGCTCCTCAACTTCCAGGTGGCGGAAGGAACGATCTCGCCCTTGGCCAAACGCCAGGAGCGTGGCATCGGCGTCCTGTGGGGCGCGGCCCACAACACCTTCGTGCAGGTCGGCGCCGAGCTCGGCATTCCTGGCCTGCTGCTGTTCATCGGCGTGGTCGCCACCGCGTTTCGGTCTCTGCGGCGCGTCGCGGCACAGCCCGCGCGGGCAAGTCCCCCGGTCGATCAGGTGGCGCGGCTCGCCCAAAGTCTCATGGCCGCGCTCATCGGGTTCGTCGTTGGGGCGTTCTTTCTGTCGCTGGGGTTCGCGGACATGTTCTACACGCTCGTGGCGTTGGCCGTCGCCCTCGCCAAGAGTGCGCGCCGCGAGGCCGCCCGGAACGCGCCGCAGCCGCACAGCATCCCGGCGTGAGGTCCGTGCGCCCCGTGTCCGCGCGACCCCGTCTCCTCTTCCTCTCCCACTGTCTCCCGTACCCGCCCCACAGCGGCGTCGCTACACGCACCTTCAACATCCTGCGGCAGCTGCACGCCGCGTACGACATCGACCTGGTGGCGTTCTCGCGCGTGAACCACCAGCCCGATCGCGCGGCGCGCGATGCGGCGTGGCAGGCGCTGCGCGGCACCGCCGCGTTCGTCGCCGAGCCGACGCCGATCCCCAACAGCCACTCCGCCCTCCGCCAGGTCTGGGACCACCTCCGCAGCGTCGTCAGCGGGCGCGCCTACACGTTCTATGAGTACGAGAGCCCCGCGTTCGCGGAGCGCCTCAGCGTTGTGCTCCGGTCGCACACCCCGGACCTCGTGCACGTGGACAGCCTTGACCTCCATCGCTGGCTCCCCGACCTGCCGAGCGTCCCGGTCGCCTGCACCCATCACGACATCGACTCCGAGCTGTTGCGGCGGCGGGCGCAACGTCTCGACGGGGCCGCGCTGCGACGCTATCTGCTGCTCCAGGTCGCCCGCCTCGAGCGGTTGGAGCGGCAGCTGTGTCCCCGGTTCGCCGTCAACATCATGATGTCGGAGGTCGATGCCCGGATCCTCCGGACCCTCGCCCCTGGGGCCGCCACGACGGTCGTGCCGAACGGCACCGACACGGAGTACTTCCAGCCGAACGGCGCGGAGACCGTGGCAGGGCGGGTCGTGTTCGTGGGACCGACCCACAGTCACCCCAACCGGGACGCGGTGGAGTTCCTGCTCCAGGAGATCTGGCCCACCGTCCGCGCCGCGAACCGCGCGACGTCCCTCCGCCTGATTGGCGGCACCGCACCCGTGGACCGGGCGCGCTACGATGCCGTTCCCGGCGTGACCGCGCTGGGCGCGCTCCCCGACATTCGGCCGGCGCTCTCGGAAGCGTGCTGCTGCGTCGTCCCGATCCGCATCGGCGGGGGGACGCGGCTCAAGATTCTCGACGCCTGGGCCATGGGGAAGGCGGTCGTGTCCACGTCGATCGGCTGCGAGGGCCTCGAGGCTACCGATGGAGAGAACATCCTGATCCGCGACACACCGGACGCGATCGCGGAAGCGGTCCTGCAGGTGCTGCGCGATGCGCCGCTGCGCGCCCGCCTCGAGCGCAACGGGCGACGTCAGGCGGTCGAGCGCTACAGCTGGGGTCTCGTGGGCCAGCGGATCCGCTCGGCGTATGACGGGCTCCTCGACCGATCGGCGCCCGTTCGCGCCGCCGGCTAGGGATCGCCCCCCCCCCGTCAGGGGCCGGGCCACCAGTCGGTGCGGATCTGGACGCCGGTGAAGTACCAGGCGAGCCCCGTGTCCATCGACTCGTTCTGGCCGTTGTTCCCCATTCCGAAATGAGTCAGCGCCGCCGGCTGCACGCAGAAGCTGTGCCCCGCTGCGTAGTACGAGGCCAACGTCCAGTCATTGCGCCCGTTCCACATTTCTTGGCCGTACGCCGACTGCCGAAAATCGGCGTCGCTCAGAATCTGCGCTCCACTCGCGTCGTACACCTTCGGGTGCACCTGGACGTGGGTCCGATCGACAAAGGCGACGTAGTACTCGAAGCGGTACCACAGGCCGTGCTGCAGCGTGACCTCGGGCCCCCAATGGCCGATCGGGTAGGTGTAGCCGCAGCCGTAGAGGCTGACGACGAACCGCCAGCCGCCGCTGTCGCTGAACTTCCGCATGTAGGTGAGGTTGGCGTACTGCCAGGTGTCGACGGTGACCACGTGGTCGCCGGCCCTGGACGTGTCGTCGTTCCGCATGTAGAACCGGACGTAGTAGTCCGTCGAAGGAGGAACGATCTTGTCCTGTTGCACGTTGGCGGCGAAGCCGGACGTCCCCCGCTGCACGACCTTCAGGGCATTGCGGCCGCCCGGCGCATTGACGCTCGCGCCGGGAACGACGGAGAGGAGCTGGCCGGGGCGGCCGCCGTTGAACTCCCAGTAGTTCTTCCACCGGCCGCCATCCCGCACGGCATTCCGGGATGTCCCGGTGACGGTGTTCCAGTCACTCTGGAAGACCACACCCTCGTCCCAGCGCTCCGCGGGCGCGAGACACCCCGAGAGGCGGAACAGCGCCGCCGCCAAACCCACCACGGCCCCGACACCGAGCAGCAGCAGACTCCGTCGGCCGAGCGAGGTCTTCAACCGAACCTTCTCCTCACGACGCGGAGCAGCAAGTCGCGCGCCCAGCGCCACTGCATCCGCCGCCATTCGCCTGGCGGAAGCCGCTCCTCGCCGCGGTGCACCCGCAGCCAGTCGAGCAGCACTCCGACGGGCGCGAACCAGCCGTGGCGGGCGGCGAGCATCTCCAGCAACCGGCGGGTCTCCGGGTGGGGCTGGCCGTTTCCGCCGAACCCTTTCCCGAAGTGCGTGGCGACGATACACACCCCGCCTTCGCGCTCGAGGCGTGCCTGGTTCCGCGGTCTCAGGAGGTGGTTGAACTCGTTCACGTCCTCGGCATCGGTCGCCGAGAACCACCAACGCACGTACGGCCGGCTCGGATCCCGGTAGGGCATCGAGGGATTGATGCGCTGCAGGTTGATCTCCGAGAAGGTCAGGTTGCGGACGTACTCGATCCGCTCCGCGCAGAGATCACCCCACCAGTACGGCGACCCGGGGCGGTGTCCTTCGTACAGCTGCGCCCCATGCCGGAGGACCGTGCCGTAGAGCAGGCGTAGCGCCGGGTCGTCGAGCCGTCCGGCGCCCCAGTACAGGTTCTCGCGATTGAAGGAGTGGTTCGCATGCACCCGCGGCGGCGCCCCGAGGACGCCCCCCAGCCGCTCCAACGCGCGCACCGTCCGCTCCCGGCGGCTAGTCTCCATCGTCGCCCCGTGGAAGGCGATCTCGAATCCGCGGGCGTGCAGGTCGAGGACGAAATCCCGGTAGTTCGGGTCGTCCATCGTCTCGGAAAGCGAGAAGTTCTCGCTCCCTTCCTCGCAGCGCACGGCCCACACCGTCTTCGTCGTCCGCATCCCCAGCGATTCCAGGAGCCGGTAGACCGGCCGGACGTTCTCGACCGTGGCGACGTCGGTGTCGTCCATCACCGTGAACGCGAAGCGCGCGCCTCCCGGGAACGGAATGCGCGGGATCATCGCGCGAGGGCGGGGTCCGCCACGATGAACAACGCCAGGTCCCGCGCGTGGCGCGCCGCGACGGCCGCGGGAACCAGGCGCACGAGCCCGTTGCCGTTGAGCGGTCCAGCGACCTCGGCGAGGAACTGCTGGAACGGCGCGTTGCGCGACGTGCTGGCCCACTCCAGGGCGGTGGGCGGGGAGGGCTGGGCCGCGAGCCAGGCGAGGAAGGCGTATTCCACGCGACGTTGGAACACCCGGCACGACATCACGAACGACTGCATTGTGCCGTCCGGCGCGACGAGGCAGGCGAGGATTTCCCCGTGGTCCCCCGTGCGGTCGGCGAGGGAGGCGCCGAACAGTCGGCCCCCCGCGTCGAGCATCGCTCCCACCTCCGCCTCCGTGACCCGGCGCCCGTTGAGGTTGAACTGGTTGGTCTTGTTGATCAGCTGGACCGCCCGGGTCCAGTCGCCGCGACTGCGGTCGTGAATGGTCAATGTCATCTTGAGGTCCTCGAGAAAGCGCGTCAGATCCGCGCCCTCGAGATCGCTCGGGACCATCCCTGCAAGCCGGCGCCGGTACATCTCCGTCCGTTCGCGATCCTCCGCCGTGATGTCGCGATGGGCGAACAGCGTCGCGAGGCTGTCCAGGAAGGCCGGGAGCGCGTCGTCGTGCGCCGGAAACGCGAGACACCGCACCTCGGGCAACTGCAGCGACACTTCCGCCAGCTCCACCGGGTTGTCGTCGACGAACACACAGGCGTCCAGCCCGAGGTTGAGCTGGCGCGCCAGCTCGCGAATCTGGGCGGACTTGGCGTGGTAGCTGCCAATGATCGCGACGAGGTCCTCTTCCCGCAGCACCATCCGCCCCGAGCGGAATGGTGGCGTCACCACGTCGTGGTCGTTCCGGCTCACAGCCGCCAGGAGCGTGCCCTCGCTGCGGAGCCGACGCAGCAGGCTCTGGTAGACGAAGTGGCGGTAGCCTCGACCCGCTGGCTCGAACGCGATGCCGTCGAGTCCGTCGTCGACCAGGAGGCCGTTCCACATCACGTTGTCCAGATCGGTGATCAGAACCTTTTTCGGCTCGCCCGGCCGCCCCACGACGGCTTCGACTACCGCCTCGGCCACCCGGCCGATCCAGGCTCCGCCGACTGGGCAACCACTGGAGAAGTAGCCGCCGAGGGTGAACGCCTCGGCCGGCAGCAGGCGCGCGCCGAGCCCGATCGCCAAGCTCTCGATCCAACGCGCCAGGGCGGCGTCCCGCGCCCGCTCGCTGCAGAGCGGCGGCATCGGCGCCGGCAGGTAGAGCAGGCGGGCGGCCGGGCGCCGGGCCAGCAAGGCCGCCGTTTCCATCGCTGGATCGCGCAACCGCTGTTCGTCCACCGACGGGGCCACGCCCGACCGCCAGTCGGCTTCCGGCACGAAGTCCCACGGCAGCAGGAGGAACACCTCCGTCACCCCGGGATCGGGCGGCTGACGGAGCGCCTGCGCGAGCGTGTTGAACGGAAGGAACCTCACCTCGGCGGCCCGGCCGCGCTTGGCCGCCGCCGCGCGCAGGTATACGTCGAAGGGCTCACCGGTCCCTGAGAGCCCGAGGGCGAAGGAGAGCGCCTCGCCCCCCCGGAACGCGTCGAGCACGCGTCGCGCCTCGAGGAAATTCACGGCATGGCTCCGCGGGCGACCCGCTCCTCCAGGTAGTCCCGGATCGCCGGGTACGACGTGAGGCGGATCTGGTCCGCCGCGTCGATCGCCACGCCGAACTCGCTTTCGATCGCCAGCATCAGCATCGCGTGAGCCAGGGAATCCCAGCTGGCGACCTCGCGCTGTCCGGCGCGCGTCACGTTGGCGTGAGGCGGGAGCTCCAGCGCCGCGCGGAAGATGGCTTGCAGTTTCGCTTCGGCGTCTTCGGTCATCGCTGCCGCTCCTCCTCAGAACACCTCGTCGGCGTCGCCATCCCCGCGGGCCAGCCCCCACGACGCCAGATCCTGCGGCCACCGGACCGCTCCCTCGCTGCCCTCACCCCTTCCGTCGCGCAGCAGGAAGTGCACGTTGCCGGGCAGACGCAGGTACGCCTGGCGCCGCAAGAGTCGCGCGAGGGCGCGCTGACTCGTCGTGCAGAGGATCGCGTCCGCCTCCGCCGCGCGGGCTGCCCGCTCGACGCCACCGAGGAGCGCGAGGCCCACCTCGGCCCGCCGGGACGGGAACACAACATCGGAGATCGTCGCCACGCGCAGGCCGCGCAGGCGGCGGTCGCTGATCGCCCTCGGACGGCGCAGCACCGCGACGCCGACCAGCCGCGCACCGTCGCGCGCCGTGACGAACAAGTAGGGCTCGCCCGTCGCGGCGGCGCTGAAGCGCCACCGCAGATAGCGCCCGTTCCGCACCGGGCTCGCCGCGAAGGCGTCCCCCCCCCGCGTGCGCGCCCACACTTCGTCCAGCTCCTCCTCACTCGGCGGCTCGGAGGCACATCCGATGTCGAGTCGGGCGGCAGGTCGACGCGTCGCCGTCGCAATGAGGTCGAGCGCGATACCGGCCGCACCACCCGCCAGACCGGCGAGCCCCACGCGCTGCGCGACCCCCACGCCGGCCGACACCCACCGCGGCAGGGCCGGGGCCAACTCCGCGACGTCCAGCCGCCGGGCCAGACGCCCGGGCCGCAGCGGACGCACGTAGTTCGGGATCGCACCGAGATCGCTGTACCCGAGAGCGCTCAACAGTCGCCGGGCCGCGGGAGCGACGACGAGGGCGGTCGCGAGCGGCAGCTGCGCCGTGAGCGTTTTCACCACCAGGAAGCCGACGGGGCCGTTCCGGTACTCAGGAACGACCATCAGACCCTTGACCCAGTGGGCCGGCGATTCCGTCACCCCGTCCCAGATCCGGTACGGGATCGAGGCGTAATGGCCGATGACGCGATCCCCTTCCAGGACGATCGCGACCGGCGGGACTTCCCCCGGCGCCGCCACGTTGTCCGCCGCCGCGCGGCGCCGCCCCGCCAGGATCGAATCCGCGGTCACGGGCTCGCCCCAGGTTTCCCGATAGAAGGTGGCGATCGCGTCGGCGTGCTCGTCCGTCGCCAGGATCGCTTGAATCCGGCTCGTCGCCGTCAACCCAGTCTCCACGCTGCGGGCCCTAGCCGGGCCTTCCGACGGCGAGTCTGGTGCCGCGAATGGCCACGACGCGCACCGTACTCGCCACCTCGTCCACGGCGCGGCTGACATCTTCGATCATCCCATAGTCGTGCCAGACCACGAGACCGCGGGCCGACAGGCAGCCGAAGGCATGGCGCGTATCGCTCTTCACGTAGTCGTAAGAGTGGCTGCCGTCGATGAAGATCAGGTCGAACGGCCCCCCGAGGTCGGTCCAGTCGATCGCGGCGGAATCCCCATAGACCTGTCGGATCTTGGTCGCATAGACCGTATCCCGGAATTGCGCCGCGGCGCTCGCGGGGCCGGTGAAGTTGTCCAGGAGGTCCGGCACCGGATACGTGAGCGCTCCCGTCCAGTTCGGGGGCAGATCGACCGTCGTGATCACGGCATCGCGCGGCGAGTTCGCCGCGAGGTTGAGCGTCGTGTTGCCATCGAACGTGCCGATTTCCAGCACGCGGCGCGGTCTCGTGAACTTCCCGATGGCGGCCAGCGCCAGCGCCTCGTGCGGGCTCAGCGACGTCTCGAGCGATCGGTCGAACGCCCGCAGGATGCAGACATCGACCGCGGCGATACCGGGAAACACATCGGTAAGCGCGACCCGCGGCGCGCGACCGAAGGTCCGGCTGCCCACCACCTGATAGGCATCGGGATCGGTCCACACCACCCCCATCGGGACGAGCCGCCGCGAGAGCAGCCGCCACGCCCGGCGGGGATTCGACATCACCGAGGGGATGTTCTTGAGGATCTTGGCCGCGAGGCGATTCATCACCTCGTGTGCCCGCAAGGATTGTGCGCATCGGCGACGCACGGATCCGGCCGGGGCCGAGGACGGACCCGTCGCGGCGCTGAGGGCAGTGTGGCGCGAATGCAACGGGGGAGCGTCGCCAGTTTGGTCGACTGGCTCCGCTCCCCCTGAAAAGACGTCGTCCTGCTCCGCTACTTCAACCTGCCCTTACGGGCCGGGCCAGCGGTCGGTGCGGATCTGCACGCCGGCGTAGTACCACGCCAGCCCCGTGTCCACCGACCCGTTCTGCCCGTTGTTCCCCATCCCGAAACTCGTCAGGTACGTCGGGTTCACGCAGAAGCTGTAGCCCGCCGCATAAAACAGCGCCAGCGTCCAGTCGTCCCGGCCCCCAAAACTCAGGTTCCCCGACATCTTGTAGCCGGACTGCTGGAAGTCGGCGTCGCCCCCGATCTGCACCCCCGCCGCATCGTAGATCCGCGGATGCACCTGCACGTGCGTCGCATCGACGAAATGCACGAAGTACTCGAAGCGATACCACGCCCCGTTCACCAGCGGCTGTGCCAGCGTCCAATGCCCGATCGGGTAGGTATAGCCGCACCCGTAGAAGCTCGACGTCAGCTGCCACGTCGTCGCGCTCGCCGTCTTGCGCACGTAGGTGAGGTTCGCGTACTGGTAGGTGTCCACCGTGACGTTGTGATCGCCCGCCGGGGAGGTGTCGTCGTTGCGCATGTAGAAGCGCACGTAGTAGTCCGTCGACGCCGGCACCACGCGGTCCTGCTGGATGTTCGCCGCGTA
>Ga0137380_10005682_pt1 | contig 11108 bp, 10 predicted proteins | sample SagtaG_17_FD_104809 | JGI IMG/M metagenome (GOLD analysis project Ga0137380, IMG submission 104809) | Vadose zone soil microbial communities from Sagehorn Ranch, Mendocino, California, USA - Sage2_L_100_16 metaG | ecosystem: Environmental > Terrestrial > Soil > Vadose zone | place: USA... | reverse complement strand
CTCAACATCGACGAGCCGCTCTTTTTCGTCCTCATTCAATAAGTTGCGGCAGTCCGCTCGATGGACGGAAACACCCTCGCCGCGCGTGACGTAGCCCATGATCTTATCGCCGGGTACCGGATTACAGCAGCGGGCCAGTCGTGTCAGGAGGTCTCCCGTCCCCAGCACGCTAATGCTCGTCGTATAGGTTGATCGCGCCGGCGGGGCAATTTCTTCGACCGGTTCCGGTGTCTCCTCGACAAGGAGTGACGCCAGTTTCGTCGAGATGTGCTGCGCGCTGATTTCGCCATACCCCACGCGCAGAAAGAAGTCCTCGAGGTCATCGAGCTTGAAGAGCTTAAGGACTTCTTGCTCCATGCCCCCAAGGCTCGCTCCCAGGCGTCGCAACTCTTTCTCGACCATCTCCTTGCCGCGCGCGATGTTCTCCGCTCGCTCTTGACGCTTGAACCACTGACGAATCTTCTCCCGTGCGTGCGTCGTGCGAATGAACCCGAGATTCGAGTTCATCCAGTCCCGCGAAGGCCCCTTCGATGACCTGCTCGTCAGCACCTCAATGACTTCGCCGTTCTTGAGCTGATAATTCAGCGAAACTAGCCGGCCATTCACCTTCGCCCCGACACAGTGGTGGCCTAGATCTGTGTGAATCCGGTAAGCGAAATCCAGCGGCGTGCTGCCGGTCGGTAGATCTTTGATCTCGCCCTTCGGCGTGAACACGAACACCTGGTCCTGAAAGATGTCCGTCTTCACTGCCTCCACCATGTCCTCCGGCTGCGCTATCTCCCGCTGCCAGTCGAGAAGCTGCCTCAACCATGCGAGCCGCTCCTCATGACGGAGGTCACGCTTCGAGCCTTCCTTGTAGCGCCAGTGTGCGGCGATACCATATTCCGCCGCGCGGTGCATCTCATACGTCCGGATCTGCACTTCCAGCGGCTGCGTGTTCAGCGCCATAACCGTCGTATGTAGCGACTGGTACATACTCTCCTTCGGGTTCGCGATGTAGTCATCGAACGACCCGGGTAGCGGCCGCCACAGCCCGTGGACCACGCCGAGAGCTGTGTAGCAATCGGTCACGGTCTCGACAAGGACGCGCACGGCCAGCAGATCGTATATCTCGTCGACGCTCTTCCCCTCTGCGGCGTACTTCTCCATCTTGCTGTGGATGCTATAGATGTGCTTCGCGCGCCCCTGGATCTCTGCCTGAATGCCGTGCTTCTTCAACTCCTCGCGTATGAAATCGGTAACCTGTGTGACGTACGTCTCTCGGACCCCCCGCTTGGCATCGATGAGATCGGCGACGAACTTGTAGTCATCCGGCTGCAGGTACCGGAAAGACAGGTCTTCTAGCTGCCATTTGATGTCCCAGATGCCCAGCCGCGCCGCGAGGGGTGCATATATCTCCATAGTCTCCCGGGCGATCCGCCTCTGGTCATCGGGCTTTAGCGCCCACAACGTTTTCATGTTATGCAGGCGGTCGGCCAGCTTGATGATGACGACGCGCAGGTCCTGCGCCATCGCCAGGAACATCTTGCGCAGGTTCTCTGCCTGGGTATGCGCCTCGCCGCTGCGCGCTTCCGCCGCCTGCCCGCCGATTAGCCCGAGCTTCGTGACTCCCTCTACCATCACCGCGACTTCGGAGCCGAACCGCTTTGCGATCTCCTGATTCGTCACGCCGCAGTCCTCTTGAACGTCGTGGAGCAATGCGGCGGCGATTGTGCTCGCGTCGAGCTGGAGATTGGCAATCGTCTCTGCGGCGTGCAGCGGATGCGTGATTGCCGGGTCCCCGCTCTTGCGCAGCTGCCCGGCGTGCCGCTCGGCCGCAAACGCATACGCTTCCTGAACGAGATCCATGCCTTTCGGCGCGAGATAGGAAGCGACGCGGCTGAGGACGGCCTGTCCCAGCTCCTCAATCTTTACCGTCATCGTCCTCTATCAAGTGTAGCACTGCCATCTCAATTCCACGAGGAATTACCGGTTTTGCGTGAGTTCGTGCCCTTCTAGTATCCTCTCCTCATCTACCTCCATGACAGCGCAGCACAAGGCCCCTCGCGGCACCCGCGATACCCTCCCCGAAGACCAGCCCTACTGGGAGTTCGTCCGGGAAGCGGCCTCTCGCACTTCCACCGCGTTCGGGTACGAATCCATCGAGACTCCAGTCTTCGAGGAGGCATCATTGTTCACTCGTGGCGTGGGCGAGGTGACCGACATCGTCCAGAAGGAGATGTACATCTTTAAGGACCGTGGCGGCCTCGATCTCGCCTTGCGTCCAGAAGGCACCGCGCCCGTCTGTCGCGCCTATCTCGAGCACGGCATGCACAACCTTCCCCAGCCCGTCCGCCTCTGGTACTGGACGCCCATTTTTCGCTACGACCGCCCACAAGCGGGACGCTACCGCCAGCATCATCAGTTCGGCGCAGAAGCGATCGGGGAGGCCGCCTCTGCGGTGGATGCCGAGGTCATCGAGTTGCTATGGCGCCTCTACGAGGAGCTTGGGCTCACGAACCTGACGCTTCAGCTGAACTCTATCGGCGATAGTAAGTGCCGGCCCAAATATCTCGAAATCCTCCGCGACTACTATCGCGACAAGCTCGACAACGTCTGCCTCGACTGTCGCGCCCGCTTCGACCGCAATCCCTTACGGCTGCTCGACTGCAAGCAGGAGCGCTGCCAGCCCATCATTGCGGGCGCGCCCCCGATCACGGACTACCTCTGCGAAGACTGCGCCGCCCACTTCAGCGAACTCAAAGCTTTGCTCGAAACAGCGCGCATCCCTTTCACCCTCAGCCCCCGCCTCGTACGCGGCCTCGACTACTACGCGCGGACGGTATTCGAAGTAACTCCGCCAGATGAAGGGGCGCAAAGCACCATCGGCGGCGGCGGTCGCTACGACGGCCTCATCGAGCTGCTCGGCGGTCGCCCGACGCCCGGCGTCGGCTTCGCCACCGGCATCGAGCGCATCATCCTGAAACTTCAGCGCCAGGGTGTGGCAGTTTCCCAGCGAGAGCGGCCTCAGGTCTACGTAGCCGTCCAGACACCCGCCGCCCGCGTCCCCGCGTTCCGCCTGGCCTCGGGGCTCCGCCGCGCAGGCATCTCTGCCATTTCGGCCGCTGGCGAGCGCTCCCTGAAGGCTCAGATGGGCCACGCAGATGCCATCGGCGCAACTTACGTCGCCATCCTTGGCGAGAGGGAGCTGGCCGAAAAAACCGTCACCCTGCGGCAACTCGCCGGCGGGGCGCAAGAAACGGTTCCCCTGACTGACGTTGTGTCGAGAATACGCCCGTCGCGCTAGTAGCGTGATATAATTCCCTCAGCAGGCCCCCTCTCGGGGGCCGTCTTTACGTCCGAGACACGAAACTATGTGGGAGAAGCTCGAAGAAATCGAACGACGCTACCGCGAGCTCGAGGCGGAGATGGCACGCCCCGAGGTAGCCGCCGACTACGACCGCCTCCAGTCTCTCGCGCGCGAACATGCCTCGCTTCAGGAAGTCGTCGGAATCCTGAACGAATACCGGCACCTGCGCGAGTCCCTCGACCAAAATCGGGCCATCCTCGACGACGGCTCCGATCTCGAACTGGTCTCGCTAGCCCGCGACGAGGTTGAGAGCGATGAAGTAAAGCTGGACCTCCTCGAGGATAGACTGCAACGAGCGCTCGTTCCCAAAGACCCGTTCGACGAGAAAGACGTCATTGTCGAAATCCGGGCGGCAGCCGGCGGTGACGAAGCGACACTGTTTGCCGGCGATCTCTTCCGCATGTACAGCCGCTACGCGGAGCGACGGCGCTGGGCGGTCGAGGTCCTCGACTCCAACCAAAGCGACCTCGGCGGCTTCAAGGAAATCGTCTTCGAGGTGCGCGGCCGCGGCGCCTACAGCCGCCTCAAGTACGAGAGTGGCGTCCACCGCGTCCAACGCGTCCCGGAGACGGAAGCCCAGGGCCGAATTCACACCTCTACTGCAACCGTCGCCGTTCTCCCGGAGGCGGACGAAGTCGACGTCAACATCAACGAGAACGACCTCCGCATCGACATCTTCAATGCCGGCGGTCACGGCGGACAGAACGTCCAGAAGAACGCCACTGCCGTCCGCATCACCCATATGCCGACCGGTATCGTCGCTGTATGCCAGGACGAGCGCTCCCAGCTCAAGAACAAAACCAAAGCGATGGCAGTTCTCCGCGCTCGCATACTCGACCGTGAGCAGAGCCGTCAGCGACAAGAGATCGATTCCAACCGGCGCGCCCAGGTGGGAAGCGGAGACCGGGCAGAGAAGGTGCGTACCTACAATTTCCCCCAGGACCGCATGACCGATCACCGCGCTGGCTATACACGTCACAGCCTGCCCTCTCTGCTTGACGGCGATATCGATGATGTGATCGACGCCCTAGCCGAACAGGAGCAGTCGCGCTTGTTGGAGGCGCAACTGGCGTGAACGTCCTGGAGGCGCTACGCCAGGCCCGGCGCCTCCTCCCACCGGTGAGCGACGAGCCGGAGCTGGAGGCGGAACTCCTCCTTCGCCACTGCCTCGGCGTCGACCGCGCGAGTCTTTACCGCCTTCTCACTGCCGAACTCTCGGAGGAGGAACAGCTGCGCTTTCGCGAACTGGTCCGCCGCCGCCTCATTCATGAACCTACGGCCTACATCATAGGTCGCAAGGAGTTCTTCAGCCTCGACTTAGAGGTCACACCCGAAGCTATAATACCGAGGCCGGAAACAGAGCTCCTCGTTGAACTCGCAATCGAAGTCGCGCAAGAGAACCCTTCCGCCCAGGCGCTCCATATAGCGGACGTCGGCACCGGGTGTGGCGCAATCGCGGTCGCCCTCGCCATCGCCCTGCCGGAAGCAAAAATCGCTGCGGTCGATAGCTCGGCAGGGGCACTGGAGCTGGCTAAGCGCAACGCGCGTCGCCATAGTGTCGAAAGACGCATCCGATTCATCAGCGGCGATCTCCTGAAGACACTGAATGAGCGCGTAAACGTCATCGTGGCCAACCTGCCTTACGTGACAACCGCAGACTGGAAAGCGCTCCCGCCTGAGATCCGGGAACATGAGCCGCGCCTCGCCCTCGACGGCGGAGAGGATGGCCTCCGCGTGATAGAACGCCTGCTCCAGCAAGCGCCCGGTCGCCTGACGCCTTCAGGAGTCCTGCTCACGGAGATCGGCCACAATCAAGGCCGGGCGGCCAAAGCGGCTGCGCGAACCGTCTTCGCGCGGGCTGCAGTCAAAATCGTGCCGGACTTGGCCGGTCGAGATCGGGTTCTCGCTGTTCACATTTGATTCCTGTATGCCACTAACTGGTTGACCCGTCAGCGAACGGGTGTTCTACTAACCTCATGGCATCGGGAGTCACCTTCGAAGAGATCGAGTGCAAGACGATCATCAATAGTACGAACACGCCTGGGCTCGGCTTCCGCTGGAGCATCAACCCCTATCGCGGCTGCCAGCACGCCTGCGTCTATTGCTTCGCGCGCGGCACCCACGAGTACCTGGGGTACGACGCAGGACGTGACTTCGAGTCCCGAATCGTCGTGAAGACCAACGCCGCCGATGTTCTCCGCCAACAGCTGCGCAAGCCGAGCTGGAAGCACGAACTGATCGTGCTCGGCACCGCCTGCGATCCGTATCAGCAGGCCGAAATGAAGTACGAGATCACCCACAAGATCCTCGAAGTAATGCTCGACTTTCGCCAGCCCGTACACATGCTCACCAAGTCGCCCTCGGTCCTGCGTGATCTCGATCTCTGGTCACGGCTCGCTGACGTCACCGACGCCCAGATCGCGTTCAGCATCCCCACGCTCGATGAAGCCGTCTGGAAGAAGATGGAGCCGGGCACAGCTAAGCCGATCAAGCGCTTCGAGGCCCTCCGCGAGCTGACCGATGCCGGGGTCGCCTGCGGGATCATGATCGCCCCTATAATCCCCGGCGTCACGGACGACGAGCCGCACCTCGAAGCCGTCATCAGCGCGGCCCGTGAGCACGGCGCGAACTTCATCGCCCCAAACGTCCTCAACCTCAAGCCAGGCAGCAAAGAATGGTTCATGCCGGCACTCCGCGAGGCCTACCCGCACCTTATGCCGCGCTACGAGAAGTACTACCGCGGCGCCTACGCTCCAAAGGACTACACGCAGCAGGTATTGGCGAAAGTCAGCGAACTACGCGAGAAGTACGGCTTCCGCGCGCGGACGCACGCGCCCGCGCCCCAACGGGAGCACTCGGGCCAGCTCCAGATGGCGATCTGATTTGCGCGGCTTCGGCAGGTCGTCCCGGCGGATGTAACAGTGCACTGGTGTCCTGGTGTACCGACGTTCCGTTCGGCAGGGCCCCTGGAGTCCCGTTGAATCTTGCCCCCCAGGGGGGACGGTTGCGGATGCGTACTGATCTACTGGCTAACTGGTATACCGGCGTACAGGCCTGCAAGTCTAGAAGCCTCCTCGCCTGCTGTATAATTACCAGGCGCCTTCGTTCAGCCATCAACTACTCGGCGAGCAGCCGTATAGCCATGCGGACCAACGCGCTCTTGCTTGAACCCCTGCGCCCACTTCTGCGCTGATCGAGCCACAACCTCTCCAGCAGTTCGATCGTCTCGCGATCAAGGTAGAACGTCGCTTTTAGCAGCGACGAGTCCGCCTCTTTAGCTGGTGCACCACCCTGCCCGTATACGTCGGCACCAGCAGCACGGTGTACTGGTGCCGACGTCCTATAGTCTCCGTAGACCGCCTCTAGGCCACGCCCTTTCATAGACACCCTTTTCGCCATGGTCAATCACCTCCGTTATCCGGCGAAACGCCTCCGCAGCGTCGCTCCTCGAATCGAACTCCAGAATGGATTTCCCGCTGATGAGGGCGTCAGCTACTTTCACCCGCTGCGGAATAATGATATCGCTGACCAGCGGGCCGCATATACGACGGAGCTCGTCGAGCGCCTCTCGTGCATGAACCGTTCGCGGTACCTTTACGGGCAATATCGTGGTGATCCTAAGCCTGGGATTGAATCGTGCCTGGATTCCCTTGATGGTGGCAAGAAGACCGCTGAGTCCCCGGAAGGCAAGGAAACTACATTCAGCAGGCACGACTACCTCGTTCGCGGCAACGAGGGCGTTAACGGTCAGAACACCGAGAGAGGTCGGACAGTCTATCAGGATGAAGTCGGCCTCCGTCTTGATCGTTATGAGCCTGCGGCGCAGCGTCTGTTGCCAGTCCGGTGTTGCAGCCAGCTCGAACTCCGCGCCCGCCAGGTCGATGCTGGCCGGGGCCAGCACAACTTTGCTCCGGACCCGAAGGAAGACCCAGTCCAGTGGCGTCTCCTCATCGATGAGTGCGTCGTAGGTAGTGGCCGACAGGGAGTCCGGGTCGATGCCAAGACCTTGCGTCAAGCTGCCCTGCGGATCGAAATCGATCAGAATAACGCTTCTACCGCGCTCGGATAGCCCAATTCCAATATTGATCGTCGTCGTCGTCTTGCCGACTCCGCCCTTCTGGTTTGCGATTGCAATCACCCGGGCCATGACAGCAGCATCATGGCAGCACGATAGCGCGCCCGCAAGCCGTTCGCTCGGGCCGCGATACCCTGCTGTCTGTCCCAATTCGCACATACTCTCAGCGGCGCGCCGATTTCTGGCCTTGAAGCTCGCGTATTGACCGAGAAAGGTTATCTGCTCATCATGCACATCAATGACGTCCTCGTTACGCCGGGCAAGCTACCTGGCTTTCACGTGAAGGGAGACAACCATGACCCGATTTATTGCGGCCGTCCAGCGCGCCAACAACGATGAGCGGGGCCACGTCGAAGTTGGCGTGCCCGCGCTAGTAGCCGGGATAGCAGCTATTGTCCTGGCGATTGGCGCGGCGGCAGACAGCGACGTAGTCACGATCATCAGCGGAGTCGTTCTCGGCGTGGCGCTCCTCGGCGCGAGCATCGCCCGCCACAGACAGATTGACTACGACGTCTGGAAGCGCCTCGACAAGCTGGAGAAGTAATCGGTCATCGAAATAGGTTCAAAAGAGCGCAGCATCGAGGGACTTGTGCAATGCACGCCAGACTCGTCAGATTCTCGTTTGGCCCGGGAAAACATGCTGAAGCCCAATCAATCGCCGACAACATAGCACCCCTGATTGCATCGCAGTCGGGGTGCCAGAGTGTGACCGTGTTTGGCGATGACACGGACGGCGAGTACGGGATCTTCGTGCTGTGGGATTCGGACGAGAAAGCCAACGCCGCCGCCCAGGTGGTACGCCCAAGACTGGAAGAGCACTTCGCGGGAAACGTCCAAGGCACCCCGGACGCCCGCCTCTTCAAAGTCTTGTCTTAGGCGTAGGCGGGTAGAATCGCTACCTTGCGCTGGGCACCGGTCCGGAAAAAACGGCGATCTCGTTGGGCGGCCTACCGGCTGAGCTGATAGACCTTGCCTTCCGTCTTGATCGACGGCGCCACGATCATCTCCGCCTCGTGGAACTCTCCGATCGTGCGCGCGCCACACACGCCCATGCATGTCCGGATCGCGCCCACCAGGTTCTCGGTGCCATCCGTCCGCGATGTCGGCCCGAACAGCAGCCGGTCGAGCGTCGTGTCCACTCCCGGCCGGATGCGCACTCCGCGTGGCAGCTCGCGATGCCCCGTGGACATGCCCCACGCGTAGCCCTTTGCCGGCGCCTCTTCCGTCCGCGCGAAGGCGGTCCCGAGCATTACCGCATCGGCTCCCGCGGCGAGCGCTTTGCATACGTCGCCCCCGTTGCGCATACCGCCGTCCGTAATGATCGGCACGTAGCGCCCGGTATCGCGGTGATGTTGATCGCGAGCCGCCGCGCAATCGATCGTCGCCGTCACCTGCGGGACACCGATGCCCAGCACCTCTCGCGACGTGCAGATCGCCCCCGGACCCACGCCCACCATCAGTCCGGCGATACCGGTTTCCATCAGCTCCAGTGACGCGTTGAAGCCCACGGTGTTCCCCACAACCACCGGTACACGGATGTTCGCAACAAGTTCGTCCAGTATCAGCCCCCGCGGAGAAGTGGAAATATGTCGCGCGGTTGTGACGGTCGACTGAACGACGAAGATGTCCGCTCCGGCATCGACTGCGATCGGCGCTAGCTTCTTCGTATTTGCCGGGGTGCAAGAGACGGCGCATGCCGCGCCGCCTTCCTTGATCTTCCGCACCCGCCGCCCGATCAACTCTTCGCGGATCGGCGCTTCGGTGAGACGCTGGATTACCGCCGCCGATTCCTCCTGGTTCGCCGCGACGATCTCCGCGATGGCCTCCGCCGGCTCCTCGTAGCGGCACTGAAGCCCCTCGAGGTTCATCACCGCCAGCCCGCCGCGCCGGCCGAGCTCGATGGCGAAGCACGCGTCGACTACAGCATCCAAAGCCGCCGCAAGGATGGGAAAGTTGAAAGCGTGCTCGCCTATGCTAAATTGAATGTCCGTCAGCTCGGGGTTGACCGTGATGCTGCCGGGCACGATGGCAACTTCATCGAACCCGTAGGCGGGGCGGAGCTCCCTGTACGTCGCTAGACTCATTTTGAACGGATCCTCTCTCACGGAAGCCCGAGGGATTTCAAACAATATATCAATCCGCCGTTCGGCCGGTCAACGTATCCAGTAGCATTTTTGAGTAAAAGAGTAAACACTTTCCACTAGAGAAGCAGTAAGGCGTCATATCCTTTGGGCAGTCTGCTCGTCGTCTCCACGCCTATCGGTAACCTCGAGGACACCACAATTCGGGCGCTCCGCCTTCTTCGTGAGGTCCGGCTCATCGCCGCGGAAGACACTCGGACGACTCGGATCCTGCTCCGCAAGTATGGCATCCACACCCGGACTCTTAGCTACAACGAACACAACATGCGCCGTCGCACGCCACAACTGCTCGCCGCTCTTGAGGCCGGGGACGTCGCACTCGTCTCCGAGGCCGGCACGCCTGGTCTGAGCGACCCCGGCCATGAGCTGATCAACGCCGCGATCGTAGCCGGCTTCCCGGTCGTCCCGATTCCCGGGCCATCGGCCCTCACCGCGGCACTCGTCGCCTCAGGCCTCCCGATGCGCCAGTTCACGTTCCTCGGCTTTCTGTCTCGACGCCCCGCCGAACGCCGCCGCTCACTCGCGCACCTCGCCGGCGAACCGCAGACGCTCGTTGTGTTCGAATCGCCTCACCGCCTGCTCGCGCTCTTGTCGGACCTTTTCGTCGTACTTGGCGACCGCCGGATCGCCGTGTGTCGCGAGCTCACTAAGGCGTTCGAGGAGGTCTTTCGCGGGAGCGTGTCGGAGGCCCTCGAACACTTCTCGGACCCACGCGGGGAGTTCACCATCGTCATCGAGGGTGCGACCAACCCACAGCGGGTCTCGGATGAATCTGTAAACCGTCACCTGCAGGAAGCGACAGACCGCGGTCTCTCGGCGCGAGACGCCGTCAAGGCCGTGACGGCCGCCACCGGTCGCTCACGCCGCGAGGTCTACGCGCTCTGGCTGAAATTCAGCGAGGATCAGCGCTGACCACGGATCACTCGCGCTCAGCACCGGGCACTCAGCACTCCAATACCCATGCTAAAATCCGACTGGAACCTATATGCCCGAGAAAATATTCATAGGCGTCGCCTGGCCCTACAGCAATGGATCACTACACATCGGCCAGATCGTCGGCGCCTACCTCCCCGCAGATGTCTTCGCCCGCTACCACCGCGCCGCCGGCAATGAGGTCCTCATGGTCTCTGGGAGCGACTTGCACGGGACGCCCATCACCGTTCGCGCCGAACAGGAAGGTCGCACTCCCGCTGACGTAGCCTCTCGGTTCCACAACGAGTTTCTGGACTCCTGGGAGCGCCTCGGCATTAGCTGGGATCTCTACACGACCACCGGCACAGAGAACCATATCCGCGTGGTGCAGGATATGTTTCTCCGCCTGCTCGACAAGGGCGACATCTACCAGGCGAGCATGAAGCTGCCTTACTGCGTCGTTGAGAAGCGCTTCCTGCTAGACCGCTACGTTGAGGGCACCTGCCCTATCTGCGGCGATGCCAACGCCCGCGGCGACCAGTGCGATAACTGCGGTAACGTTCTCGACCCCATCGACCTCACTGATCGCCGCTGCAAATTCGACGGCTCCGAGCCCGAGCTTCGCGACTCG
>Ga0137380_10005680_pt1 | contig 11110 bp, 8 predicted proteins | sample SagtaG_17_FD_104809 | JGI IMG/M metagenome (GOLD analysis project Ga0137380, IMG submission 104809) | Vadose zone soil microbial communities from Sagehorn Ranch, Mendocino, California, USA - Sage2_L_100_16 metaG | ecosystem: Environmental > Terrestrial > Soil > Vadose zone | place: USA... | reverse complement strand
TAACGACTACCGAAGGTCGCTTCCATCGGGGCGCCCTGATCCTCGCGAGCGATTATGACCGGCTCGTTGCTGGTAGTCATTTGACCATGGTAACCGGCGCTATAGTCGCGCAGGTACCACGGTAGCGGCCAATACTCGGGTGAAACGATCGTGATGCCCATCTTGACTCCCAGTCCGCTACGCCGCGCGACTTGATCTATCTCGTCAAGCAACTTCAACAACTCGCGTCTCGTGTGCGCATAAACATAGACGTAATACGTGTCGTCGTTATCGTAATTGAAGAAATTAAGATCTATCGTCTGATATCCGGGAATTAAGGCGGCCTGCACCCGGCGCTTCGTGGGAACCGAACCTCCGGGTGATTCAAATTGATATCCAGCAGCAAGACACAACACCAGGATTACGGCGGCCACTGGAAGGCGCCAATCGCGTCGGACGTCCCGATAGAGCGCTTCAATAGCGTAGCCGCCGATCAGTGCCAGAGGCACGATGAAGTTCAGCATCAACCAGGGCGTCTTATAGGGAACCTTCGAATACGCGACGATGATTCCAAAAGCCCATAGCGCCGAGAAAAGGGCAAAGGGGTTCGCCGGCTTCCATACCACGATCGCAGCGCCGATTATCCCCAACAGTAACAGTATTGCTTCCTGATTCATCAGCCAAAGTTTGATATACGTCCACGAATCGTGCTTATGTGCTTCCTGGCCCGTCCTGGTCCAAACCTGAAAGGCCCTAAGCGAGTCGTAGACGCCCCTGGGCCAGTTCGTAAAGAACGATGAGTAGAAGAGCACACTCACAGCGACAAAGACAACCAACGCGATCAACGACCACATCGCCAGATTCGCCGGGCCCCCAAGTCTGTTGACGGTATGGCGCAATCGATCGGTGACAGTATTCCTTCGGCGGGCTAACGAGCTCTCTCTCAGCCATTGGTACACGTGCGTTGAAACCAGGGCAATCACCAGCACTGGAGCGGTGATGATGAATGTCTCCTTGGTCGCAAAAAGAAGTGCGGCCGACGCCGAAGCGAGGATCAAAAAGACCGGATGGCCATCTTCGTAATACCGCAGAGCCGCAACCACTATCGCGAGTGTGAAGAAAACAAACAGCGACTCGTGTATGAAGTAGCGCGATAGGTAAACTGCGCCCGGCGAGATCGCCAACAGCGCCGCACCCGAAAGCGCACCGATTGTTCCCAATTGGCGTCTCAAGAGCAGCACCAGCCAGATCGTCGCCAGGCCAAACAGTGCCGGGACAAGCCTGATATTGAAAGTGGTTAACCCGTACTTGTTCTGAGCGGATGGATCAAGAAGATGGATCCACGAAAGAAACCTGACCGTCCAAGGGATGATGGCGGAAAAGTAATACAAAGTCGGGCCGTGATAGTTCTCGGGGTCGTAGTGATAGAACCCGTCGCGCACCAGCCGCACAAGAAAATTACCGTTGACTCCCTCGTCATGGTGCAGCGGCACAAGCTGCAGATCATAAAGGCGCAAGACCCCGCCGACGACCATGATTGAGATCGCGCCAATCAACCATGTTCGTTCCGAAATCTCGCGCTGGTTCGCCCTATCGGAAATGGCGGGCTCCGCGGCCTTCCTGGCGCGAGCAGCACCACCAGATTGGCGCTTTTTCTTCTTACGGTTGCGTCTTGTAGAGGCGGTAGTCACCTATTTCTCCGACCTTCTCGAAGCGTGAAAAGAACTGTTCATTGACCGGCATCGCCATGCGTTCAAGCGGACCAACGACCGCGTATTCGATGGAATACTTCCTAATCAGGCTCTCGGCGTCGGGTGCGCCCGAATAAATTCTTTTGATCTCCGCTTCGCGCTCTCTGAATTCCAGTCCATGGGTCCAGATGTGCCCGGGGTAGCCCATCAACGAACGCCGGCCGGTCAAGAATATCGGTGTGTTGTGAACCGGCGCATGAACTAACAGAGACCGTGGCCGGGTCTGTTGTTTGACTAATTCCGCAAACTCCAGCCCGTTACGATCAAACACCTGATATTGTCCCGAGACGAAGAACTGCTCGATCGTTGACTCGTCCAGGAACTGCCGGTAGAACGCTTTGTATACTTCCGACCGCGAAACGATGATCGCCACGTCCAGTGCGCCTGCTAGGGTGATGCAAACAAAAAGCGCGATGCTCAACGCGCGACGAATTGAACCCTCGTGCCACAAACGCGAAACTAACAAAGCCACCAATGGCGCCGACGCCAGCCACCAATAGAAAAGAACTTTCACATTGTCCCAGATCCAAGGCGCCAGCTTTAGTACGTTTGGGACGATAAAGCAGAGGGTAAACGGCAGATAGAATAGCAGCAAGCGACGAGAGACCAGAGGCTTCTTGCCGCGCCAGAGCAAGGCGGCAACAATCGCAGGAATAAACAGGCCTGTGTTCTTGAACCAGAACCAGACGGGGTTCTCGTTTCCGTGGTCCCACCCAAACTCCCAGCCAAAGAAAGTCGAGGCGTTGACTGCGCTGCCTCTGGTGGACCACCACATTTGCGGCAAAGCAATTAGTGAAGCAACAGCGGCGAACACGATCCACTCGGGCCAGCGCCGTTGCAATAAGGCCAGGCACGCACCCATGGCCATGACGACGACGAAGCTATGCGCGTGCACGAGTGGCAAGAGTCCGGCAACGAAACCAGCAGCGATCATCCGCCTAACGGAAGGCAAAAGGAAAAAGGAAGAAGGCAAAGGTGAAGAGGTCGACCGCGCTCTCATTCCCTCTTCTTTGAGTTTCGCTTTTTTGCCTTTTGCCTTTTTACTTTTGCTTTCCTTTTTTCCCTTTGCTTCCTCGATATTTTGTGAGACCCACCACTGTGTAAAGACGATCACCGCAAGCGGAAGTCCAAGCAGCATTCCTCGCTGAGTGACCAGTAACGTTGAGAATGCATTTCCCCAACGCCACCCGCTGTCCCCAATCGTGAAAGAAGAGCGCAGGTGCTCGAGCACCCCGGCTCCCTTCTGATTCTTGAAGTCGCTGAATAAAAGAAGCCAGCCGAACCCGCCGTTCAAAAGCACCAGCAGGGGCGTGAGCAGCGCCGCGAGACGATCGCGCAACATCTCCCAGGCCCAGCGATGAAGGACGCCCACGAAGGCCAGCGCCACAATGAAATTCTCGATGAACATCGACCCGCGCAAGCCAGCCCCGCACCGGACGAACATCGCGGAAATGAAATCCGTGAGAAATGGATACGTGAACCGAACACCTGCATAGGTTGGATCTTCGGGCGGAAAGTTGTTGCCGTGCGCGAAGCCCGTGATCACACTAACGTGAAACGGAAGATCGCCAAAGTTATTGCGCACGCAAGTGTAGATGCCTTCCGGCAGCTCAATCATTGCGAGATTGAAGATCTGCCAGAGTAGGAGCGTAGCGATCGCGCAGTAGCAGAAGTAAGCAACAGTTTCGCGGCTTGGATTGAGGGTGGCTCGGCGCAAGGCGCCTAAGGTTGCGGCCAGATCTCCTTGAATTTGCCCGCGATGAGTTGGCTTCAACAGCAAGGCCGTCGGAGCAGTAACCACAACAGCCGCAATCCCGATTGCCAGAGGCGTTAATCCGATAAAGGATGCGAGTATGAATCCGATCAGGCCGAATGCCGCCAGACCGATGCAGGCGCCAGAGCAGAGACGTGTAGAAAGGGAGGCGCCTTCGTCGTAGGCGTAAGTAGCAAGCGCGCCGCCAACGGCGGCAAGCAATGCAAGCGCGAGCGAGAGAATCATGGATCAGAACTTACGACGAAGCCGGAACGAAACTTCGACGCTTCCTACCTGGTCGTTTCAACCGCGTTGCCAGAGTTGTATAAATCGATCCTATCGGCGTCGAATTATACGCGAACCGGGCTGAATACCGGCAGCCGCAGGTAAACTTCAGCGAGTACCATCGGGTTGTTGCACGGAGCGCTGACGATTGCGCTCCTGATCTGCGCATCATTGTGTAGTGGGTCAGTCTGAAAACCTGTGTGGGCGAACCCACTACTGAATAGTTCCGTTTCGTTGCATCGCTAATCGTAATCGGTTAGTTTCAAATAGAGGTAATTCATGCTGCGCGCAGGTATCGTTGGCTTGCCCAACGTCGGGAAAACGACTTTCTTCAACGCCGTGACAGCGCAATCCTCGGCGCTCATCTCGAACTATCCATTCGCCAGCAGCAAGGCGAACATCGGCGTCGTGGCCGTTCCTGATGAACGCCTCGCACCGCTCGCGAAGCTGGTGAAGACGAGCGTGATCGTTCCTGCGAGCGTGGAGTTTGTCGACATCGCCGGGCTGGTTCGTGGCTCGTCCAAAGGCGAGGGATTGGGCAACCAGTTCCTTCACAACATACGCGAAACAGACACGATGATTCAGGTCATTCGCTGCTTCGAAGACGAAACGGTCGTGCACGTGGAAGGTTCAGTCAATCCGCGGCGAGACATCGAGACGATCCAGATCGAACTCGCGCTTGCGGATCTCTCGACGGTTGAGCGCCGCCGCGAGCGGGTGCAGAAAACAGCCAAGGGCGGCGAGAAGGCCGCGCGCGCGGAGCTTGAAGTTTTGGACAAGCTCCGGCCGGTGCTGGAGGAGTTTATGCCCGCTCGAAGTGTTTCCTTCGACGAGGACGAGCGCGCAATCGCCCGCAACTGCTTCCTGCTGACGATGAAGCCAACGATTTATGCGGCGAACGTCAACGAAGCCATGCTGAGCGCGCCTGACGAGCACGAGCACGTGCGCGCGGTGCGCGAGATCGCCTCGGGCGAAGGGTCGGAGTGCGTGGTAATCTGCGCGCAGCTCGAAGCCGATCTGGTCGAGCTTTCACCCGAAGAGCGCCGCGAATATTTGGCATCACTCGGAGTCACGAGCAGCGGCGCTGACAAGTTGATCAAGAGCGCTTATCGCGTGTTAGGTCTGATGTCGTTTTTGACTGCCGGGGAAAAAGAAGCGCGCGCCTGGACCATCCCGCAGGGAACGCGAGCGCAAGACGCAGCAGGCACGATTCATTCTGACATCGCCCGCGGCTTCATTCGCGCCGAGATCGTCGGCTATGACGAGCTGGTGCGCGCCGGCTCGTATGCGGCCGCGCGTGAACAGGGTTTGTTAAGATTGGAAGGCAAGGACTATCGTATGCAGGAAGGCGACGTGGTGCATTTTCGGTTCAATGTGTGAGATTCTCCTAGGACCTGCGTTTGGAATTCCCGTTACGGCCTTCTCGAATAATATCGATCAATTCATGCAACCGACGATCTGTATCTGCTTGCGATTCGGCAAGCTTTACAAATCTCTCTTCGTTCCGTTTGTGAAGTTCGATAAGGTTCGCCATCTTCTCATCCTGGTTGGCGAACTTTTCTTCATGCTTGGCAAATTTCTCTTCATTGTGTATTTGAAGAACGATCAAATGGTCTATCTTCTTATTTTGATCTCGCCCATCGTGGCGCGCACGCAGTCCGGCTTTAACGAATAGCTTCGCGATCCGCTCCAATCGGTCCAATCTTTGTTCAGGTGTCATTGCTTGCGCTTGTTCACTTACCTGCCAAGATATCTTCGCGCGAGTGTGATCAAATGGTCAAGAAGGGTCTCTACTCAACCTGCGCCAACGTCGGCCACGCTGTCGGCCAGGCCCGTTGATCCTGAGGCGCCAAAAGCGTACCAGGGTCGCTGGCAGTATATCCTTGGCTTATAGTCTGAACGAATGTGTATGGTGGGCGTGGAAGGATGCGGGCAACCGCATCCAATTAAGCTGAGCTACGGATTGGTTGCCTGAAACCATTCAACGCAGCAACGCGCGAATGCCGACGAGAATCAGGTATATGATCGCAATGCCAATTGCAACCTTAATCAGAAAAACCGCCAAGCCGAAAACAAAGCCGGCAATTCCTAACGTCACGCCGATCGCTGCCATCAACAGGTGACCACCGACTACGATCACAAAGATGGTTAAGAAGACCAAGCCTGCAAGCCTAAGAATGTCTTTCGCTTCCTTCATTTTTCTACGCTCCCGCTAAGTCGATTTAATGACGCAACCGCCGATATGCTCAGTTTTGCGCGCTCGCTTCCGGTATACGACGATAACCCGCATCCCGTTCCGTATAAGATCCGCAAACCTCTGACGGTTCCTGAAGACGCCGGCCGAAACCGTACTAACCATTGAAAACCGGGGTACCCGAGTGTCTTCGGAAACTTTGTTCGCCGGAAGAGTCGCGTCTGCGATTAGTTTCGGCGATAATTATATAACCATGGCGCATCCTACTGCCAGAAGTCTTTTCGGCGAAACGCCAATCGACCGTCACGCGGAGCAATTCGCTCCGCTGGCCGAACGCATGCGACCGCGCTCGCTCGCGGAGTTTGTTGGCCAGAGCCATCTGGTGGGCGAAGGCCGCATTCTGCGGCGACTGATCGAAGGTGGCGGGACTTTCCCGTCGCTGATTCTCTGGGGCGCGCCGGGCACTGGAAAGACTACGTTGGCGCGTCTGCTGGCTGAAAAGAGCCTGGCCCGCTTCGTTCCGCTCTCGGCGGTGTTCTCGGGCGTCAAGGATCTGCGTGCCGCGATCAGTGACGCGCGGGACGAGTTGCGATTCGGTACGCGCACCATTCTGTTTATCGACGAAATCCATCGTTTCAACAAAGGTCAGCAGGATGCGCTTTTGCACGCCGCCGAGAACGGCACGGTGACATTGATTGGCGCCACGACTGAGAATCCTTCATTCGAAGTGACCGGCGCGTTGTTGTCGCGCTGCCGCGTGTTGGTGCTCAATCCGCTGACGGAAGACGAAGTGAAGACGATTTTGTTACACGCGGTTGGCGACCAGGAGCGCGGTCTGGCCCAACTCAATCCGAACATCGCCGATGAACTCCTCGCGCGCATCGCGCACTCTTCCGGTGGTGACGCGCGCGTCGCGCTGGCGGCGCTTGAAGCCGCCGTTGAATCAACCGAACCTGACGCGAGCGGCGTGCGGCACATTACCGAGGCGACGGCGATCGAAGCGCTCGGCCGCGCCCATTACGCCTACGACAAAGGCGGCGAGGAACATTACAACCTTGCCTCGGCGCTGATTAAGTCGCTACGGAATTCGGACACTGACGCAGCGCTGTACTGGCTGGCGCGAATGATCGAAGGCGGCGCCGATCCGGTGTTCGTCGCGCGACGGTTATGCATCCTCGCTTCCGAAGATATCGGTTTGGCGGATCCGCAGGCCATGGTCCAGGCGGCCGCGGCCGCTGAGATAACGCAACTGATCGGCTTACCCGAGGCACTCTTCCCACTCGCACAAGCAACGATCTATCTGGCCCGCGCGCCGAAATCAAACGCCGTCCTAAGAGCGTACTCTGCCGCTCTCGCCGATGCGACAGAAACCGCGCGCGAACCGGTACCACTGCACTTGCGCAACGCGGTGACGCGTCTGATGAGGAATCTCGGCTACGGCGAAGGCTATCGCTATGTGCACAAGGACGCGCACGCTAAGGAGGAGATGTCGTGCTTGCCCGAATCCCTGCGAGGGAGAAAGTATTACCAAGATGACGTTCAGCACACACAACCAGAAATCAGTCACAGGGGCACAGATGAATCAGAGAGTGACCGCGAATAAGTCAGCCAAAGAGATCGCCTTTCTGCAAGACCTCTTTGTCGCTCCCGACTGGGGTGAAAGATTCGCCGAACTAGTTGATGAACATGTCCCGCTTCCCGAGAAAGGCCGCGCGCTCTATCTTGCCGTCGGCACTGGCGGTCATGCACTAGCTTTACAAGAGCGTGCTCGTGACTTGAAGTTTCTCGGCATCGATGAAAACGAAGAATGCCTGGAGCTGGCGCGCGCGAAAGCTACGGCACTGAAGGAGCCGGCGGAATTTCGGCAGGGCATAGTGGATGCGCTTCAGTTGAAGGACGATCAGTTTGACCTGGTTATCGGCGACGGCTCGCTGGTCGCGCCCGAACGAGTTCCGGTGATGTTTTCTGAAATGGTTCGCGTCGCAATGCCCGACGGGACGATCGCGCTCAGTCTGCCTACCTTCTCAAGTTTTAGTGAGTTCTTTTCGATCTACTGGGAAGCCCTGCACAACTCCGGTGTCAACGATCACGAGACGGACGTTGAGAGCTTGATTACGAAACTGGCGACTGTCTCTGAGCTCGAGGAAATGGCCACACGCGAAGGCCTGGAAGCCGTTAACTCGTGGACACGAATCGAGGAGTTCGATTACGAGTCGGGCGAAGACTTCCTGAACTCGCCGCTGATCGCTGACTTACTGATGAAAGGCTGGCTGCAGTCCATTCCGGAACAAGTAAGGACTAGCGTCACTCGCGAGATCGCGCGCCTCATCAACGAGGAGCGGCACCAAGCAGAGTTCTCGCTGACGGTGAAAGCAACCTTAGTTATGGGACGAAAACTTGGAATACCCGTGCCGGCTTAGAAAAGGACCACAGACTGTCATTCTGTGTGGGTTCGCGATCCTATACATTCAGTTACAGTCGAGGCGGTAGCGCGCTACTTTCTGTCTTCCGGGACATTTCCTTCGCCGACGCGTAGTCGCGCTCGGCGACGCGCTTCGTCAAATAACGCTTCGTCATCAACGGAGGAGAGCGAAGCCGGTTGATTGCCGGCCATCTCTTTGCGCTTCTTTTCCTGTTCTTCCTCTTCTCCTTCGGACAGACCTTCTTTGAAAGCCTTCTTACTTTGGCCCAGAGCCTTCGCCAGTTGCGGCAGTCTGCTGCCACCAAACAGCAAGGCAATAATCGCGATGACTATCAGCCAACTCATCCCGGGCTCTGGCAAAAACAAAATTAAATTACTCATAGTGGATCTCCTTTGGCCGCGACCCTACTGCCTCGAGTCTGACTCGTAGAACAGATATTTTCGCCACGTCTCGTCGGCGCGGCCCAGGTATCGCATGATCTGGCGACTGACATGCAGCGAGAAACCTCGCGGCCGGCGCAAGAGTTTCATCCCCGACTCTTCGGGAGTGCGATTGCCTTTGCGATGGTTGCAACGCTTGCAACAGGCAACCAGATTATCCCACGCGGATTCACCTCCGCGCGAACGCGGCAACACATGATCGAGCGTCAACTCGGAAGGTGGATACTGCCGGCCGCAATACTGACACGTCGAATGATCGCGCAGCAGAATGTTCTTACGAGACAGCGACCGGCGCTCAAAGGGAATATGTCGATATTCGGTCAAGCGAATCACGGACGGCGCATGAATCTCGAGCCTGGCGGAGCGCAGCATGTGACCGTTATGCTCTTCGACGCGGGCCACACCTTTAAAGATCATCACCACCGCGCGCCGCTCGGTGCACACGTTGATGGGCTCGAAAGAAGCATTCAGCACTAGGACTCGGCCAGTCATACTGAGCTTGATATTACGCGAGCGTGTCGGAAAGTGTCAAAACTTTGCCCGCCGATGGCGTCCTGGTTTCGATGGTCTTCTCTGTGCAGCCTCTGTGACCTCCGTGTCTCCGTGGTGAAATCGCCCTGAAAACCACTCACCACAGAGGCACGGAGGACACTGAAGAGTCACAGAGATCTGAAATCACGACACTACCCCCGCATCGCGCCTGTCTTGGATTAAACAAGCCGCTTTAGCAAGAAATTGCCTGCTCCCGACCTCAACTGGACTCGGAGATCATCCTCTGCGCCTCACCTTCGGGAACAACGCCCACTGTTACATTTCTCAAGTCGTTGAGCGCGGTCGCAAGGGCTGAAGAACTCTACAATCAGGTATGAATGACGTGACTATCTACACGCGTTAGGCGTAAGCTAGCAGGAAATTACGACCCAATAACCAGCCGCTCGGCCGTCAGCAATTGAGACGGGATGAAAATTCACGGCGGAGGGAAGAGTGTCTACGTAGCGCCTTCGCGCGGACGGCAACCGCTGATGCCAGCCGTTTGGCGGCGAACTTTGGGTATGGGCAAAGAGCATGTTCGGAAGGAGGTCGATATGCAGCTCAATGGGAAACATGCGCTGATTACCGGGTGCTCGCGTGGCATTGGGAGAGGTATCGCACTGAAGCTGGCGCAGCACGGCGTCAAGATCGCCGTTCACTATTATAAGAACGAGGAGGCGGCCGCAGACACGCTGGCGAAGATCCGGGAGCGCGGTGGCGATGGTTTCGTGGTCCAAGCCGACGTGTCTCGTCCCGAGGAGATTCGCCGCATGTTCAATCAGGTTCAGGGCGAGTTCGGCAGGCTGGACATCTTTGTGAGCAATGCGCGGCCTGACCTGCCGGGCTTCTACCATCGGCCTCTGGAGATCACTCTGGAGCAATGGCACATGGCGCTCGACTCCCAGGCGCTGGCGTTTCTGGTAGGAGCCCAAGAGTCGGCGCGCGTCATGCCGGACAGAGGCAGAATCGTGGCCATTACATACACGCCCGGCGGCCGCACCGGAAGCTGGCAACCGTGGGTTGCTATGGGGTCCGCCAAGGCCGCACTTGACTCGCTGGTCCGCTATTTCGCGGTGGCACTGGGCGCAAGGGGTATCACCGTGAATGGCATCAGCCCCGGTGGCGTTTTCGGGCCGCCCAACGTTGTCGAGGGAAGTGTCCTGCGCGTTTTGCCGCAAGAGGTCCAGGACGCCATTCGGGCTTGGCACGAAAACGGATGGACACCGATGAAGCGGCTCGCCACCCCTGAAGATATCGGAAATGCAGTGATGCTCCTATGCATGGAGGAAGCCGGCTTTATTACGGGTCAGATTCTCCACGTGGACGGTGGCGGGTCGATCATGGACACCGTGTTCCCGCTCGAGATTCAGCGCGGGTAGCTGGCGTAAGGCGTTACTCATTACCCAACTCGGAAGCGGTCGGTAGCCTCAACCAGCGCATTGATGATACCGGGTTCAGTGACTGAGTGACCGGCGTCGGGAATAATCTTTAGTTCAGCTTCAGCCCAGGCGCGATGAAGATCCCAGGCGGTTGACACTGGGCAAACGATATCATAGCGGCCCTGGACGATGACGCCTGGAATGTGTCTGATCTTGCCGACGTTATCGATCAGATAGTTGTCGGTTTCGAAAAAGCAGTTGTTTACGATGTAATGGCATTCAAGGCGCGCAACCGCCAGGGCCACTTGTGGATCGGCAAAGTGGTTGATGAGTTCCTGGTCCGGAATAAGTTTGAGAAGACTTGCTTCCCAGGTG
>Ga0137380_10005678_pt1 | contig 11112 bp, 8 predicted proteins | sample SagtaG_17_FD_104809 | JGI IMG/M metagenome (GOLD analysis project Ga0137380, IMG submission 104809) | Vadose zone soil microbial communities from Sagehorn Ranch, Mendocino, California, USA - Sage2_L_100_16 metaG | ecosystem: Environmental > Terrestrial > Soil > Vadose zone | place: USA... | reverse complement strand
CCCAATCACCGGGCAGCTGCCGCTCGCGGGGAGCTGCCCCAAGACGTCGACCTGACCGCCGCGGGTCACCCGTGCCACCTGGTCCGCCTTGGCAAACGAGACATCCACTGCCGCATCTGGTTCCAGCGCGATGTCCTCCGGGGTTTGCCCCGCGCTCAAGCTGAAATGGGCGACGATGCGTGGATGGCTCACCGGCGCCGTGACCGCTTCCACCGCGCCGCTGCCCGCGACAAACGCCACCGCGGCCGCGGCAGCGGCAACGATCGTTCTCCCGTACCGGCGCATCATCGGAACCCCTTTCTTCTTATCACTGGAACATCCGTCACGGCTGGAGTGCCTGCACCGGGCGCTACCCCTTCAGGGCGTCGTTCCTGGATGGGCGGGGACCGGGGTGTCCCAGTCGATGTGGTGGCCGTAGAGTTGCTTGCCGGGTTTGCCGTTGGCGATGAACCTGACGTAGAGCGGCAGCATGACCGGCATCATCAGGTCCCGGAAGACGCGGGCGGCGCCGGTGGCGGCCTTGTTGTTGTTGACCCGGGCGGCCTGTTTGATGACCCTCTCCGCGCGGGGGCGTCGGATCTGTTCGAACGCAGCGAAAGCCCGGTCCGGTCTGGGCAGATCGCGCAGGCACTTGCCGAGCTGTACGGCGTCCTCGATGGCTAGCGAGGCTCCCTGACCGGAGGTGGGTGACGGCGCGTGCGCGGCGTCGCCGATGACGATCATCCGGTCGGTGTGCCAGGTGGGCAGGCGGGGCATGGTGTGGACCGGGCTGGCGGCAAGGTCATGGGCGGTGGCCTCGATGAGCCGGGTGGCTGGGCCGGCGTCATCGGCGAACAGGCTGGTCAGCCGCTGCCGCCACTCGCTGGTGCCGATGCTGGCGAGCGCGCCGCGGGCGGGCTCCTTGGGCTCGGGCACGTTGGCGAACCACCACACTTCACCGTCCGGCGCCAGGGCGTAGCCGAAGAACGCCCGCTTGCCGAAGATCATGTGGTAGGTGCCAGGGTCGGCGCTCACCCGTACGCCGCGGACATAACCGCCGAGGTTGATCAGCCCGGCATACTCCGGCGCGGGCGCGCTGGGGTCGATGATGCGCCGGACTGCGGAGTGGGTACCGTCGCAGCCGATCAGGATGTCGCCGGTGGCCTCGGTGCGGTCGGTGAACCTCGCCCGCACCCTGCCGCTGATGGTCTCCGCGGCGGCCAGGCGCTTGCCGTGCTCGACCCGGATGCCCCGGCTGGCGGCCTGATCGTGCAACGCTGTGTACAGGTCGGCGCGTTTCAAGGTGTAGCCGGTGGTGCCATCGGTGAGGGTCATGCTCGCCGCGGCGGCGCCCAGCCGCTTGCCGGTGCCGCTCCACACGGTGATGGCGGTCGTCGGGAACCCCGCGGCGAGCGCCGGCTGGTCCGCGCTCAGGGTGCGCAGCGCATCGACTCCGTTGGCCGCCACGGTGAGGAACGCGCCGATGCTCTCGGCGGGGGCGGGATGCGCCTCGTAGATCACCGAGTCGATGCCGGCCTTGTGAAGTGCCATCGCCGCGGCGGGCCCGGCGATGCCGCCGCCGGCGATCAGGGCAGTGCGTGCCTGGGTCATAACTCCTGCCTGCCTCGCTACGCCGGGCGGGTGCCGGCCGCGCCCCAGCGCCCAGCCGCCCAGGCGGAGGATCTGCGTGCTGTCATGGTCCCCAATCCTGCTGCGGCCCGCCTTGGTGCTCCAGCGACAGCGACCCGGACAGTTGCCCGGACAGTTTCGCGCCGGGTTACGCTGCATCCGATGCCCTCTGTGTTTGGGGAGCGGCTGCGCGCGCTCCGCCATGCGGCCCGGCTCACCCAGGAAGAACTGGCCGAGCGCGCCGGCATGACAGCAGCCGGCATTAGCGCCATTGAGCGCGGGATCCGCACGCGCACCTATCCGCGCACCCTGACCGCGCTGGCCGATGCGCTGGGCCTGACCGGCGGGGATCGGGAGGCGTTCAGGGCGCTGGCCGGACGGCCAGGGCCGGGCGAGCCGCTGCCTGGACTGGCGGCCGAAGCTGTGCTACCGGCCCAGCTGACGAAGTTCATTGGCCGCGAGCGCGACTTGGCGCGGGTGCGCCCGCTGCTGAAGTGCGCACCGCTGGTCACGCTCACCGGCCCGGGCGGGGTCGGCAAGACCCGTCTGGCGCTGGAGGTTGCAGCCGGAGCCTTGCCGGTGTTTCCGGGGGGCGTCACGATGGCCGACCTCGGGCCGGTACTTGACGGCGGGATTGTGCCTTATGCGGTGGCGCGTTCGGTGGGCCTTGTGCCGCGCTCGCCGGGGCCGCCGCTGGCCGTGACCGCGGCGCGGATCGGCGGGGCGCGCCTGCTGCTGGTGCTCGACAACTGTGAGCATGTGGTGCAGGCGGCCGCTGAAGTGGCCCTCTGGTTGCTTGAGAGCTGCCCCCGACTGGTAATCCTGGCGACTAGCCGCGAACCGCTGCGCGTTCCCGGCGAGGTCGTCGTGCGGGTAGGGCCGCTCACCTGTGAGGAATCGGCGGCGCTGTTGGAGGCCCGGGCGGCCGCCTCGGCCGGAACGGCGCTTCCCCTGGCCGGCTGCGAGAGTGTGCAGCGGCTGCTGGCCAGGCTCGATGGCATGCCGCTGGCGATCGAGCTTGCGGCTGCCGCCCTCCGGGTCTTCACCGCAGACCAGATTCTCGGCCAGCTCGACGTCGGCCTGGGTGCGCTCACATTGGGCAGCCGGGTCGTGCCCAGGCACCGGAGCCTGGAATCGGCGATCAGCTGGAGCTATCAGCTGCTCGCGCCGGACGAGCGGCGGCTGTGGCGGCGGCTCAGCGTGTTCGTGGGCGGCTTCGAACTCGACGCCGCCGCCGAGGTCTGCTCGTCGCCGGAACTGCCCGCCGAGCGCGTGCCGGCAACCCTGGCCGCGCTGGTGGACAAGTCGGTCGTTCAGCGGGATGAGCGTGGCCGGTTCCGGATGCTGGAGGCGGTGCGCCTGTTCGGCCGGCAGCTGCTCTCGCAGGCCGGCGAGGAGGCGGCGCTGGTGGGCCGCCACCGCGACTGGGCCGCGGCGCTGTCCTGGCCGCGGCTGGAAGTGTTCTGGAGCCCGCAGGAGTCAGCCTGGCGCGACCGCTTCGAACAGGAGCAAGCCAACCTGCGCGCCGCGCTGGGCGCTTGCGTGCAGGCGCGGGATGCCAGGACCGGCCTTGCGATCTTCACCGGCCTGTATGGCCTGTGGCAGACGCGGGCCGGGTTCAGCGAGGGGCTGCGCTGGTTCGACGTCCTGATCGCTTTGGATGGCCCAGAGGATGACATCCGCGCCCTGGCTCTGTGCTCGGCGGTATGGATGCGGGCCCTGACCGGCGACCTGGCGGGGGCTCTTGAGGCCGGGCGCGAGGCGGAGCGCATCGCGCGCATGATCGGCGACGCCGCCGCGCTGGGATTCGCACTGCAGAACATGGCCTTCGCCCGCCTGGCCGGGCAGCAGGCGACGATAGCGATCGACCTCGCCCGGCGGGCCGTGGAGGCGCATCGTTCGGCGAGCAACGACCTCGGCGTCGCTATGGCACTGCACCACCTGGCGTACGCGCACCAGGTCCTGGGGGACCGGCCGCGCAGCCGTGAGTTCGCCGAAGAGGCCCTCCGGCTGTGCCGGGCAGCGGGCAACCGGAAATTCGGCATGGCCGTGTCGACCCTGCTCGCGCTGCTTGCCTGGCAAGACGGCGAAACGACAATCGCGGCCACACTGGCCAGGGAAAGCATCGCGGGGGCCGGCCACGCCGGTGATCAGTGGAACATCGCCCGCGCCTTGCAGCTGCTGGGCTGGGCAGCGGCCGCTACCGGGCGGCCGGAACGAGCCGCCATGCTGTTCGGCGGAGCCCAGTCGCTGCTCAACTCGGCACAAGAAGACAGCGACCTTGCCCAGCTGCCCGCGCAGCGAGACGCCGAAAACAAGGCCAGACTGGCCCTTGGAGAAGCCGGCTACACCCAGCGGTTTGCGGAGGGCTACAGCCTGCCGGCGGCCGACGCCGTGCGGTACGCGCTGGACGCCGCGTCGGCCGATAAACGGGCCGCAGCTCCCGCACCCGGCCGCCCAGCGAAGTGATCGAGTTCTGCCACCCGAACTCATCCGGCCGGTACGCCATCACCTCGGGCACGACCGTGGCCTGTTGGGCCCCACCGCCGAGAAGGCGGCATCGGCGGCCACACCACGGCCGCGCGGGCGCCACCGGAGCCCAGAGAGTGAACATCCACGGCCGCGGACATGGCCGCAGGCGCCGCCGCCGGGCTCAATCCCCGCAGGATGCCCGGTGACTAGCCGCGCGGTCGCGGCCGGGCCCGCCCGATCACCCAATCGGTGCTGTCCGCCTCCAGCTCGCAGCTCCAGCCCAGGGCATCGAGACGGGCCTGGAGCAGCGGCGGGTCCACGAAAACCTTTACCAGGCGGTGCACCGTGCCATCTGGGAGGCTTCGCTCGACAATCTCCGGATCAGCTGTGGCCTGCTCCTTCGAAGCCTGGGATACGTCCTCGTCGACGAAGATCACCTGGCCAGACGCGGTCAGCGCCCGGCGGAGCATACTGAAGAAGCCAGCGACGCGGGGCGGCGGAACGTGCGACAGCCAGAACCCGAAGAAGATCAGCTGGTAGCGGCGGTCTGGCACCCAGCGCAGGATGTCAGCGCACACGAATCTCACCGAGGCAGGGCAGCGTCGGCGCGCGATCTCAAGCGCCTCGGGCGACGCGTCGATGGCGGTCAGGTCACCGGTCCGCCGGGCCAGCGCCTCGGTCCACATGCCCGTTCCACAGGCGAGTTCCAGCGTCGGCACGTCCAGGGGCAAGATAGAGGTTATCCGGGTGATCCGCTCCCGAGCCACCGACAGCGACCCGTATGCTGTGACGTCGTACTCCGCCACTCGCCGCCGGTAGTACAAGATCTGCTGGTCGATCATGCGATCGCACACATGGCCATCCTCCACCGCTCGTGTTACGGAGCGGACAGCCACACCAAAGGCCGACTTTAGGCTGAGCGGCATTGGCTCTTGCCGGCTGTGTGCGCTTCGCGTCTGCGTGGGGCGATGTGCTGCCCGGTCTGACGCTGACGCCGTGAGCTGCCGCCGATTCCCCGGCCGGCTCAGGGTTGACTCCGGGCGCCAGCCAGACCTTCCAGCAGGTCGGGTCGCCGTCGGGATCGCCGCCTCCCGGGCGTTCTTCCAGGCTCACATCGCCAGGGCCTGGAGGCAGCCCCGGGGCCGCCTCCAGCACGGCCGCCCGCGGCGGCTGGCAAGGTGGTCGTGGCCGGCGGCGCGCGCGATCAGGCCGGAGAAGTGTCCTCCGCGGGGCGCGAAGTTGATGCACTGAGAGTGCGGCGGTCGGCTCGGCCGCGGCAGCCCAGGGCGACAACCTTAGCTTGACGGCGCGCCGTGACAACATTAAGTTGTCAACATGGAGGCCGTGAGCGTGCTGGCGCTGGCGGACGCGGTTCGGCAGCGGGCGGCGGGCTCGCCGCTGGACCGGGTCGAGGCCGCCCTGGCGGTCGGCGAGGAGCTGACCTCGGGCGCGGATGAGCTGGTCGACCGTTTCGTGGGCGAGGCCCGCTCCGCGGGGTGTTCCTGGACCGAGATCGGCGAGCGGATCGGGGTGTCCAAGCAGGCAGCCCGGCAGCGCTTCGCGCAGCTGCCGCGGCCCGGGCTGGCCAGTGACCTGGAGTGGCGGCCCCGGCTGCTGGCCTGCCTGCGGGCCGCCGGGCGGGAAGCCAGCGCCGACGGCGCCGCCGAGGTCGGAACCCATCACCAGCTGCTCGGGCTGTTTCACGAGGGGGTGGCCGCCGCGGTCCTGGAGAAGCTGGGGATCCGGGCCGACGCCGCCCGGGCCGGCGCGCGGGAGCTGTTCCCCGGCGGCGGCCACCCGGGTGAGCAGCCACCGCCGGATTCCGCCGAGGCCCGCGAGGCGGTCCAGGGAGCCGCGGGGCTGGCACGGCGGGCTGGCCACGGCTACGTCGGCACCGAGCACCTGCTCTGCGTGCTTGCTCTCGATCCCGGATCCCGAGCACGGCGGGTGCTCGGCCAGCTCGGCGTCAGCATCCCCGCCATCAAGAAGGAACTCGCGTGCTACACCGGCCTCGGCGAGCGGCGCCGCCGCAGGCGGGGCAAGGCAACCGCGTTCGCCTGTTCCTTCTGCGGCAAGCAGCGCAGCAGCGAGCTGCAGCTCGTCGCAGGGCCAGGGGTGTGGATCTGCGCGGAGTGCATCGGGCTGTGCAACGAGATCCTCGCCGAAGGACAGGAGACGCCAGGACCGCAGCGCTGACCGGTTCCCGCTTCCACCGGGAGGCGGCTGGCGAGCGCCACGCGGAGCCGGCTTCCGCCGGCTACCTGGGCGGCAGCCGCCCCTTCGACGCATTCTGCGGAGCGCGTTACGCGATCGTGGCTGATCCCGACCCCATGGCAGCGCGGTCGCGCTCAGTGATAGGGCAATCGGCGTCAGGTTGCACGCCGGATCCGCCGATCGGCGCGGGTAGGCGTCGTGATCGGAGAGCGGCCGAGCTACCGCAGATCCGGTGGGTGTGTGCTTCGGCCGGTGCTTGTCACTACCGGGTTCGGTCGCGGCGTGACCGCCGGTGAGCGCCGGAGAGGGCCTGCGATATTGCGGCGCTGGCTGTGGCGGCGCCGCCGCCCCGCGGTAGCTGCGGAGACCAGGCCCCGGGTGCGCCCGCTGGCCGTTCGGCGTATCACGGCAAGCGTTGCCTGCTCTTCATTACCGGGAGGAAGGTCCTCCCCGCACCATGTGCTGTAGCCAGCCCTATGGCGCGCTGCCCGCCCAGGCCGTCGCGCCGAAGGGTGTGCGGCGATCGCGGTCAAAGCTGGGCCGGAGGTCAGAATGAACGCGCCATCCACGTCGCCAGACAGCCCCATCACCTCCATAGCTGAGGCCATAGCCCGGATGGAGGCGCTGGATGAGGCGTTGCCTGCCGGTGACGGGCTGGGGTGTTTCAACCACATGTACCTCGCGGTCATGCAGCAAATCGCGCAGCGGCTGTCGCAGGGCCTTTTCAGCGATCCGGTGACCATGACCCATCTCGACCTGGTCTTCGCCAACCTGTATTTCGCCGCCGCCGGCGCCAGGGAGCCCTCGGCTGCCCCGGTTGCCTGGCAGCCGTTGCTGAACCGCCGCGCCGAGGCCGGCATCGAGCCCGTGCAGTTCGCCCTGGCGGGCATGAACACCCACATCAGCCACGACCTGCCCATCGCCATCGCCGCCACGTGTGCGGAGTTGTCCTTCGCCCCGACCGCCGCGGTGTTCCGCGACGATTATGAGAAGGTCGATCAAGTGCTCGACGCCGCCGAGCAATCGGCACGCGAGTCCTTCGAGTCGGGCGCCATCCTCGCCGCCGACCAGCACCTGGGGGCGGTGCTCAACTTGATCGCCAACTGGAATCTCAACCAGGCCCGTGAGATCGCCTGGAACACCGCGCGGGCCCTGTGGGAGGCCCGGGATCTTCCGGCCGCCGGTGACCTTCTCCGTGCCACGCTCGGCCGTGCCGTAGCCGCAACCAGCCAGCTCCTGCTGGTCGCCCTGTGACACCAGGCAGCCCGGTGCGCGGCCCCCAGCAACACGCTGGGACCGGATGCCCGTCAAAGCGGCCAGGCCCAACCCACAGACGGCAATAACCGCCGTTTGGTGCGGTCATGGGTGCTTGGTGCTCTTCGGCTGAGGCAGGCAGATTTGGGCGCTCTGTGCGGCCGCGCGGCGCCGGAGCCGGTCGGTGTGCTGAGCGGAGTGAAATGATCGCCACATGCCGGTAGCGCATGGGCGTGTCGCGTTGGTGACGGGCAGCTCGCGGGGGCTGGGCGCGGCGATCGCGCGGCGCCTGGCCCAGGACGGCTTTGCCGTCGCGGTCAATGGCCAGCGCGGTGACGGCCAGGCAGGTGAGGTCGCCCGCACCATCCGCGACGGCGGCGGTAGCGCCGAGGCCTTCGGCGCCGACATCACCGATCAGCGGCAGGTTGCCGGGCTGGTCGCCGCCATCACCAGCCGGTTCGGCCCGGTTGACGTGCTGGTGCTCAATGCCACCGGCCCGCAGCCCGAAGCCCCGGTGACCGACGTGGACTGGACCGACCATCTCGCCCAGCTGGACTTCTTCGTCAAGAGCCCGGTGCTGCTCGGCGGCGCGGTGCTGCCCGGAATGGTGGCCCGGCACTATGGCCGCATCGTGCACATCGACTCCGAGGTTGCTGACCGTCCGCCTCCGGGCAGGTCCGCCTATGCCACCGCCAAGAGCGCGCAGATAGGCCTGGCCCGCGCCTGGGCCCGCGAACTCGCCCCCTCTGGCATCACGGTGAACACGGTCGCACCCGGCTTCGTCCCCGTCGAGCGGCACGCCGGCGTCCCGGCCGGCATTGTGGATGCTTACCTGGCCTCGGTGCCCGCCGGGCGGATGGGAACTCCCAGCGACATCGCCTGCGCCGTGAGCTTCCTCGCCTCCGAAGATGCCGGCTTCATCACTGGCCAGCGCATCGTGGTCGACGGCGGCCGGAACCTTGGCAACTGACAATCGGGCCTTGACAACCACCGTTACCAGCCACCCATGGCGACCTCGGGAAACTGGATCAACCACGCGAGAACCGCCAGACGATGCTAGCGGTGACGTGCGCGGCCGATCCATGGTCAGGGTCCGCGCGCCGAGCCGCCGTTCGGGGCGGCCAGTGCCGCCCCAGCGCTCCTCAGCTGAGCGCGCAGATCAGGTCGATCTGCCGCGCCGACGAGTGGGTATCCCGGGCCCGGCGCCTTGGTGCTGGCGGGCCTGGCGGTCCATCCGATCGCTCAGCCGGCCAATGGCGAGGAACAGAAGCACGAGACCGGGTCCGATCAGGGCGCAGCGCAGCCCTCTCGCCTGATGCCGCCGTCGCGGCGCTTATCGGCGGACTCGTCCTGCCCGGCGAGAGCCCAGCGGCCCGGTAGATCTGCGGGCGGCCTTGCCAGCGGGCGGGTCGTGAGGGTGGCGAACCGGTGACGGGCAGCAGCCGGGCCAGTTCGGCGCCGGCGATCTGCGCGTCGAGGTCGCGTAGCAGCGCTAGGTCGGCTGCCAGAACCTGCCGGGCGACCGTGGCGCCGGGACCGAAGTAGCTAGAGGGTTGTTGCTGGTCTGGCATCGGGGCAGACGCCGGTGACGAGCTCGCTGGGCCGGGCGACGAAAGTGTGGTCGCTGACGGTTGGCGCGCTGACGCGGTCCGCACGGAACAGTCGCGGAGCGTTCCTGCCAGTGTCCCAGGCGATCACGTACCACAGCGGTTGGCGCACCAGCAGACCGTGGGGTTCGACCTGCCGATTCGTACTCCTGCCTTGTTGATCACGGTAGGTGAAAGCGAGCAAGCGAGTGGCGCTGAAAGCGGCCTCGAACGCCTCCACCAAACTCGGGTCGATATCAGCGAGCCTCGCATCCCCCGCCGGTCCACCAACCAGGATCCGCTCTCGCAGCGCCCGCAACTCGGCTGCCCGGGCGGCGGGGAGGGCTCGTTCAATCTTGTCGAGCGCGTGCTCTGCACCAGCGGCGAAAGGGACCGTCTTGGCGGCGCGGGCAATCTCTACGGACACGATGAGTGCGCGACCTCGCTGGTGCGCAGCTGTGAGGTGATCATCACCGAGGCCGGGTTGAGTCGCACGCCACCGCCTGGCCCGGAGAACGTGTCGAGATCGAATCCGGCCTCGCGAAGGGCACCGAGGTCCCGTAGCACCGTACGGCGGGAGACGCCGAGTTCCCGGGCGAGGCCGGCCACGGTCCAGTCGGCTCGCCGCCGCAGCATCCGCAACAGCTGGTCGTGCCGATCCATGATGCGCATCGGCTCCAACCGTACCGGCGATGGGTGACAGTTCCTGTCACCAATGGGAGGTACGTTGCGAGAACGGAACTCCAGGAGGTCACGATGCACTTGCAGGGCATGAAGCAACTGGAACGAGACACCACGGTCAACGCTCCTGTCAAGGTCGTCTACCGGCTGTTCATGGACAACGCGGAGCTGGCCAGCTGGGCGCCTGCCGTTGACGCCGTCACCGACCAGCACGGTGGCGACGACACCGGCCTGGGCGCCACTCGCACCTGCGCGGTGACCATGAACGGCAAGAAAGGAACCATGGCCGAGCGGTGCGTCGAGGCCGTGCCAGAGACGCGCGCGTCGTTCCTGGTTGTTGACGACTCCTTCGGGTTCAGCAAGATGCTCACCGGCTACGGGTTCACCGCCCATTTCACCCCGGCGGCAAGCGACCAGACCACGGTGCGGATCGAGACGTTCTACGCGCCAGCCAACCCGGTCGCCGGCGTGCTCAACAGGCTCGTCATGCGGCGTAAGTTCCGCAGCGTCGTTGACGAGCTCCTCGGCGGCCTGTCCACGCTCGCTGAGCAGCGCCATACCCAGCCCGGAAACCTGAGCCCGCCACGCTGACCCCGGCCCGGCCCAGGCCCGGCCCACCCAGGCCCGACCACCCCGGGGCCGGGTGGGCTGAGGGCGCAGGGCTGGAGGCGGCCAGCTGGGATGTGGTAGCCGCCGGGCGGTGCTGGCACTGGTTCGACCGGCCCCGGGTGGCAGCCGAGGCCCGGCGCCTGCTGGTACCCGGCGGAGCGCTCCTCATTTGACAACAATGGCCCCCATGGGTGCCACCTGAGCTACCTGGCGCTGCCGGGCCCTCTTCCCTGCTCAGCCCGGTAGCGCGATGCTCCGGGTGAAGATACGAGCTCGGGACAGGAGACCCGGCAATGTCTGTCTACGTCGGAATCGATGTGCACCGCAAGCGGTCCCAGGTGGCGGTGGTCACCGAGGATGGGAAGGTCCAGCTGAACCGGAACGTGGTGAACGGCCAGGAGCCGATCCTGCGGCTGATCGGCGATCTGCCGGCCGGCACGCCGGTGGCGTTCGAGGCTGCCTACGGGTGGGGCTGGCTGGTGGAGCTGCTGGAGGGCTACGGGTTCGACCCGCACCTGGTGCACCCGCTGCGGGGCAAGGCGATCGCCTCGGCGCGGCTGAAGAACGACCTGTTAACCGAACACTCTCACGTTCCCGCAGGTCACAGGCTAGGCGGATCGTTTCCCCCGAGGCCGCTGACCTGTCCCGGGCCCTACTTGCGAGGCCACAAGGGCGTGAGGGCCGGATG
>Ga0137380_10005677_pt1 | contig 11113 bp, 9 predicted proteins | sample SagtaG_17_FD_104809 | JGI IMG/M metagenome (GOLD analysis project Ga0137380, IMG submission 104809) | Vadose zone soil microbial communities from Sagehorn Ranch, Mendocino, California, USA - Sage2_L_100_16 metaG | ecosystem: Environmental > Terrestrial > Soil > Vadose zone | place: USA... | reverse complement strand
CAAATCATGGCCCACGCTCTGCAAACCGAAACCATGCCGCCAGAGAAAACTCTGACCGCTACGAAATCTTTTCCAGCGATTGAGGAATTAGTAAAGCGCGCCCGGAGTCAAACTGCAGGAGCGTAACTCAGTGGTTAGTGGGTTAGTGGGTTAGTGGACTGTCGGTTGAAAGGATCCTCGGAACTGCCAGCGCCTTCCCTCAGGAGCTGAAAGCCCACGCCTTTGATGGCATGGGCGGCACGGCTAGAAGCCGTGCCCTACCCAAAACCGCCCTGCATCGCTTTCCAGCAATCTTTTCTCCGCGACAGTCCACTAGTCGTCAGGACTGGCCACTAATCACTAGCCACTGCCCACTGCTTCACGGCGCTTCGATCAACTCCATTTTCCCATCACGAGTGCGGTGCAGAATCATCACCTTGCCTTTCGGATCGCGAAAGACAAACACGTCGCGATCGCGGAAGTGCGCTTCTTTGATCGCTTCCTCCAGAGTCATAGGGCGAAGGGCGACCGCCTCATCGGAGCGAACAACGTGCACCTCGGTAGACTTCGCGACAGCAGGAAATTTGTGCACAACCATCGACACCGGCGGCATGGAGCTGGCTGCTGCGGCTGCAGCTTCCGCAATCGGCTCAGGCGTGACCTCGCCATTGCGCTTGTCGTGATTACGGCGTTTCTTGGTAATGATCCGCGTTTTGTTCTTGACCGCCTGCTTCTCCAAGTGCTCAAGAGCTTCGCCGATGGCGGCTTTCATGTCCCCAGCTTGCGCCAGGCCGACCAGCGGCCCCACTCGAGAATTGATCGTGATCTCAGCTTTGTGACGGTGCTTCTCGACTGCAAGAATTACCTTGGTCTCAAAGCGGTCGCGGAGGATCTTGCGGATTTTATTGAGACCAGCTTCAACGTCCTTGCGGTTGGCGGTCGTAACTTCGTAGTGCCTGCCAGTGTATTCCACGTTCATAAGCAACCTCCGGGTGAGGTACACGACCGGCACTGCTAAGAATTGTCGAATTTCAGAATTTGCGAATTGCCGGATTCATCAATTCGAAAATCCGTCAATTCCACAATTCTTCAATTTATTTCTTCACTCTTCTTTGGTGCGTACTGGGAATTTTCATGTCTTCCCGGTACTTTGCGACGGTGCGGCGAGTTACTTGAATTCCTTGCGACTGCAGAATGCGAGTGATCTGCTCGTCCGTAAGCGGCTTCGACGGATCTTCGTCTTCAATGAGCTTCTTTACCCGCCGCTTAAGGATTAGCAGAGAGGTATTCCCGCCCTCGGGGCCATTGACGCTTTCGCTAAAGAAGTAACGGAGCTCGAACACGCCCTGCGGAGTGTGAGCATATTTATTTGCGACCGCGCGGCTCACGGTCGAGGGATGCACCCCAATTTCTTCCGCCACATCTTTGATCATCATCGGCTTCAGCTCATCGATCCCTTTTTCCAGGAAGTCGCCCTGCCGGCTGACGATCGTGTAACAGACTTTCATAATCGTCTGCTTACGTTGTTCGATGTTCTTGATGAGTTGGATGGCGCTCTTAAACCGTTCCTTGACATAGTTGCGGGTATCGCGATCGTTGCCGTCGCGGCTGAGCAACCGCTTGTAGGATGAATTCAGCCGCAGTTGCGGAACGTCATCATCATTCATCACTACCAGCCACTCGTCGCCGTGCTTCACGAATGCGACATCCGGCTCAATCAGGCGCGGCTGGACTTTGTTGTAACGCAACCCGGGGCGCGGGTCGAGAGTGCGGATGTAATCGAGGGCGAGCGGGACCGCTTCCACCGGACGACCAATCGCACGGGCGATTTCTTTATGCTGCTTGTTCTGCAGCGCCCGCAGGTGTTGGTCCACGATGGCCACCGCGTCCGCCAGTACTTCGGCAGTTCCGTTCCCGTTTTTCCCGAGCTGCGCCTGGTGATAGCGCAACTGGTAAAGCAAACATTCGCGCAGATCGCGGCATGCCACCCCCGGAGGGTCTAACTGACGCACGGTTTCAATAGCTTCGCGCAGGTCCTCGCTGTTGAAATTCGTCCGGAACACAGGCCGGACACCGTTGGCGGGAGCCGAATGCGGGTTCTCCAGTTCAGGTTCAGGTTTGAATGCAGGAGCAATTTCTTGTGCTGGTGCCACTCCAGTCCCACTCGAACCTGCGAATGGTAGTGGTAGTTCCGAAATTGCTGCTTCGTCCAAAGTTTCGGAAGCGGATAAAACGTCTCCAGCCTCAGGATCGTTTACGTCGGACGCGGCCAGACCAAGGGCAACGGCTTCTTTAACCACGCTCTCGGATTTCGCAGCATCGCTCTCAGGAGAAGCGGCGGGAACAATTCCCAGCAGTTCTTCGTCACTGGCGATCAGGTAACCATCTTCATTCAGATTGCCAATCACCAACTCTGCCGCTTCGCGCACTTCTGGACGAGTCGGAATCGAACCAAGCTGCCACATCAGGTGGTCGGTGAGAGTGCTTGGTTTTGAGAGGAAGTTTTCAAACGATGGGCGCTCGATTTCTTCCATTTCGCCCTGGCTGCGAAAGCCAGGATCGAGATAATCTTTGAAAAACGAGCCGAAATCGATCTCTTCAAAAGGATCTGCCTTTTCAGGCGTGGCGGGGGCTTCCTCGGCAGAGGCACGTTCACGCTCCTCTGGGGGGCCAACCTGATCGATCAGTGGGACAGTTTCATCCAACTCCTCCAATACCGGATTTTCCACCATTTCCGCATTGATCATGTCCCGCAGCTCAAGCTTGTTCAGCGCGAGCACGCTGACCATCTGCACCAGGCCAGGGGTAAGAATCTGCCTCTGCGAGACCCTCAAATTCAATCTTGGCTGAAGTAAAACCATAAATTCAGTCGTTGGTCATTCGTCGTTGGTCGTTGGTCAAAATCTTGCAGTACTCACTGAAGGTCATTGTCTAAGTTCTTGCCAACGACCGAGGACCAACGACCGCTTTTCTCATACCAGCGAAAAACTCTCTCCCAGATAAACTCTTCGCACTTCGGAATCGCTTCCTAGTTGCTCCGGAGTGCCGTGCCGGAAAATCTTGCCCTCATTAATGATGTACGCCCGGTCGGTGACCGTAAGGGTCTCACGTACATTGTGGTCCGTAATCAGTACCCCGATACCGGCAGCTTTCATATTGCTGATAATTTTTTGCAGATCGAGTACCGCAATGGGATCAATCCCGGAAAACGGCTCATCCAGCAGGATGAACTTCGGGTTGATGCAGAGTGCCCGAGCGATCTCGACCCTCCTGCGTTCTCCACCTGACAGCGCATAGCCACGGTTCTGGCGAATGTGCTCCAAGCCCAACTGGTCAATCAGCTGCTCCATCGTCTCCCTACGCTCATGCCACGAGACAGGCTGCGCCTCGAGCACGGCGAGAATATTCTCCTCGACCGTGAGCTTGCGAAAAACCGATGCTTCTTGGGGGAGATAGCTGATTCCAAACTGCCGTGCCCGCCGGTACATGGGCATCTCGGTGATGTCTTCCTCATTTCTGAGGATTCGGCCCGCATCGGGGGGGATAAGACCGACGATCGTATAAAAGGTGGTCGTCTTGCCGGCGCCATTAGGTCCAAGCAAACCAACAACTTCGCCCTGCCCGACCCGGACGCTAACGCCATTTACAACCCGGCGGCCGCGATACGACTTACATATATCTTCGGCGGCCAGCGTCTGCATTTAACGTACCACTCGCGTTTGGGTGACGGCCGGCGAACTGCTGTCACCTTCCACGACGACCCTATCATCGCGTCTAAACAAAGTCAACGAAACCCCGGTAATCTTGCCATGTTCGGCATCAAACATGCTAGGCGGTCCGCCGGTTAGGACGAACTTGTCGTCTGACGCAGTGTAGACCAGCGTCTCACCGGAGGCACGGCGATTCGGCTCGACGATAAGTACGGAGCCGGAAGCGACGATTTTCTCCAACTTGGCAGATCCAACGCTTTGCGATCTTGGAGCTACGGGCGAGGACGCCCGTCGTTCCACAGACGATGTCGAAGAAGCCACGAGAAATACATCCATCTGATTGGAAGTGATTGTCAGATCAGAACCACGGACCGTCACCCCGCCGTCAAAGTGGGCCCTCCCATCTGAATCAGCATAAGTAAGATGGTTCGAAGTAATTGCAACCGGCGTAGCTTTGCCGCTCTTGTCCGTCCCAACCAAGACGGTTGAGACCTTCTTGTCCGCGTTCGAATTCGCCACAACTGTACGCTGGTCTTTTTGAAATTGAATCGAAGGCGCCTCGACAACATTGGCGTTTTGCCACAGGCGGGCGCCCCCGCCGTAGGTCGCGACCGCGGGATTGCTGTGCGCGGTCATGGTTTGCGCGGTGACGTGAATTGGATCAGAAGAGGCCAGCAAGGCCCCGCCAGGCTGTGGCTTCAGATCACTGTACGTGGTTTTGACGTCGCCTTCGGCAAAACCATCCCCGGTCGCACGGTTCAGGCGGACAACACGAGCAGTAGTCGCCATTCCTGCGTCAACGATGCGCGGAGAGCCGTTGAGAACGAGGATCTGGTCGGCCGGTGTATAGCGGGCGCGATCAGCAAAAGCTTGCTGCTCTCCCGCTCGGTAATTGAAATGTCCCTGTTGAACTAGAGCTTCCACTCCTGTGCCGGGATGAAAGAACCCGTCGATGCTGTCGCTTGAGCTGACGCGTTCGGGCTGGGGAACGTTGCTCTGGGCTGCCACGCTTGTTACCACCCGGGCGTTAGTCTCCCCGTGAACTGCCGCGAGTTGCCCCAAGTAATCGAATTTCGCGTTGAATTTGTCGGCGGTGATCCGGGATTCTCCGCCTTTTCCATGCTCGGGGAGAATCAAGATTTGGGGAGGACCAATCGTGTCTGCACGCGTGAGGCGCTGTCCGGCGGCAAGGTAGAAATCGATTGCGGGCGCGGTGACTTCTATGTCCTGAACGGTGCTCGGTCCCTTCTCGTGCTGTAGCAATCTGACGTTTTGCTCAGCATGAATTTTGGTTACGGTGTTCTTGCCGCCGAAACTAAGCACTGCCCGCCCGGCTGAGGTTTCCGCGGCCTGCGGACCTTCGGTCTTCAAGTAAACACGACCCGATAGAATCACGCTGTTGATTCCAGTGTGTGGCTTCGTGTAAGCCTCCAGCTTCTGTGCTGTCACTGTCGCGGGCTGAGCACCCGTAGAATGAAGCACGACGCTGCCGCTGGCAACGGCGTGATCCAGTGTGTTGTCATCGTGGAGAAATAGCGTCAACTCGTCCGATTGGGCTTGCTGTAGGGCACTCTGCATCCGCGGATCACGCAGCACGATCTGCCTTGGACTTTTCGCCAAAACGGCCTGGCGGGCAACAATCGTGGACGGAGTAGGCCCGTTCACAACAACCCTCACTTGCGACTTAAGCGTGAGCGCACCTTCCTTTGCGGTATATTCCGCGCCCACAGCCGAACCGCTTGCCTGGGGTACTGCAAATTCAATCGGCGCTTCGGTCCACGCGTTCCCACTCTTTTGATTGAAGACCAGATCGGTGGTCCGCAGATGAATCGGATTCTTCAGCTCTCTGGGAGTAGCCTGATCGGGGTTCACAATGCCTCGCGGGTTGGCCTCGAGGTCAATGGCGACCTCGCCCTTGCTGGTCACGTTTCCAGATGCCTGATCGTATTCGAAGTCTTTGCCGTAGACTTGATCGAACCTGGAGGAATCGCGGCCGTAAAGCGTAATGGTCACATCGTGGAGTTCGGTCCGTCCTCCTTGCTTAAACTGGATGGCCTTACCCGCCTGCAGCTTGAACAGTGTCCTGCCCTGCTCCGATTTTGAAACGGTGAACCCGGCAGCGCTCTGCTGAATGTTGAGGCCGATTTTCTCCGGCACCTGCTTGAGCGCATTCTGCACACGATGCCGGGCATAGAAATACGTGCCTGCCACAACGACGCAGACAAAGATCGTCGCAGCCGCAAACCATCGGCGCAAGCGCGAGGTTGGGATAGGCATTGAGGACAGTGTAATGCAGGGCGTGGGGCGGCAGGCGTTTAGGCGTTAGACTTCACGGGACGGCGATAAGGGTTACGTGATCTTAGATGCGGGGTAAGCTGTCCTTATCTCCGTTGTTTGAAGAGACAGAGGGGATTTTCCTTGGGGCATACTAGACGCTCTCATTACTGCGTTCACTCTCTCCCGCTCAGAAGCGCTGCGATCACGCGTGGACTGCGCCGACCGTGAAGCACCGCGATCACGACGAGCGGCTTTTCCTCTGGTATGTAGGCAATCAGGTAATCCCGCACTCGTTGAAATCGAAGAGGTCGGGAGGTGAGATCGGAGCGGTTATGGCCTTGGCGGGGAAAGGGTGCGAGTGCGCCGATTGCTTCGTAAATCTCTTGCATACGCGGTCGGCTGCGTCGAGGCTATCCGCCGCAACATATTCCCAGATTTCGTCGAGGTCTTTGGTCTTTGTACGCCTCCGGGTGGAGAACAAAATCGCTCATGAACGGCCGGTGCGTCGTTCTTCGCTCTTGCGCCGCAGGGTGGCAAAACCCTCCTCGCCGTCAATGGGCTTCACGCGACCGCTCTGGATGTCGTCGTAGCGCCCATCGAGCATCTCCCGCACCTGGGCTAGCTCCTGGAGATATGCCGCCATCGCGTCCTCGACCAGGTCGTCAGGCGCGCGACCGGTTTTCGCGGCGAGCTCCTGAAGGCGCGACACCGTCTCTGGCCTCAAGTGGACTACCATGTCTGCCAGTGTAGAGAGACAGCTAGTGCCAAAGCAGGAGGCGCGATCCTGGTTGTGTCAACGGTGATAAGCCTGCGAGGGATTTCGGTCGGTGTCAGCGATCCGCATGGTGAGAAAGACTTGTGCTGACCACTTCGATACCTTGTAATACTTAACTGGAGTCTGCCCCCACTTCCCGCTACGCTGGTCTTCAGTGACATGGGACTGAATCGCTTCGATTTCGCGATCATTGCGATCTATCTAATCGGAATTACTCTGTTCGGGCTACGCTTCCGCAAGCGCCAGCGCACCCTGCGCGACTACTTCCTCGCCGGACGCGACATTCCCTGGTGGGCGATTTCGCTTTCGATTGTCGCGGCTGAAACCAGCACGCTGACAATCATCAGCATTCCCGGTCTCGCTTATGACACGAACCTGACGTTTCTGCAAGTCGTGCTGGGATACGTTGCCGGGCGCATCATCATCAGCTTCGTGCTGCTGCCGCATTATTTTCGCGGAGACCTCTACACTGCTTATGAGCTGATTGAGAGGCGTTTTGGGTCGAAGTTACGATCACTGACGTCTGGGCTGTTTTTATTGACACGAGCGGCGGCGGAGGGAGTTCGGGTTTACGCAGTTTCGATTGTGGTGGCCATCGCCCTGGGTACCGGAGAAGTCGCGTCCATCGCGATCATCACCTTGTTGACGCTGATTTATACCCTCGAAGGCGGCCTGGCGGCAGTGATCTGGACCGACGTCGTGCAGACCGGAATCTACGTCACCGGCACGCTTCTGGGCATCGCAACCATCGTCCATTACGTTCCCGGCGGATGGGCACACATTTATCAGATCGCTGCGGCCAGCGGCAAACTGCGGGTGTTTGATTTCACTCCCAGCTTCTGGAAGCCGTACACGTTTTGGGCAGGATTCGTCGGCGGCACTTTCTTGACCACCGCAGGCCATGGAACGGAGCAACTTTTCGTGCAGCGCCTGCTGGCAGCCCGCAACCAGCGCCAATCGGCTACGGCACTGCTTTCGAGCGGGGCGCTGATCTTATTTCAGTTTGGATTATTCCTGCTGCTTGGGGTGATGCTCTACGCGTACTACATGTTGCCCTCGGCGCATTTCGGCAAACCGGACCGAATCTATCCCACGTTCATTGTCACTCAAATGCCGCATGGAATTTCGGGCCTGTTGATTGCGGCGATTCTAGCAGCAGCAATGTCGAACCTGAGCGCGGCGTTGAATTCGCTTTCATCGAGCACGATTCTGGATTTTTTCGTGCGCCTGCGTCCGCAAACCGACGACCGCAACCGGATGACGCTCTCGCGACTGGCGACAGTTGGCTGGGCGATTGTGCTGTTCAGCCTCGCCGTCCTGTCCTTGCACAAGGCCGGACGAGTGGTCGAAGTCGGACTGCAAATCGCGTCCATTTCTTATGGCGCGCTGCTCGGTGTCTTTTTGCTCGGGGTGCTCACCCGCCGCGCGAATCAGCTTGGCGCCGCGATTGGGATGCTTTGCGGATTTGCGATGGAAGTTTACTTGTGGAAGTTCACACCAGTGCCGTGGACGTGGTGGGTGGCGATTGGGACTGCGGTGACATTCCTCGTGGGATATACGGTAAGCATCGCGACAGCTGGGGCTAAAGACACAGGGCGCCCCCCTTACCCAGAGTTCTGACTAGTGGATTTTGGCTAGGAATTATGCCGTCGAGATTTGGACGATGGCTTCCGGTGCCCCAAGGCGGCGTCGGCGAGATCGATCCAGCGCTGGGAGCGCATTCTTACGAAATCACCCTCCCGCCGCATGTAGGACAACTCGTGTTGGGAAGGAATACCTGGCAGACGGTACGATGAACTGTCGCGACGGCGACGTTCCAAGGGCAATTTTCGATCGATTTCCATGACATCCACCGCAAAGAGAGAATGCCAGAAAGTGGGGCAATTGTTCGATACATTACAATAGGTATAATTGCCGAATTTTAAACTGAACCAGCGTAAGGAGCGGCGGAAACGTCCTGGCGGCATCTAAATTTCTTGAGGGTTCGTAAGCTCTTTCCCGACTTCCTCAACGACTTAGCCCAGAATGAGGTCCCCAATTCGACAGCAGCCGGCTCTTCTCACGATCGCTTTTTGGCTGGCAGTCGTGGTGGCCGCGCCTGCGCTCCCAAATGTTCACTCCGTGGCCCAAGCGGTAGACGAGCACTATAACCACCTGCAGTCGTTGCAGGCGGAGTTCACGGAGATTTATCAGGGTTCAGGGGTGGAACGGACGGAGTCAGGCACGCTGTGGCTGAAAAAACCTGGCAAGATGCGATGGGAATACCGTTCCCCAGAGGAGAAGCTGTTTGTCGGGGATGGACGCGATGCGTGGTTGTATTTGCCGGTCGAAAAACAGGCGCGGAAGTCGTCTATGCGGAAACTGGAAGACCTTCGTTCGCCGCTTGCATTCTTGCTGGGTAAGACGAAGCTAGAGAAGGAGTTGCATCTGCTGTCCTTTGCGCCTGATATTCAGAGCTGGAAACCCGAGGACTCCATGTTGCGGGGTGTACCGCGGGGACTCGAAGACCGAGTGAGACAGGTGCTGCTGGAAGTTACGCCAGAACACCAGATCGCGCGAATCCTGATTCATGGGGTGGACGACTCGATTACCGAATACCGGTTCAGCAATCAGAAGGAGAATATCGAGGTATCAGACCACCAATTCCGTTTCGCAGCTCCGGCGGGTACTGAGGTTGTGGAGGACGAGACTGGGGAATAGCCCTCCTGTTACTGCGGATACACCTTGGTTCTAAGTAGCGGTAAAAGCGGGATTTTTCAATGTTAAACTGAAATCGGCCCGCCGAGTTTTTTGAGGAATCATGGCTGAGTTTTTGGTCAAAGTCGCCGACGAGCGCGGACGCCTTACGCAGCAGGTGGAAAGCGGCTACTCCGAAGCCGAGGTCCGCGAGCGCTTCGCGCAACAGGGGTTTCTGGTCTATTGGGTAAAACCCAAAGGCGTGCTGACCGGCGGCAAGATAACGCGGCGTAAGCGGGTCAAACCGTCGACTTTTCTTGTTTTTAACCAGCAAATGCTCACCTTGCTCAAGGCCGGCCTGCCAGTTTTGGGATCTCTGGACCTGCTCATCAAGCGACAGAGAGAACCGTATTTCCGTTCGCTGCTGCAAAACGTTCGTGAGCGGGTGAAAAGCGGAGAGTTGATGTCCGAGGCGTTCTCTGCACAGAACGTGTTCCCGAGGATCTACACCACATCGCTGATGGCCGGTGAGAAGAGCGGAAACATGGACGAGGTGCTGACGCGCTATATTAATTTTCAGCGGCTGGCCCTGAGCTTCAAGAAAAAATTAGCGGTTTCACTGGTATATCCCACGCTGCTGGTGTCGGTTGTACTGCTCATGCTGGTTTTCCTGGTGACTTACGTCGTCCCGCAGTTCGCGAAGCTTTATGAGGATTTACACGCCCAGCTTCCGACCATCACCCTGTTTATGCTCGAAATTGGCACCCATGCGCAGCGCTATGCGCCCATCGTCCTGGCGGCGGTGGTTTTGGCATTGTTCCTGATCTGGCGCTGGCAGGCCACGGATCGGGGGGCGGCGACAATAGACCGGGCGACGCACAAGATTCCGGTAATTGGCGACATCTGGCTGAAGTATCCCGTCTCGACGTTTTCGCGGATGCTCTCCACGCTGCTGACCGGTGGCATGCCGCTGGTTCCCTCTCTCGAAACGGCTGGATCCTCGATGAGCAGCCGCAAGATCCAGAATGGGGTACAGAGTGCTTCGGTGCGCGTTAGGGAGGGACAGTCGCTGGCGCGTAGTCTGGAAGAGCAGAAAATCTTCCCCGATCTTTCCGTAGAAATGATCGAAGTGGGCGAATCCACCGGCGCGCTGCCGGCGATGCTAAATTCGGTGGCCGAATTCTACGAGGAGGACGTGCAGACCGCGCTGGCCGCGGTCATGGTCATGATCGAACCGCTCATCCTCATTATTATGGCGGTATTTGTCGGCGGAATCCTGATTTCGCTTTATCTGCCGATATTCACTTTGGGATCGAGCATTCATTAAAGCTCTTGGGCAGGCTGGAATGGGAAGCATGGCAGAAAAGAAATCGGTATTCGTGAATGGCGGAAACGGGCAGGCAGTGACCGGAAGCCATTCCGAGGAACTGGAGCGGGCGCAGGCTGTAGCGCGCCGCTAACGCTGCGAGTTTGTGGACCTGCACGATTTTCAGCTCCATCATGATCTTTTCACAAAAATCTCGCCGCACCTGATGTTCCGCTACAACTTTGTTCCGCTGGAAGAAACGCGGGACGGGCGGCTGGCGATTGCCATTGCCGATCCAAGTCAGTTGATGATGATCGACGAGATCAGCTTGCTGCTGGGTAAGCGGATCGTCACTAAAGTTGCGACCCTGGCGCAGATCACCGAAATCCT
>Ga0137380_10005667_pt1 | contig 11121 bp, 9 predicted proteins | sample SagtaG_17_FD_104809 | JGI IMG/M metagenome (GOLD analysis project Ga0137380, IMG submission 104809) | Vadose zone soil microbial communities from Sagehorn Ranch, Mendocino, California, USA - Sage2_L_100_16 metaG | ecosystem: Environmental > Terrestrial > Soil > Vadose zone | place: USA... | reverse complement strand
TGCTCGCGCTCGTGGTTCCGCTGGTGCTCGGCCAGCCGGAGCACTGGCCCGCCTGGGGCTGGGCCAGCATGGCGGGCAGCGCCGTGCTGCTCGGGTGCTTCGTGCTCGCGGAGCGGAGGCTGGCCGCCCGGGGCGGCTCGCCGCTCGTCCCCGGCCGGATCCTGCAGCTGCCGGGCGTCGCGGCCGGGATCGGCGCGCTGTTTGCCGAGATGGCCGTGTTCGGCGGGATGTTCTTTGCGCTCGCGCTTGAGCTGCAGAGCGGGCTGGGCGAGTCGCCGCTGCGCGCCGGGCTGACCTTCACGCCGTCCGCGCTGGCGTTCGCCGCCGTGAGCCTGAACTGGCAGCGGCTGCCGGACCGGGTCCGCCCGTGGCTGGCGATCGGCGGATTCGCCGGGATGGCGATCGGGCTGGCGACGCTGGCCAGCCTGCTGCACGGCGGCGGCACCGGCGGGGCCGGGCTCTACGCCGCTCTCGCGCTGACCGGCGGCTGCATGGCCGCGGCTTTCAGCCCGCTGATGACCTCGGTCCTGATGCGGGTGCCGGTGGCCGACGCCGCCGATGCGACCGGCATGATCGTGACGGTCAACCAGCTCGCGCTGGTCGTCGGGGTGGCGACGTTCGGCACGCTGTACCTGAACCTGGCCGGGCGGCTGCCCGGGCAGCCGGGGAGCGATGCGTTCCGGCTGCTCTCGGCGCACGCCGCTGCGAGCACCTGCGCGGTGCTCGCGGCGATCTCAGTGGCCGGCGGCCTGCTCGCGGTCTTCCGCACCCTGGTGCTGCGCGCCGCCGTCCGGTCCGGGTGATGCGGGCGGGGAGACCGGCGGGGCCGGCGCCGGCCCGGCCGGGCGCCGGGTGAAGGCCAGCCCGGCCGCCAGGCAGGCCAGCGGGATCGCGACGATCGTGTAGCGGTAAAGCGACTGGGTCGCCAACGCGGGCAGCACGATGCTGACCGCGGCGATGGCCCACGGCAGCGCCTGCGGCCCGCCCCGCCGCCGCCAGTTCCTGACCACCCCGGCCAGCCCGGCGAGCACGACAAGGAAGAAGACGACGCCAGGGAAGTAGACCGGCAGCTGGTAGAGGAAAAGGAAATAGGCGTACGGCTGGACCGGGTGGGTGTTCTGCGTGGTGTGCGCGTACGCGCCGAGATCCCTGGCGTAGTACGGCGGCAGCACCGGAATGTGCGGCGCGGTGGTAAAGCTCATCGTCTCGTGGGTTACCGGCCGGTCCGTGCCGAGGAACACCAGCGCGATGTCCCGGCCGCTGGCCCGCAGGTAGTCGAGCGGCTGGGCCTTGATCGCGGCGATCGCGAACTGCCTGCCGAGCATGTCGTTGTAGTTGTTGATGCCCGGGTGCGCGTCGTGCCGCCACCAGGCATCGGACGCCCACAGGTAGTCGGCCGGCGTCGGGGCATGCAGCAGGGCCGAGACGGACCAGGCGGCGGCGGGCGGCACCTGGACCGAGGCCTCCCGGTCCGGGCACAGCGGCAGCAGCCGCGGCGGGGGCTTGATGATGGCGCAGTCGGCGAAGCTCGTCGTGCGTGACCAGAGGAAGAGCCCGTCGCTGCTGGTGATGTTGAACTGGCCGTAGGAATGGTGGTAGGCGGCGACGTAGCCGGCCACCGGGATCGCGGCGGCCGCGGCCGCCGCGATCAGCGCCCGCCAGCCGACCCGGCGCACCAGCATGAACGCCCATGCCACTATCGCGATCGGCAGGCCGTTGCCGCGCAGCACCGAGGCATAGGCAAGCAGCAGGCTGGCCGCGACGCACTGCCAGAGCCGCGGGGTCCGCCTGGTCAGCAGCGCGGCGACGGCCAGCATGATCACCAGGCAGTACAGCGTGTCCGGCAGGATGTAGGACTCGAGCGCGATCTGGCGGGTGTCGAAGAGCGTCGGCGCGGCGGCCAGCGTGGCGCCCCACCCGGGCAGGCCGTGGTAGCGCAGCAGGCCGTAGACGATGACCGCGATCGCGACGCCCATCAGGTGCTGGATGGTCGTGACCAGCAGCAGGCTGTGCAGCGGCTCAAGCGCCCGCAGGAAGAACGAGTACCCGGACGGCCTGATCACCCCCAGGGTGGAGTTGACCGCGTCCCGCATGTACAGGAACGAGTCCGCGGTGAGCAGCGCGGGGCGGAAGGCGGCCGCCGCGAGGATCCGGGGCAGCAGGGACAGCAGCACGACCACGGTGAACAGCCGGTGGCCGCGCCAGAGGGCGCGCGGGCTGACCGAGGCGACCGCGGCCCTGGCGCTGTCCCGCGCGCGCCGGGCTCCGCCGCCCGCGCCAGCCAGCCGGCCGCCGGGCCCGCCGCGGCCAGGCTCGCCGCGGCCAGGCTCGCCGTGACTTGCCCCGCCCTGGCCGCCGGCCGGCAGGTCGCGCTCGCCGCGATCGGCGTTGAGCTTGAGGTCAGGCACGACGATCCCGGCTCCTCTCGGCGGCGCCGCCTGACTCTCCGCGGTGCCGCGCTCGCGCTGATTCCGGCAGCATGATCCGCCGTCCAGCCGTGCCCGCTGGCCCCCGGCGCGAAGCTGGCTGCCCCGGCACCTGACAATAGCGGGTGAGATGACTACCGGACCCGTCGCCGCTGGCAGTAGGCCGGCCACCGCCGCGGCCCGCGCGCCGCTCGGCCCGGGCGCGCTGCGCCGTGCGCTGGTCAGGCCCGGAGCCTTGTGGCGCGACGTGCGGGTAGTGGCGCAGACCGGATCGACCAACACGGACCTGCTGTCCGCGGCCCGGGCCGGCGCCGCCGAGGGCCTGGTGCTTGCGGCCGAGGAACAGACGGCGGGCCGGGGCCGGATGGGACGGCCCTGGGTCAGCCCGCCGCTGGCCGCCCTGACGTTCTCCGTGCTGCTGCGCCCGGCCAGCGTGCCGGCTGCCCGCAGGGGCTGGCTCCCGCTGCTGGCCGGGGTCGCCGTCGCGTCGGCGCTGCGGTCCGCGGCAGCGGTGGATGCTCGCCTGAAATGGCCCAACGACGTCCTGCTTGACGGGGCGAAGGTGGCCGGGATCCTCGCCGAGCAGTCCGGCGACGCGGTCGTGCTCGGCGCCGGGATCAACGTGTCGGCCGGCCGGGACGACATGCCGGCCGCCGGGGCGACGTCGCTGGCGATGGCCGGCGCCGCGTGCACGGACCGGGAGAACCTGCTCGGCCGCGTGCTCGCCGAGCTTGAGCGCTGGTACCTGGCCTGGCTCGGCGCGGAGCGGCCAGGCCCCGGCGACGCCGGGCGCGGCCCGGCCGGATCGGGACCGCCCGGCGACGCGGACGCCTGCGGCCTCCGGCCGGAATACCGCCGCCTGAGCGGGACCCTGGGCGGCCCCGTCCGGGTCTCGCTGCCCGGCGGGCAGGTCCTGACCGGCACAGCGCAGGACGTCGACGAGGCAGGCAGGCTCGTCATCTCGGCCGCGTCCGGCCTGGTCGCGGTCAGCGCCGGCGACGTGGTGCACCTCCGGTGACGCGTCGGGCACGCGGATTGCCGCGATACATGCCACCATGTGGCCTATGGCCAGCGAAGATTCCCTGACCGAGGGCGAACACCTCGTCCTGCGGCTGCATCCGCACTGGAAGACCCTGCTCGGGCCGATCCTGATCTTGATCCTGGTGGTCGCGGCGGCGCTCACGGCGCTGATAGTGCTCCCGTCGGGAAGCAGCGCCGGGATCGGCCGGATCGCCGTGGGCGCGGTCGCGATCGTGGTGATCGTGATCTGGTTCGCCGTCCCGCTGCTGCGCTGGCGGACGACCAGCTATGAGCTGACCAACCGGCGGCTGCGGCTGCGCAGCGGCATCCTGTCCCGGGCCGGCCGTGACTTCCCGCTGATCAGGATCAGCGACGTCTCGTTCTCGCATGGCCTGATCGACCGGCTGCTCGGCTGCGGGCGGCTGGTCGTGGAGTCGGCGGGGGAGCACGGCCAGCTCGTGCTCAGCGAGATCCCCACCGTGGAGAAGGTGCAGGCTACCCTGTTCCAGCTGGTCGAGGACGAGCAGGCGCGGCTGGCCAGGGAAGAGCGCCAGTAGCAGCTGCCCACCCTGTCCGCTGTTACCGGCGGCGCGGCCTTGGACTGCCTGCACTGAACGAGGACGAGTCCCTGCCTGATGCCTGACGGAAGGGGGCAGCGTGCCCGGCGGCGGCCGGCTCCCGTTAGCCTGCGGATGTGGAGCCAGCAGGCGGCGTGCGGGTGCAGCGGCATCAGGCCGTAGCTGTTTCGGGCGCGATCTGCGAAGTCCTGCTCGACCGGCCGGCCGCAATGAACGCGCTGAGCACGGCCATGGCCGTCAGGCTCGCGCAGGTCTGCGCGGAGATCGCGGCTGACCTTCAGGTCCGCGCGGTGGTGCTGGCCGCGGCGGGGGAGCGTGCCTTCTGCGTCGGCGCTGACCTGAAGGAGCGGGCCGGCCTGACCGACGCCGGGCTGCTGGCGCAGCGGCCGGTGTTCCGCGCCGCGTTCGGCGCGGTGCTCGCCCTCCCGCAGCCGGTGATCGCCGCCGTGCACGGCTACGCCCTCGGCGGCGGCTGCGAGCTCGCGCTGTGCTGCGACCTGATCGTCGCCGACGAGACGGCGCTGTTCGGCTTGCCGGAGACGACCGTCGGCCTGGTGCCCGGCGGCGGCGGGACCCAGCTGGCGCTGCGCCGCCTCGGGCCCGGCCGGGCGGCTGACCTGGTCCTCACCGGCCGCCGGGTCAGCGCGGCCGAGGCCGAGCGGATCGGCCTGGCCGACCGGCGGGTGCCGGCCGGCACGGCGGGCGAGCACGCGCTGGCGCTCGCCCGGCAGATCGCGGCGAACTCGCCGGTGGCCGTGCTGGCCGCCAAGCGGGCCATCAGGCAGGGCTCGGGCGTCAGCCTCGCCGTCGGCCTCGAGGTCGAGGATGCCGCCTGGCGGGCCGCCGCGTTCTCCGGGGATAGAAGGGAGGGCATCGCGGCGTTCAACGAGAAGCGGGCGCCCCGGTGGCCGGGACGCTAGCGCTGGCCGGACGGAGGCAGACGGTGAGTGACCTTCCCAGCCGGATCTCGGTCCGCGAGGTCGGGCCCAGAGACGGGCTGCAGAACGAGGATCCGGTGCCGACCGACGCCAAGGTCGAGCTGATCGACCGGCTGTCGGCCACCGGCGTCCGCCGGATCGAGGCGGTGTCGTTCGTGCGCCCGGCGGCGATACCGCAGATGGCCGACGCCGACGAGGTGTGGCAGCGGATCACCAGGGCGCCCGCCGTCAGCTACTCCGCGCTCGTGCCGAACCTGCGCGGTGCCGCCCGGGCCCTGGACAGCGGGTTTACCGAGATCGAGGCGGTCGTGTCGGCCTCGGACACGCACAACCGCAAGAACGTCAACCGGGGCACCGCGGAGTCACTCGACGACATCGCGGTGATCATCGAGCAGGCTCACCAGCGGAGAGCGACCTGCCAGGTGATCGTCGCCACCGCGTGGGGCTGCCCGTACGAGGGCGACGTTCCGGTCAGCCGGGTGATCGCCGTGGCCGGGCGCGCGGTCGCCGACGGCGCCGACAGCATCTCGTTCGGCGACACCACCGGCATGGCCACGCCGCGCCGGGTGCGCGAGCTCGTCGGCGGGTTCCGCCTGGCGTACCCGGACGTCCCGCTCAACCTGCATTTTCACAACACCCGCGGGACCGGGCTGGCCAACGCGCTGACCGCGCTCGAGCTCGGCGTGGCCGACCTGGACGCATCGGTGGGCGGGCTCGGCGGCTGCCCGTACGCGCCGGGCGCCACCGGCAACATCGCCACCGAGGAACTAGTGCACATGGCTGAGGACATGGGCGTGGCGACCGGGATCGACCTGGACGCGATGATCGATGCCGCCGCCGACGCGGAGCGGATCATCGGCCGCCGGCTGCCGTCTCAGGTGCTCAGGGCTGGCCCCCGGACCCGGACGATACCGGCCTGACGTCCGGTTCGGTGCCCGGCACGTCAGGCTCGGGGCCCGGCAGCGCTTCCGTGCGGCGGTCGGCGAAGGCGAGCGCCGCGGCCATGCAGGCCAGCGGGACGGCGGGGATCACGTAGCGGTAGGTGTACTCGTGCTCGGCGATCGGCAGCACCACCGTCACCAGTGCGGAGGTCCACAGCAGCACGGCCGCCGCCGTCCGCCGCCGGGGCACCAGCGTGCCGACCAGGCCCACGATGACGATCAGCGCGAACAGCGGGCCGGGCAGGAAGACCACCGCCTGGTAACCGCGGATCAGGTGCGAGTAAGGCTGCACGAGCCTGGTCCCGAGATGATGGCCGAGGTACGGCCCGATGCCCGCGGTGCTCCCGACGTACGCCCGGACGGCGGCCAGCGCGTAGACCCGGTTCGCCGGCCCGAGCGTAGTGATGCTGGGCTGGGCGGGCCCGGGGAACGGGAACTTGTCGACCAGCTTGAACGGCTTGCTGACATCATGCGCGACCGCCTTGGCGTAGCCGAGCGGCTGGGCCTTGATCGCGCGGATCGCGAACCGCAGCGCCCGCTGGTTGTTGGCCGCCGTGAACGCCGCGGTGTCCGGCACGATCCCGTCCTGCGGGGCCTTCCACATCCAGGTCTGGTGATCCCATAGGTACTGCTTGGGCAGCAGCCGCCGGGACGGCACGGGCTGCGCCAGCGGGCCGGGCTGCCGGTCCGGGCACAGTGCCAGCAGGTCGGGCGGCGGCTTGATGGTGGCGCACTGGGCGAAGGTCATGGTCCGTGACCACAGGAACAGCCCGTTGCTGTTGGTCAGGTTGAACGAGCCGTACACGGCGGCGAACCAGGACATGTACGCGATCACCGGCAGCGCGCCGGCGGCCAGTATCGTCCCGGCCCGCCGCCAGCCGGCCCGCCGGGCCAGCAGGTACCCCGCCACGAAGATGACCAGCGGCAGCGTGGTCGGGCGGACCACCGCCGAGGCGCCCATCAGCAGGCCGGCCGTCGCCGACCGGGGCAGCGATGGCTGATCCCTGGCCAGCAGCACCGCGAACGCGGCGATCATCAGCGCCATCGCCAGCAGGTCGGCCATGATCAGTTGCTCGATCAGGAACTGTGCCGGGTCGAAAAGCACCGTCACGCAGGCCAGCGTGGCGATCCATGCCCGCACGCCGAGCCGCCGCAGCACCGCGTAGACACCCACGGCCGCCATCAGGCCGAGCAGATGCTGCAGCGCGGCGATGAGCGTCAGCGAGTGAAACGGCTTGAGCAGCCAGAGGAACACCGTGTACCCGCTGGGGTTGACCGGGTTCGGCCGCAGGTGCGCGGCGTCCCACAGGTAGTCGTAGGAGTCCAGCTTGAACAAGATGGCCGGCCGGAAGCCGAGCATCGCGATGGCCCGCGGTACCACCGAAAGGCCGAGCACGACGCAGAACAGCCAGTGTCTCCTGGCCACGCCGGGCAGCCCGGCCAGCGCTGACCGCAGCCGGCCGGCCGCGCGCCGGGCGCGCGCTCCGGCCTGCGCCGTGCCCGCGGCGTCAGCCGCCCGGCGGCCGAGAGCTTCCCTGAGCATCGACACCTGCTTCTCCTCGCCCTGGCCGCGTGCCTGCCGTCACCGGGATTTCGGCGGGACCAAGGATAACCGGCAGCCACTGGCCGCCGGGCGCATGTTTGCCGGCTGCCCGCGCGGGGACATGCGGGGCCGTCCCTGGCCGCCGGCCGGGGGATCGGAGCGTGGATATGTTCAGGCGGCTCGGCCTGGTTGGCCTGATCTACGTCATCGTGGGCCTGGTTGTGGCGTGGCAGCATCACTACCTCACGGTCCACGTGCTCAAGCTTGTGCTGTCTGCTCTGCTCGCGATCTTCCTGTGGTGGCTCGTGCTACTCGGGGTCAGCCTGCACATTCACTAGCACGAAGACCGGGATTAACGCAGTTGGCCGCGGCCAGCCCCGGCTCGGTACGCTCGCGGTCGTGAGCGGAAAACCGAGCGAGGATCACCCCTGCGGCGTACCTGCGGGCAGCGCCCACCCGGACCTCCCCGAGGTCCGTGCCAGGATCGCCCGCGGCGGCGCGGCCAGGTATCACGAGGCCGCCGCCGCCCGGGGGAAGCTCTTCGCCAGGGACCGGATCGCGTACCTGACCGACAAGGGCAGCTTCACCGAGGACGGCCGGTACGCGAACGTGCTCGCGCCCGGCCTGCCGGCCGACGGCGTGATCACCGGGACCGCCACGATCGACGGCCGGCCGGTCGCGCTGATGGCGAACGACTCCACGGTCAAGGCTGGCTCCTGGGGAGCGCGCACGGTAGAGAAGATCATCCGCATCATCGAGAAGGCGTACGCGTCCGGCGTGCCGATGATCTACCTGGTGGACTCGGCCGGGGCCAGGATCACCGACCAGGTGGAGATGTTCCCCGGCCGCCGCGGCGCGGGCCGGATCTTCCACACCCAGGTGCGTGCGTCCGGCTCCATCCCGCAGGTATGCGCGCTGTTCGGGCCGTCAGCGGCGGGCGGCGCGTACATCCCGGCGTTCTGCGACTACGTCACGATGGTCGACGGGAACGCCTCGATGTACCTGGGCAGCCCCCGGATGGTGGAGATGGTGGTCAGGGAGAAGACCACGCTGGAGGAGATGGGCGGCGCCCGGATGCACTGCACGGTCTCCGGCTGCGGGCACCACCTGGCCGCGACCGAGCAGGAGGCCATGACGGCGGTCCGCGGCTACCTGTCCTACCTGCCCGGCAACTGGCGCGAGCCGCCGCCGCCCGGCCCGGCCCGCGACGCGGCGCCCGCTGACCTGCGCGCGATGGTGCCGGCCAGCGAGCGGCAGGCGTTCGACATGCGCAGGTACCTGCGCGGGCTGGTCGACGGGGACTCGCTGTTCGAGATCCACGCGCTGTGGGCCAGGGAGGTCGTGGTCGGCTTCGCCCGGCTCGACGGCCAGGTCACCGGCATCGTCGCGAACAACCCGATGTTCAAGGGCGGCGTGCTCTTCGTCGACTCCGCGGACAAGGCCGCCCGCTTCATCCAGCTCTGCGACGCGTTCGGCGTGCCGCTGCTCTTCCTCGCCGACGTGCCCGGCTTCATGGTCGGGACGGCGGTCGAGCGGCAGGGCATCATCCGGCACGGCGCGAAGATGATCAGTGCCGTGGCCGAGGCGACCGTGCCGAAGATCTGCGTCGTCGTCCGCAAGGCATACGGCGCGGGCCTGTACGCGATGGCCGGGCCGGGGTTCGAGCCGGACGCGACGCTGGCGCTGCCCACCGCCAAGATCGCCGTGATGGGGGCGGAGGCCGCGGTCAATGCGGTGTATTACAACAAGCTCGCCGAGATTGCCGATCCGGCCGAGCGGGATCGGGAAACGACCCGCCTGCGGGCGGAGTACGACAACGACATCGACGTGCTCAGGCTGGCGGGCGAGCTCGTCGTCGACGACGTCGTCGAGCCGGACGAGCTGCGCGGCGAGCTGATCCGCAGGTTCGCCGCGGCCCGCGGCAAGGAGCGGTTCTTCTCCCGCCGGCGGCACGGTGTCACCCCGGTCTGATCTGCGCACATAGCCGGTGAAATCGTCGTCTGGCCTGCCCGCACGGCGCGCCATCTGGCGAAGTTCCGCGCGTAGCATGCGGAAAAGCCGTCGGCTCGCCTTACCATCTGACCATGACCAGCGTGCTGCTCGCCGAGGACGACCTGTCCATCTCCGAGCCGCTGGCCCGCGCCCTGCGCCGCGAGGGCTACGAAGTCGGCGTCTCCGCCGACGGCCCCGGCGCGCTGGAGGCAGCGCGGGCGGGCGGGATCGACCTGATCGTGCTCGACATCGGCCTGCCCGAGCTCGACGGGCTTGAGGTCTGCCGGCTGATCAGGTCCGAGGGGCAGGCCGTGCCCGTGCTGATCCTCACCGCCCGCGCGGACGAGGTAGATACCGTGATCGGACTGGATGCCGGCGCGGACGACTACGTCACGAAGCCGTTCCGGCTCGCCGAGCTGCTGGCCAGGGTCCGTGCCCTGCTGCGCCGCGGCGCCTCGGACACGCACGCGGCGCAGGGCGTGCGCATCGACGCGGACGCCCGCCGGGCCTGGCTCGACGACGCCGAGATCGACCTCACGTCCAAGGAGTTCGACCTGCTGTCGCTGCTGGTGTCTGAGGCCGGGAAGGTGGTCACCCGCGAGCAGATCATGCGGCAGGTCTGGGACAGCAAGTGGTGGGGATCGACGAAGACGCTGGACATGCACGTCTCCTGGCTCCGGCGCAAGCTCGGTGACGACGCGCACAACCCGCGCTTCATCACCACCGTCAGGGGCGTGGGGTTCAGGTTCGAACGCGGTGACTGATGGCAGGTGCCACGATTGAACGGCAGGTGGCAGGTGGCAGCCGCTGATGGCGGACCCGGGAGTTGAGCCGTGCGGCGCCGACTGCTCGTCTCGACTCTCGCCGTCGCCATCGCAGCGGTACTGCTGCTCGGCCTGCCGCTTGCCTTCGTCATCAGCCAGCTGCAGGTCAGCGAGGCCTCCCAGCAGGTGCGCAGGGACGCAACGACGCTCGCCAGGGGACTGCAGGCCCGGGTCAACGACGGCCTGCCGCCGAACGCGGTGCAGCTGGGCAGGTCGCTGCCGGACCGGTATGTGATCATCCGGCAGTACTCGGTCGGCCGCACCCTGATCGGCAGGCGGCCGCCCGCCAAGGACACGATCAGCGCCCTGGCCGTCAGCCGGGATTTCTCGGTCACGGTGGAGGCCGATGACTCGACCGTGGGCGCCCGGGTGGCCAGGGCGCTGCTGCTGATCAGCGCGCTCGCGCTGCTCGCGGTCGGTGTCGCCGTGGCGCTCGCCATCCTGCAAGCCAGGCGGCTGACCCGGCCGCTGGAGGAACTGGCCAGGGCCGCGGACCGGCTCGGCTCGGGCGATGCCCGGCCGCTCGGCCGGCGCTACGGGGTGCCGGAGCTCGACCAGGTCGCGGAGGGCCTGGACGGCTCCGCGCAGCGCATCGCCGACCTGCTGGCGGCAGGCCGCGACTTCGCTGCGGACGCCTCCCATCAGCTGCGCACGCCGCTGACCGCGCTGTCGATGCGGCTCGAGGAGATGATCGCGGCGGCGCAGGAGCCCGATGTCGTGCGGGAGGAGGGAGCGGCGGCGCTCGCCCAGACGGAACGGCTCGCCGAGGTTGTCGGCCAGCTGCTCGGCCGGGTCGCGCGCCGGTCGCTGGCCGGCGCCCCGCAGCTCTCCTCGGTCGACGACATCGTGGCCCAGCAGG
>Ga0137380_10005661_pt1 | contig 11124 bp, 13 predicted proteins | sample SagtaG_17_FD_104809 | JGI IMG/M metagenome (GOLD analysis project Ga0137380, IMG submission 104809) | Vadose zone soil microbial communities from Sagehorn Ranch, Mendocino, California, USA - Sage2_L_100_16 metaG | ecosystem: Environmental > Terrestrial > Soil > Vadose zone | place: USA... | reverse complement strand
GCTTCTTATTTGAGGAATCAGCCTCGCTCTTCTGCTCCGGCGGTTTTTCGGTTTTGGGCGCTTTTTCGGATTTGCCTTCGGCGGCGGTAAGCAAGGCGAGCGGAACCAATGCCGTCGAAACGAGCGCAAGACTCAGAGCGGTCCGCAGCAGCGACTTGAATGGTCTCCGATGTATTCTTTTCATAGGTCGTTAGATCAAAGTTTTGCCGTGAGGTGAGATTACGTGGGAATGGATTAAGAGCCTCCTCATTTTTTGGCAAAGACTTACCCTTTTTTGGCTGCCAAGATTTGGTCACTCCTCCTTTTCAGGGAGGGTCTTCGAGGACTGAGATGACGATTAAGAGGAAGAGGCGAGGAGAACCACTTGGGAGGTTCGTTTGCACTCTCCCAAAAACGTCGAGGCTTTCCAAGGCTGGAACTTTCCGCACCACCAGATGGTGTCGGAGCAACCCGTAATCGGCTGCGCATTGGCCGCACGGCGAACTTTTCTTGCTCTTATATGTGCATAAGTGCTTACTTCAAATAAACGAAAGGCAAATTTATGAACTCCAAAAATCCGGAAGCCATAAGACAAGATCCGCCGGAGCCAACCGGCGGACAGATGAGAACCAAGCGCCTGCGCGGGTGGATGCCGGCGACGATTCTGCTGTTGGCCGCAGCGAATGAGCTTCGCTAGTAGGCGATTCCTCCAACTTTTGCATTGCTTTGGCTTTTCGTTCACGGTCGTGAGCGTGTCTCACTTTTACCCAGCGACTGATCACCACATCCAGGGGGCCGCGTTCATCCAGCCTTCCAATCCGTCAAACTCGTTCATGGAGCGCCTCCGACCATACCAAATCACTGCGTGAGACGTCATTTGGCCGATTCGGACCAATTTCCAGATCCGGGCCATTCGCTTCGGGGTCCATGGCGGTATCTCCTCGTACATCCAAATCTCGTTGAGGGCTGCTGCACAAATCGTCACCTCCTCCGGAATGAGCGCGAGAATTTGGGGTGATGATGGCTCCGGATCATTTGGCTGCCGCGTTCGGGATTTGGGCGACAATCGTTCTCTGGCGAATAAACTAAGATTCAGCCGCCAATGCTCCCAGTCACCTCCATTGAAATCTTCCTCTTCCTTCGCGTTAATGCCGGGGAGCAAGGGGTTCATCTGATCCACCAGTACGGCCAGAGCCGCCTCGATTGTCGGGCGCTCGAATTCTGAAACGGTTTCCGGTGAATCCAGGGCCATTCGCAAGCGGCGAAGATAATCTGTTGCAGACTCGCCGGGGTAACGGGTTGGGCATAGGAGGGATCTCTGCTCTTTCAGCCAGGCGGTATAACGCTGAAACTGCTCCGGAAACTGGCCGGGTGGAGGGCAGTTTCGCCTCCGCCAGTCAGCAAGGGCGAGATTGACCCGGGGAAGTGGCACCCGCGTCCTAACCGGGACACCAGCTTTCTTCAGTTGTTGTTCCAATGCCCATAACTCGGCCGGGGGCATGGTTACCATCAGGTCTATGCTGTCTAGCGCCAACTGCATTTGGCGCGACCCGCCCGCCCACTGAAAGTGCTCGGCCGGGATGGTTACTTCCGGGAGCGGGACCCAGGGCAAAGTGATGCGCCTTGGCGCGTCCAATTGGCCATTGGCCTTTGGGTCCCCACCCAAAAAAGAAGAGAAAGCAGGCAGGGCCTGCTTCTCTCTCTTCTTTGCGGATCCCGGAGCCATTGAGAATGGAGCAATTGAAATTTGAAGATAACCCCTTCTCTACTACCAAGACTTGCGCATCGAGGGCATTTGATAGCTCCAACTGCAAAGGCTCCGATCCCGCTGAATTCCCCGGAGCCGAGACACCGACAGGAGCCGCTTTTGCGCGATTTTCGTCCTCGTCCAAAATGACAAAGCGCATTGGCTCATCTTTGATTTCGAACTTACTTCCCGGAAATCGCAAAAAGTCCACGAGCCTGGAAAATGACCACCCTGCCCAGGTGACCCGTTTCACCCGACCTGGCAACTTGGTGTATCTAACGCCCGTCTTGAAGAACGTCTGGTAAATTCCGAATTTCTTGTAAAAGTCCGCCGCGTCCCGAGCCTCCTTTGGTGAGCACTTCGTGATCCGAAGAATTTTTGCCGGTGAAACCATCCTATTGCCCTCCTCATCAAAGCAATGCCCTGAGTCGCACAGCCGTCTGAACTCGTCAACGCCGAAAAGGGCACACATGCCAAGGGCGAACTTTATGAACCCGTCCGCCACGCCCGCCTTACGCCGATCACGTATCCGCCGACGACTACGATCACCGGTTTTTCCATAGCGGATGGCTGCCGGTAGCACCGATCGGAAATTCGATTGATAAAGTAAGCGCCAAGCGAGTTCCCGTTCCCTCAGCCAGGCTGGTGTCGCCGGACCTTCGGCAAGGAAGGCTACGTTGACTAGCGGATCATGATAAGAGGGCTTTTGATGGTTTTCCTTTTCGATCTTCTTAGCATCATCAAGGCGGTTAAGCAGTTCCCAGACTCTGGCCGGGAACGGACGGACATAAAGGCCGTTCAACTTGACCGAATCCTCACGTTGCCGGTGTGCTGTTTCAATGAAACCGAGCTTCGTGAAACGGGTCATCTTACGCCGCAATTCGTCCGGGCTTAGACCGGTTCGTTCCCGGATTTCATCATGCCATGTGTGGCGCCAACCGTGCGCACTGAACCGGATTGGCTTGTCGCGCCAGTCCAGTTGGGCGTTAACCTCGAATAGCTGGAAGAAGATGAACCGAAAAAAGATGATGTCGCTCTCGGCAACTCTGGCGTGGCGGCGGTCCGTCTCCTCGATCAACGAACGGCCCAAGGCGAGTTTAAGAACCTCCTTCGCTTTGGACTTCACCTGTTGACTTTCCTGGATCTTGCGGAGTTGTAGGCGCAAATTGAGGCTATGAGCCGCTTTCCCGTTGACATTGCTTGAGGTTGCAGGGAAAGTTGTCATGGCAAGTCAAACTGGTTCATTCGCAAGGTGAATCGATTGTTAACGGCCGGCGAGTTCGCGCTCGCTGGCCGTCTTATTTTTGGTCTAACGTTGTGCGTTCAGTTTTCATTCTTCGGGCGCGTTCTGTTTGGCAAAAAATCTTAACCCTTTTCGACCGCAACCGGAGCTAGTGCCGCCTCCACACTCACCTGAATGTGTTCCAGAAGCTTCAACGATTCGTCGGCGGGCGCTCCATCCCGAATCAGCCGCTTCGCTTTCGAGATAAGCTCCCGGATGGTGCTTATTGCTGCCTCGTTTGGTTCCACCGGCCTTCTGGGTCAGGCGGTCAAGGGCGGTATCCAGTTCGGCTTGGCTTTTAATAAGCTGGCCATTGTCGCCATGGAGGAGGCGCGGGAGGGAGGTGCGGTGGTAACGAACGTAGTCCTTTTCGCCATGGCCATGGTAACCGCTTTCCGGGTCGTCATAAGAATAGGTTTCCCTGTCTCCATCGCCTCCGGGCCAGTCGAGATGCTATAGAGGTCTGCCGCCTTCATCCTGGAGGTAGATTCGGCGGCAAGCACGCGCAGGTCGGCGCGCGCTGATATCGAAGTCGGCATCTGTGCGTTGACGGCGTTGACGGCAAACGGCGAACTAGTTAACGTTGCCATAACGAAGTGTTGATTTATGGTTTCGGCCGGCCCGGGGTTCTTGGCTCCGGGCCGGCAAAGTTTCTTGGGTAGAATTCAAGCGGCTTCCTCCTCCCACCCGAGCAGCAGCGTGACGGTGGCCCTGATACAAAAATCCTGGGTGTAAATGCGGCCGACAATAATCTCGCGTTTGGCGCCGGGCTTCTTGAGCGCGTTCAGTTCCGTGTCGATTTCGGTAGCGAACTGATTCTCCAGTTGCTTCAACTGGGGGTAAAGCCAACGAACCGAGGCAATCTCCGGGCCGAAGCGACCTTCCTCATTAAACTCCATTCCGTCCCCCCCTGCCCTTATCTTCAGGGCTTCCAGGACGGCGTTTCGTGCGTGTCGCTCGGCCTGTTCCCCGGAGCAGAAGTGCATGTTCAGTTTGTCCACATCGAAGCGAGGTTTCGATTTGCCTGCCGCAGTCGCCGGACGGTCGTCTGATGCCAGGTATGCCTTGTGGGCATCATCCAACTCCTTAAACCGCTTGTGCTTTTCTGGGGAAAGCCCCATAGCGCCCCGGCCGCCATGCTCCAGTCGCTCTGAGCACAACCCGCAATATTCGACGGACTCCGCCAAGGTAAGTGGCTTGGCCATTCTCAACTTCTTGGTCTTCTGTTTGTTTCGCTTCATGCAGCTGCTTGTTTCGTCGTGGGTGCTGTTGTTTCAGGCATTCGCCATTTTCGCGGTGCCGCCAGGAAGGCGCGTTGCACCAGTGAGCGCGCCAGTCTGGGCGGAAATTATTGGGCTATCTCTTGTTAAGGATGGTCCTGGGATGGAATCGAATGACCCGCTCGTTAAAGCGGACGCAGGGAATTTTTTCCCGACGAGCGAGTTCGAGAATCGTTCGGCGGCTCAGGCCAAGCCAGCGCGCGATTTCATCGACCGTGTAAAGGCGGTCGAGGTCAAAGGTAGCGGATTGACTGGCCGCCAGCGGTTTGCAAGTTGTGTCTGCCATGCACACAACTTGATTCAGGGAACCTACGAGAGCCACGAATACCAGGGGGACAAGTTTGGCCAGAATTGTCCCCTCACCTTCACCAACCTATCCCAACATCGAGGCCACCGCCGCGCAATTCCCGAAGTGCTTCACCCAAGGCCCGGGTGATTACTGGCCGCTCAACTGGCCGCCGAATCCGTTGGCGTGCCTTCTTCACTGCATCAACAGCGGATCCAATGTTTTTCAGCTTCTGTTTTGGATCAATAACGAACTCAAGAACCTCGTCGTTCAATATACGGCCCCGTTTGCGGAATGGAGCGCCCGATATGGTTTTGTAAGAAACCGGAGCGAGGCGCTCATAGGGAGCCAGGACGCCCTTTTGGACTTTCGCTGTAAAGGACGCGTCATTCCACTTTTTCCTGATCACGGCCAGTAGGCGCAACGTCAAATCCGGGCGCGTATCGTAAAAGCCAGCGAACACTCGCGCCAGTTCGATAGTCCTGTCACTCTTGATGGATTCGGCCAGCGCAGCGGGGCAGATTCCGACCACCAACACCGCGACAGTTTGCGATCCGTTGATGGTATCTGGCCGTTGGCCCTTCAAGGCTTCCAAGAAGACAGGCCCAACAAATTCCCAAGCGGAAACACGATTCTCCGGATCCTTCATTTCTTCCTCACTTTCTCCGGAATTAAAGCCCAGAAGTCTTTCGCTTGCTCCTCACCAACCAACTCCCGGTAATGTCTGAACAGCACGGCCGGCGAATTGCCAAGCTCCATCGCAATCTTGCCGACATCCGGGTCACTGGCCAACCAGTAGCTGGCGGCCGTATGACGGAGCACGTCTTTTTTCCAGGCCGGCCAGCCTAGAACGTCGCGCAACTTACGAATACAGCGGCGGCGGGTGACGTGCGGCAATGGCAGGTCGCCTTTGAGACGGAGCCATGCGACGGCTGCGGGCTTCAAATGGACGATGCGACGGCTGCGGACTTTGGCGGCGAGTGCGTCCACCGTAACAATGCCGCGCTTCACGTCAATGTCACCCCGTGTCAGCTTATCGGCCTCCTCGGGTCGAACCCCGGCGAACATGGCCAGAGTAAGCCAGGGCAGGAAACGCGGCATCCGCTTGCGGGTGTATTCCAGCGCCTTCTTGGCTTCCTCGACGGTGAGGATTGACGGTGTGCCGTGTTCGACGTGCGGACGTTCGACACGTTCACATGGATTATCTGACCGCCATCCCTTGCGAACAGCGAATGAGAACAGAGTGGAAAGCCGATTGATTGCAGTTGCTCTGCTCGATAGTGACGGCAGGGCATTGATGAAGGCGTCTATTTCATCCAGCGTGACGCTTGAAATGGGCTTCGCCTCCTGTCCCTTGGACCAGCGGAGGAGATATTGCTCCAAGCTGGTCACATAGGCAGGCCGGCGATTGGCCTTGGTCTTCGTCTCGATTAGTTCCGTGATGGCCGCACCGAGCGGCTTGCTTTGGGCGGGGCTTCCGTTGCCGCCATTGCGGAATCCATCCCACACAGAGCGCAGCGTATGGCCAGTTGCTTCGATCTCTCCCAGGATGGTGACAACATCGGCCCGCTTGTCCGGTGCAACCTGCGCCCAGCGGCGGCCCACGGCGACGGCATCCTTCTGAGCCTCGGCGAACGCTTTCTGTGCATCCTCCAGGGTGGTGAAGTAACGACGGCGGCGAACCCCATCACGCTTGCCGTAATCGAGAACCCAACCCATCGCCCCGTTTATTTCGGCTTGTCGTATCTTAATATAGCCACTTTATAGCCGTATGAAGTCGGTGTCAACCCCGTATTCTGTCGCTATCAACTCGGCTTGTGCGTTTCGGCTTCCAAGCAGGGAAACCGCCATAATAACCAACGGAATCAGGGATCTTTGTGGCGCTTCTCGCTAAAGAAGGATGGTGCGCGATAGAGGGTTCGAACCTCTGACCCCTTCCGTGTCAAGGAAGTGCTCTACCACTGAGCTAACCGCGCAACCGATGCCGAAAGACCGCTGGGAACGCTTTGCTTTTCATGGTCTTTCGTTGAAGCTGACGGCCAAGAAACTCGTTCATCCCAAGACTCCTTTCAAGCTGAAAAAGGCCCAAGGTCAAAACAAGAGTCGGAAAGGAAGCGCTGTGGATTGCCAAAGAGCGCATCGCGCCATAGTCCGCGCCGTGAACATTCTTGACTGGCAGACTTATGGGCTGCCAGCGAACCACATGAAAAGGAATCCGTGGCGTCGGCGCTATACTTCCCGGCCTCCAAATTGAACAGGAGGTAACCGAGGAAACAGAGAATCACGTCTCGGTTCCCTCCGTTGCCTCGTGCTCAAACCGCCCAGCGTTGATCGGAGAAGCGGGACGGCGGCGCGCTCGACGGATCCTGTTAGGCCTCGTCACCATCTCGACCTCGAATTCCTTTATACCACGGTGTCTGCCAGTGGGGTACAGTAAACACGGCGATGATGCGATGATGCCACCGGCCAACCCGCACACAACCAACCAGAGGAGAGGCCCGCGAATATTATTGTGGGAAAACGCCCGCAGAATGAATCGGTAGCTGAAGAACCACGCCAAGCAGCCAAAGGCGATTCCGCAGAGAAAACGAACCACGATGGTGAAAAGAAAGTCTGGCCACTTGCTCTGTTTCATGTTGTTCGATTCGGCAACTAAAGACCAGGCTCAGCAACCGCTGCTCAGCGGCGAGGTGGAGCGTGGAAGGCGCGTCCGAATTGCCGCCTCGCCCGAGCGGGATGCCCGACGATGCGAGGCGCTCGGGAACCACCGCGCCGGTTCGAAACGGCCAACCGGGGAGGCTGTTGGCTTCGGCGCGAGGTAGGTGGCGTGGTCATGCTCAACTCTGTAAATCCTGAACGGCCTGAGCAACAGCATCAGTAAACTCGGTGAGGTCCTCGGCGGCGAGTACGAACTCCACCATCTGGCATGCTCCAAAGACTCGGAGCCAAAACCTGTCGGCAAACTCGTCGTCCTTGATGAGCAACACACGTGCGCCGTTAAATGAGCCCACGGTAACCTCGGAGAACACCAAGCGCCCGGTGTGCTCTCGTAGAAACGAGAGTATCTGCGCCACAGCATCGCGTGCGGACAAGGTGAAGCGGAATGACCAGCCTCGCGCGCTGATGGACATCTGTGTGTCGTTTGAGTCATCAAGCGCCTCATCAATCACGACATCGAAGCGACTCGTGCTGCCCACCGCCGCGACGCCGTAGTTCTTTGGTGGATCTGGTGACATGCTGCGATACGCGATGCGCGTGATGCCGCACCGGGTAGGCGCGAGCGGTTACCCGCTCACGCCCCCCTAAGAACCGTGCGTGAAAGTTTCCCTTCACACGGCTCAAGCCTTGCTGAGGACGCCTCTGTCCGGGGCGCCCCGGCGCTCGATGAAAAGCAATGCATATTGAGGACACATCGTAAACTCATCCGACAACTTGGCAATACTTGCGCGTGGCCGTTTTGGGCTGCGCTCCCTTGGGCCACAGCCCCGGAACGCTCGATCACCACGGTCCGCACCCCCTTCGCTGGCCCAATTCCGAGGCGTCGCAATTCGGGATAGGACGACAGCGTCCGAACTGCGAGCGCCCGGCGGTTTGCTCGCACCGGTTTGTTGGATTGCTTTCGGCTCATGGTCCCAAACCCAAGGTGGGCTGCGGCAGCCTTGAAGCAGCCGTTGAATGAGTTTTCAGTCATTAGCGAAGATTAGTGAAGATTAGCGGTTCAATCCCCACATGAACAGTAACGAATTGCCGCCCCGCACTGAGCTGCCTGTCCCGCCGCAGCTTCCGAGCGAAGGCGAAAGAAGCATAGCAGCAGTTCGCTGGAGCGCATTTCTTAGCTGCCATACAACCTGTCTATTTATTTAGGCCGCCGCGGGCGCTGCTTCGCCGACACGGATTTGATAATCAGGCGGCCAGATGCAGTCGGATCAAACGGAACAGTGGCCCGCTTCAGCGCGTGCGACATGAGTGCCTTGACTGCCTGTCTGTCGAGAACGGATGCACGCTCCAGACGAATATGTCGCACCTTATTGCCACTCCCTTTGAGCATCTTGTCGGGATCAGGCAACTGTGGCCCCGCTTGCAGGAAGCATAGGCTGACCCCACGTGCATGGAGCGCGATGGAGAAGATGGCCTCCGATGGGCGCTCCGTGGGGCCAAAGCCGATAACCAAGAAATTGTAATTGTCATAGACCATCTGGATGGCGCTGGGAAAACGTGCGCGCATCTTGGCCAATGCCGCTTCTGCCAAGGCCGCAACCTCCGGTGTGAACTTGGCGAGAAAGCCTGCGAGCTGTTCTTCCGGGTTCATACGTGTGACCGCTTCCGCACCTGACACATCCGAGCTGAGCATCTGGCGGATGGTGTCGGATTGCACAAGTGGTGTCGAGCGGCAACCAACCAATATGCTCAGCGGGGCGCCGTCCCGAGCGCCCGAATGAGCCAGGAAGGCAATCGCCGCGTTCGCTGGAGCAAAAGTAAGAGGGGGTGTTCAGTCCTTGAGGTTGCACGGGAGTTCTCAGCCGGGGTTGTCCCAGTCGCCGGGGTGAGATTCAAAGTTTTCGGAAATCTTGGCGAAGACTATAAACCCGACTATACCGACCGGAATGGACACGGCTAAAGAAATCCAAACTGCCGCATCGAAAAATCGCCTCAGGCAGAAATACGAAATACCCACGAAAACGGCACTTCCAATTTTTCTTTTCAGCGGCTTTCTCCCGAAAGCCGCTACGCCGCACAAACTACTTTACCTTTTCGACAATGAGTTTTGGCTGTGCATAAAACGTCCTATGCACATTTGGAACGATGGCGAATGTTATTTTCGTTGGTTTGAGACCACCAACAGTGAGAATGCCTCCCTTGTGCCACATGAAACTTCCCTTGCGGAAGGAATACTGCCACCAACTGCCGCTTGCTTCGGATGTGTTTTCACCTTGATCATCCGTGACACAGACAAACCTCAGCGCAAGATCTTGCCGATTTGTCGACATATTCACATCAACCCAATATCCGTCCCAGGAAATTGTGACAGGCACGTCCAGGAAATTCGTGGTGATCGTGGATGATGGCGTTGGCAGTTTGATCGTCGCCGTAGTTCCAACGGGATAATCTGATACTGGTTCAAAATCAGCCTCCAGCTTCCACACGTATCGCGGGTCTAGCGCTCGATGGCTGGCCAGGATGTAATCCCAGTTTCCGCTCGCATCTTCGACTCGGACATAAGCCGCGTCCCAATTCGTCAGCACTGCGCCATTGCTTCTTACTTGGAACGGCGCAGCGACGACATGATTCCAAATGTCACGCGGGCTGTAGGATTGGGTTACCACCGTGATTTGGTCCAAAATGAAATCCATTCCCTCGGCAGTTTTGATCGTTGGCGTGGAATCCGCAGACCAACTTTGCACTTTAGATTGAGATCTATTTTCGATTTTGAACTGTGCCACGGGCGACCAGGGGCCACCTTGATTTTGATTCGCTCGGCGTTCTATTTGAAGCCAAAGCCAGCGCGAGTCACGAGGAAAGCGATTTGCCAGCACATAGCCAAAATAGCCATCCGTGTATGCCTGAAACATGCCCGGCCAGAATTCCTGGACGTATTCAATTCCACTCTCCCCTCGAATCACACAACGGAACTCACGGTAAAATGCAGGGTTCACGAGCGGGTGATTTACAAGATTGCTGCCGATGACTTTGAATTCGGCGGCCAACTGGTCTTTCCCCGGAGCAGCTTCAAACTTTTGCCGTGTCGGTCTTGTCAGTTTGAATCTCGACAACTTCACCCCTTTCGCCGGAATCACGTTTTTAAGCGCCTTCTCCAATGCATTGCCATGAATGAACACGTTCGTTCCGCCAAACGACACTCGATTCAGCACAAGCACCGAGCCGTCCGCCAGCGGTTGTGAACCAGACGATCCAGTCACAGCATCTCTCACCAAAAATGTCGTCGTACCCGTTGCGAGAATCACTGCTGTAACCACAATCGCTCTCTTCGCTTTTGTCCATGCCATAATAAATAAACCAGCCATCTGCCGTACCAAGGATGCTCTGATCTTGGCGTCATGCCCAGAAAGCCCAGGAGCCTAACACGACGCATGTGCTACAGCCGCCATCCCAACCGCCCCCGAATCACCGCCGACACTCGTGGCGGCTGTTAGCTGCGTGCGGTTTGGTGTTCCTGGCTTCGCATAGCTAAATTCGCCCGCCGGCCCGCCATCGGGCAGTGTCTCCTCTTGCGAGGGCAGTTGAAAACTCCCGCTGGAGCGTGGAATAAGGCATCACGTAAAGGTCAGCGGCGGGAGTAAGCCGCAGGTGATACTCGATTTGTGGCTGACTGGAACGGCTGGCTCCCGACTGCTGCACAGACTGGTTCGGGTTTCTTGTCTGTTGCGTCCGTAAACCCGGTGCTGGCCCAACATCCGGCAAATCCAGCGTTGGTGACTGGTTCGGGCTTCTTGCTTGTGGCGTGCCTAAATCCACCAGAGACAAGATCGAAGACGTATTCGTGTTCGAAGCTGTAGGTTGGAGCTTCATCCGTATGTCCAGAAATTCTAAT
>Ga0137380_10005644_pt1 | contig 11138 bp, 8 predicted proteins | sample SagtaG_17_FD_104809 | JGI IMG/M metagenome (GOLD analysis project Ga0137380, IMG submission 104809) | Vadose zone soil microbial communities from Sagehorn Ranch, Mendocino, California, USA - Sage2_L_100_16 metaG | ecosystem: Environmental > Terrestrial > Soil > Vadose zone | place: USA... | reverse complement strand
GTGCGCGTGACCGACGACTTCATGTACGCCGTCCTGCGCGACGCCGACTTCTCCACCCGCTCGGTCAAAGATGGCCGGCCGATGCAGACCTTCAAAGCCAAAGAGCTGCTCTACAAGATTTCCGATGCCACTTGGCGCTGTGGCGATCCCGGCATGCAGTACGACACCACCGTCAACCGCTGGCACACGTCAAAGAACACTGCGCGAATCAATGCGTCGAACCCTTGCTCGGAGTACATGTTCCTCGACGATTCGGCGTGCAACCTTGCGAGCCTGAACCTGCTGAAGTTCGCTCTCAACGGCACATTTGACGTTGAGGCCTATCGCCACGCCGTGGACATCCTTATCACCGCGCAGGAAATCCTGGTGGACAACGCCGGATATCCGACGGAAATGATCATGAAGAATTCGCATGATTACCGTCCTCTCGGACTCGGTTATGCCAACCTAGGCGCGCTGCTGATGGCCTGCGGCCTCCCCTACGACTCCGATGGCGGACGTGATTACGCCGCCTGCGTAACCGCAATCATGTGCGGCGAAGCCTACTTGCAGTCAAGCCGCATCGCCGAACTCTGCCCCCCGCTGGTCCCAATTACCGAGCCGACACAAAAAGGCCTAGCCGAGACGAATCTCGGATTTACCACCGCCCACGTAGGGGCGGACGCCCCCGTCCGCTCTGCCGAGCAACGCTCGGCATTCCCCGGAGGCGCCTGCCCCGGCTTCTACATCAACCGCGAGCCGTTCCTCGACGTAATCCGCATGCACCGCGCGTCGGTGAACAATATCAACAAAAACAATATCCCGAGCGCACTCTACGAAGGCTCCAAAGCTTGTTGGGACGAAGCCCTCGCCAATGGCGAAAGACACGGCTACCGCAACTCCCAAGTCACGGTTCTCGCTCCTACTGGCACGATCGGGTTCTTTATGGATTGCGATACGACCGGCATCGAGCCCGACCTGGCGCTGGTGAAGTACAAGAAGCTGGTCGGCGGCGGCATGATCAAGATCGTGAACAACACGGTGCCAACAGCGTTGTTCAGGCTGGGGTACTCGCATGATCAGGCCGACGCGATCGTCAGCTACATTGACGCCACCGGCACCATCGAAGGCGCGCCGCTCGTCAAAGACGATCATCTGGCTGTTTTTGATTGCTCATTCAAGCCGGCCAAAGGCACGCGCTCGATCGCTTACATGGGACATCTCAAGATGATGGCGGCGACGCAGCCATTCATCTCCGGAGCGATCTCGAAGACGGTCAATCTGCCGGAGTTGGCGACCGTGGAAGACATCATGGAAGCTTACCTTCAGGCCTGGAAGCTGGGACTGAAGGCAGTCGCTGTCTATCGCGATGGATGCAAGAAGTCGCAACCGCTCTCAGCGGCGGGGACCAAGACCGCAGAATCCTCGGACAGGAGTGTCCGAGCCACACAAGTCGAAGAGCAAGACCTCCATGCTCCGCCGCGCACCAATCGCCACCGGCTGGACGACGAACGCATGTCGGTAACCCACAAATTCAAGGTAGGTGACCACGAAGGCTATCTCACCGTCGGGCTCTACCAGGACGGCAGCCCGGGCGAAATTTTCATCACTATGGCGAAGGAAGGCTCCACCGTCTCCGGCCTTATGGACAGCTTTTCTTGCGCCATCTCGCTGGCGCTGCAACACGGCGTGCCGCTGAAGCTGCTGTGCGAAAAGTTTGCCCACACCCGCTTCGAGCCTAGCGGCTGGACGGGGAATACCGATATCGGCTACGCCAAGTCGATCATGGATTACATCTTCCGGTGGCTCCAGCTCCGATTCCTTACCGGCCAGCAGCAATTGCTCTTTGACAACCTGCGGCCAAAATCCTGGTCGGCACCGCAGTTTGATCCGAGTAATGTTCCACCCGTCGGGGAGGGGTCAGGGTCGGCAACAGGAGGGGTGAACCAGATGACCCCGGCGGGCCACGGCAAAATTCACGCTGCTGATGCCCTTGCCGAAATGGTTGATCTGGGAGACGCGCCCACCTGCCACGTCTGCGGCTCAATCATGGTGAGAAACGGCAGTTGCTACAAGTGCATGAGCTGCGGGAGCACGAGCGGGTGCAGTTAAGAGGAGCGATGAGCGGCAAATTGCTTATCGAACGGCGGCCGGAAGAAGGCGATTACGCGATTCGGAGGCCGGGTGCTCAAAGAATCAGTGATCACGAGGCTACACAGGCCGAAGCCGTCGAGCGAGCCAGAGAAATAGATCCCAACGCGGCGATTCTTGTAGAGCGCGTTCGATATACCGACAGGGCAGTCCAGACAAGTGGCGCAAGCCGTAGATGCAGCGCCACGTTCAGAAAGAACGGTGCTCCGGGCAATGTGTTTGGCTGAAGACTGAGAGCTGACAGCTAATGCCCGTGCCTGCGGTCGTACTTCTCGCCTGCAGGAATCGCGACTGCCAGCCGATTTTCCTTAGGCGCCAGCGGACAGGTCGCATACGGCGTTACTGCGCAGGGCGGGCTGTAGGCGCGATTGAAATCAAGGATCACCTTCCCGTCCTGTACCGGGTCAGTATCGAGGAACCTGCCGCCCGGGTATGTCTCCGTCTTGCTCGTCAAATCGCTGAGAACGAAACTCAGACCTTTCGCCGGATTACCGCCCAGCGCAGTAAGGGTCAACTCCTGACCATTGAGTTTGAAGTGAACTTTGCCTGTCATCGGAGTCGGAGTAACATCCCCGAGCACGTTGGGAACGTCCACGGACTTTTTCCCGTCGGAAGGCACGAACGTTGCGCTCACGCGATAACTCATGTCCAGAGGAAAGAACACGGGGCCACCATAGTTGCGGGCAGCTTCGCTATTCAAGTCTTTGACGCGGATTCCTAGGCGCTCTCCGCGCTTGATCACGTGCATGAGCAAGCTGCCAAGCTCGATCACCGTGGGACTGCTGGTCACGTCGGCCTGCAGGTTGGCCTTGGTTTCGGATTTGCCGCCGATTTTTGCCTGTACTCCGGGCTGCAGCTCAATCGAAATGTCGTTGCCTTGTAATTCGAATACTCCCGCATGCGGCGGCCCGGATGGAAGCACGATCGCATTGTCACTTGCGCTTCCGAACGTATTTGCACCCGGTTTCAACCAGAACAATCCTGCAAGCGGCAGCCAATTCTGTTTGAGGTCGTCGATCAGTTCGGCTTTCCATTTTTCGAACGACTGGACGTAAGCTGCGTCCGGCTGCTGCAGCGCTGCGCTGATAGTTGCAACTAACACAATCACGAGAGTGAACGTTCTTTTCACAATCATTTCTTCGCGTACTCCCTCGGATCAGGCAGCGGCTCCAATCCACGTCCTGCAAAAATCTGCTGAAACTCGTGCAACAGGGCTTCGTGTATTAGTCCATTCGATGCCACTGTTTCGCGACTGTGTAACTGAAATGGGCCGCCATGGAAGTCAGTCACTCGGCCACCGGCCTCTTCAACGATCAACACTCCGGCCGCGGTGTCCCAGGGATTCAGATTGAACTCCCAGAAGCCGTCGAGACGGCCGCACGCCACGTAACACAAATCCAGCGCCGCCGATCCGGCACGCCGCACTCCATGGGTGCGCAACGTGATCTGATGATAGAAATAAATATTGGGATTCTTGTGGCGTTTGTGGCTGGGGAAACCTGTGCCTACGAGCGATTCAGAAAGCTTGGAAATTTTCGACACATGAATTGGACGATCATTTAAGTACGCTCCCTTGCCGCGCTCGGCCGCGAACAGCTCTTCGCGGGTCGGGTCATAGCAAAGTCCGGCGATGGTTTCATTTTTGTGCTGGAGCGCCAAGGAAACGCAGAACACGGGAAATCCGTGGGCAAAATTCGTGGTGCCGTCGAGCGGATCTACATACCAGCGGTATTCGCTGCCGGTATCGCGCAGTCCTTCTTCTTCGCCCAGTACGTCGTGCCCCGGCCACAAGCTGCGAATGCGCTCGCGGATCAGTGTCTCCGATTTCCGGTCGGCAGCGGTGACCAAGTCGGCTTCGCCCTTGTATTCGATCTTGATGTTCTGGTCGAAGTACTCCAACAGCAGCGCGCCCGCCTCGCGCGCGATAGAGGCGATCGCAGGCAAGTAGTGGAAATTGGGTTTCTGTTCGGTCAAGTGGTTCAGTTTCGCAGATAGCTAGATACAAAGCAAAAATTCCGAATCGGGAAGTTCGATGGCCACTGAGCTTAATTTCTATGGCGCAGCACTTCAGTGCTGCGCTAGGGTGGAGCAGGCCTTCCAGGCCTGCATTAAAGGGTGCATTTTGATTTGGCTTTAGCCCCTGAGGTACTTATGCCAATTCCGTATCGCGGAAGCACAGGTAATGGGACATACTTCATTAGGCATCAACTTTCGACAAGCAATGCATACTGCAATCTGAAAGAATAGCGGGACTCCTCATCAATGTCTTCTCTCATTACCACCAACAGGGCAAATATCAACTGCATGAATTTGTTGTCATGCCTAACCACTTTCATATACTGATTGCACCACTTGCGCCAACAACCCTAGAGAAGGCAATTCAGTTCATTAAGGGAGGATTTTCTTACCGGGCGAAGAAGGAATTAGGACTTGCCGGGGAAATCTGGCAGACCAGTTTCTATGATCGCCGCGTACGAGAGGCGGATGAGTATGTCCGCTTCCGGCATTACATCCATATGAATCCCGTGCAGCGAGGTTTGGTGCCCGTACCGGAAGATTTCCTTATGGTTCGGTAAAGCTGAGATTAGATGAGGTCCCTCAGTGGCTAAAGCCAGCCGCATAGTTGGCCCTTAATGCAGGGCTGGAAGCCCTGCTCTACCCATAACGACTCATTCCGGCTTACGCACGAGTATACTCAATTCCTTCAACTGCGCTTCGCTTACCGGTGTTGGCGCGTCCACCATCAGGTCCACAGCTCGGGCAGTCTTGGGAAACGGGATCACTTCGCGCAGACTGTCCGCTCCGGCGAGGATCATCACAATGCGGTCGAGACCCAGCGCGATGCCACCGTGCGGAGGGGTGCCGTACTCCAGTGCTTCCAAGAAGAATCCGAAGCGGGCGCGGGCTTCCTCGTCACTCATGCCCAGTGCCTGGAAGATTTTGCGCTGAATGTCTTGGCGATGAATACGGATTGAGCCTGACCCCAACTCCGTCCCGTTGAGCACAACGTCGTAGGCCAGGGCGCGAATTTCTCCCAGTGGAGACTTGGGATCGTGTACCGAGTCAATGTTCGCCTCGAGCTTCGCCATGTCTTCTTCATGCAGCGAAGTGAAAGGATGGTGCGCTGGGTTCCAGCGCTTCTCCGTGTTGCCCCACTCGAACATGGGGAAGTCCGACACCCAGAGGAAGCGGAAGTCTTTTCCCGAAACACCAGTCTTCTCGAAAGCCTTGTGTCGGGCGGCATATTTCTGCGCCAAATCCAAACGCAAGTAGCCGCACCTTTCGCAGAAATGCTGCACGCTCTGATCCATTGCGGCGGCGTTCTCTGGACGATTGAGGGCGCCGGCCAAGACCCAGAGATCATCCGCTGCCACGCTGGCGAATTTGAGAATCTTTTCCGACAGCTCCGGATAATCCTTTGCAAATCGTTTAGGGTCGGTCATCAACTGCACGAACGAGGCTCCTTGCACGTGCTGAAATGCACCATAAGTTCCAATCGTCCGTCGTTCGGTGCCCGAAATGTCTCCCGCTTTCGGGATACGAATCAATTGCAGCGGAAATTCTGTCCGTATGCGAAATTTTCCGGCGAAGTGTTCCAGTTCCTGGGGCCTCAACGCTTCGCGCACGTCCACCATCGCCGGCAGGCGCATATCTGGCTTGTCATTTCCGTATCGGCGAACGGCCTCGTCATAACTCATTCGCGGAAACGGCGTCTTGATTTCGTGGCCTGCAGCCTTGAACGCCGCAGTGAGAAATCCCTCAACCACCGCCCAGACCGTATCGGTCTGCGGATACGACATTTCCAGATCGATTTGGGTGAATTCCGCCTGGCGGTCGGCGCGAAAATCTTCGTCGCGGAAGCAGCGCACGATCTGGAAATACTTGTCGAATCCGGAAATCATCAGGATCTGCTTGAACATCTGCGGCGACTGCGGCAAAGCATAAAACGACCCGGGCTGCACCCGGCTGGGGACCAGATAGTCGCGCGCACCTTCAGGCGTGGAACGCGTCATGAACGGGGTTTCAATTTCAAAGAAGCCTTCAGCAGAAAGATAGTCGCGGATCGCCTTAGAGACTTTGTGTCTCAGCTCGATATTAAACTGCATCGCATCGCGCCGCAGATCAATGTAGCGGTACTTCAGCCGCATTTCTTCATTCGGGAGAACCGCTTCTCCGGGCAAGAATGGTGGCTGCTTCGATTCGTTCAACAGGCGCAATTCTTCGACAACCAACTCGACTTCGCCGGTGGGGATGTTCTTGTTCACCGTGTCGCGGTCGCGCTGCTTGACCGTGCCAGTCACCGCGATCACATACTCGTTACGCAATTGCTCGGCTTTGTCGTGCGCGGCGGAGTTGAGCTCGCGGTTGACGACGACTTGAGTCACACCGGTGCGGTCGCGCAGATCAATAAAGATGATGCTGCCCAGGTCGCGGCGGCGGTTCACCCATCCCATGAGCACGGCCTTCTTCTTCCCCGCATCGGATGAACGGAGAGCGCCGCACATGTGCGTGCGTTTTAAGTCGCCTAAAAAGTCGAGCAAGCTTTGCCTTTCAGAAAGGAATGCGGCGGAAAGCCGAATTAGAGATTATAACTGGCGTGGCAGAATACGAGCGGACAGGAAACTTGCTGGTTTGTGGAAGAGCGGCCCTTTCAAGGCAAGCCTGGCCAACAATTCACTCGGAAAGGAGCCTGCTGAAACGCCATTCCTACTTCTTCGTTGCTTTGCCTTCCATTCCCGTCATCCAGTTCGTGCCGTCCTGGGAGAGCTCAAATTTCATGGTGTACGACGTCGGCGACAATACCTTCATTGTGAACCGGCCCTTCATTGTCATTCCGCCCATGTGCTCGTCGCTGGTCCAGGTCCAAGTATCGCCGTCCACGGTGCCGGTTGACGATTCCGCCTGGCCCATGCTGTTGAATGCGTTGTAGGTGTACACCTTGCGGTCGGGATCGTAGCCCAGGACTGCCAGCTCTTTCATCTTGCCCATGGCAGCCATATCCAAGTCACTGTGCTCGACCAGGAAAAAATTCCCATCCATCCATTCAGCATGGCTGGTTGTAGAGAACTTACCGCCGGGCATACCGGGCCCGGGGTTTATGGTGCCCTCGGCCGTCCAATTTCCCGCCATAAAATCGAGCTTCTTCAGCTCCGGTGCGGGTGCAGACGGCCCCATTTGCGCTTGAGCCGACATCGCCGTAATAAGTACAGCCACTCCAATACAAAATGCGACTGATACACGCCTCATCGTCTTCTCCTGTAGGTGATTTTCCCGGCGTGCAGATACTAGGCTGGGGCATCGGGGTTCGTCAATCCAGAGGTTGTCAATAAATGATGGATCAGTAACTGACCAATCAATCGATCGGACGCAGAGGTGTCGCTTGCTCAAACTTCAGTCGCCAATCGTTGCCCTGGCGGACCCAGAGATCGGAGATTTTCTGGTAACGCGGAGACAGAAGGTCGTCCCCCTCGGGTATGGTGATGATCAGGTTGTAGGTGACCAGCGCAGTGTCGGCATCAATTTGAATCACCTGAGGGTTGTAAAACATGAAATCCCGCAAGGCGCCTTCTTGCGCGGCGCCCAGGATCTCACCTTTCTCATGGACCCTGCCCTCGCTGCCCACGATTCGCAAGTCGTCGGCCAGCAGGCTTTTCAAGCCTTCAACGTCCTTGGCCTTCATCAATTGAGGAATGGCTTTGGACTTAGCGATCAAGGTGTCGGTGATAGGGTTGACTGCTTGGGCGTGCGTGAAGCTGCTCAGCACACCGCAGATTACGACAATCATTGCCCAGATGTTTTTCATGATCTCTCCTCCGCTCAGGATTGAATCGCGCTTGCCAGATCACTTCGCGGCACTGGCTTTTGCTCACCAGTCGCCAGGCTCTTGAGTGCGAAAACTCCGGTGCTGAGTTCGTTTTCTCCGGCTATCAAAGCATACTTTGCGCCCAGTTTGCTGGCGGTCTCGAGCGACTTCTTGAGGCGAAAGCTTTCGTCGCCCAGTTCGACCACGAGGTCGTGACGGCGCAGCTCTCGGGCCAGCCGTGCCGCTTCTCTGTTCATTCCCGCGCCGAGTGGAGCGATGTAAACGTCCGGCTTGCGGTACACGGCCTCCGCAGATTCAGTCAGCGCCATCACCAGGCGATCTTCCCCAATGGCGAATCCGATCCCCGGAGCGGGTGGGCCGCCGAGTGCTTCCGAAAGGCCGTCGTAACGTCCGCCGCCCAGGATCGCGTTCTGCGCGCCGAGAGCTCCGTGGGTAAATTCGAAGGCGGTGCGGGTGTAGTAGTCGAGGCCGCGGACCAGCCGGTCGTTTAAGTGAAACTCGACACCGACTGATTTCAGGATTTCCTGCACCTGCGCGAAGTGCTGGCGGCAAGGCTCGTCGAGAAACTGACTGATGCGAGGAAGCTTTTCGATGATCGGCTGATCTTCGGGAACTTTGCAGTCGAAAACGCGCAGGGGATTGGTTACAGCACGGCGCTGGCAATCGACACACATTGTGGCCGCAACTGGCTCCAGAGCCTTGCGCAGAGCTTCGTTATAAGCGGCGCGGTCGTTGGCGCAGCCGGTCGAATTCAGTTGGAGACTCCAGTCTTTGATACCCAGGCGGTCAAGCAGTGTCGCCAGCAGTTCTAAAATTTCAGCGTCGCGCGCAGGTGATTCACTGCCCGCGCTGGTCGGGCCGATGACCTCAGCCCCAATTTGAAAGAACTGCCGATAGCGCCCCTTCTGCGGACGCTCTCGTCGAAACTGCGGCCCGATGTAGTAGAGCTTGTTAAGCCCGCGCTCCCAAAGCTTGTGCTCGATGTAGGCGCGAACCACGCCGGCAGTATTTTCTGGGCGAAGAGTTAGTGATTGGCCCTTGTCGCTCTGAGCGCGACCGCGGTCTTCCCATGTGTACATCTCTTTGGAAACAATATCCGTCTCTTCGCCCACGCTGCGGGTGAATAACTGCGTGTCTTCAAAAATTGGGGTGCGAATCTCATGGAAGTTGTATGCACGAAACACATCGCGCACAGCGGCTTCCACAAAATTCCACAGCGCCGTCTCCGGCGGAAGTAGATCGCGCGTCCCTCGTACAGCTTTGATCATGGGCCTTTGCTTCTAACTGTTAACTCTCACCTCAAAACTGTCATCCTGAGCCGAGCCAATGTTTTCGCTCGGGAAAGCATTCGCGCAGTCGCGGGACCCCGCGTCACCTGCACCAGAAAGGACGCATCAGGGAATTCTTACGATGCATCGGAACCACGATGACCCTGTGAGAATCCCTTACTAAGTAAGTAACGTCCACAAGCAGCGCAGGGGTCCTTCGACTTCATTTGATCTTCGCTTCGCGAAGATCAAATTCCGCTCAGGATGACAGTTCAAGGGAACTCAGCGATTCCTCTCCTTCAAATACACATCCTTGTACTCCAAGTAATTCTTCGCATAGCGCATGATGCTTTCTGAATCCCGCTCCACCAGCTTGCGGCGGAACTGGCCCGGGGATCCCATCCACAACGAACCGGCCTCAACCACCGTCTTTTCGGGAATGAGCGTTCCCGCGGCAATAATGGAACCAGCGCCGATCCACGCGCCGTTCAGGATCACTGAGCCCATTCCAATCAAGCAGCGGTCCCCGATCGCGCATCCGTGTAACGTGACCGAATGGCCGACGGTGACATATTCTCCGACGAAGACGCCGTATTGCTCTTTCATACCATGCAGCACGCTGCAATCCTGAACATTCGAATACGCTCCAATGCGAATTGAATGCACATCGCCACGCAGCACCGCATTCATCCAGACGCTGGCGTGCTCTCCAAGTACTACGTCGCCAAGGATCTGTGCCGACTCGTCCACGTAGCAGGACGCAGGAACCGTTGGCGTAATGCCCTTGTACGTCCGGATCATGAATGAATGTCAGGCGCCAAATGTCGAGAAATGAAACTAACACATTTTGCCACGACGGGAACGGCCAGCGAATTTTGGTTAGGAGTCACCGACTTCCGTGTTTCGCCTGTGCTATATGGAAGTAGTCTCCCGTCGAGGCTGGACTCACTTGCTTAACGGAGTGAATCCATGCGGCGCTTTGTCTCCTTTCTTATTGCAGCTCTCGCCTTCCCATTGTGCTGTCTCGCCCAGGATGCCTCGACTGGGGCCATCCAGGGAATAGTTCTCGATCCCTCAAACAGCCGCATCGCTGGGGCAACGGTTGCTCTGGTCAATGATGCAACTGGCTTGCATTACGAGCAGACGACTGACAGCGTGGGCCGGTTCGCGTTCGAACTGCTGCCGCCAGGTGAATATTCGGCGCGTGTGACCGCGGATGGAATGCCACCGCAACTCAGTCAGAATCTGCGCGTGAACGTCGGCCCGGCTGCCGAGATCGAGTTCAAGCTGGCAATCGCCGGAGCACGCGAGAGCGTCACGGTTTCTGCGGAGCCGCGATTGGCGGAAACGCAACCCCGCGGCTTAACTGCCGTCATTGACGAACGTGCGATCCTCAGTCTTCCGCTTAATGGGAGGCGATTCACCGATCTCGCCTTGCTGACCCCTGGCGTCACCCAGGACCCTCGTGGCCAGAATTCGACTTCGAACGGTGACCTTGCCTTCGGCGGCATTCGCGGCTTCCAGACCAGTTACCTGGTGGATGGCACGGACAACAACAACGCCTTCTTCGCCCAAGCCCGCGGGAGATACCGCGCTCCTTATCAATTTTCCAACGAAGTGGTCCAGGAATTCCGGGTGTCGCCCAATTCGGTTTCTGCCGAATCCGGCCGTATTGGCGGCGCGGTAGTCAATGTGGTGACGAAATCCGGCTCCAACAAGTTCCACGGCACCGGGTTTTACTACTTACGTGACAGCGTCTTTGATGCGGCTGATCCAACGTTGAACATCAAGCCCAGCAACACTCAGCACCAGTTCGGCTTCACTGTCGGGGGCCCGCTCCGCCGAAATTCTCGGGAGCACCGCGAACATTTGGCTGAAACTACCTTCAAGCCCCTGATCGGCGGCCTGGAATTGAC
>Ga0137380_10005640_pt1 | contig 11141 bp, 10 predicted proteins | sample SagtaG_17_FD_104809 | JGI IMG/M metagenome (GOLD analysis project Ga0137380, IMG submission 104809) | Vadose zone soil microbial communities from Sagehorn Ranch, Mendocino, California, USA - Sage2_L_100_16 metaG | ecosystem: Environmental > Terrestrial > Soil > Vadose zone | place: USA... | reverse complement strand
CGGCCATTGGCGTTACAGGCAACAAAGGGGCCATGGATCCGGGCGCGCTGGAAGAGATGTCTGGCGTACAGGAAGTCATCCAGGTCAGCAAACCGTACAAACTGGTGAGCCGCGACGCGAAGGAAGAAGATACGGTCATACGCTTTTCCGGAAGCGACGGCAGCTTTGGCGGTCGCGACCTGGCAGTGGTGGCCGGCCCATGCTCGATTGAATCCCGCGAACAGGCTTTTGCCATAGCAGAACGCGTGGCCCGGGCTGGCGCGCGATTTTTCCGCGGCGGCGCTTACAAACCTCGCACGTCGCCTTACGCATTTCAGGGCCTGGGCGAAGAAGGTTTGAAGATCATGGCTGAAATCCGCGAACGCTTTGGCTTGCGAATCATTACGGAGGCGCTGGACGAGGAATCACTGGCGCTGGTTGCCGAGTATGCGGATGTGATCCAGATCGGCGCGCGCAACATGCAGAATTTTTCGCTACTAAAGAAGGTCGGACGGTTGCGCAAACCCGTGATGCTGAAGCGAGGCATGTCCGCCACGCTGGAAGAGTTCCTGATGGCGGCGGAGTACATTCTGAGCGAAGGCAACTATGAAGTGATCCTGTGCGAACGCGGCGTACGCACCTTTGCCGACCACACGCGCAACACACTGGACCTGAGTATTGTTCCCGCGGTACAGCGCCTGAGCCACCTACCCATCATCGTTGACCCAAGCCACGGCACTGGCAAACGCAACAAGGTGGTGCCACTGGCGCGGGCATCCGTGGCAGTGGGAGCAGACGGGCTGATGGTGGAAGTACACCATGATCCGGACCACGCGCTTTCTGACGGCATGCAGTCGATCTTCCCCGATCAATTTGACGAGATGATGGGTGAGATACGCCAGATTGCGGCGATCTTGCACCGCAATGTCCAGGAGCCACGGACACAGCCGGCGGTCGCCAAGGCCGGCCGGTAACTTGCGCGCAATCTCCTTAGCCGCTTGTCTGGCGCTAGCCCTGCTCTGCGGCTGCAAGGACACACCGGAGCCCAGCCCCAACTATCGCGAGTACGCGTACGTTTCTAACGGCGGCAGCAACAGCGTGACGGTAATTGACCTTCGCGCGCTTTCGATTCTGACCACGGTTTCCGTTGGGCGCAGCCCCACCGGGCTGGCGGTGAATCCCCGGAAGAACGAAATATACGTCGCCAACACCGAATCCAACAACATCAGCGTGATTGACGCGGAGACCAACAAAGTGGTCTCGACCATCGGCGTGCATCGCGCCCCCTTTTTTATTGATGTTTCGCGCGACGGCAAACGGGCCTATGTGGCCAACTCCGGCTCCGCCAACCTGTCAGTGATCGACCTGGAGCAGCGCAAGGTGCTCAAGTACATTTCGACGGGCAACGGCAGCAATCTGGCGCGGCTCACGCCCGACGGCAAGCTTGCGATTGTGGCCCTGCGCGACGAGGATTCCATCGCGGTTGTGGATACAGACAAGATGGCGGTACGCGGCAAAGTGAAAGTCTGCGCCAAGCCGGTGGAACTGGCAATTGTGCCGGATTCCAGCAAAGTGTTTGCCGCCTGCAGCGAGTCCAGACAGGTTGGCGTGGTGGATCTGAAGACTGACAGGTTGCTGACGCTGCTGGACGTGGGCAAGACACCGGTGCACCTGGTGGTGAAGCCGGATGGCGGCGAAGTGTTTGTGGCTAATTATGATGCCAGCTCGGTTTCAGAGATTGTGACCGCGACGAATGAAGTCAACAACACTTTTCAGATTGGCGACCATCCGGTGCGTGGGCTGGTGTCGCCTGACAACACGCTGCTTTACGTCGCGAATTTTGGATCGGACACGGTGGCGGTGTATAGCATTGACAACGGTAAACGTACTGCGTCAGTGCCCGTGGGTAGCCATCCTGAAAGCATGGTGCTTTCGCCTAACCAACTCTTGCTGCTGGTGGTGAATACCGGCAGCGGCGACATGACCGTGCTTTCGCTGATCGATAGCAAAGGCAAGTCACAGCCGGAACTGCCATTGCTGGAAACCATGATTCCGCTGGACAAAGATCCAAGGGCGATTGTGGTGAAAGCGTTTGTGAGCCAAAAATAGGTCAGCGCAGGCCCAGGCCGCCATCGACCGTGAGGATCTGTGCGGTGATGAAGTGCGGCGCGGTGGCAAAATACATTACCGCGCTGACGACGTCCTGAGGCGTTCCATTCTTTTTCATCGGCGTATGCGCGGCCAGACGCTGCAAGAGCGCAGGGTCTTTTTCTCCTGCGCCAGAATCAATCATGCCCGGCGCCACGCAGTTAACGGCAATCTCTGGAGCTAATGCCTTGGCCATTACCTGCGTCAACATGTGCAGAGCCGCTTTGGACGAGCAATAGTGCGCGTGCGTGGCCCACGCCTTCTGACCACCCAGCGACCCCATATTGATGATGCGGCCATGAGCACGGCGCAGCTCCGGAATACAGAGTTGAGAAATAAGGAACGGAGCGCGGACGTTGACGGCAAATACCTCGTCCCATTGTTCGATGGTGATCTCTTCGAAATTCGCCGTTTCAAAAACGCCCGCATTGTTGATCAGCAGGTCGATCCGTCCGAAATATTTCAGGACATTTTTGACGGCATCCCCAGCGCTGTCCTGCTGGCGGAAGTCGCATTCGATGGCCAGTGCCTGAACGCCGGCGGCTTTGATCTCTTTTAGCGTCTCTCCAGCTTCATTGGCCGAACAGCGAAAAGTGAAGGCGACGTTTGCCCCAGACTGGGCCATAGCCAGCGCTATGGCCCTGCCTAAGCGTCGAGCGCCACCGGTAATGAAAACAGTTTTGCCTCTCAAGTCGCTCACGGAGGCATTGTAAATGCGTGGCTGCACAAACGGAGGAAACCCGCACCCTGAATCCTTTGCCTTGATCGCATTATCCAATGGGCTTATGAGCAGCGAACCTAATTTGATCTCTTTTTCCGGGCATGAAGCGCAGAACGTATCCACTGGCGCGAGTGAAGCCGAGGCCATGGACGCCTATTCGCGCGTGGTAACGACGGTGGCCGAATCGGTAAGCCCGGCTGTAGTCCGCATACAGGTGGAAAACAAGAAAGGCCGGGGGGGCAGCGGTTCCGGCTTTATTTTTACTCCGGATGGGTTCATCCTGACCAACAGCCACGTGGTCCATGGCGGCGAGAAGATAACGGTATCGACGCCCGACTCCGGGGACTTTAATGCACAACTTATCGGCGAAGACCCGGACACCGACCTGGCGTTGTTGCGGATCGATGCGCCGATACTGCGTAGCGTCAAGCTTGGCGATTCGCGCAGGATACGCGTTGGCCAGCTGGTGGTAGCGATCGGCAACCCGTATGGATTTCAGTACACGGTTACGGCAGGCGTGGTCAGCGCGCTGGGGCGCAGCTTGCGGTCGCAATCAGGACGCCTGATTGAAGACGTGATCCAGACCGATGCGGCATTGAATCCCGGAAATTCCGGTGGGCCGCTGGTGAATTCACAAGGCGAAGTAGTGGGCGTGAATACCGCGACGATCCTGCCCGCACAAGGACTGTGCTTTGCCATCTCCATCAACACGGCGCAGTTTATCGCCAGCAAACTGATTCGCTTTGGGCGGGTGCGCCGCAGCTACATTGGCGTGCAGGCGCAGACGGCGGCGTTGAATCGGACTATTGCCCGGCATTATCAGCTTGAGACTTCAACGGGAGCACTGGTCCTTGCATCGGAGCCTGGGAGCCCCGCGCAGAAGGCAGGTTTGCAGGAAGGCGATGTTATTACCTCGCTGGCGGGCGAGCCCGTGGAGGGCGTGGACGTACTTCATCGCCTGCTGGGAGAAGACAGGATCGGAATCGCGACGCGGCTGATTGTGTTGCGCGGCGCAAAAAGATTGGAAATTTCTTTAATCCCGGAGGTGCGACCGAGTTAAGCGCGGCTGAAGACCCGAACTTTGAGTATGCTGCCGGCCGAAGAAATTTAGGTGAAGCTATAGCCCGAACAGTTCTCTGAGCCGTTTCGTCTGGGCGCGGCTCACCGGGATTTCCGTCTGCTTGCGGTCGTCCATGCGCAGCTGGTAGGAGCTCTTGAACCAGGGCACAACTTCTTTGATCCGGTTGATATTCACGACGAAAGAACGGTGTGCGCGCCAGAAAGTCTCGGGGTCAAGACCTTCAAGTAATTCTTCAAGGGTGCGGCAGTTGGACTGGCCTTCAAGATTCGTGGCAACAACACTGATGATTCCATCTTCAATAGAGGCGAAGCAAAGGTCTTTCTGGTCGACCAGGAGCAGTCGCCCGGCGCTGCGAAGAAGGACTTTGGAATTCTGCGGCCGCTGGGATTCCAGCAGCTTCATCAGCGTGTCGAGCTTGTCTGCATCGGGGGAAGAGCCCTGCAGCTTCTTGCGGGCTTTCTCCACAGCCAGTGTCACCCGCTTCTTATCAAAAGGTTTAAGAAGATAGTCTATCGCATTGACTTCAAAAGCCTTAACCGCGTACTGGTCAAATGCTGTGGCAAATATGATTTGGGGGATCGGCAGCTTCTTGTCCAACAGTTTTTTAAGAACGCCAAAGCCGTCCAGCCCCGGCATCTGCACGTCGAGAAACAATAAGTCCGGGGAGAATTCCTTGATGAGGGTTACGGCCTCAAGCCCGTTGTGTCCCTGGGCCACCACGTTTACATCGCCCACCGATTTCAGCAGAAACCTGAGTTCATCGCGCGCGAGTTGTTCGTCATCCACGATTACAACGGAAAGAGCCACGATCTTAGTCCCTCTTGCTTCAGTATAGAGTGTGGCAGCGATTTACCTCAAGAACAGACTGGCCAATTTCCTGCCGCTGACGCGCGAAAAATTCCGCCCAAGGGGTGTCGATTTCCGCCATTTGGTTCGTCGTTACGGTGAGCAGGACGAAAACGGTCCCTGCCGGCGATTTTAAAGAGGAGGAAGTTATGAGCAACACTCGGTCAATTTCACTCTGGATAGTTGGCGCACTCGCGGCGACGCTGCTTTGGCTGGGTCTGGCCCAGTCCGTGGCCCGTGCGGCCGACAGTCCCACCACCAACGCAACTGCAGCTTTCAACAAACTCAAAACTCTTGCCGGAACCTGGGAAGCCACCAGCGAGCGCGGCAAGGTCACCACTTCCTATGAAGTCATTTCCAACGGAAGCGCTCTGGCGGAACGCATCAACGTTCCGGGCGAAGGCGACATGATGACTCTCTATCATCTGGATGGCGACCGTCTGGTGCTTACGCACTATTGCACGGCGGGCAACCAGCCGCACATGCAGGCCCAAGCTTATGACCCGGCGAGCAACCGGATTCAATTCGACTTCGCCGGCGGCGGCAGCCTGACCAACGCGAATGCCGGTCACATGCACAATGCCTTGTTTACCTTCAATGGCCCAGACACCTTCACCGCCAACTGGACATTTCAGGAAAACGGCAAGCCCAAATTTGTGGAGAAGATTGAATATCACCGCGTAAAATAAACATTGCGCGAATGGCTTTTTTTTTGACGATGGCGCGCCTGGTCCAATCGGCCGAGCGCGCTTCCCTTCACCAGTTCCATTCTGACGAGGAGAAATGTATGCGTTACATGCTTTTGATCTACACCCGGGAAGACGGAATCGCACGCAGTTCGCAGGAAGAAATGCAGCAGGTAATGAATGGGCACGGCACGGTGATGCAGGCCGCGCGCGCCAAAGGCGTGCTTGAGGCCGCCGAGCCGCTGGCCAGGACCAGCACCGCTACCACCGTCCGTCTGCAAAATGGCGCCACCGTTATTACCGACGGCCCGTTCGCGGAAACCAAGGAACAACTGGCTGGCTACTACATTCTTGACTGCAAAGACCTTGACGAAGCGATTGCCTGGGCAGCAAAGATCCCCACTGCCTGTGGCGGCCTGCAAGGTAGTGTGGAGATTCGTCCCTTGCCGGGCATTCCCACCGGCGACAAGGAACCGCAATTGGCCCAGAGCTCAGCCGCTCGCAATGGATGAACTCCACAACACGATCGAGTCTGTTTTCCGGCAGGAATCAGGCCGCATTCTGGCCACACTGATTCGTATTTCAGGGTCGTTTGACCTGGCGGAAGAAGCGATGCAGGAAGCGTTCGCGACTGCCGTATCACACTGGCCGGCGAAGGGCGTTCCTGATAATCCCGAAGCATGGATTACCTCAGTGGCGCACCGCAAGCTGGTTGACCATAGCAGGCGCGAGCGCACGCGCCGCGAAAAGCAAGAGCCCTTGCTCTACGAAACGCTCACGACGTACGAACCGGACATGACCATGCTTGAGGCCGAGCCAATCACGTTTCCCGACGATCGATTGCGGCTTATCTTCACCTGCTGCCATCCGGCGCTCCATCAGGAAGCGCAGGTGGCGTTGACGCTGCGCACCCTTGGCGGACTTACCACTCCGGAAATCGCCCGCGCATTTCTTCTGCCAGAGCCGACGCTGGCGCAGCGGTTGGTCCGCGCAAAGCGCAAAATCGCCGATGCGCGCATTCCTTATGAAGTTCCTCCGCGAGCGCAACTGCCAGAACGGCTCGGCTCGGTGCAGTCGGTAATCTACCTGGTATTCAACGAGGGATATTCGGTCACCGCGGGCGACTCGCTGGTCCGCCGCGAGCTTTGCTCAGAAGCCATCCGCCTCTGCCGAATGCTCTGCGAACTCCTGCCCGGCGAGCCGGAAAACCTTGGCCTGCTGGCGCTCATGTTGCTGCATGATTCGCGCCGCGACGCGCGCATGAACCAGCAAGGCAAGCTCGTCACCCTGGAAGACCAGGACCGCTCGCTGTGGGACCAGAAACGTATCCGCGAAGGTGTCGCATTGCTCAAGCGGGCCTTACACATGCGGCAGGCCGGGCCATACCAGTTGCAGGCCGCCATTTCCGCCATCCATGCAGAGGCTGCAACGCCCCGGGAAACGGATTGGCACGAGATTGCGGCGATCTATCAGCAATTGTTGCGCCTCACGCCTTCCCCTGTGGTCGAATTGAATCATGCTGTGGCCGTGGCGATGAGTGAAGGACTGGAACTCGGTTTAGCGCAGATCGACCAATTGGGCGCATGTGCGCGGCTGGAGGACTATCACCTGTTTCACGCCGCACGGGCTGACATTCTGCGGCGGCTCGGACGCAGGACCGAGTCAGCGGAGGCCTATGCAGCAGCATTGAAGCTGGTGACCAATAAAGTTGAGCAGGAGTATCTGCGCGACCGGCTGCGGCAGGTGGCACAGTAAGTTTTAGCTGTTTCTCTCCACAATAAAATCCGGGATCGACAACAGCGCACGTTTGATTTCGGAATCAGGGAATGTGCAGATGGCTTTGCGCGCGGTCTCAGCGTGCTTGGCTGCTGCGTCATAGGCATAGGGAATCGAACCGTAGCGGTTCAGCATCTCCAGAATTTGCTCGTGCTTCACGCTCACAAAGGCCCGCTCTTCCAGCACCGTTTCCACCAGCTTGCGCTCCGCCGGCGTGCAATGCTGCAACGCATGAATCACCGCCATTGTTACTTTGCCTTCGCGCAAGTCGCTGGCCACGGGCTTGCCCAGCACTTCTTCTGAAGCCGTCAGGTCGAGCACGTCATCCACAATCTGGAAGGCCAGGCCGAGGTTGCGTCCGTATTCGCCAAGACGAGCCTCCTGTTCTTCCGCGGCGTTGCCGATGAGCGCGCCCAACCGCGTGGAGACGGAAAACAAACAGGCCGTCTTGCGGAAGATCAGGTCGAAATGCTCTTCCAGAGAGATGATCTTGCCCAGCTTCTCCATTTGCAGCAGTTCGCCCTCAACCATCTGCTGCGTCAGGTCAATCAAAACGTCCAGCACGCGGAAGTTGCGTTCCTGCACGGCGATCTTGAAAGCCTGCATGTAAAGCCAGTCGCCGGCCAGTACGCATTTTGAGTTGCCCCACTTGGTGTTGGCCGCGGGACGGCCGCGCCGCGTCTTGGCTTCGTCAATAATATCGTCATGCACCAGCGTGGCCGTGTGCAGCATCTCCACCACGGCCCCCAGCTTGATGGCGCTTTTTTCTTCGTGGGGAAAGAGCTTGGCGGAAAGCAGCAGCAGAACGGGACGGATGCGCTTGCCTCCACCCGCGCGCAGATGCTCGCCGATATCGGTGATGGCCCTGACGCTTGAGACCGTATCGCGGCCGAACTCGCGCTCAATGGCGGCCAGGTCGTCGCGCAGCAGCTCGAAGACTTCTTTGGCGGTGGTTGTGCCCGATGAACTCAAAATTTCCTTTTTAGTTCCTGTAATTCGTGAACTGCATGTCAATGCCGAAGTCATGGCCCTTCAGGAGCGCAATAATTTCCTGGAGCGCGTCGCGGTCTTTGCCGCTCACCCGCACTGTGTCGCCCTGAATGGAGGCCTGCACTTTTTTCTTCGAGTCCTTGATCAGCTTCACAATTTCGCGCGCTTTTTCAATCGGGATGCCCTGCTGCATGGTGATTTTCTGGCGCACGCTGGAGCCGGCCGCCGGTTCAACTGTGCCATAACTGAGCGCTTTGATCGGCACGCCGCGCTTCACCAGTTTGCTCTGCAGAATGTCGGTCACGGCCTTCAGCTTGTACTCGTCGGCCGACGACAGCACCAGCGCTTCTTTTCCCTCAAGCTGAATGTCGGATTTCGAATCTTTCAGGTCAAAACGCGTGTGGATCTCCTTGAGCGCATTCTGGATCGCATTGGAGACTTCCTGCAGGTCCACTTTGCTTACGATGTCAAATGAGTTGTCCGCTGCCATGTCTCTAATAGCTTACTATACGGACGCCTGAACCCATTGATGTACAGAAGGCGGGTCCGCAGAATACGGCAAAGCGCGGCAAAACACGCAAACAGAACGCAACGGAATGATCGGGCAGCTTCATTGTATTCGGGCATGTTGAGGCACTTGAAAGAGCCCCTCGCGCAGCCTGGCTGCCGACAGATTGGAAACGAAAAAGCTAACCAGCGAGCTGCACCTGGTTGAAGGGCCTTGACAGTTACCCCGAAGCATTTAATAAGCTCGAGACAGCCTGGGAACCATTAAGGTTTTCTACAAAGTCGCGCCGTTCTGAGCGAAAGGCATCAATGTGATTAGCTTTGATAAGAGCGTCTCTACCGACTTGCAAGCTGGACTGAGCCGGGAATGGCTTGAGACCAACGGGCTGGGCGGCTTTGCCTGTGGAACTCTCGCCGGAGCGAACACGCGACGCTACCATGGTTTGCTTACGGCGGCGCTGAATCCGCCCGGTGGACGCATGCTTCTGCTCTCCAAATTGGAAGAGACGCTGGTTCTTGGCGATCGGCGAATCGATCTATCTACCAACGAATACGCGGGCGCGATTCATCCCGAAGGCTATCTCTTGCTCAGCAACTTCCGGCTCGACCCTTTTCCCACATGGACGTTTGAAGTGGAAGGCATACGGCTGGAGAAGTCCATCTTTATGCCGCAAAGCAGCAATACCGTGCAAGTCGAGTACAAGTTGCTGCAGGCTTCGTCTGATACGGATCCAGTGCTGGAAATGCGCCCGCTGGTTGCCTTTCGCGGCTATCACTCCACCACGCACGAGAATGGCGCCCTGAATCCGGCCGTTGAAAGTGCGGCGAACTCCGCCAGCTTTCAACCATATCCAGGATTGCCGCGACTCTACTTCGCCCACGATGCGATCGAGCTTCTAGAGCAAGGGTATTGGTATAAGAACTTTCTATATCGGGTGGAGCGCGAACGCGGACTGGATTTTGAGGAGGACCTGTACAATCCATTCGTACTCTCCTGGAAACTCAGCAAGAAACGCGGCGCAAACGTGATCGCGTCAACCGAGCAAAGGGACATTGGGCAGGTTGCCGCGATCCGGAAAGCGGAACTGGAGCGCCGGCTGCGGCTGGTTGCATCGTCTCCCATCGACGATCCGCTGGTCTGCTCGCTCACGGTCGCGGCGAACCAGTATCTTGCGCGTCGCGGCGAAGACTGGACTGTCATCGCCGGCTATCCGTGGTTCACGGACTGGGGCCGCGATACCATGATCTCGCTTCCCGGGCTAACGCTGTGCACCGGCAAAACTGAAATAGCCAAGAGCATTCTGCGCAACTTTGCCCGCCACACCGACATGGGTATGCTGCCGAATCGCTTTGTTGATTCCGGCGAAGAAGCAGAGTTCAACACGGTGGACGCCACGCTCTGGTTTTTTGAAGCCGCGCGCGCCTACGCGGCCGTAACCAACGATTACGATTTCATCCGAAATGAGCTCTACGAGGTCCTGGCTCAAATCATCGAATTCCACATCAACGGAACGCGCTACAACATTAAAGCCGCCGAGAACGGTTTGCTCAATGCCGGCGCTCCGGGCGTGCAGCTCACCTGGATGGACGCCAAAATCGGTGATTGGGTGGTAACTCCGCGGAACGGCAAGCCGGTTGAGATTCAGGCGCTCTGGTACAACGCGTTATGCATAATGGAGGACCTGGCCAGACGTTTCAGCGACGACGATCGGCGAAAAAGATATTCAAGTCTGGCTGAACTTACCAGTTGGACGTTCAACCACACGTTCTGGAACAAAGACGCGCGCTGCCTCTATGACGTCGTCAACGGCGGTCCACCGGATGGATCGATTCGCCCCAACCAGATCTTCGCCGCCAGCTTGCATCACTCCATGCTTTCTCCAGAACGCGCACGGGCTGTAGTGGAGAAAGTGGAGAAAGAACTGCTGACACCGGTCGGCTTACGCACGCTTAATCGTTCCGACGGTCGATATCGTGCAACCTACGAAGGCAATCAATATAGCCGCGATTCCGCTTATCACCAGGGGACGGTGTGGCCGTGGCTGCTTGGGCCTTTCGTCTCTGCTTATGTGCGGGTGAATGGTGGAAACGCGCAGGCGCGGGCCCGAGCGCACGAGTTTCTGCGTGGCATCGAAGAGCATCTCAGCGAGGCCGGTCTGGGGCAGATTTCAGAGATCTTCGATGGTGATGTCCCGCACCATCCCCGTGGCTGCTTCGCTCAAGCATGGAGTGTGGCTGAGATCTTGCGTGCCCTCTGTGAAGACGTTTATCAAACCAATGCGGTAGCGGCGGGAGCGGTGGCCTCCGCAGTAGGGGGCTTAAGAGCTTCAGGATAAGGCGTTAGCCGAGATCTCTAAGGTCTATTCCTGACCTCAGTCTCTTCCGCAGCCGCTTTTTGCGCCGCTTT
>Ga0137380_10005636_pt1 | contig 11143 bp, 5 predicted proteins | sample SagtaG_17_FD_104809 | JGI IMG/M metagenome (GOLD analysis project Ga0137380, IMG submission 104809) | Vadose zone soil microbial communities from Sagehorn Ranch, Mendocino, California, USA - Sage2_L_100_16 metaG | ecosystem: Environmental > Terrestrial > Soil > Vadose zone | place: USA... | reverse complement strand
GTGCTGCTAACGCTCGTCGAGAGAACCACGTTAGTGACTGGCGGAGCGCACTTGAAAAAGTCCGTGGCGCTGCCTGAACTACTGCCGGTTGTAGCAGTGAACTTTATCGTGACCGGGTTGCTCAACCAGATAGGATAACCGCGCATAGCAATCCGCCTAACCAGAAAGAGATAACGGGATATCCGAGGCTAGCGGTAACAGCCGAAACTGCCCTTCTTTCACGCGCAAGTCTTAAATCGTTAGGTGCCGCCCCGTTGCCTTTGCATTGTCGCCTATCAGACGATATCTACCCCACTTGCTGGTAGGCCTAACGATGAGCCTCATAATGATCGGAGCCTACGCCGCGGTCGGATTCGCCAGCTCCACAGGCTCAAAGGTGATCTGGTCGACCAACCCGGTCACGATAAAGTTCACTGCTACAACCGGCAGTAGTTCAGGCAGCGCCACGGACTTTTTCAAGTGCGCTCCGCCAGTCACTAACGTCGTTCTCTCGACGAGCGTTAGCAGCACCAAGATCAAGCTCACTGTGGCACCGACAAGCCAGGCAACCTGCGGCCCATCATATGACGGTGAGACCCTGACCGCGATGTGCCAAACCATGAATGCGGCCCAGTGCAGAGGAACCTACACCGGCACCGTGACAGTGCACAGGAGCTCGCCATACGGCAACACCATACCACCTAGCCTGACGGTCAACATAGTCGTAAACTAGCTTTTGGAACTCCGCATTATCCTATTTTGGATAGCGTGCTTTAGCCATCCCAAGCGGATCGGACAGATAGGCCGAGTCGTCAATCTCGACCTTTTCTATTATGGTCAAGCAAAACCTACGACTGGCGCCTTTCCTCTCGGTGCAACATGCTAAACGCTGAAACACACTTCTAGACCTAGCATTCTCCTAGGTTCTATCCGCTCCTCACGGAGAGACCTTTTATGAGCTGAGTCTGATTTTGCGGAAGACTTGGTTCTCCCATCAGCCCTCACTGTTATAGTGGTCGGCGTCTTCTTCGGAGTCTACGGCCTAATCCTCTCGGACAGATTCCACAAGCCTTCCGCTGCTGTTCTTGGCGCTACTCTGATGGTTGGGACAGGAGTCCTAAGCGAGACAGACTTGGCCTCGGCGATCAACTGGACAGCGCTCGGCGTTCTTCTGGGCATGTTCATCATCGCCTCTAGCCTCCGGGAGGCAGGGTTTTTCGAGTGGATGGGTCTCAGGCTTGCTAGATCGGTTGATGCTCATCCGGTTCTGATGTATGTTCTATTACCCTTACTGACGGCCGGTATGGCTTCGCTACTCGACATCGTCAGCGTGGCTCTATTCATTGTCCCGTTGACGGTTGAAGTGTTTGACGGTCTAGGTATTGATCCGATTCCGTTTGTGATTTCGGAGGTTTTGGCGGCGAACGTGGGCGGGATTGCGACGATGGTGGGTGATCCGACGAATGTCATCATCGGTTCGTCGCCACTATTGAATCTCTCTTTCAACCAGTTTCTGGCTAACACAGCGCCGATAGCGTTAGCGATCCTTGCCACTAACAGTACCATTCTGTATCTTAGGAATCACGGATTCTTGCACAAGGACGCAATGAGAAGACATCGTCAGCGTGGACCGCTCCAGCTCCCGAATCCCTCGAGTGCCGTCAAGGATCCCGGCCTCCTTCGAGTGAGCCTCGTATCCCTTGGGTTGGCAGTCACGTTTCTTATTGTCCATACCTTTCTCGAGGTTTCGGCAGCCCTCGCAACCCTTCTACCCGCCTTTCTGATTCTCGTGTACGAGTCATCCCGTTCTAGCGAGATCCGAGATGTCTTGGCCAGAATCGACTGGCAGATTTTCTTCTTCTTCGGCGGTCTCTTCGTACTGGTCGCAGGATTCGCCAAGACAGGACTACTGGTCCAGCTAGGTGGTTGGCTGGTTCAGGAATCCGGCGGAAACTTAGCCCTTGCTGTTACTCTGGTACTTTGGACTACCGCCTTGATCAGTCAGATCGTCGACAACGTACCATTGGTTACAGTCTTTATTCCGGTTATCGGAGCAATGTCGAGCTTTCCTGGAATTTCGATCGCCCCGCTAGCTTGGGCGCTTGCTGTTGGGACAGGAATTGGTGGAATGGCGACGCCCATAGGAACAGCTTCTAACATGGTCGCGCTGAACATTCTCAACAAGGAAAACAAGAGGTTAAGCTTTGCGCGGTTTGCTAAGAGGTCCATACCGCTGACAATCATTGACTTGCTAATCGCAAACGCAATTCTTCTCCTCAGACTCTAAGCTGACGCAGCTCGGGCGGATAGGCAGTTGCGTATTCTCCCACTCTAGCCGGAAATCGTCGGCCATTCTTTTCAAGTCCTGCGGCATCGCAAGTGTCGGTGTCAAAAGCGGACGATATCATGAGTGATCCTAGTGTAGGCGGTTGGCTCCGTAGTGTTACACCAGGGACAAGCGGAAGATTTCGCCACTACCTCGAGAAGTTCTGTGATTTCTCAAGACTCAGTCCGTCGGAGCTACTCACTTTGGCTCAGTCAGACAAGGTGAAGACAAAGGAGAAGTTGGTCGAATTCTATGGGGATTACGTTCAAAAAGGGTATGCACTGAACACATCTCGTAACGCGATAGCCACAATCTCATCATTCCTCTCTTATAACGAGATCACGTTTGGGAGGTTTCCGCTAATCCGCCACGGCGCGGCGCAGTATGAGAGCAGGCGGATTTTTACATACTCAGAGGTTTTCAGAATGCTTGTAGGTGCTAGAACACCCAGGAACAGGGCGATCATCTCCTTCGTGTTGCAGAGCGGTCAACGCGTAGGAGTCATAACGAAAATACGTTACGGGGACGTTCGAAAACAGATCGAGAACTCGATCAGTCCGGTAGTTATCGACGTGGATCCAAACATCTCCAAGAACAGGGTTCGCCACTCATTTGCGATTGGCCGGGAGTGCGTTGACTTCATCAAGAGTATGATGAAAGATAGAGAACGATGGGGAGAACCGATTGATGACGAGTCCATCCTGTTTAGAAGTCTGGGCGTTGGCAAGCGCTGGATTGAGGGCCAATTGCTCCCCGGTGGATCGATTGATCGGTCTGAGAGGGGCTGGGCGTTTAGGACTGGGCAAATAGGTTGGATAATGAGGAAGGCTGCGACTGATGCTGGTGTAACTCTGAACAAGATGACCCACACAAGCTTCCCTCGCTGGAGCCATTTCGAGCTTCACCCTCACGCCTTCAGACGTTGGTGGAAGAGTATGATGAGGAGGGGAGGTGTCAAAGACCCAGTATTTCTCGACTTCATGCTAGGTCATTACGAACCCTATGACGGAGCCTATGACGCCTTTGACCACGATTACATCAGACAGGAGTACGCGAAGGCTGAACCACAATTAACGTTTCTGAGGGACCGCTCAGAACTTGCTCATAGTCAGCAGGAAAACAACTCTCAAAGGATCGTCGATGAGCACGAGGCCTCAGCCTTGCTTTCGGAAGGATGGCGATTCGTAACGACCCTGCCCTCGGGAAGGCTAGTAGTGCAGAAGGACCCATCCCCGAGAGCAATGGGGGCCTAGTCAACTCTTCTGCACTTTTTCTCCCAGCACGTGAAGTTCATCCTAGGTTTTGCTGCAGACATTCTGACTCAAGACAAGTACGTAACTACTCTCGGTACTGCATCTCTATTGGGTTCGTTAGCAGCCGTCGCCTTGTTCTGGTTTGTCAAGATCAGAAGAGTCAAGCTGGATTGACGACTCTGGATTGGTACCACTATTCCTTGAGAGACGCAATGGTGTCCTCCAGGAACAGATGCGAGTATCTCTGAGTTGAGAAAGTCGGTTCGAGAGCTCGTCATAGGGTCGACGGTTGGCAGGATACTGGGCGGATTTACTGAGGTCATCCGATACCTGACAGACGTTCTCAGCTACTTCGCCCTCCGACGCCTGAGTAGGTCTATTCTGGCTTTGGAAGTCTGGGGCCCGCCTAAAGAACTAGGCGAATACCACCCGCTCCACAAAAAGGACCCGCATAGTGCCTGAAGAGTTTCCGCAAGAAACAGACCCTACTGAAACAACCTTCGGAATCAATTATTTGAAAATCGTTTAGGTTCGAGTTTGGGTCAGTCGTCTCGCCCACCTCCGAATCTTGATGTTAACCTAGTTCCTAAGTGTCAAGAGGTTGGTGTGAAAGGGGTTTGAACTTGCGTTTCATCCCACGCCCGAGGATGTCTTCCGGCTCGGTTCAAACCTCCGAAAGAGTTCTGCGCCAAGGCGAAATCGGCACCCTGGCCCAACCGTTGAAAGAATCGAAATCGCTGGTCAAACGGCTTCAGAAGCTATCGAAGCACCCCCCCAAAGAAAAAAAGGCCTTAGTCACGCATCGCATGGGATCCGCCGCCGCCCATTGGTATCGTCACGGGGAAGCAAATAGTGACGCTAGAGCTAGCGTAGTTTGAGTCACCGCTGTAGGTGGCAGTCGCGCAGGCTGTACCTGCTGCCAGACCTGGCCCCCCAAAATCCGGACCAGGTTGTCCCACCCCGTAACTGCCCATGGCCCAGCTGTAAGTCATGGTGCCACCGATGACGAATCCATCGATCTGTGTACCCACATTCGAGGAGGATTTCAAGAGTGCGCCCAATGTTGCGAAGTTCCATGTAGACGGAATTGTCCAAGTGTACCCGTAAGCCGTCCCATTCAGGTAGTATGCCTTGTAAGTCTCAGTAAGAAACAATGTTGTGGTCGTGCTCGCCCTATTCACTGTGAGAAGTTCACAATCACTAGTAGAACCAACATAGTTGGAGTCACCGCTGTACGTCGCTTGGAAACTGTAGCTACCAGCGGCGAGAGGACCTTCAGAGGAAGATCCTCCTGCCAAGAATCCTCCGCCCGGTTCGTGTACGAATGTCGAACTAGTCCCAGCTTCTGACCCCGTACCCGAACAAGCGCCGTTGGTGAAGAAGGTGTAGGCTACATTACCGGTGGGAGGGATTTGGTCGAAAGTATTTCCCACAATAGCAGAGTCAAAGACAGTATCGCCAAGAGAAACAGTGTCAGTGGGGCAAAGAGGGCCTCCATTAGGCCACAGGTAGATGCAGGTCGGAGTACGCGTGTTGGCCTTACCGACGCTGAAGGGCTCGCAGGGACTAGTTGAGGCGAGATAGTTCAGGTCTCCGCCATATGTCGCTTCGAAACCATAGGAACCCGAGGCTAAGGGACCAACTATTGAGGAAATCGGAACGACGCCGCCATTCAATAATGAACCGCCGACTGGAGACTCTTGAGCCCCGGTGCCCGAACAAGCGTTATTTGTGAAGAAGGTGTAGACGACATTGCCAGTAGGATTAACTCCATTAACTCCGCTCACTGTTGCCGTATCATAGGCTGAAGAACCTGTGACCTCTGCCCCAGACCAAGGCAAGCCAGCTGAAGCGTCGTAAACGATAGTCGCAGTCGACGACGCGGCAGGGCTTACAGTGACAGTTGCGCCCTGGATATTCTCAGAGAGCGCATTTCCTCCAGCGTCCGCGACTAGAACACACACGTTGGCAGGCGACGCAACGCTACTCACGAAGCAGCCTGGAGCTGTTGGAAAAGCAAGATCAACGCTACTAGTCGTAGCCATTGCCCTGTAGGTTATTGTGAAGGCCATCCCGGAACAGACGGAAAGACCGGAGCACTCGTTGAGCCCCGAGCCCTCGATCGCTTCAGCCATTACCACTCCAGGACCATTAGCATAACCTGGACCGATTCCGCCTGGGTCGCCGGGTCCACAGGTGCCGTCATTGGGGGCGAAGCTGTTGATGCAGATATCCGCAAAACTCTGAGAGGCGATGAGAGTACTAAGAGCGGCAGCAACCGGATTCAAATACGTAGGGTCGGACTTGACATAGATCATTATTCCCCCCATTGGGGCAGAATCTTGGACGAAGACTCCGATCGTGAATGTCGAGCCGACACTGACTGGGCCGATATGAGCAGGAGTGGTGGGACAGGTGACAGCAACTGGAGAGGATGTAATACACACCATGGGTGGACCTGGGTTCACGATGAAGGGCTCGCAAACACTCATCGAACCCTGATAGTTCGAGTCACCAGCGTATTGGGCATTAAAACTGTAAGACCCGGCGGGTAGTGGACCAGTAGACGAAGAAGGCGGAACAGTACCTCCTGACAATGTTACCGTCTCGGTCGTGGCCGCTGTGCCACTGCAACCTCCATTGTTGAAGAAACTGTAAACCAGAGATGCCGTGGGAGTGAGACCACTGATACCCGTCACAGCAGCAGTATCGTGAAACGAAGAACCCGTAACCTCGGTGCCCGAAGGAACAGTATTCGTCGCATCGTTGATCACCTGTGTGGAACTGGTAGTCATGCACAGTGTCACTGCCACTCTCAAGACGAACATGGTAGAATGGGTCAGACTTCCTGAGGTTCCGACCACGGCGATCGAGTAACATCCAGGAGGCGTAGAACCGGTTGTAAAGATGGTCAACAGAGGCGAGGAAGGAGGTGAGACGGTACACGGCTGCTGGTTGCTGCATCCGACGCCACCGCTGAACCCAGCTGTTGCACCGTTCGGAAGGGGGCTCACGATAAGGGTTACCGGGTGTGTCGGGCCGTTCACCAGACCAACGTTAATCGTGTTACTGCCGGACCCGCCTGATGAACCAATTGAGATATCGCCAGTATTTGATAAAGAGAAATCGAAACCTGCCACCCCCACGTTCAAGGAAAACGTGGTCGAGTGCTTGGAGGCCATCGGCATCCCAGTAACAGTGATGGGGAACGTGCCCGTCGGGGTGGATGGCATTGTGGAAATAGTCAGCGCAGGTGATGCTGGTGGAGATACGATGCAACTAGTCTGGTTGATGCAACCACTCACACCAGCATTGAACAATCCGTTGGCCCCGGGCGGAAAGCCGCTTGCGCTTAGGGTGACACTTTGTGTCGTCCCACAGAGCCCTACGTTTATCGTGTTGGAACCCGATCCCCCCGGTGAGCCTACAGATATGTCACCTGAATTTGACAAAACATAACCAAAGCCTCCCACTCCCACACCAAGTGTGAACATTGTTGAGTGCGTCAGACCCCCTGATGCGACTCCGGTTACTTGGGTGAAGTAACACCCCGTTGGAGTAGAAGAGGTAGTGAAGATGGTCAGGAGGGGCATCGATGGTGGAGAGATAGTGCAGGTCGGCTGGTTACCGCAACCCACACCACCACTGAATCCGGGCGTAGCCCCCGTAGGAAGACCGGTTACCGAGAGCGCTACAGGCTGAGTAGTGCCACCTACCAAGCTAACAGTTATCGTGTTACTTCCCGAACCACCAGCTGAACCGATAGAGATTCCTCCTGAATTTGCCAAGGAAAAATCGAATCCTGAAGCTGAAACCGTCGCGAGTTGACTACCTATCGTAACGCTGGAAAAGAGCAGGAGAATCATGATGACCAGCGAGTTCGACTTTGACGCTTGCAAATCTGAACGGAACCAGCATACTCTCTGAATTTTAGTTGGGGTTTTTTCATCGCCACAAGAGTCCATTTTTGACCTGAAACGAATTGGTATGGACTAGAAATCTGCCCAGTGCAATGCTTCGCCTCAATTTGAAGGGCATCGGCCGAGCGAAAGCCATAACAGAGCCGATATTCTCGATCGGGAGTCGATCCTTCCTCCAAGATTTTTCAGAGTTTTTCCAAGATCAGACGGGTGCCGAACTATCTCGGAACCCGCGCGCCGGCCTCAGCAGAATCTACGGTGGAAGTGTCAGGGCGAGGTCATCCACAAATCTTCTGACTGGCTCCTTTTCGTAAGAGACTCGAACCTTTACGATGTTGCCGCCTCTTCCTCTCTTTCCAGGGAATACTCTGAACTCGACGACTCCGTTCTTTACGAGCTTCCCCAGAGGCTTTCCGAAAGTGTGTCCATACCTCGCATCTCCGTAGACTTGACTACGAGCAATGTTGAGGGACCTCACTATGTCAGGGAGGCCACGCCAGCCAGCGTGATCAAGCGAGAGCCTCCTTCTCATGTAATCCTGGACGAATGCATATGCGAGAAAGTTCGCAATGGGAGAATTCGCCAAGGTCCCTCCGGAGTGAGGGGACGGTACACGTTCGACTTCGCCATGATCCCGAACAATGATCTCCAACGGGTCAGGTTCGTGGATTCTTCCGTGCCCATTCTCGTCGAGGTAGAGTACTCTGGGACTCAGGGCAAGCGGTCCTTCCACCTTCGGCTTGAGGACAAAGCTCAGCTCTTCAGTCTTCGACGGCTCCAGTAGTCGGCCTCTCATAATCAAATTGCTCTTCTGCATTAGGTGACCTTCGGGCTCCTCTACCAGTTCGAACCCTTCTGGTACGGCACTTTCCACTCTGACCAATTGTGCGGTGTTCAGTCCGGCGTTGGCCAATTCAATTTTCATGCTCACTCGTTCACCTAGCCTGGGTCTTGCGGGTGAGGAAAACAGGCTTGCAATCACGAAGGCCCCCTGAAGCTTGTCGACGCCACCGGAATCTCTTGCGGGCAAGACACTTGTGGGAAAAACACCAGCCGTAGTTACAAACGAGGTTGCCAAGTCATTACCTATCGCCAATGCAAGGTCCTTCTCCTCTCGAACGCTATCGAGCATGTTTGTGATGTGGTTCTTCTTTGCCACGTGCCCCGACTCGTCGAACGATTCTGCCGATGCTCTTAGCAATCGTTCGACCGCCATGTACAGCTGGGCTCTCTTCCCTTGATCTTGCTCTTTGTTGGCCATTCCGAGATACAAGTGTGCCTCGAGAAGTCGTCTCGTTCCCTTGGACAGTTCTGATGCGTTGTGGAATCCTGATGTGATGTAATAGTTTGAAGCGCTATCTAATCTCGCCACAGCCGCATCATAATCTGAGATCCTTCTTTTGTCGAGGAATCTTGAAATTGCCTCAAGTGACGAACAGTAGCGGCTGTGCCCTCTCAAAAGGACTCTTGCTTTTTCATTCGGGCAAGATTTTCCTGCCTCTTCGAACAAGTCCGATGCGGCCCTGAATAGCACCGGTGACGTGTCCGCTTCTGCTCGAGCCAAGGCCTGCCACGCGTTGGACAAAGCAATGAGGAAGTTAGCGTCGCTTCTATCGGGTCCTTTCTGGAAGACCTTCGTGATGCCCTGAAGTGTCTCGATCGCTCGAGCGTATCTTTCTTTGGCGGTTCGTTGCTCACCTTTCATTTGTAGAACCCTTGCCTCTTCGAAATCCGATCTTGCGAGGCTATACGACTCTCGGGCGAGAGCGGTTCTCGCGAGCGCTTCTGTCTCTTTCTTGTCTTCCGGCCTGCTATTATCTAACGCATGCGTCTCAATGGATATTCGTGATTCGCGGAAGACGCACGCCGCCTCTTTGAACGCGAGAACGACTTCTTCACCTTGATGTTTGATGCTCTTGTCCTCAGCTGCTTCGAGCAGCGCAAGGGCATGAAGCCCTGGAGCAAGATAATCCCATTGTCCACTGGATTCCTGGAGTAGAGCTGCGTTGCGGTAGCTCTCCTCTGCCAGATTGTACTCGCCCTGACTGTGCTGATTCCTGGCCCTCTGTATCTCGCTGCGCGCCTTCATCCAGTAGCTCAATTCCCCATAGATCTTAGCGAGTGATGGGATTCTTCGGGCAGTAAGATTGTAGTTGTCGGAAGCGAGAATGTAGGCTTCACTTGCTTTGACGTAGTCGTTTGTTTCTTCGAGTGCCATTGCTGCCTTCAAGTATGCTCCTCCCATTCGAATTCTTTGATCGACTTTCTGGAAGGAATCTGCTGCGGCGAGGTATTTTTGTGATGCTAGGCGGAGGTTCTCTGGATCTCGTCGCAGTTCGTAGAGCCTTCCATACATGTCACCGCATTCAAGTTGGTGCTTTCCCAGTGAGCCGTAGAATGGGCTTGGTCCTCCGGACCCCCAGTTCAGTACAAAAGTGTCGGCAGCGCATAGCTTCAGTGATCTCTCTTTGAGCGCGATGACATTCAGCAGGATCCTCTCTTTGTCTCGTTGACTTGTGAAAAGGTGAAGGCGTTCAGCTTCAATGTCTGCGAGGTAGGCATCGTTTATTCCGATATTCCACAGGTCCGTGGGGCCTCTGATCTTTTCCCACACTGCTGCGCTCCGTTTTCTATGTAAGTAGGCCCGATTCAGCAACGATTGTTTTTGTCCGCGATCTTCTTCTAGAGCGGCGTTCGCGGCTAGGATCTTACTTGCGACGTGTTCAGCATTAGCAATGGCATCTGGAATTACAGATCTCTTCGATATGGCTAGGAGGGGCGGAATCTCGTCTAGCGCAGCCCGGAGTCTCTTCCGCTTCTCTTTTCCGTCGATCTCGAACTTTGCGAGGTGCAAATGGTAGTCGGGGCTACCTGCCGACAAAGCGGGAAGGCTCTGGGGTGGCAAACCGAAAGAAAAAGGCGCGTATAATTCGGCAGATTCCTGCAGCAAGCGCTTCCATTGCTTTTCTAGGGCTTCAGATTCATCAGGATCTTCGATTGTCGTCATCTTGTAGAAAATATTGAACGCAAGCATGTCGAGGGCTGTGCTAATTACAATATTGTCTCCTGTTTCTCGTGCGCATGCAACTATCCTTTGAAAAGTATCAAGTGCCTGATCTGATCCTAAGACCTCGGACTCGTACTGGGCCATAGAGAATCTTGATTGAATGGCCCTTTCAAGAAGTGCAGCTTTTTCTGATGTCCTGGCAGCTGCTCGCCACAGGTCTTCTGATTCGGCCAAGAGTTTTTCCTTCCTCGCGGGCTCCACATATGAGGAAAGAACTGCCACGAAAACGGAAGTGATCGTGTACGCTTTAGCTAGTTCATCTCTATGTGTCCCGTCAGCCAGCTTCTTGACAGTCTCTCGACCATACTCCACCGCTTGTTCCAGCAAAGATATTCTGGCTTTCAGGTTCCATTCGAGCAGGCTCGCAATACCAGCCGTTATGGCAAGTAGATTGTATGTGCGGGCGTAGCCGATGTCGTTTTGTTTCTCTCTGAAGGATTCGAGGGATCGAGTCGTCAGCTCCCACGCATCTAATAGGAACTGCCTCCGCTCGGACATCTTTCCGGCGATCCAGTGAGCAAGATAGTTCCCCACGGCTTGGCACATGTAAGCCTCGGCTTCACGTGTACTCGCGCGATAAGATGCTCTGGCATTCTCG
>Ga0137380_10005634_pt1 | contig 11145 bp, 7 predicted proteins | sample SagtaG_17_FD_104809 | JGI IMG/M metagenome (GOLD analysis project Ga0137380, IMG submission 104809) | Vadose zone soil microbial communities from Sagehorn Ranch, Mendocino, California, USA - Sage2_L_100_16 metaG | ecosystem: Environmental > Terrestrial > Soil > Vadose zone | place: USA... | reverse complement strand
TTGGCAACCGATAGCGGACTGCAGGAAGCGGGGATCACTGACCGATCGCGGTTGCGAATTCCTAAACTTACTCTGGCTTCTCCGCCCGCCGGCGATGCAAGTGCAGTGGCTGAGGCGGCGCGCCTGTTGGTGGCGGCCGAAAATCCATTGATACTGGGCGGGGACGCGGCGCGAACTGAGAACGGAATGAAATTGCTGATCGAACTCGCGGAGACTCTCCAGGCGCAAGTGCAAGGCGGCAGAATGCCCACGCGCCACCCACTCAGTGGGGGCGGTAATGTCCGTACCGCCGATGTCATCCTCGGCCTGCAAGTCTCGGATTTCTGGGGAGTGGTCAACAGTCAGAGAGATCAGCAGGAGCGGAGGGTGACGTCAATCGTCAAGCAAGGGACCAAACTTATCAGCATCTCAGCCACCGATCTGTACCTGAAAAGCAATACCCAGTATTTCCAGCGCTTCACCGAATTGGACCTCGCGATTGCCGCAGATCCGGAAGCGACTCTTCCCTCACTGATCGAAGCTTGCAAACGGCTCATTACGGCTGACCGGAAACGAGTGTTGGAGGAACGCGGAAAGAAACTGGCCGCTGCTCATGCGCAGGCGATGGAGCAAGCTCGCGTTGCGGCAACTTACGCATGGGACGCGAGCCCAATCAGCCTTGCCCGATTGTCCGCCGAAATGTGGGAAGTCATCAAAGACAAGGATTGGGCCAGCATCGGAGGTGGAGGCGGACGCTTATGGAATGCGGACAAGTTTTATCAGTCGTTCGGAGGCGGGGGCGCAGGCGCCGTAGGTTCAGGCTTACCCATAGCGGTTGGAGCTGCGCTGGCGCACCGGAAGTATGGCCGACTCTCGGTCGGCATCCAGAAGGACGGCGATTTCATGTGTGCTCCCGGCGCCCTGTGGACGGCTGCACATCACCGCATTCCGTTCTTGATGGCGATGCACAATAATCGCGCCTACCATCAAGAGGTAATGCACATCCAGCGGATGTCACTACGACATCAACGCGGCGCGCTCAACCGAAACGCGGGGATTGGAACGAGACTCGAAGACCCCAACATCGACTATGCCATGATGGCGCGAAGCATGGGCCTTCACGGCGAAGGTCCGATTACCGATCCTAAGGATCTCGGTCCGGCCCTCCGGCGCGCAGTTGAAGTGGCCATGAAGGGCGAGCCTGTTGTCGTCGACGTTGTCACACAACCCAGATAGGAAGCATTACGGAGAGGATATTGAAATGCGCTCTTTGATCTTGATCGTCACGTTCGCTTCCATATTGCATTCTCAAACTGCGGCCCCTAACACCGGGGCCGGGCCAGCCCAGGCTGCGCCTGCCGGCAACGCGGAGAACGGCAAGAAGCTTTTCATGGAGCGGGGGTGCTTTCAATGCCATAACACGCTCGCTCAAGGTGGCGACGGCCCGCGATTGGCTCCGCGCCCGATATCTTTTCCGGCATTCATGAAAGAGTTGCGACAACCCAGAGACCAGATGCCGCCCTATACGATCAAAGTGATGTCCGACAAGGAAATCGCTGACATATTTGCTTACCTGCTGACCATACCGGCTCCTCCGGGAGTCAACACTATTCCGATTCTGAAACGATAAGTAAGATTCTATTTCTTCAGCGCGGACGTCCAGTTGAGGAGAACCGTGAGAGGCGATTCTGTGGTCTCACCGGTAGTGACTAGAAGAAAACGTTTACCATCACGAGCAACAGAGGCCCTGAGAGCTGCGGCTATGCTGGCTAACCCGCGGGCTTGGAAGAGCGATTTTGGGACTCCGGCGCGGAACTTTGCACCCAACTCCACATCGACCGACATGGCGGCGAGAATTGTTGCAGCGCGTTCATGGGGTTGCCTGTCCAGAGATCCATCGCGCATAACTCTTCTTGGCGTTGGACTCCAAAAACCAATACGATTTAGCCGCGGCTAAATCAAAGACGAGGTGAAGAACATGACGCGTGCTACGGTCGCAATGCTCGGAATTGTTTTGATTGCCTTGGGAACGCTCTCGCCGATTGGGGGCCAGTCTGCGCCACAACAGCGTGCTTCACAGCAACAGCAGCTGCGGGCGAACGCTCCGGGCGGAGGTCTCGCTCCGGACGCGACACTGCCGCGATGGCCTGCAGCACTGAACCCGCTCGATGCGATCACGCCGGTCACCGACGCGATGTTGAACAATCCCCCCGCCGGAGAATGGCTCACGTGGCGGCGCACTTACGACGACATGGGCTTCAGTCCTCTAAAACAAATCACCAAAGATAACGTAAAAAATCTCCGTGTCGCCTGGTCCTTGACCTTACCCGCGGGCCCGAACGAAGCGACGCCTCTTATGCATGGCGGCGTGATTTTCGTTCACAGTTACAACGACAATGTCCAGGCGCTGGATGCGGCGACCGGCGACGAACTGTGGCATTACTCGCGCAAACTTCCCGAAGGTGCGCGTCCCAGCGTCAAGCGCAACATGGCGCTTTACAGCAACAAGTTGTTTTTTGGCACTTCGGATCTACACGTGGTCGCGCTTGACGTCAAGACCGGCAGCGTCGTCTGGGATGAAGCGATCGCCAATCTCAGCGACGGCTGGAATCTCACGGGCGGACCGCTCGTCGCCAAGGGCAAAGTCATGCAGGGCATCGGCGGCCGCGGCCACGGCGGAGCCTACATTGCGGCTCTGGATTCGGAAACCGGCAAGGAGGCGTGGCGCTTCCACAGTATCGCGCGGCCTGATCAGCCGGGCGGCAACAGTTGGAACGGTGTGCCGCTGGAGGAACGCAGTGGTGGGTCGATTTGGACAGCTGGAAGCTATGATCCCGATCTGAACCTGGTGTTCTTCGGTCCCGCTCCTACATATGACACCGGCCCGTTGCGCAACCCGGTCGGTCGGCCCGGTATCACAAACGATGCGCTCTATACGAACGCGACCGTTGCCATCAACCCCGATACCGGCAAGCTCGTCTGGTACTACCAGCACGTGCCGAACGATCAGTGGGATTTCGACTGGGCTTTCGAGCGGCAGATCGTGCCACTGCGCGGCGCCAATGGCCAGCCCAAAAAGCTCGTCGTCACCAGCGGCAAGCCGGGTGTTTATGATGCGGTGGAGGCAGATACTGGAAAGTACGTCTTTTCGGTCGACATGGGCCTGCAGAACTTCATCACTTCCATTGATCCGCTGACCGGCGCAAAGAAGATCGACGCGAAGCTCATTCCGGGCACGGGTCAGCCAATGGTCGTATGCCCGCACGCCGGCGGCGGCCGGAGTTGGTTACCGGGTGCCATCAATCCGGAAACCAAGACCCTTTATGTTCCGGCCGTGGAGACATGCATGAATTTGTATCCGACTCCACCAGGCGGACGCGGCTTCCTTTCTACGGGTGTCAGCGTGAACCTGCGGCCCCGGCCTGACAGCGACGGCCGGTATGGCCGGCTGCAGGCCATCAATCTCGATACCCGGAAGACAATTTGGACCGAACGTCAACGAGCGCCGCAAAGCACGGGCGTGCTCGCAACGGCAGGCGGAGTGGTGTTCGCCGGCGCGCTGGACCGCTGGCTGACCGCCTATGATGACGCCAACGGCAAAATCCTGTGGAGAGTCCGTCTGAACGACGTTCCCAACTCCGCGCCGATCACGTACACGGCGAACGGCAAACAGTACGTCGCGGTGGTCGTCGGCTACGGCGGAGCGCAGGCCGCCTCGTTCCCGCAACTCACACCGGAGATCCCGCTGCCTGTGGCCCGGAGTTCCGCCATCTGGGTGTTCGAGTTGCCGTAATTCAGGATCAGCAAGCTGTGAGCGAATTGGAACTCGCCGACAGCGTGTGTGAGCGACCCCCTGCCGCTTCGCGGCCGTCCCCCTTTCAAGGGGGACATTACATTCTCCCCCTAGCAGAGGGCTTGCCAAGTCCCACATCTTTTGCTGGTCACGGGGGAACTGAAAACAACTGAAGAGAAAGCCGAAGTCCCCTCCTTTCACAATAGGGGTGGCTGCGCCCATTAAGAAAATGCCGCGAAGCCTCCTTGCGGGCGCAGACGGGGTGGTTGGTTCAAGCCAGCGATTATCGGAAGTTGAACGAACCACCCCGGCCGCGCCTCCAAAGGAACGGGACCATTTACTTGATGGCGCGTCCACCCCTCCTTTGCCAAGGAGGGGACTTCGCCTTTCCCGCCGGTTGTCCCAGACGCCCGTGTCCAGCGGACGACTTGTGGGTAATGATCAGCGCAAAGGGGGAGAGCCGCCGAAGGCGGCAGGGGGTCGCTCACACACGCCCTCACGACAGTTACCGTCCTTACAGGATCTCTCGGAAGTCGAAATGGAATCCTGGTAGGACCGGATCGCCGCTCAAGACGGTGGGACTTTCGATGCGTACGGGCGTCTGGCCGGAACAGTAAATAATTGCACAGTTATCGAATGGATCAAGCAGCCAGCCGAGGCGCGCGCCGTTGGCGATATATTCCTGCATTTTCTCTTCAATGTCAGAGAGCAGGTCCGACGGCGATCGCAACTCGATCACGAAGTCCGGACAGATCGGAGCCATTCTCTCCTGCTGCTCCTCCGGAATCCGGTCCCAGCGCTTGCGCAACATCCAGGCCGCGTCCGGCCCGCGCTTCGCGCCATTCGGCAGCGTGAAACCCGTGTCAGCCCCGAAACAGATACCCGTGCCATCTTGGTCCGTCCAATTCGCCAGGCGTTGATTGATTTTCGAGCTACGCTTTCCTGTTTTTGAGCCTGGCGGTGGCATGATGATCAATTCTCGCTGCGCGCTCATTTCGAGCCGAAAGTCGCGGTTCTCGCTACAAAGCCGGAGAAATTGATCCTCCGTCAGGCCGACCGATTGGACATTCAGGACAAGCCGAACGGAGGTCTCTGCATCTGCTACCGGTGGTCGCGCCATATTCATCCTTCATGGAGATCATAATTCACCGTAACTGCTTTAGCAATTGCTGCACCCGTTGGGCTATTCGAGCCGCTCACGAGCCGAACGCGGGCTAAAGCCCGCGACTACCAGCTTGGGATAACGTGCAGGCATGCATGTAGTTCGTGGGCTTTAGCCCGTGTTCGAGATCTGAAATTGGAATATCCCACAGACCAAGCTCGGCCGCTTTATAGTTCCCTTCGAGAGGTTGTTAGCGGAATCGCGTGTCGGTGTTGAAACAAAAAGGAGTCTCTTGTTTTGATTTGCGTTGATTTTTGGTTGACGATCCCCTGACACCCTCTTACAGTGTCGTGACTATTTTGAGTTACGGAGGACCCTTTTTTTGATGACACGACACTTGGTAATGACCCTTTCGATAATATTGGTTTTCGCCGCTGCGGGCTTCGGACAAGGCTTTGAGGCGGCTGGCGGATATTCGTATTCGCATATTGGGAATACTGCTACCTCCTTCGCGGGTTCGGAGGGTGCACACGGCTTCACTGGATCGCTGACCGGCAACATCAATCCGTGGCTCGGGTTTACGGGTGAGCTGGACTATCACGTCCGGTCCGAGAAAGCGACGGATTCTGCCTCGGGCTTGGTTACGGACGCTAATGGGAAGAGAACGTCGTTCCGATTCGGTCCGCGGTTCACTAGCCGGATGAACGACACCGTGAGCACATTCGCTCATGTGTTGGTGGGCGGTACACGACAATCCTACACTGAGAACGATGGGACCGGACTGAATACTTCCCTTTCCGTCACAGGATTTTCGACTGTAGCCGGCGGCGGCCTTGACCTTCGCGTCGCGCCCCGCATTGCCGTTCGTCCGGTCCAGATCGACTGGGAGCATCTTGGCTCAGTGCAGGTCTTAGGTATGGATACGGGCAGCACCAACGGGTTGCGATACTCCGCTGGTATCGTTATTCGATTTTAGTGTGACGACCGCCGGGAATTTCGCTTTGTTTGGAAGCGACGTACTGTAAGGCGCGCAAAAACTCCCCTCCTAGATTGGGAGAGTGCCGTTCGCGCCTTTTTTAGCGAACGGTGCTTCGCGCGGTTCCGTACCACGCCGTCATACAAGAACGTATTCCCCTCCTTGCAAAGGAGGGGTGGCCGCGCCATCAAGAAGATGATGCCGAAGGCCACCAAAGTTGGCGCGGACGGGGTGGTCAATCCTCGAAACGTGTTTGGAAATGACCACCCGTCTGCGCAAATAAGGAACGAGACCATTTTCTTGATGGCGCAGCCACCCCTCCTGTTCCACCTGTTCCAGGAGGGGAATCGGTTGTCACTCCTCCGTGTCCAGCCACAAGAAGCCCGAGGTTGCGTTCCCTCCTCAATCTGAAATCCGCAGTCGCCGATTCGCAACCGCCAACAAAGATGTGCAATCCCCGACAGCAATCCTTTTATTTTTAGAAGCCTGACGGTTCCCTCATTCGCGATTATCGGTGATGGCGGAGCGCACATCTTTGTTGGCGGTTGCGTATCGGCGACTGCGAATTGGCGATGTTTCGCCGACTTCTTGTGCAAAGCCCCACCGAAGGGTCAGATTCAGTGTCTGCCCTCCCTGAGTGAAGAATTGCAGGGTCCCGCTCGCCGTTTGAGCGGATGAACCGCTGAACAGGACGAACTGTGTCGTGAAGCCGCCTCCGTCGGCTAGATGCGGGAACAGGAGATCTGTCGAAATCGGTGTCGAGCTTTCGTTAACCGGGCTTGTCGTTGTGATCAGAAACTCATTTCGCTCGTTATAACGTGACCGCAGCCCGACAACGGATACTCCCCGCGATGCCGTGGTGGAAATCCTCAACACACCCTGGAACGGCGCTGGCAGATTTTCAAATCCCGGAATCTGGTTCAGGAACATCTGTACCTGCCCGTTGCCGGGAACGCTCAACATGCCTGTCAAGCCTATCGAGTTTCCCGTGAGTGTGTTCAGTTCAAGCGTCACGTCTACAGCAGATGCCGCCGTGTTGGCTATCGCAATCCCCGTCTGAATCTGAGATGAATCCCGGGACGCCTCCGCGTACAAACGGACAGCCTGGGCTGGTGGCGTGATGGGTACTCCGGCTTCCGAAATCGTCATACCGGCTGCATTCTTCTGAGAAAAAATTCCCACGCCGCTTGGAGTCCTGCTGTTAGCAGCCGGCACGACACGCACGGATCCCACCAGAATGCTGCTTCCGGATCCCGACGTTCTCAGGTTGCGTGAACTCCGCGGCGGAATGGAATACGCGAACGTGCTGCCCGTCTCTCCCTCCAACGTGACCTCTACCGGCGCTGCCGCGGCGGTTGCCGATCCCTGCGCATAGAACTGCAACGTTCCGCTCATCGCCACATCGGTGGGGTTCACCAGTACGAACTGCGTCGTCCAACCTCCCCCGTCTGCGAAATTTGGAAACACCAGTGGGACCGCGCTCGGCGCCACCAATGGGGACACGGGCAGTGTCGTCCATAAGAATTCTGAGCGTTCGTTATTCAAACCTCTCAGCGCCAGGGCAGCGACTGGAACATCCGAACTGAAGGTGAAGGTACCGCTCACCGAGACCCCGCCGTAGAACGGCGCCTCGTTCAAAAAGGCAGCGATCTGACCGTTAGCCGGAATAGTCGTGGTGCGCGAACCGAAATTCACCCCATTCTGATCGGTGAAATAGAACGAAACGTTGGCTATCGTCGAGTTGGGATTCGCGATCGCCAGGCCGGTAGTGACGTCGCCGCCGACTTCCACATAGATTCGGCCGGATTGCACCGGTGCCGATGACGGCACAGTCGCCTCTGACACCAACGCTCCGTTCTGGCGTGATCCGAAAATCGCCAGACCGGCCGGCGTTGTGCTTCCCAGGTTAGGTCGGATTCGAGCGTGGCCCACAGTGATAGGCCCCGAACCTCCGGTAGTAATCAAGGACACACCACCACGGTTGGGGATCGTAAATGGATTTTGGCCAGCGGTCGAGGGAGACATCACGCTTATTCCGTATGCGGAAGAGAGGTTGGCCGACGTATCCGCCTTCACGACAAGAACCAGCCTGGTTTCATCGCTGTTCCAGAATACAAACTGACCGTAGCTGGGATAGAGTCGGGCTCCTACCGTAAACGGCGGTAGGGGCAAGCTTCCCAGAAAATCCAGAAAAGCGTTCCCGTAAATCTGAAGCTGGGTGGCGCCTTGTGACGAACCGGAACCCGCGAGTACCGCGGTAGATTGCTGCACGGCGGACTGATCAGCCCAGGTCACGGAAGTGAGAGTGGAAAGCGTGCCGTTATATTGCAAGTCCTCCGCCGGAACGCTTGAAACGCGATAAACCCTGGCGCACGCGGTAAACATTCGCCTTCCATCTTCGGTTAGCCACAAGTTGCCGCATGTGCTCACCGAACTGGAATTATTGTTGATTATTCTGGCGACGCCCTGGCTGATCGACCATTTTGAAAACCAGTTTCCGCCCACGTACATGTAGTTACTGTCAATGGAGAGCCTGGGCACGCGGCCATTATAAATGGCACTGGTTGGTGTGACGGCTCCGGAGGAGACTTCAAGCGAGAAAATATCGGACCAGTCGCGCGCGGGAAAGAGATACATGTAACCGTTGCCGGCCAGAAGAACGGAACGGACGTCGGTGATCACTTGGAACACCCGCACGACGGCCGCGGTTTGCAGGTTCACGTAGGATACCCAGCCGTCGTGGCCGACGGCCGCATACATGCCGTCCGGACGAACCGATACGCTAAGCGGAGGCATCACCAGCGGCACCGCTTGTTCGGACTGTCTCAGAGGATCGTAGATGTGCAGTTCGTTCGGATCGGCGCTGACGAAAATGAGCTTGTCGAGCGCTTTGTCGTATGCTGCGGCCACGATGTTATAAGGCAACCGCGTCAATGCCCCCGCCCCCGAGGCGCCCGCCTGCGTCAGCGTGAAGGTAATCCCGCCGATCGCAATTTCGCCGGCCCGGGGGCCGGCTGGATTGGCGCGTGCGATGTATTTGAGCGTACCGTTTCCGGAACCGTAGCCTCCGGACACAATTTCAATCCACGGCGCCCTGCTCACGGCCTGATATTGGCACGCGGGCGAGGCCAGAATAGGCACAGTGCCCAAAGCGCCTTCGGCGATCACGTCAGCGTTCACCAATCCAAAACTGGCGCCACATGGGAACACAGGCGTTAACGAGATTGTCTGCACGGCGAAGTCATTCAGTATCCCCGAACTCTGATCCGCCTGCACCACCACGTACAAGACTGTCGACGCGGCGTTGAAGAACACCCACTTTCCGTGGACTATGAAACTCCTCGATCCCGCCTGGAAATCGAGCAACACGAACTGTCCGACTGGGGTCAAGTAGTCGCTCTCGTACAGCAACACGACACTATCATTGATCGTCCTGAAGTCTGACGGCGCCTGGATTAGAGCCACTCGTTTGATATCCTTGGATTCCGTCAGACTGCGCATCGACGTGGCTCCGGCCAGAGTCGTCACATATCGCATATCGAGCGACAGGTCCGTGGACGCACGGAAAACCGTACTGCACCCATCGTAGATGCGGCCCCCGTCGGGCGAGAAAAACACCGGTCCGCAGACCGGATAATCCCCGTGGTAAATGGAGTCGGTTTGCGCCGTAATTGGCCCAGTGGAGATATTGTATTTCTCAATATCGTTAGGAGAGAGTCCATCTCGCGTGCCGTAGATCGCATTCACCGCCGTGTTCAGCCGTCCGCCGCTGCCGTAAAACACATTGTTATTCGGCGTAACAGCGCCCGTCGCAATGTTCACCGATACAGAATTCCCAACATACGTCGGCATCACATAAATCCAATCTGCACTCATCGTGATGCTCTGCGCCACGAGCGGAACGGGCAGGGTGTTTTCTACGGTCGCGCCCGAGAGATTCACATAGGAAATCAGAGCGTCGTGCCCCACCGCTGCATGCAGCCCGTCCGGGCTTACCACCAGAGACAGCGGCGGTTTCGGCAAATTGACTGTGGTATCGGCTGGACCTGCCGGCTCATAGATATGCAGTTGGTTGGGATTGGCTGACACCATGATGATGCGATCTAACGACGCGCTGTATTCGGCAGCAATCGGGCGAAAGGCAATAGAACTGGTCTGGGCAAAACACACTGCCGACACAAGTGCGGTCTCCAATATGAGCGCCAATATCAGAACCTTTATGCGCACGGATACAACGAAAGTCGAAGCGGATATTCCGATATTCATAATGTGTGTGCGTTCATGGGGTTGCCTGTCCAGCGATCCATCGCGCATAACTCTTTACGCGTTCCTGGTCATACTCCCGAAGAATCGTGAGCTTTTCAGCTTCGAGCGAACCCTCGGCATGAATTGCGAGCACGGCCTGGTAACCGCCGAATTCACCGGTTGTCAGGTCTGAGATCAGGTTGATCGTTCGTAGCCGTTCCTCGCCGGAGACACCCGCCCTGCCTCCGAGGTAATGATCGATATACTTACCGGTCTCCGGATTCTTCAGATCCTCCTCACCAGGCCCAGTGACCAATAATCCGCCAGTAAGATCCTGCAAGTGCATCAGTGCTTGATGGTAGTTGGAAGCAAAGTGGAGCTTGGCGATATTGACGACCTCCGTGTTCGAAATGGCTATGCCATCTTCGATGGTGCAGTCGATTGCCGCCATCTTCGTCAGCATCCGCACAGTCTGAGCGTAGCTGATCAACCACGTGAGCTTTTCCCGAACATGGCCTGCCTTGTCGATGCCGTTTTGCTCCGCAATCAACAAAGCGCTGCCGGCCAACAGATCGAGCAGCGGCAGCTTGTACGAAATTGCAGTGAAGCGATGAAACTCGACGAACGTCTTGGCCAACGGACCCGCAAACTGCCATTCCCCATTCATGAAGACTCGTTCGTTTGGGACAAACACGTCTTCGAAGATCGTCAGAGTCTCCATCATCTTGTGGCGGGAACTGATGGGGTGCGTGAAACTGCTCTCGTGGCCACTGCCGTAAGGGCTGGCGATCATTTTGAGGCCGGGTGTGTTCAATGGAATGCAAAAGGCGACAGCATAGTCTTTGTCGGCTTGCGTCAAGTTTCGCGTGGGAATAACGAATAGCTCATTGGCATTGGGCGCGACGGACGTGTGAACTTTGGCGCCGCGTACAACGATGCCGCCGGGCCTCCGATCAACGACCCGGACGTAATAATCCGGGTGCGCCTGCTCGGCCGGGCCGCGGCTGCGGTCGCCCTTCGCATCGGTTTGCGCAACGGCCATCGCCAAAT
>Ga0137380_10005633_pt1 | contig 11148 bp, 11 predicted proteins | sample SagtaG_17_FD_104809 | JGI IMG/M metagenome (GOLD analysis project Ga0137380, IMG submission 104809) | Vadose zone soil microbial communities from Sagehorn Ranch, Mendocino, California, USA - Sage2_L_100_16 metaG | ecosystem: Environmental > Terrestrial > Soil > Vadose zone | place: USA... | reverse complement strand
GAAGACCCAACCCTCCAGCAAACGGCTCAAGCTGCGCTTGGTTCAAATGTCCGCGGTTCAGACTAAAGTTCGGACAGCATGAAATGTTCGATTGACAGGTTGCAAGCGAGCGATTGGGAATGGGTGCGCGCGATCTATCAGGAAGGCATCGCAACGGGGTACGCAACCTTCGAGACCGAAGCTCCAGATTGGGAAACCTGGAATCAAAGCCACTTGCCGTTCGCTCGGCTCGTCGCTCGATGTGAGGATTCCGTAGTCGGCTGGGCGGCGCTCAGTCCAGTTTCCAAGCGAAGAGTTTACGCCGGCGTCGCTGAAGTGAGCGTTTACGTAGCTGCATCGGCACGCGGCGAAGGCGTGGGACACAGGCTGTTAGCCGCCCTGATCGAAGAAGCCGAGCGCAATGGGATTTGGACCTTGCAAGCCGGAATCTTCCCGGACAACGTAGCAAGCATTGCGCTTCACAAGAAGTGCGGCTTTCGCGAAGTAGGCACGCGTGAGAGGCTCGGAAAGCTGAGCGAGACGTGGCGTGACGTAGTTCTGATGGAACGGAGAAGCCACGCCGTTGGCATCGAGTAATGTGGTCGGTGAAACTCTAATAGCTCGAAGACTGTGCCTGCGCTGTGTTCGGCTTCTCGCTGTTGACTCTGCCCTTCCGAGAGCGTATTAGTAGTGCAACAAATCTCGATTCTTGGGAGGCTGCGATGCCTTTCCGGCGGCGTTGTCGAATGCGCAAGGACCAGAAAGACTCGGTTGTTGCCTATCATTCCAAAGAGGAGCTTGCCATGAAAACCATAAGAACACTTGCGGCTGTTATAGTAATCGTGGTTGCATTTTCTGCGTCGGCCGGAGGCGGGACCCAGAAAGATAAGCAACAAAGCAAGCCGGAATCCAAGTCGCAAAGCTCGACTGTTGAGTATTCGAGCGCAACCGCGGCCGGCAATCCGCGACTTTCCGACGTCGTACGAGTTGGGAACATGCTTTACCTGTCGGGCAAGCTTGGTACAGACAGCAGCGGCAAACTTGCGCCCGGAGGCATTGGGCCCGAGACAAAGCAAACATTGGAGAATATTCGCGCGGTGCTCGAGAAGAATGGCTCCTCGATGGACAACGTAGTGAAGTGCACCGTGATGTTGGCTGACATCAAGGAATGGGGCGATATGAACACGGTCTACGACACGTTCTTCAAGAAGGAGCGGAAGCCCGCTCGAAGCGCGTTCGGCACGAGCGGTCTCGTGCTCGGCGCCCGCGTCGAGATCGAGTGCATGGCAACAACTAAATGATCTGGGAGCGCAGGCGGCTCGCCGGCAGGCGTGCCAATCGTGCGGTTTCCAAGTCAAGCAAGGCGAGACGCCTGCGCTCCCAGGATCGGAGGTGCGTGATGGAGATCGACCGAAGAGCCTTTATCGCATCGATTGGCGGAGCCGCCGCTCTCCAGACGTTGTCACCGGATGCGCTTGCGGATTCGCTCGAACACTACATGGTCGCGCGCCTCGATCAGAGCGCCGGCCCCGGCTTAGACGAGCCAAACAAGAAGCCCTACAGGAGAGGCGTCGGATCGCTGTTCGTGTTGGGAGCAGGCGATGGCCTTGCGGCCGATAAGCTCGCGGCAATGCCGCCCAAGCCAACGCTAATAGACTTTTTTAAACTGAGATTCGCTCCGGCCAATCACGTGCTTCAGAGCGCGACCCGCGCGATGAAAACCGGTCAGGGCGAAGAGACAGTCTTCGCCTGCCTATTGCACGATGTAGTGCTGGGGCTGATCAAGCCCGATCACGGTTGGTGGGGAGCGCAGCTTTTCGAGCCTTATGTATCCGAGCGAGTGAGCTGGGCAATTCGTTATCATCAAGCGTTGCGATTCTATCCGGACCCCTCGGTTGGATACGAATACCCTGAGATGTATTATCGCATCTTCGGCCGTGACTACGTACCGCCGCCACACGTTGAAGCCGCGTACAAGTACGCGCGAAACCACAAGTGGTACATGAACGCGCGGCTGATCACGGTGAATGATCTTTACAGCTTCGATCCGAATGCGAAGGTTTCGGTCGAGCCGTTCATCGATGTCATCGGCCGCAACTTCAAGCAACCTAAAGAAGGGCTTGGCAACGACAACAGCCCGTCGTCGCACATGTGGCGAACGATCGCTAACCCGGATCTCCCGCTGTGAGAGCCGTCACCCTAGGAGAAAGACAATGCGGACCAAATTGATTTTGCTGGCGATGTTTTCTGCGCTGACGTTCACCGTTATCACGCGTTCCACGACAGCCTCATTGTCGAATGACACAATCCGGGTAGACGGAGGGTTGATTTCGGGCGTTGAAGCTGACGGCGTTCGCAGTTACAAAGGCGTTCCCTTTGCTGCTCCTCCTGTCGGCGAGTTAAGGTGGAAGGCACCTCAGCCGGTCGTCGCCTGGCAAGGCGTCCGCAAGTGCGACGAGTTCGGGGCGGATTGTCCACAAGCGCCTTATCCGCAAGGGTCAATGTATTATTCGCCGCCTAGAAATCAGAGCGAGGACTGTCTCTACTTGAATGTATGGACGACAGCCCGACCGAGTGACAGGCGGCCGGTAGTAGTGTGGATTCACGGCGGCGCATTGACGCGAGGGTCGGGCGCGACGCGAACCTACGACGGGACTGCTTTTTCGAGAAAGGGCGTGGTGGCGGTCACGATCAACTATAGACTTGGGCCGCTTGGCTATCTCGCTCATCCGGAGCTTACGGCCGAATCGCCGAATCACTCCTCGGGCAACTACGGCGTGCTCGATCAAATAGCCGCGCTCAAATGGGTGCAGAAGAACATTGCCGCATTTGGCGGCGATCCAAATCGCGTGACTATCTTCGGCGAATCGGCGGGTTCATGGAGCGTGAATGTTCTCGTTGCGACCCCACTCGCCAAAGGTTTGTTTCATCGCGCGATCGGCGAAAGCGGCGGGCAGTTCGGGCCCGGCATGTACTTGAAAGAAGATCGAGACAAGCTCCCTTCAGCTGAAAAAGTTGGCGTTGCATTTGCGAAGGCGGCCGGCGCCGATTCAATCAAGGCGCTGCGCGCTCTGCCCGCTGAAAAGATCATCGAGGTCTTCAACAACGACACCGAAGGGAAGAAATTTAGGACTGCGCCCAATGTCGACGGCTGGGTGTTACCCGACGAGGTTCGCAACATCTTCGCCAAGGGCAAGCAGAACGATGTTCCGGTGATCATAGGATCGAACGCTAACGAGATGACGACTCTCACGGTTCCTACCAATGTGCCGAAAACGCTCGATGATTATCACAAACGTCTGTCAACTCAATACGGCGAAGCGACCAGAGAGTTTGACGCGTTCTATCCCGCGAAGACGGATTCCGATGTGCCGAAAGCATTTCTGGACAGCTTGCGCGACGTGACGTTCACGTTGCCGATGCGCACTTGGGCTCGTATGACCGCCACTGGCCGCTCGAAGGCTTATCTGTACTTTTTCACTCACGTTCCGCCCAACCCGAACAGCAAATATTTGGGTGCCTATCACGCGTCGGAGATCGCGTATGTCTTCAACAATCTAAACCGCCAGAACAAGTTGTTGACCGACCTCGACTGGAAGTTATCGGACGTGTTGCAGAGCTATTGGGTGAACTTCGCGACGACTGGTGATCCCAACGGCAAAGGCTTGCCGCGCTGGATTGCCTATGATCTCAAGGACGAAGCTTACATGGAATTTGGCGACGTGGTGCAGGTGCGCAATCACTTGTTGAAAGAGCAGCTTGATTTCATAGAGCAGGTTCAAAAGCGACGTTGACGCGGTAAAGAACCGCGGGAGCAATGACCAGCACCATCAGTGATCGCTTGAGCCTCGACGGCAGTCACTAAGGAGAAACAGGAGGTTGAGGATGACCGCGAAGAATCCCTTTTCAGAGATTGACAAAGCTCTCCCACAGTCGAGCCGGCGCAGGTTTCTAAAGGGAGCTTCCCTAGCGATTGCAGCCGCGGGCGCAGGCGCTGCGCTCGGATCCAAGTCCGCGGCGCAGACGACACCAGCTCGGCCGGCTGTCGGGCCGGGCGGCAGCACCGAGAGCAAACTCTTCTACACGGTCGAGACTAGCTATGGCAAAGTTCAGGGCATCGTCAACGCCGGCATCAAGGAATTCAAGGGCATTCCCTACGGCGCATCCACAAGCGGCAAGAATCGTTTTATGCCGCCTAAGAGACCTGTGCCCTGGACGGGAGTGCGCGAGTCTTTTGGTTACGGCCAGATCTGTCCGCAGACGCTATCGAACCTTCGCTCCGAATACGGGATGATGATTATGTGGGACCGCCACAACACAGCGGGGATGGGTGAGGATTGTCTCTCGCTCAACATCTGGACGCCAGGAGTGAATGATGGCGCGAAGCGTGCCGTGCTGGTCTCGTTCCACGGGGGCGGCTACACGACCGGATCGGGCAATGGACCGGGTTATGATGGCGCGCAATTAGCGCTCTTCGGCGATGTTGTTGTCGTAACAGTCAATCATCGTTTGGCCAGTTACGGCTACACGCATCTGGCCGCTCTGGGTGCGCCGCCGGAATTCGCCTCGTCGGGCGTCGCGGGCATCATGGACCTGGTCGCGTCGCTGCAGTGGGTGAAAGACAACATCGAGAACTTCGGCGGCGATCCCAACCGTGTGATGATCTTTGGCCAATCGGGTGGCGGCGCAAAGACCTCGGCGATTCTGGCGACGCCTGCTGCCAAAGGGCTGTTTCAGCGGGCTGCGGTGCAGAGCGGCTCGGCGTTGCGTTTCACTACGCGCGAGACGGCCACGAAAGCCGCCGAGCAATTGCTGGCCAAGCTCGAAATTCCGAAGGCGCGCATCGCGGATTTGCAGAAGGTTTCGTGGCAACAATTGCTTGAAGCGCAGAGTAGCATCACCGGCTTCACGCCGGTGATGGATGGGATTTATTTGCCGCATCATCCTTTCGATCCGGTCGCGCCACCAGAGTCGGCGGATGTGCCGGTGATCATCTCGACGACGCTGGAAGACGCGGCGTTGCGACTGACCAATTTCAATCTCGACGAGCCTGGTCTGAAGGCGATCTTAAGCGAGCTGTACGGCAACAAAGCCGATCAACTCCTGCCGCCCTACCGGCAGCGTTATCCGCAGAAGTCGCCTTACCTGATTCAGGCTCAGGCCTTCACCGATGCGGGCGGCCGTCGCTCGGCGATCGCACAGGCCGAACGAAAAGCGGCGCTCGGCAAAGCGCAGGCATATATGTATCTGTGGGCGTGGGAGAGCCCGGGCTTCGGCGGCAAGTTTGGCGCCGTGCATGGCATTGATGTGGCCGCGTCATTTCATCAGGTGCGTGACACGATTGTCGGCGTCGGTTGTCGCGAGGGCAAAGTGATGTGCGACCGTTTGGCTTCGGTCTGGGTGGCCTTTGCCAAAACCGGTGATCCGAACAATCCGCAAATCCCGCGCTGGCCCTGTTACGACACGACGACGCGCGCGACGATGATCTTCGATACTGATACTCGCGTCGAAAACGATCCGCGCAGCGAGATCAGGAAGATCTGGGAAGCTATGCCGCCTCCGCGCAGCGTCGCAGGTTGAAATGTGGAGCGGTTGACAGATGCGACAACCGGCGGTGCCTTTGATCTAAAAAAAAGCGGCAGCTAATATCCCAATAATAATCGAACCTGGAAAGGAAATGGCATGATGAGAAATTCGCTGAAGTCGATCACACTATTGGCGCCGCTGGGCGCTTTGGTTTTCGCTGGTCAAGCCATCTCGCAGCAGCCGATACAACTCGCGGGTTCGCCTTGTCCGACGCCGGCGATCTTGCACTGTCCCGACAAGGACTGCCTCCCGCAAACAGTCATCAACCAGGGGCCTGTGGTCGAGATGAAAACTCGCCGCACTTACTTTCTCGATTATCCGTGCGATCTAAAGCCGGGCGAGAAAGTCACTTTCATCCTGAGCCTTCATGGCTTCGGCTCATATGGGAATTGGCAACGTCATTACTTCCCCGTTTTGGACTACGTTGACAAATATCGTCTGGTCGTCGCAACTCCTAACTCTCCTACCAGATCGTGGTCCGCGTATGACGACGAATATCTCCAGAACATCGTCACGTCGGTCGTCGAGCAAATCGGCAAGGAGAACATCAAAGCGTTCTGGCTGGCCGGTCACTCGCAAGGAGGCTTGACTTCGAACCGAATCGTTCGCACGGACTTCTTCAAGGACCGAGTCGACGGTTGGCTCAGCTTGTCGGGCGGACGCTTAGGCGGAAATCCGGGTCGCTCGCCGAATTGGGGTCCGCCACGCACCGCTTCAAGCGCTCCATCACCAACTCCCACGTCTCCGACCGGCGCCTCGGCCAGTGCGAGTCGTACTGCGCCGACGCCTTCCGAAATCAGCGCTACGATGGCTGCATTGCGCGAGCCTCCCGCAGCCGATTTCTCATTCATCTACGAGACCGGCCAGCGTGAAATGGATGATAAAGGCTTGCCCGAAACTTCGGACTGGGCAAAGAAGTACGGCTGCGGTCCGCGACAAAAGCGGGACGACATCGTCGACACTAAGCCGGGTTACGTCTATGACAGCACGCGTCAAAATCCGCCGAACCCATCGTGGGGACTCCTGCCTGCGCCCGGCAGGTCCCAAGTCTATGTTTATCCCGACTGCAAGCAAGGACGGGTCGTCGCGGATATCGTGCGGCTCGACAAGGGACACACTGAAGGCCTTGAGCCGAAAATCACAGAAGAGCTGATCAAGCTTATGCTCTCAGCGAAAGGCGGCAAGCTGCAACAAGCTCGTCAGGAAGGACGATGATGAAATCTCCTGCCAAACTGTTCATAGCAATCATCATAATTCTTGCATCGAGCGGCGCCCCCCTGGCTCAACAGCAAACATCGGCGCGTGCGCCCGATCCTGCGGGGAGACCGCAGCAGCCGGTCGCTTTCAAAGCGCCCGAGAACATTGACTTCCGCACCGCTAACGTGATCAGCGAAGGTGTTCGACTGCAAGCCGAGCTGTTCTCGCTGAAATCGCTCGCCGGCAAACCGCTGCCGACGATCATCATGGCGCACGGTTGGGGTGGCACGGCTGCCAACTTCCGCCCCGATGCGATTGCGCTGGCGAGCGCCGGTTATCTGGTCATTACGTTCGACTATCGAGGCTGGGGCGGGAGCGATGGACGCGTCATCTTAACTGCGCCGCCGGAAAAGAAAGATGGCCGCCGTTTCACTGCTCAGGTCGAAGAGTTGCGCGAATATGTTGATCCGATTGAACAGACCACGGATTGGTTCAACGTCATCAACTGGGCGATGGGCGAGCCGATGGTGGACAAGCAGCGCATCGGCTTGCGCGGATCGAGCTACTCCGGCGGTCACGTGTTTTATGTTGCGTCTCGCGACCCTCGCGTCAAAGCGATCGTCAGTCAAGTTGGGGCATTCGATTCGCGCCTGGCAATGGCTGATCCAGCTCAGGCGACGCTCACCTACGATGAAGCGACGCGCCGCGCGCGCGGCGAGCTGGGTTACCCTGAGCCGCGAGCGCGAGTCGTCGGCAATCTGATCGGCGCGCCGATCCGCGACAAGCTGATGAATTACGCCCCGGTCGATGACGCGCCGAAGGTCAAAGACACGCCGGTGCTTTTCATCGTCGCCGAGAAGGAAGAGCTGTTCGATAACAACCAACACGCGAAGCTCGCTTATGATCGGATGCCAGGCACAAAGAAAAAGTATGTTGTGGTACCGAACATCAAGCACTACGGCATCTACCGCGAAGAGCGAGTCCGGGCGATCAATCTCGCGATCGAGTGGTTCGATCAGTACTTGAAGAAGTAAAGCTTCGTCCGTGTCGGCTTATCTTTCCGTCCGGACAGTGGCGCTGATATACTGGAACGCACTGGAGGGTCTAATGAGTTCTGTATTGGAAGAGATCAAGCCGGAGACTGCGGACTTGATTAGTGAGCAAGCCAAAGCGCAACGCCTTTCAGTTGACGAGTACTTGAACGACCTGCTATCGAGTGCCCAGGCGTCGCGAAGCAGGCCGATGAGCCTGGCGGAGATCGACCAGATCCTAAATGAGCTTTCCGAAGGCACAGGGGGTCTTCCACCACTCCCTGGAAACTTCTCTCGTGAAGACATCTACTTCGATCACGACTGATGGATGTTCTGATAGACACCGGCGTACTTTTGCGACTAGTCGTTCGCCGCGATCCGGCCCACACGGAAGCTCGGACTGCGATAAGAACTCTCAAGTCGCGCGGTGATAAGCTCATTACACTCACCCAGAATGCCGCTGAGTTCTGGAATGTTTGCACGTATCCACAGTCGGCCCGGGGCGGTTATGGCAGCAAACACGACCCTAAAGGAGTGTAAGTCTTGGGCAAAGCGCGAACGGGCTCACACCAGCGCAGCCGGAGGCAAGTGACGGTTGACACAGTTCGTCAACTGGCGCTCTCGCTCCCCGGAGTCAAAGAGGAAACCTCAGGCGGCCTGCCTGCTTTTCGTGCCAGAGGCAAAATTCTCGCCAGGTTTTACAAGGACGGCGACACGCTTGCGCTCAAGACAGAATACGCAACGCGAGAGGTCTTAATTGGAACGCACCCAGAGGCGTTCTACGTCACGGATAACTATCGCTGCTGGCCGTGGATGTTTGTTCGGCTGTCGACTGTAGAATTGGGGCTGCTTCGCGGACTGCTCGAAGACGCGTGGCGCCCTCTTGCGTCGAAGCGTCAGATTGCAGCCCACGAAGCCAATGGCAATCAGCGGCGCACCACGTAGTAGCGATGTCTGCGGTTCCTGTAATGCTGAACCAGCGCACCGGTCGCCGCCCCTGCGCCAGCGCCTATCAGCGCTCCCTTGCGGCCACCAGCCAAGGCTCCTATGGCTGCGCCGCCCGCTCCGCCAACTAGCGCGCCTTTCAGCTTACTGTGGTGATGATACACATAGTAGGTGCGGTGCGTCCGGTGGCGGATACGCGCGAAGCCGCTTGGAGCGAGTGAAAACAGGACAAGAAACATTGTAAAGAAAACAAGCAGTATGTTCCGTTTTCTCGCAGCTAGCATTGTTATACCCCCTAACATCAATTGATTTTCAACAATGTTAGTTTATCTACAAGTACCGTGCCGCATTGGGCGGCATCATCCTGATGCCAGCGTGCGTTTGTTCGTGCGCCCAGTGAGGCTGGAAATTACCATCACCAACTCAATCGCTTCGACCGGCTTGGGCACATGCATTTGGAAGCCCGCCGCCAGAGCGCGAGTGCGATCTTCACTCCTCGCGTAGCCGGTCAACGCGACCGCAGGAATGTCACCGCCGCGCTCCGGTCCCCGGCTGCGGAGCTTCCTGATTAGCGAGTAGCCATCTTCATCCTGCATCCCGATGTCCGACAGCAACACAGAGGGCCTCCACTGCTGGATGGTCTCCAATGCTTCCGCCGCCGAACCGCAACCTCTCACTTCCGCTCCGTAACTACTGAGCATCGTCGTCAGCAGGTCTCGTGTGTCTGCTTCGTCATCCACGATCATTATTCGCAAACCGTCGAGCGCATTTTCGGACGACGCAGTGCCATCGGCAATCGTTCGCAGGTGTTTGAAGTCATACGGTTCCTGGTAGACAGCGCTAACCGGGAACGTCACCGTGAATGTTGCGCCCAGTCCCCGGCCGGAGCTTTCGGCCCGCACAGTCCCGCCGTGCGCCTCGACCAGGTTCTTGACAATCGCTAACCCCAATCCCAGCCCGCCGTACTTGCGTTCGCTTGTTGTCTTCGCCTGAGTGAAGCGATCAAATACAAAAGGTAGAAACTCCGGGTCAATACCCGTTCCTGAATCGTGCACCGTAACCCGATGTTGAGAGTCAACGCGCTCAACCCTTATGCCAATGCGACCATGCGTCGGCGTAAACTTGACCGCGTTTGAAATCAGATTCCAAATTATTTGCTGCAAGCGGCTCGGATCACCTGAGACCCAACTGCCTCTGGGGTCAAGGTGCAATCCGAGCTGAATATGTTTGGCGTCGGAGGCCGCGCGAATGGAATCGACAGCGCCTTCGATGACACGCCCGAGCTCGACCGGACTAACATTGAGAACAAGTTTACCGGTTATGACGCGAGAAATGTCCAGGAGATCCTCGATGAGCTGCGCCTGCACTTTGGCGTTGCGTTCTACGGTTTCCAGAGCGTGAGCCGTTTCCGCCGCATCAAACTTGCCGGTGCGCATCAACTGGGTCCAGCCGAGAATCGCGTTGAGCGGCGCGCGAAGCTCGTGTGAAACCATCGCTACGAATTCGTCTTTCGCGCGACTGGCAGCTTCGGCCTGCTCGCGGGCTGTTTTCGTCTGTTCGTAAAGCTGCGTGTTGATGAACGCGATGTGAGCGGCATCGGCCACGGCCTCAAGCAATCTCACCTCTCGCTCACTCGCCTCATGGTTTCGCGCCCAATATACGCCGATTGCGCCAAGGGGATTGTGACTGCGCACCGGAACCATCACCAGGCTCTTGACGAACGTAGTCTTGTAAGCGTCGATGGGCACTCGCGGATCCTCATAGATGTCTTCGATGACGGCGGGCCGACGCTCAAGCATGGACCATCCGGGGATGCACTCATTGATGGGAAATCGTTGCCCTTTCCACAACGGCGCGACGGCATCTTCTTCAACGTAATGCGCCTCAATGCCTTCCCGGAGAATGAAGGTTGCGCCGTCGGCGTCCGCGATTTCGCGGGCCGCCCGGCAAATCGCCGGCAACAGGTCGCGCACTTGCAGCGAAGCGGAGAGTCGTTGCGCCGCCGCCGCGAGCAGCTCACTCTCTCGCCCGCTTCTTTCGGCTTCAATGCGCGCGGCTTGTTCGCGAGCATAGAAGTGTTCGCGTTCGTACTCAATTCTCTTGCGTTCCATGAACTGCCCGATCTGACTGCCAATACCGGTGAACATTGTCAGCAGCTTCGAATCTTGTTCGCGGATTTCAGGACTGAAGAACTCCATCACGCCGAGAAATTTCCCTCCGAAAAGAATCGGGAATCCGAAGGCGCCGTGCAGTCCCTCCGATGCCGCGACCGGCGCGCGCGGGAAGTTATCATCCTTTGTGACGTCACGAATCCAAGCGGGCTCACGACTCGTCCACACGCGGCCCGGCAGACCGATCCCTGGCTCAAAGGCGCCCTCACGGCTCACAGACATGAATTTGTCGACCTTTG
>Ga0137380_10005631_pt1 | contig 11151 bp, 8 predicted proteins | sample SagtaG_17_FD_104809 | JGI IMG/M metagenome (GOLD analysis project Ga0137380, IMG submission 104809) | Vadose zone soil microbial communities from Sagehorn Ranch, Mendocino, California, USA - Sage2_L_100_16 metaG | ecosystem: Environmental > Terrestrial > Soil > Vadose zone | place: USA... | reverse complement strand
GCCGCCGACCAGCCCCAGGGCACCAGTGGTGAGCCCGAGCCCGAGCGTCGCCCACAGGCCGACGGCGGTGAAGGAGCCGATCATGAACACGTCGCCGTGGGCGAAGTTGATCAGCTCGATGATCCCGTAGACAAGGGTGTACCCGATCGCTATCAGCGCCCAGATCGCGCCGTTGGACAGGCCCTCGGCGAAGTTGAAGCCCAGCTTCGACAGATCGTGATGGATCACCGCGTGACCCGCCACGAGGCCGGCCTGGTAGCCGTGGGTCAGGTCGGTGATGCCGTAGTAGATCGGCAGCGCCGCGAGCGCCACGACCAGGCCCCAGCGGCCGGCAAAATGCCGGACCGCCGCGAGCGGGCGTGCCACCAGCGCGGGCGGGCTGGGCGAGATCGTTGTGGTGTCCACGGGTTCCTGTGCAGTACGGCAGAGTGTGATGCAGCTTAGCGGTCGCGGAGGGGGCGCTGGGCGCCCCCTCCGCGATTGCCTAGCTCTGGACGGTCTTGGTGGGCGTGATCGTCTTGAGGAAGGCCGGCTCACCGTCGGACCCGACCTTGTATAGGCCGTAGGACTTCAGGGTGGTGTCGCCGTTCTTGTCGAACCCGTAGGTGCCTAGCACCGAGTTACGCGCGGTGATCGAGAATAGCGCCTTCAGCACGTCGGACTTGCTGTTGCCCTTAGCCCCGAGGCTCGCGATCGTGTCGAGCCCGAGCTTCATCACCTCGTAGCCGTAGATCGCGTACGGGTCGGGATTCGCGGTGCCGTACTTGGCCTTGTACTTGGCGAGGAAGTCCTTGCCACCGGGGTAAGCGGTCAGGTCCTGGGTCGCGACCGTGCACTCGATCAGCGGGTCAATCGCGGCCGGGACGCCGCCCTTCGCCGCGGCCGTGTAGGTGTCCGAGCAGACACCATCGCCGCCGAAGATCTTGGCCTTGGGCAGCGCCGAGTTGACGTCCTTGGTGATCTGGACGGCGCCATTGGCGGTAATGCCGGCGAAGTAGAAGCAGTCGGCCCCCTCGCCCTTCACCGTCGAGGCGTAGGAGCGGAAGTTGGGCGCGGTCGGGTCGATCCCGGTGTCGCTCACGATGTTGACCCCGTAAAAACCCTTCTCCAGCCCGAGCAGCGTCGCCAGGCCGGCGCCGTACGCCTCCTTGTCGTTGGCCACCGCCACCTTGGTGCAGCCGGCCTGCTTCATCGCGATCAGGCCGGAGGCGGCCTGGATCGAGTCGATCGGCACGATCCGCAGGTAGGTACGGGTTCCGCTCGGGTAGAACTTCTGCGGCTCGCCGGGGGCGCTGCCGGGCAGGTTGGTCGTCAGGCCGACGTAGGTGTTCGCCGGGCTCACCTGGGGGATTCCCCCCTGGTTGAGGATCGGGATCGAGACCTGGCTGGCGCTCGAGTTGAACTCGCCGATGTAGAAGACGGCCTTGGGGTCGGTCGCCACCTTACGCGCGTTGGCTGACGTCTGGCCCGCGTCCCACTTGCCGGCCGCCGCGGTCGAGTCGTCGAGCGACTGGTAGTTCACCGTCCACTGCCCGGCCTTGCCACCCGCCTCAGAGAGCGCGAGCTTGATGCCGTTGACCAGCGGATTGGTCTGGCTGGTCGAGGCGCCCTGCAACGGGAGGCTCGAGTAGACATCGACCGTGCTGCCGGACGCGCTGCTCGAAGAACCGCCGCCGGCGCTGCTGCTGCTGCCGCTACTACTACAGCCGACAACCGTGAGGGCGACCGCGGCCAAGGCGGCGATCGCAGGGGTTCGTCTCATTTTATCTTCCTTCTCGTTGATGTGAAGTGCCGGCTGCCACGGAGCACACCGACCAGCGTGGTCCGGGCCTCATGGCTGGGCGACAGCCGAGGGGTGTAACTTCTCTGACCACTCCTTCGCGTCGGCTGCACCTGCCGGAACCCTCCAGGTCTGGCCTGCGGTCGACCGATCCGCCAGCCTGCCGCGCAGCAGCCGGCTCAACCGTGCCCGGGCACGACGCGGCGGATAAGCAGTTCCCTCCCATGTGTCCGGTCCCGCGGCCCTTCAGGTCCGGCCATATTGGCACTGGACGAGCTTGCCAGATTCGTGTATCGCGGAGATTAATCTCAGGGTCACGAAAAGGTCACGGCATGACGCCGTGCGTCCACGCTGGCCGCCGGCGTCCGCGTGCGTGCGACGATGGGAAGGTGCTGGTGCTGACAGCGCCGCTGATGCTGGCCGCGGCGCGCGCCCGGCGGCGCCCGGCCCGGTGGCTGCTGCCCGCGCTGGGCATCGCGCTCGCGGCCGCGTTCGCCGCGGGCGTGGCGGCGCAGTCGCAGGTGGCGGGCGACGAGAGCGCCCGGTCGGTGCTCGGCCAGACGTCGCCGCTGGCGAGCGAGGTCCGCGTCACCTGGCAGGGAACAGTCAGCCCCGGCGTGGCGGGCCAGGCGCGGGCCCTGCTGACCGGGCTCGGCCTGGGGGCGCAGACCGAGGTGGTGCTGATGAACCCGGTGCGGCTCGGGGGAGTGGTCGTGCGTCCTGCCGCGATCGCCCCGCTGGGCCGGTGGCTCCCCGCCCCGGTGCCTGGCCGGCTCGGGCCCTGCCGCCCGGAGCGCTGCCCGATGCAGCTCGCCGGGACTGGCCCGGTCCCTTCGACCCTGGCCGCGATCGGCGTCCGTATCCAGGTGGCCGGCACGGCGCCGCTGCGCTCGGCGGTCCCCCTCGGGTTCGTGCCGTCCGGCGCCGGTGCCGCGCCGGTGCTCCTGACCGGGGACGTCGCCGGACTGGAATCGCTGCCGGGCCTGAGCGGCCTGTACCGCACGCACAGCTGGCTGGCGCCGCTGGTGACGACGCGGCTGCACGCGTGGCAGCTGGCCGGCGCCGAGGACCGGCTGGCCCGCGCGCAGGCCCGCCTGCTGCTGACCGGGAGCCAGTTCAGCCTGAGCGCGCCGTTCGCCGCCCTGGACGAAGCACGGGCCCAGGCGAGCGAGGCGCCGCAGCGGCTGCTGCTCGCGGGCGGCGGCGCGATCACCGCGCTGGCGCTGTTCGTCGTCCTGGCCGGCGGCGGCCTTCGCCGCGATCAGCGGGCCGAGCTTGACCGGCTCCGCCATGCGGGCGCCCGCACGCGTGACTGCGTCCTGTTCGTCGCGGCGGAATCCGGGTGGCTGTGTGCGGGCGCGCTCGGCGCCGGCGCGGCCGCCGGGGCCGGGGCCGCGGTGCTGCTGGCGAACGAGCAGGGGGAGCCGGCCGGCGCGATCCTGGCGCACAGCCTGATCACCCCCGCCGGGGCGATCGCGCTGGGAACCGGGTGGCTGGCGGCGACCGCGCTGCTCACCGTGCTGGCGCTGGTGCGGAGCGCGCGGCTGACCGACCTGCTGGCGGTCGCGGCGGCTTCGGCCCTGGTGGCGGCGCTGGGCGCGGGGCCGGGCCGCGGCCACGTGCTGGCGCTGCTGCTCGCGCCGCTGTGCTGCGCCGCCGTGGGCGTGCTGACGTTCCGCGCCGCGGGAGCGGTGCTGCGGGGAGCCGAACGCGTGGCCCGGCGCGGCCCGGTGCTCACCCGCCTCGCGCTCGTCAACCTGGCCCGGTCTCCCGGGATGCCGGCCCTGGCCATCGCGTTCCTCGCCGTCGCCGTAGGCCTGGGCGGCTTCGCCCTGTCCTACCGGTCGACGCTGGTCCGCAGCGCGGCCGACCAGGCCGCGGACCAGGTCCCGCTCGACGCCCTCGTCTCGCCGGGGCCGGATTTCAGCACCCCGCTCGAGCTGGCTCCGCTGCCGCGCTGGCGGGCGGTCGCGGACGGCGCCGTGCTGCCCGTCCGCCGGACGGATGCGAACTACGCCAGCGGCGGGGGGACCGTGACGGTTCCCGCGCTCGGCGTTCCCGCCGCCGGGCTGACCCAGATCCGCGGCTGGCGGGAGAGCGACGGCTCGGCGCCGCTGGCCGCGCTCGCCCGGCGTCTCGAGCCGGCCGGCCCGGTCCGGACGCCAGGGCCGCTGCTCCCGGACGGCACGCGGTGGCTGTCGCTGCGCGCGTCCTCGCCGGGCCTCGCGGTCGACGTGCTCGCGGACCTGCGCGATCCCCGGGGAGCGATCCGGCAGGTGGCGTTCGGGACAGCCGGCGCTCGCGTCGCGTCCCTGCGGGCCGCCGTGCCGAGCGGACGGTGGGAGCTGGAGGCCCTGGAGCTCGACGAGCCCGCCGGGACCGCCATCACGAACGGTCATCAGAACGGCGAGAACCCCGCGGCCGCGACTCAGTCTGCCGCGCGCGTCACGCTCGGTCCGCTGCTCGCGCTGCCCGCCCGCGGGGGGCCGCTGCTGAGCGTGCCGCTCAGCGCGTGGCGCGGGGTGGGCGCGGCGACCGCGCCCGGGCGGGGCGGTGCCGTCGCGCTGGTCGGCTTCGCCGCGAGCGGCACACCCGGCGTGCTCCGGCCGGAGCAGCCGGCTGACACGCACCCTGTCCCTGTGCTCGCCGATGCGCAGACCGCCGCCTCCGCCGGGCCCGGCGGGCGCATCGCCCTGACGGTCGACGGCCTCCCGGTGACGGCGCGCGTGGCGGGGGTCATCCGCCGTTTCCCGGCGCTCCCCCCCGACCCGGCCGGCTTCGTCGTCGCCGACGAGGCGACGCTGGCGGCCGCCCTGGACGCGCAACTCCCCGGCCAGGGCCGGCCCGACGAGCTGTGGATCGGGACCGGGCACCCGGCGGCGCTGCGCGCCGCGCTGGGCAGCGGGCCGCTCGCCCAGCTTGACTCCTCGTTCCGCGCCGACATCGATCGTCAGCTGCGGGACGCGCCGGTCCCGCGCGGGGTGCTCGGCACGCTGATCGCGGCGACAGTGCTGTCCGTGCTGCTGGCGGTCGTCGGGTTGCTGGCGGCGCTGCTCGGCGGAGCCCGCGACGAGCGGGTCGAGGCAGACCTCGCCGAGCAGGGCGTCGGCCCGCGCGGGCTCCGGGCCGAGCTGCGGGTCCGGCTCGCGCTCGCGAGCGCGCTCGGCGTGATCGTCGGCCTGGCGGTCGCGGTCCTGCTGACCCGGCTGGCCGTCGCGAGCGTCCGCGCCGCGGGTACTGTCGCCGATCCCCGCCCGCCGGTGGTGACGGTGGTCCCGTGGGCGGCGCTCGCCGCCTGGAGCACCGGGACGTTCGCGGTGCTCGCGCTCGCGGGCTGGCTGGCGCCGCGGGGGAGGGTGCCGCGTTGACCGAGGCGGTCGTCGAGCTGCGCGACGTGTTCTGCGTCCACCGGACGAACGAGGGCGACGCGGCGGCGCTGCAGGGGACGAACCTCGAGCTGGCCCGCGGCGAGGTGCTGGGCGTGCTCGGCCCGAGCGGCGCCGGGAAGAGCACGCTGCTGCGCGTGGTCGCCGGGCTCCAGCCGCCGTCAGCCGGCGTCGTCCGCGTGCTGGGCCGTGACATCGGCCGGCTGCCGGCGGGCTCCCGGTCGCGGATCCGGCACGAGCTGATGGGATTCCTCGGGCAGCACACCGAGACGACGCTGAGTCCGGATCTGCGCCTGCGGGACGCCGTCGCGCTGCCGCTCGTGCTGCGGGGAGCGCCGCGGCGGGAGCGCCGGACCCGGGTCGACGAGCTGCTTGCGGCCACGGCCCTGCGCGGCCGGGCCGACGCGTTGCCCGGGGAGCTGTCCGGCGGCGAGCGGCAGCGGCTCGCGCTGTGCGCCGCCCTCGCCCACCGGCCGGCCCTGCTGCTCGCCGATGAGCCGACCGGCGAGCTGGACGAGGCCAGCGCCGACGCCATCCGCGCGCTGATCGCCGAACTCGCCCGCAGCCACGGCACGAGCGTCATCCTGGTGACCCACGATCCGGCGACCGCGCAGATCGCCGACCGCACCCTGCGGATCAGGGACGGGCGGATCGTCGGCGACCGGCGCGGCGCGGAGGAGGCGCTGGTGGTCGACGACGGCTGGCTGCGGCTTCCCCCCGATCTGCTCACCCAGGCCGGCATCGGGCGCCGCGCCCGCGTCCGGCCAGCCCCGGACGGGCTGATCGTGATGCGGGCCGCCGCAGATGCCGGCCCGGCCGGGCCGGCCGGCCCGGCCAGGGCCGGGCCGCGGCCGCCAGTCCCCTGGGTCCCCGCCCAGGTCGGGCTGTGCTCCGTGGCGCGCACCTACGGGCACGGGCCGGCCCGCCGCCAGGTGCTCGGCGGGCTCAGCCACGACTTCGCGCCCGGCCGGATGACCGTCATCACGGGCCGCTCGGGTACGGGGAAGACCACGCTGCTGAAACTCGTGGCCGGGCTCGACCGCCCGAGTTCGGGCCAGGTCCTGCTCGACGGGCACCCGCTCGGCGACCGCGACGGTGAGCAGCTCGCGAGCCTGCGCCGGCAGCGGATCGGGTACCTCTCCCAGGAGCCCGCGCCGATCGGGTTCCTGAGCGCCGAAGAGAACGCCGTGCTCGCACTGCGGATACGCGGCTGGGACGCGGGCGCCGCCGCCGAGCGGGCGGCCATGGCGCTGACCCGGGCCGGGCTCGCCGACCGGGCCCGCCAGCGCGTCCACCGGCTCTCGGCCGGGGAAGCCCAGCGCCTGGCGCTCGCCCGGGCGCTCGCGAGCGCCCGGGGGCTGCTGATCGTCGACGAGCCGACCTCCAGGCTGGACGAGAACAACGCCCGGGCCATCGCGGCCCTGCTGGCGGCCGCGGCTCACGAAGAGGGCCAGACGGTGATCTGCGCCACGCACGACCCCGCCGTGATCAGCCAGGCGGATCAGGTTGTCGTGCTGGACGGATAGCAGCGGACGCGGCATTCACGCCAGCGGGCTGATCCTGGGCGCCTTGTCCGGCCCAGTCAGACCAGGACCAGGGACCGAACGGGCCGGGCCGGGGGCCGTGGTGTCGGCCCAGCGCGTCATCAGGACGGCGGCCAGGGCCGCGTGACCGCGGACCACGCGCAGCAGCATCCCGGGCGGCGGGGCCGGTGCCGGCTGCTCGGGTGCCCGGGCTCGGCGACGGTCACGGGTCCGGCGGGCACCGGCGGGTGGGTCACGGCGGGCTGGCCGGGGCTGGTCACGGCGCCACCTCCCGGGGGACGGGGCGGGCCTGGTAGTCGGCGCGGATCAGCTCGCGCAGCGCTTCGGGGCTGGCGGCGGTGAGGGTGATGGCGGGGTCGTCTCGCCGTCCGGCCTGGTAGGGAGCGCGGTGCCGGGGACGCGGGTGATGGTTGTTATCATCCGGTGCAGCGGAGGATCATGAGCGCCGAATTACTGGTTCGTGTTCATGTGCTCACTTTCAGCAGCGACGAGGGCATTGGTCGTGCCAGACTGAGATGGTGGAGCGGGAACGGGCGGTCAAGCTTGCCGAGCATGTCTTGCGGAATCTCTGGTGCGGCCAGCAGGAGTGGCCGCTCAGCCTGGTAACCGAGGTGTACGTCTTCGGGTCGTTCGCCCGCGGCGCGTTGGCTCCGCATGACCTCGACATCGACGTAGAGCACGGCAACGATGACAAGTGGAGCGCGCACTTCGTGACATCGCTGGCCTACGGCCGCGACCCCAATGCGCTGATGCGTCGGCTGCTTGCTGCCGGGAAGCGCGGCTGCCAGTTCACGTTCAACTTCCGCAAGCAAGCAGACTTCGAGCTGACCTTGTTGTGGCGCAGGGGCGACAGCCTCGCAGCCGCGCTGGAGCGCCTGCACGCGATCAAGGCCGATCCCGCAGCGGGGCGCGCGCCACGCGATTCCATGCTGCCGGAGTTCGAAGGGCTGGACGACTGGGTGCCCCGCCCGTATCGCGAGGCCCTCTGCGCGGCTGTCAGCAGCAACGTCATCGGGCTTGAACGCGTCCTGCTGCCGGACGGTCCGGTAGCGAGTGAGATAGCGGCAGAACATCTTGCTTACCGGTGGAAGCCGTCCAGTCCGCTGTACCGGGCGGCCGCGGCGGTTGTTCGCCACTGGGAGCAGCGTGGCATCGACCCGGGCCGTTGTCATCTTCACGGGGCTGATATCCGGGACAAGGAAACACCGTATTTGGCGGGGTTCGGGTGGCGGTACTTCAGGTCGATCCCGGCGTGCCTGACCAGGTTCGGCGGCGCGGAATGGGTCGAGGTCGTCCACCCCACCAGAACCCGGCCCCTGGATTGCCTCCGGATCGTTCCCCTCGACAGGGAAAGGCTTGATCAGGCTGCATGGGATTGAGGCCCGGACTCGCGTAAGGAATCACAGCGGGAGGCGCGGCCATGAGCACCGATGAGTTGAGCCCTGAGCGGGAAGAGCACCTTATCGGCCAGATGCTCCGGGAGCGAGGCGGCATCGATCCGGGCAGGCTCGGGCCGGTTATTGACCTGGCAGCGCTGGGCCTGGTGAACAGCGCGTGGCGGAACACGTGGGAGCCCGGGGTGAGATTCCCCCGGGCCACCCGACGGTCTTGGAGGGTTATGTGCGGGGTGTGATGTCGAGGTATCCGTCATAAGCGCGGATCGTAATCAGGAAATGATGCATGAAGCCCTCGAGTCCTGCCAGGCCGAAGGGGTGAGGCCATGGATCGCAGAACCAGACTGGCGCGTCCCAGGAGAACTCATCAGTGCCGTCAGTCACTGTGAGGCTGACGCGGGCTAGCGCGCCGGCGGTCTTCAGCCCGCCGACATAGAACTCCTCGGTGAGGCTTCCGGCCAGCTCGATTCCGGCGAGGGGGGCGAGTTCCGCGCTCATGCGGGTCCGCAGCGCGCCGGTGTCGAGCAGGCATTCCATCGGGGCATCTGCCAGTCCCTCGAGGGCGATATCTACGACGGGCCGTGGTGTCAGCGCGCCTCCGCCCGCAGCTGGGAGGGCCCGGAACGCGAACCTCATTGCGGGGCCGCGCCGGTGATCGCCTGCTCGGAATCCGGGACGCGGAACATCGACTGCGCCCGCTGGCGGTGCCGAGCCAGCCAGGCCACCACTTCCTTAGGCGAAGGGGCGGCCACAAGGATCTCGTCACCGCGCACGGCCACCCACAGGCCGATGAAAGGTCGCAGCGCCTCGACCAGTGGCTGCGGTCGCTCGGTGGCCTGGGCAGGTGCGGATCGCGATGACGCGGCAGCTGCGGCGCCCCCGGCATGGCGCCCCCTGGCACTGGCCGTCCTGCCCGCGGAGAAGCCGAGGCGGGTCAGGGCGCGACGCGCCTGATGGGTCGTGAAATCGGCCCGGTCGAGCCCGGTTACCAGGGCTAGGACCTGCTTAGGTGGCCAGCGCCGCCCGTTGACCACGATGAAGTGCTCAGTGATCGGTTCTGGCAGCTCCCCCTGGAGTGCTTCCTGAACACGCCGGGCGTCCAGGTCGTACCTCTGGCCTGAGATCGTCATGGCGGTCATCGGCGTCTCCGATCAGGTTTCTCTGAGAGCTCTTCTCTGATATGTCTCTACCGTACGATACCTGCCAGATTCAGGCAACCGCCAGCTCCAGGGGCCATTAGCGATGATTCCGGTACGAGCGGCCGCCCCTGGATATCCCGGCCGCATTGACCGCGTGCCCTGGCCCTGCCGGACCCCCGCAGTGATCTCAGCCGCGGCCTCTGCCAGCGAACTGAGTTACGGAGAAGTGCGGCTTACCGGAACTACACGGCGCAACGGGTTCGAAGGCTACATCGTGATCCTGGATGGATACGCAGACCTCCGGCAGGACCGCTGGATGGCGAAAGTCGCCGTCGATCATCCCGTCACGCCCGGTGCCGTCGCCGCGGACCACGTGCCCCGGCGGTCCGCTGGCGACGGGGCGGGTAACCACGGCCCGTTCGGTATAAATCGGTATAAATCGGGTGCCGGTTAGCGCTCCGTGTGCCTGGTGGCCGTATATTCCGGCCTGCGCGATGATGCTCACGCGTGCCGTGATGCACGAGCGCGCCCGTGGTACGTGCCGTTCCGGGAAGACCCCGTAAACTCCGGTTATCTCGCACAGGTGAGCGAAATTAGCTTACGGTTGGGGTTAACGGGACGTGTGAGCGCCGGGCAGCCCGGCCTGGTAGGCGAGGACGACGAGCTGGGCGCGATCGCGGGCGCCGAGCTTGGTCATGGCGTGGTTGGCGTGCGTCTTGACGGTCAGCGGGCTGAGCGTGAGGCGCTCGGCGATCTCGGCGTTGGACAGGCCGGTCGCGACCAGGGCGACGATCTCCCGCTCCCGTTCGGTCAGCGCGTCAAGCAGGCCGGGCGCGGCCGCGGGACCGGGGACCTGCATGGTGAGGAAGCGGGCGATCAGGCCGCGGGTGGCGGCGGGGGACAGCAGCGCGTCGCCGCGGGCGACGGTCCGGATCGCCTCGATCAGCACGTCCGGCCGCGACCCCTTGCCGAGGAAGCCGCTGGCGCCGGAGCGCAGCGCCTCGAAGACGTACTCGTCCACCTCGAACGTGGTCAGGATCAGCACCCTGACGCCGGCCAGGTCCTCGTCCGCCGTGATCTGCCGGGTCGCCGCCAGGCCGTCCAGGTCAGGCATCCGGATGTCCATGAGCACCACGTCCGCGCGGGCGTCGCGGGCCAGCCGGACCGCCTGCCTGCCGGTCGCCGCCTCGGCCACCACCGCCAGGTCAGGCGCGCTGTCCACCATCAGCCGCAGCCCGGCGCGGACCAGTTCCTGGTCGTCGGCGAGCAGCACCCGGACGGCGCCCCTGGCCGTCACCGCGCCGCGCCAGCCGAGGCCGGGACCGCCAGCACGGCGGTCATGACGCCGTGCCCGCCGGGGCCTGCGCCGGCAGCTCGGCCAGGACCCGGAACCCGCCGCCGCGGCACGGCCCCGCGGTCAGCCAGCCGCCGAGCGCCGCGGCGCGCTCCCGCATGCCGATGATGCCGTGCCCCTCGGCGCCCGCGGCCGCGCACGGGCCGTCGTCCTCCACCGCCAGTGCCAGCGCCCTGGGCCCGAAGGCCAGCCGGATGACCGCCGAGGCCCCGGCCGCGTGCTTGGCCGTGTTGGTCAGGGATTCCTGTATCACCCGGTAGGCGGTCAGGTCGACCGCCTCGGGCAGCTGCCTGACCTGGCCCGTCACGTCGCAGGTGACCTGCAGGCCGGTGGCCGAGAAGGAGTCGATCAGCTCGTCGAGGCGGCCGAGCCCGCCGGCCGGCTCGGTCGGCTCGGCCTCGCCCGGCTGCCGGAGCAGGCCCACCGTCAGCCTGAGTTCCTCCAGCGCGGACTCGCTGGCCCGCTGGATGTGCGCGAGCGACTCCCTGGCCTTGTCCAGGTCCGTGTCCAGCAGGTAGCCCATCGCGCCGGCCTGGACGCTGATCAGCGCGACG
>Ga0137380_10005628_pt1 | contig 11156 bp, 10 predicted proteins | sample SagtaG_17_FD_104809 | JGI IMG/M metagenome (GOLD analysis project Ga0137380, IMG submission 104809) | Vadose zone soil microbial communities from Sagehorn Ranch, Mendocino, California, USA - Sage2_L_100_16 metaG | ecosystem: Environmental > Terrestrial > Soil > Vadose zone | place: USA... | reverse complement strand
CAAGAGATCAGATCCGCTTCTCCGCCTGACGAAGGGCGTCCACATCGTCACCCGGCGCGCGGTGCAGCAGGCGCACGTCCTGTTCGCGAAGAGCGATGGCCGATTGTTCTTCGTGGTCCCCTGGCTCGACGCGACGATCGTCGGGACGACCGACACCGATTACACAGGCGATCCGGGCAACGTCGTCGCGAGCGAGGAGGACGTCCGCTACCTACAAGACGAAGCCCGTCGCGCTTTTCCGAGCGCGCCGTTCGATGAGATCCACTTCACCTGGGCCGGGGTTCGCGCCCTCGTGCGCGAGGAAGGTGTGAGCGAGGGGCAGGTCTCCCGCAAACACGCGCTCTTCGACCACGCCAAGCGCGAAGGCGTGGAGGGCGTTCTCTCCGTTCTCGGCGGCAAGATCACCGCATACCGGGCGATCGCGGAAGAGGTCGTCGATGCGGTGAGCCGACGGCTTTCTCGGAACGGGCGGTCGCGGACGGCAGACGAGCCGCTGCCCGGCGCACGGGCTGCCGACCTCGCTGCGCGGCCGGGCGATCTCGCGCTCGAGGCAACGACGCGCGCGCACCTCACCTCGATCTATGGAGGCCGTGCCCGCGAAGTCCTCGACCTCGCGCGGACCGATCCCTCGCTCGCGTCACCACTCTGTCCGCACCACCGTGGCATCGAAGCCGAGGTCGTCCACGCCGTGCAGAGCGAATGGGCCCAGAGCCTGGGTGACGTTCTTCTGCGTCGCAACGCGCTCGGTCTTTCGGCGTGCCAGGCACTCGATTGCGTGGAGCGCGTCGCTGACCGCGTCGGTACGGTACTCGGCTGGGACCAGGACCGGCGCCGCAAGGAGATCGAGGCCTACCGGCGAGAGGTCGAGCCGATGCGCCGTTTCAGCACGGAGTGACCGCGGTCCTCGCGCTCGATCAAGGAACGACCGGTTCGAGCGCGATCGTCTTCGATGAGGCCGGCGCGATCCGAGGAAGCGCCGATCGCGAGATCCGGCAGTCGTATCCCGCTTCGGCGCACGTCGAGCACGACCCAGACGAGATCTTCGCGACGACGATCGCGGTCGGACGCGATGCGCTCGCGCGCGCCGGCATCGCCGCGAAGGACATCGCCGCCATCGGCATTACCAACCAGCGCGAAACGACGGTCGTGTGGGAGCGCGCGACGGGCCGTCCCATACACCCCGCCGTCGTCTGGCAGAGCCGGGCCAGCGCCGCGATCTGCGAGCGACTTCGCGCCGCGGGCCACGAGAAGCTGGTGCGCGAGCGCACCGGCCTCGTGATCGACGCGTACTTCTCCGGCACGAAGATCCGGTGGATCCTCGACCAGGTCCCGGGCGCGCAGAAGCGCGCCGAGGCCGGCGAGCTCGTGTGCGGAACGATCGACACCTGGCTCATGTGGAATCTCACCGGCGGCCGCACGCACGCGACCGATGTCTCGAACGCGTCGCGAACGCTCGTGTTCGACATCCATCGCCGAGCGTGGGACGACGACCTCCTCGGGTTGCTCGGTATCCCGCGGTCGATGATGGCGGCGCCCGTGCCGTCGAGCGGGGTCGTCGGCGAGACCGATGCGCGGCACTTCGGCGCGCCGGTACCCATCGCGGGGATCGCCGGGGACCAGCAGGCCGCGCTCTTCGGTCAGACGTGCTTCGTCGCCGGAGAGGCGAAAAACACGTACGGGACCGGTTGTTTCCTTCTCGTGAACTCCGGTGAGCGCGCCGCGTCGGCGAGTGGCGGCCTTCTCACCACGGTCGCGTGGGACATCGGCGCCGGCGTCCGCTACGCGCTCGAGGGAAGCGCGTTCATCACCGGCGCGGCGGTGCAGTGGCTCCGCGACGGCCTGGGCATCATCGCGACGGCTGCGGAGACGGAAGCGCTCGCCGCGAGCCTCTCCGGTAACGACAACGTGTACCTGGTGCCCGCGTTCACGGGACTCGGCGCGCCACACTGGGATATGTACGCGCGGGGTTTGCTGATAGGGATCGAGCGCGGCACGACGCGCGCGCACATCGCTCGTGCGACGCTCGAGAGCATCGCGTACCAGACGCGGGATCTCATCGAGGCGATGCGCGGCGCGGGTCAAGCGATCGAGGTGCTTCGCGTCGACGGCGGTGGGACGACGAACGGTTTCCTGATGCAGTTCCAGGCGGACATCGCGGGAATTCCCGTCGAGGTCGCGGCGATCCAGGAGACGACGGCGCTCGGTGCGGCGTTCCTCGCGGGACTCGCGACCGGTGTGTGGAAGACGCCCGACGAGCTGCGGCGGCGGCGGACCGTCTCCGCGCGGTTCGAGCCGCGGATGTCGGCTGACCAGCGCGAAAGCTTTTACGCAGGGTGGCGGCGCGCGGTCGAACGCGCGCGCGGATGGGCCCTGACCTAGTCCTTCGGCACGCGCTCGGGGAAGTCCGACATGATCCCGTCGACGCCCCACTCGCGGAAGCGCGCGATCTCGCGCGGCTCGTTCACCGTCCAAGCGTTCAGTTTCACGCCCGCGGCGTGCGCCGCCTTCACGAGCTCCGGCGTCACGTACGTGCGGTTGGGATGCAGAGCCCAGAGACGCATGCCGCGCGCGCTCTCCATCAGTGACGATCGATCGGGCGAATCGGCGAAGATGAACGCGCGACGCACCACGGGCCCAGCGACACGGCACCCCTCGAGCGCCGCCCACCAGAAGCTCGAGACGTACGCATCGGGGTCCCGACGCTCGGCCAGGAGCTTGCCAACGGAACCACCCGTCTCCTGGGCGGCCTTCTCGCTCATCTCGGATTTGAGCTCGACGTTCACGCCCAACTTGCCGCGGCAGAAGTCGAGCACCTCCTGGAGCGTCAGCTTCAGGTCTGGGCCCGGCCGGTCGTGGGAGATCAAAAGACGCCCGTCGTCGGCGAGCCACACGTCCGTCTCGATCTCGTCGCACCCGAGCGCAAGCGCCTTCGCGAATGATTCGATCGTGTTCTCGGGCGAATGTCCCTTGGCCCCGCGATGGCCGATCCGGCGCATGGCCTAGCGTCCCACATCCCTGCGACGCATAGCGACGAGCGCCACGGCGGTCCCGGCGAGGCCGATCGCGATCAACGTCGCGAGACCGCTCCGATCGTCCTTTGACATCGGTGTTCCGTAGAGCGCGTACAGCGAGAGGTTGTTGACCCAATCGGGCCACTGGAAGAGTGGCGTGAACTGCTGCGCGAAATAACCCGCTACCGCCACCGCGCCCAGGACGACGACCGCGCCCCGCGGGCGCCAGCCCACGAGCGCGTGGCCGATGCCGGCGAAGGCGTACGCGACCGGCAGGACCGCCGCGGATGCGACCACGAAGCGGCCGCCGGGCAGGCTAATACCTGTCGACGTCGCGGTGATGTACACGGCGACCGAGCTCACGGCCACGACGACGGCGCAGGCGACGACGACCGCCGCGATCCGCTCGATCACGATCCGCGCTCGCGAAACGGGCGCGCTCAGGATCATCTCGAGCCTGCCCTCGGCGTCGTCGGCCGCCCAGCCGTTCACCTGCGCGACCACGAAGAGCGAGATGAGCAGCAGGAGCGTCGAGAACCAGACGACGCCGACGAAATCCGCGTACGCGGTGATGCCGGCACGCTCGAAATACGCCCGCAGGACCGGAATATCGGAGCTCCCGAGCGCGTCGACCGTGGTCTTCGTGGTCGAGGTGAGGAACCCCGCGAGCACCGCCAAACCGAGCGCCCACGCGGCGATCCACACGCGCTGCTGATCCACGATCGCGAGGACCGGCGTACGAAGCAGTGGATCCCGCGCCGGACGCCAATCCACTCGCGGCTTGCCTGGCGCACCGCGGAAGAGCGGACCGCCGATGTCCCGACGAGCGAACGCAAGGACCGCAACGACGAGGAGAACGAGCGCACTCACCGCCAACGAGGTGGTCGCGGCGATATCGAGGGAGCCTCCGCGGAGGAGTGGTGTGCTCCGCTCGTACAGATAGAACGGGGACAGCCAGCGGACCGCGCCGACGTCGATGCCCGATCGGGCGGCGGCGTTGAGCATGAAGAGCACCAGCACGATGATCCCGGCGATGCCGGCCGCGCTTCGCCGCGTCGTCACAAGCTGGGCGACGAGGAGCGCGAATGCAAAAACGACGATGGTGAGAACCCAGAGGGCGACGCCCTCGAGGGCGAGCGGACCGAGAGGCAGCGGCTCCTGCCCGATGGCCGCGCCGACGTCGGTCACGGCGAGCATGAAGGCGATCGAGATCGCGGCCACCGCCGCGAAGCCGGCGAGACGCGCCGCGATGAGGCGCATACGGGAGACGCCCGTCGAAAGCCACAGGTCGACGAGGCCGCGCTCCTCGTCGCCGCGGCCGGCACCGGTGCCGGCCAGGAGTGCCCAGAACGCGTAGATGACCACGGCCGAGCCGAACCAGCGCCAGGTCAGATAGCCCGCCATCGTGTCGAGCTGAGCCGGGGCCGGAAGCAGGTATGTGAGCTGGCGCGCGAGGAGCTCCATTTGCTGCGCGAAGAGCGCCCGCGCCGCCGGATTGTCTCCCGCGATCTGGGCGAATCCGATCGAGTTGAGCAGCCCGCCGATGGACAGAGCGAGCGCGGTCGTGATGAGGCTGGTGCGATGCGAGCGCAGGGCAAGCTGGAAGAGCGTCACTTATAGAACCCGAGGAAGATCTCCTCGAGCGACGGCTCGCGGCTCTCGAATTTGGTCACGCGAGAGCTCGCGAGCACCGCCAAGAGCGGCTCGAAGTCACCGCGGAACATCCCGCTCACACGGTGATCTGCGACGACGACTTGTTCGAACCCGGGGATACCGCGGATGCGCTCTATCGGCGGCATCCCCGCGAACTCGATCTCGACGCGATGCGCCCGCATCCCCGCGAGCTGGTCGAGCTGGCCGACCGTGGCGAGGTGGCCCTCGCGCACTATCCCGACTCGATCGCAGACGTGCTCGACCTCGGAAAGGACGTGCGACGAGATGAAGAAGGTAGCGCCACGAGCGCGGGCGTCGCGGACCAGCCCGTAAAACTCCTGCTGGTGAAGGGGATCGAGTCCGCTCGTTGGCTCGTCGAGGATGAGCAGCCCCGGCTTCGGCGCGAACGCCAGGAGCAACGCCAGCTTCTGCTTGTTGCCGTGCGAGTACTCGCGGTACTTCCGACCGAGGTCGAGATCGAGACGTTTCGCGACCGCCTCGACCTGATTGTCGGTGACGTCGCGGCGAAGACCTGCGATGTAGGCGACGATCTCGGAACCTCGCCAGCCCCCGAACTGCGGCAGTTCGCCCGGCACGTATCCGATCCTGTGCTTCAGCGGCACCGCGTCGCGGTCGGCGTCGAGCCCGAGGATCGTCGCTGAGCCCCTCGTCGCGTGGATGAGGCCCATCAGGAGCTTGATCGTCGTCGTCTTCCCCGCCCCGTTCGGCCCGAGGAACCCGAAAACTTCGCCCTCCTCGACGCTGAGGTCGAGGTCGAAAATGCCGTGACCGGCCCCGTAGTCCTTTGTCAGGCCCTGCGTCGATATGGCGCTTGTCATGAAAAGCTCTCCGTTCGGTCCCATTTCACTCGCCCGCCGCGCTGCACGCTCACGGTCACGAATGTTCCACCCCCGAGCACGCGCTCGTCGAACAGCTTCATACGCTGGGTCAGAAGCCGGTAGAAACGGAACGCCGGCAGATCGCCCTCGTACGCGCGGAACCGTTTCGCGTAAAGGCGTTCGGCCTCAAGCGCGAGGGGACCCCGAAGCTCGCGCGCCCTGCCGAAGACCTGGATCCCGCGGTCGGATCCACCCCACGTTTGCGTCGACCGGAAGACCGCGACGGCGGCCGAGCCGGTCGCGCGGACGTTGCGCGAGTGCGTCGCATCGGGCGCCGAGAGCCAGACGATCTCGTACCGGGTTCCCCATGCGAAATAGGCCGTGTTGATGTGAGCGCGCCCGCCGGACGAGACCGTCGCGATCGCGCACAGCTTCGACTCGTCGAGGAGCCGTCGCGCGATCGCCGCGAGGCGCGAGCTCGGCGGATGCTTCGAGGACCGCTCGATCGGCATGTGCACATGATGAGAGCACTCGGCCTACGCTTCACGGAGTGCCAGACCGGTTCGTCACTCGCGGATTCGTCGGGCGTCGGGAGCCGGCGGGGTCAGCCCAGGCCGCTCGGATCCCGCCCGGTCAGCACCTGGTCAAGGACTTCCCCGTCCTCTCGGCCGGTCCGACGCCGCGGACGCCGCTGGCATCGTGGTCATTCAAGATCGAAGGCCTCGTCACGGAGCCGGTCTCGTGGGGATGGGATGAATTCCAGAAACTTCCCGCGCAGGACTTTGTGAAGGACATCTCGTGCGTGACGAAATGGACGAAGCTCGACACCCACTGGCGTGGTGTGAGCGTCGATATCCTGCTCGAGCACGTCGAGCTGAACAGGCGCGCGGCGTTCGTGACCGCGTTCTCCGACGGCGGGTACACAACGAACATCCCGCTTCCCGATCTCATCGACGGCCAGGCGTTCGTCGCATACGACTACGAGGGCAAGCCGCTCTCGCCGGAGCATGGCGGACCCGCGCGCCTCGTCGTGCCGCACCTGTACTTCTGGAAGAGCGCGAAGTGGGTGCGCGGCCTGCGGCTGATGGAGCGTGACGAGCCCGGCTTCTGGGAGTCGCTCGGATACAACAACCACGGTGACCCGTGGAAAGAAGAGCGGTATACCGGCGACTGACTGATGAAACGTACGCTCGAGTGGCAGATCGCCACGGTCAAAAGTCTCCGAAACGAAACACCAGAGGTGAAGACGCTGACGCTGAGCCTCCCTGGCTGGACGGCGCACCGTCCCGGGCAGCACTACGACGTCCGCCTCACCGCAGAGGACGGCTACTCGACGCAACGGAGCTACTCGGTCGCATCCGAGCCAGAACGCAAGGGAGAGATCGACATCACCGTCGAGCGGATCGCCGACGGCGAGGTCTCCGCCTTCCTGCTCGACACCGTGGGCGTCGGCGATCGCTTTGAGGTCCGCGGTCCGATCGGCGGGTATTTCGTCTGGGACAAATCGATCGGCGGCCCGCTGCTGCTCGTCGGTGGTGGGTCGGGAGTCGTCCCCCTCATGGCGATGCTTCGGCACCGCGCCGTCGCGGGCGTGAAGGATCCCGCGCGGCTTCTCTACAGCGCGCGAAGCTACGAGCAGATCATTTACCGTCAGGAGCTCGAGATGCTCGCGCAAGAGAAGGGCCTCACCGTCGCGTACACGCTGACCCGGACCCAGCCCTCGGGCTGGAAGGGTTACACGCGACGGATCGACGATGCGATGCTGAAAGATGTGAGCGCACCGCTCGGTCCGAACGCCCTCGCGTACATATGCGGCCCGACCGCGCTCGTCGAGGTCACCGCGGACGGCCTCGAGCGCGTGGGACTGACCGCCGAACGCATCCGCACCGAACGCTTCGGGCCGAGCGGCACATGACCAGTCCGAAGGACGAAATGGTGCTCGACGGCAACGCGGTCGCGGGCACGCTTGCCGAGATCTACGGTGACGATATGACGACCGTCCTCGCCGAATGCGCGAGCTGCGGAAACGTCGATCACATCGGCGGGCTCATCGCATACGTCCACGCGCCGGGCATCGTGCTGCGGTGCACCGCCTGCGCGACGGTCATGATCCGCATCGTTCAGACGCCGAAGCGCACCTACGTCGACGTACGCGGGAAGCGCATACCGCCGCCCCCTTGATCTTCTGGGGTCGCGGCGACCGCATCGAGCCACCGCCCGAGCGGCGCCAGGTTCGCCGAATACCCCGCGTTCTGGGATCGTCGTTCCGCCTCGTCTGGGAGGCGGCGCCGGGCCGGTTCCTCGCGAGCCTCGCCCCGCAGATCGTGACCGCGATCACGACGGGGGCCCAGCTCGTGATCACGAGAGACCTCATTGCCGCGGTCCTCGCGACCGGGAGCGGAGGCGACCTCGGCCGCGTCGGGACGCTCCTCGGCGAGATGATCGGGCTGAGCCTGATCTCGAGCGCCGCGGGACTCGTCCAGAACCAGCAGCAGTCGATGCTTTCCGCGATCGTCGAGAGGCACACGAACTCGGTCCTGCTCGATCGGATCATCGCCATCGACCTCAAGCGCTTCGAAACTCCCGAATTCCAGGACCTCCTGCGCCGCGCGATGAACGCGATGGGGCGGATGATGGGAGTCACCGGTTCGGCGATCGGATTGGCGCGCAGCCTGTTCCTCATCATCGGCGTCGCCGCGGCCCTCTACATCCTGCAGCCGATCCTGCTCCTGCTGGCGACCGTCGGCTTCGTCCCGATGTGGCTGGCGAGCGCCGCGAGCAGCCGCCAGACCTATCACTTCTGGCGATCGATGACGCCGAACGAGCGCAAACGGAACTACATCTTCGGCCTCTTCACGAGTCGCGAGTACGCCAAGGAGCTGCGTGCGTTCGCTCTGGCTCCATACATGCGCAACCTGTACGAGCGGCTTTCCAACGAACGCTTGAAGGAGCTCGCCGCGAACCTGCGCAAGCGCGCTCGCTACCAGATCATGAGCACCGGCGCCTCGTCGCTCGTGACTGCGCTCACGTACGGAGCGCTCGCGTATCTCGTGATCGAGCACCGCATCGGCGTCGCGGAGGCCGGCGCGGCTGTCGCCGCGAGCCAGCAGCTCTCAGGGCAGCTCTCGAGCGTCGTCAGCAACATGACGCAGCTCTACGAATCGAGCCTCTTCCTCGAAGACTGGGAAGAGTTCAACTCACTCGCGCCCGCGCGCGCGCCGGCGCTCGCCGAACGCGCCGCGCCGTTCGATCGCATCGACCTCGACCACGTGTCCTTCCGTTATCCGCCATCGGCGTCGAAGGACGGCGGCCCGGCGCTTCCATCGCGCCTCGCGCTCGACGATGTGTCGCTCGAGATCCGGGCCGGCGAAGTGATCGCTCTCGTCGGGGAGAACGGATCGGGTAAGACCACGCTCGCGAAAGTGCTCTCGGGTCTCTACCGCCCCGACTCCGGCCGCATGCTCTGGGACGGCGAGGACGTGGCGGCGCACGATCAGAGCTGGATCTACGAGCGCGTTGCCGTGCTGTTCCAAGACTTTGCGCGGTTCATGCTCACGGTGCGCGAGAACATCGGGCTCGGCCGTGTGGAGAACCTCGAAGATCTCGACTCCATCATCCGATCGGCGGAACGGGCCGGCGCCGATTCGTTCGTGAACGCGTGGCCGGACACGTACGACACGGTGTTGGGCCCCTATTTCATGGGCGGGAAGGACGTCTCGATCGGCCAGTGGCAGCGCATCGCCCTCGCCCGCGCCTTCTTCCGAGATGCTCCGCTCGTCATCCTGGACGAGCCGACCGCGGCGCTCGACGCGCGCGCCGAGCACGATCTCTTCACGCGGATGCGCGACCTCTTCAGCGGTCGCTCGGTCCTGCTCATCTCGCATCGGTTCTCGAGCGTCCGCTCGGCCGACCGCATCTACGTACTACACGAGGGTCGCGTCGTCGAGAACGGAACGCACGACGAGCTCATGCACCTCGGGGGACGCTACGCCGAGCTCTTCACCATGCAGGCGTCCGCATATCTCGCACCGACCAGAGAGCGGGTGGCTCCCTAGCGCGATGACGTCGCTGCGGGTTGGGGCAGCGGTCCCCCGATCCGCATCCGTGGGCTCGCATCTAGAAGTGCGGCTCATCGGACGCTACAGTCGGAACGGATGAGGAAGGGCGCGCCGCACATACTGTCGTTTGCCCTCGTCGCGGTCCTGCTCGCCGCATGCAGCTCTCCCGTCGCGACGCCGGGCACATCGACCCAAACGCAGAGTTCCGCACCGGTGCCCACCGTCGAACCGACGCTCGCTCCGGACGCTCCCTGCAGGGACTGCTGGCCGCTGACCGGCAAGCCGCTCAAGCTCGCTCCGGCAGACAAGCGGGCTCTGCTGGTGAAGATCGACAACGTCCCTCTCGCGCGCCCCCATTACGGGCTCACGCAGGCCGACATGGTCTTCGAGATCCTGGTCGAGGGCTTCGCGACGCGGCTGGCCGTTGTCTTTCACTCGCAGGACCCGCAAACGATCGGGAACATCCGCAGCGCACGTCTTGCCGATCGATCGCTCACGCCGATGGTTCGGGGCGCCCTCGTGTACTCAGGAACGTCGGCGTACGAGATGCCACTGATTCAGGGCGACGCGGCGAACGGCAAATACGTCGACCTCTCGGCCGACTACACCAGCGGCTATTACCGCGTGACCTTCCGACCGGGTCCCTACAACATGTTCACGAGCGCCGCCGCGATGCGGCAGGCGATCGCGGCGCACGGTGCCGACACGCCACAGCAAATCCCGTCGTGGGGCTTCCTGGCCGCGACCGATCACGCGGCGACGATCGCGGGCATGGCCGGCGGAGTCGCGGCAACGGACATCACGATCCCGTACCGCGAGGACATCTCGCTCGTGAAGTACCACTACGACGCGCAGACCCGGACGTACGCGCGGTTCCAGAACAACGCGGGCAAGTCAGTGCGCGACCTGGACGCGGTGAACAACCAGCCGATCGCGGCCGCGAACATCGCGATCATCCACACCGAGATCTGGGAAGTTCCGCAGATCGTCGACGCCGCCGGCTCGTATGCCCATGACATGCGCCTTACAGGAACGGGCTCCGCGACGATCTTCCGCGACGGCCTGCGTCAGGAAGCGACCTGGACTCGCGCGAGCGACACCGAGCCGTTCGTCTTTAAGAACGCCGCGGGCGAGAAGATCCTCCTCGACCAGGGACAGACCTGGGTCCATGTCGTTCCGAACGACTGGGAGATCCCGAGCACCTAGGGGCTGTGCGCGAGTCCCGCCGATCCGATGTCGTAGATCCGCCAGCGCCCATCTTCGGGACCGAGCATGAAGAACCTGATCGGAGCAGGAGCCCAGGCTCCGCCCGGGTCTGAGGCGAACGACCAGCTGGTCATGATCTCGACCCGTCCCGCGATCTCTTCGGCGCTCACGATCTTGACGTTGCTCGTGGTCGGTAGCTCGGCCCAGTTCCCGACGCTCGACGGGCCGCTCGCTGCGATCGTGTCCATCGCATAGCAGTCCAGCACAGCGTCGCGGTCTCCGCGACCGCTCAAGGCGAGGAGGAGACGCACCGTTTCTTGTGGCTCCGCGCCCGCCTTCGCACATGCCCCAACCTTGTTTCTCGTGTATGGGAACGCGGGCGGTGGCTT
>Ga0137380_10005627_pt1 | contig 11156 bp, 10 predicted proteins | sample SagtaG_17_FD_104809 | JGI IMG/M metagenome (GOLD analysis project Ga0137380, IMG submission 104809) | Vadose zone soil microbial communities from Sagehorn Ranch, Mendocino, California, USA - Sage2_L_100_16 metaG | ecosystem: Environmental > Terrestrial > Soil > Vadose zone | place: USA... | reverse complement strand
TCGCCTCGGCGGCATCTACGCGCTGGAGCGGATCGCCTCCAGCTCCGAGGTCGACCGCGGGCCGATCCTTGAGGTGCTGACCGCCTACGTCCGCGGGCACTCACCCTGGCCTGCCGCGGGATGGGCGTACGGCGCCGCGACGCCACCCGAGCCTGACGATCGTCAGCTCGCGTCGCTCCAGTTCCGCAAGCCGGACGTGCAGGCGGTGGTGAGCATCCTGGGACGGCGCGAGGCCGTCGACGGCGAGGAGCTCCTGCTCGCCAGAGTCGACCTCCGCAGGGGGTACCTGCGGCGCGCCAACCTGGAGCACGCCAACCTCAGAAACGCGAGCCTCCGCGGTGTCCAGGGCCGCAACGTTCGGCTCCGGAGCGCCGTGCTGAAGCAGGCAGACCTGACCAAGGCGTTCCTGCAGGGAGCCGACCTGCAAGGGGCCGACCTCCAGCGCGCCGACCTGACCGGCGCCAATCTCAGCGGGGCGGACCTGCGCGGTGCCGCCCTGGACGGGGCGGTCCTACGCGGCATCGTGACCGATGAGTCCACCATGTGGCCCGAGGGCTTCATGCCACCAGGAGCGTGACGGACGCGACATCAACGACGGCTCAGGAGATGGACTTCAACGTGCCTGCTCGAAGGGTCTCGACCCTCACATCTCCGCCGATCATCCGGACAGCCTCGGCGCGCGAATCAGCGGCTACGCCCTCGAATGTTCCGTAACTACGACGGCGTCCTCAAGACGGAGGCGTCGGCGACAAGAAGAGCTACGACCCCCGAGTCCGGGGGGCCGCGCCGCCGAAACGGAGGGCCACAACAGGAGACTGCCGAGCCTGCCCAGGAGCAATGCGCTCGTTGCTGCGCTGGCTGATCAGTCGGTGATCTCTGGGAGGCAGTGGCGGAAGAAGACCTGCCCGACCAGTTCCCCGCGGCTGCGGACGCCGACCTTGTCGAAGATCGCCGTCAGGTGCTCCTGGACGGTGTAGGGCGAGATCGACAGCGCCCGCGCGATCTGGCGGGTGAGCGTCCCTGGAACACCAGCGCGGTCACCGCCTGCTCCCGGTCGGACAGACCGTAGGCTGCTACCAGCAGCGGGGCCAGGTCGGCAGGGCGGGGCGGCTCGATGATCACCGACACCCGACCTTGCGGATCGCCGTCCAGGCGGGCGCCGTGCAGGACCAGCCACTGCCCGGTGGGGGTGCGGACCCTGGCCCGCGCCGGTCCGCTGCTGCGCGCTGCGGCGGCCACGGCGGACAGCACTGGTGGGTCCTCTCCGAGATGCTGGAGCCAGTGGCGGGCGGCCGGGGTCAGCGACTCGACCTGGCCGTGGTGGTCGAGGACGACCAGCCCGGGACCTTGGGTCGGCTGCTCGGGGGTGGCCTGCTGGGCCACCACCGTTTGGCGCAGGCCACCGACCAGCGTGCCGGCCAGCCGCTCGACGGCGAGCATGCCCTGTGGGTCGAAATCGGGCCGGCCCCGGTCGCGCACCAGGATCAGCGAGCCCCAGCACTGTCCGCCATCGACGAACGAGACCCGCAGCTCGGCGTCGAAGCCGTTGGGCCGCAGCATCTCCCGCCAGCGCAGGCTGCGCTGCGGCTGGCGTCGGTGGCCTGGCTGAGCAGCCCGACCGGGTGAGGGGCGGCGGCGAGGTCGGCGAACTTGTTGACGTCGTCGGCCAGGTACTCGTTGGCGGCCAGCAGCGGGAAGCCGCTGGGCAGGTTCAGGGTCAGGTGGCCGGCCAGCCTCGACGATGGCTCCGCCCGCTGCAGGCGGCACGGGCAGCTCATCGAGAGGAGACCGCCATGTCCGATCCCACCACCAACAAGGCGCTGGTGACCGAGTTCATCGACGCGCTGTTCAGCAGAGGCGACCTGGACGCCGTCGACCGCTATCTCTCACCCGGGTTCGTCAACCACGACCCCTTCCCCGGCTTCGCGCCCGACCGGGAGGGGTTCCGCCGGATCGGGCAGGCCTTCCGGCAGGGCTTCCCCGACTGGCACAGCCAGTTGGAGGCCCTGATCGCCGAGGGCGACCTGGTCAGCGAACGGTTCACCGCGCACGGTACCCACCGCGGCGAGATCATGGGCGTCCCCCCAACCGGGCGTGAGGTCGTGCTGGCGGGCATCAACATCTTCCGGATCCAGGACGGCAAGCTCGTCGAGCGCTGGGGCCGCACCGACGACCTGGGCTTCCTGCAGCAGTTCGGGATGGTGCCAACGCCGTCCTCGTGATCAGCGCAAGCAGGCGAGCCGCCCGACGTGATCACCCAGCCCATCGCCAGGATCTCGGGTGCTGGGTTTACGGCGGTCGGGCTCCCCAACTCGACCATCCGCCTGTCAACCCGACACCCAAGGTCCGGGCAAGAGGATCGGTTCAGGGATGCTCAGCAAACAACAGCTGCGTGATTGAGGCGGCCAGCCACTGCTGGTACTGCTGTTTCGTCCATCGCCGCCGGTGCACGAGCCGGTAGTAGTTGTCGGTCGACATCAGCAACCACATCACGTCGACCGCGGTGCCGTTGTCGAGCCCTGGTCGCAGCGGCCCTTTGCTGGTGAGCACGTCGACCCACAGGCGCGCACCTGTGAGGCGCTGGTCCTCCTCGAGCTTCCACAGTTCGCGGAGGTCGTCCTCGCCACTGTCCGCCGCTGCGTGCAGGACCTCGTTGATCTCGGCATAGCGGCTGGCAACGCCGGTGAGGTGCTGGGCCAGGAGCGCAACAGCTCGGCGCTGGTCCGGTTCGGCACGAATCCGGTCGGTCGCCGGGCGCTTGGCGACCGGGACGGGCTCGTCGTCGCCTGCGATCGCAACGTCACGCACCGCGCGCAGCACCATCTGCTTGTTGCCCACCGCGCTGAACACCGTCGGCTTGCTCACCCCGGCGCGCTGGGCGATCTGTTCGACGGTGGTTGCCCCATAGCCCTGGGCGATGAACAACTCCCGTGCCGCCTGCAGCACGGCGCGGCGGGTCGCCTTGGCCTGGCGCTCGCGAAGCGGCGAGGAGTACTTGCGGCGGGCGTTGACTCGGGACACCTCTTCAGTTTACCATGCGCCTGTTCGCTAGATGATCGGTAAAGCCAAATGGCAGGGGAGGGGATGGCCATGACCGCAACCGTCAGCCTCACACGGGAGGCGATCGACCGGATCATCGAGGACCACTTTCAACAGGAAGCGGCCGGCGACGTCGACGGCACGCTCAGCACCTTGCACCGACGATGTTGTCCACGACGTCGTCGGTGACCCGGCGGGCGAGTTGCACGGGCCATCCGCGGTGGGCCACCGCTACGGGCACCTGTTCAGCAACGTCAAGGGTGAGCACGCCGACGTCAAGCACCGTCTCTACGGCGAGAACTTCGTGGTTGACGACATGATCTGGACGGCACGGGTTCGAGTTCCGCGACGGGCTCATCTCGCGGGAGAACGTCTGGATCGACGCCGGTGCGGCCATCGCGCAACTGGCGTCGGAGGCGGGAGCGCCGTGAAGGGCCCCGCAGGAACAAAGTTCCTAGGCTCAACCTCAATGCCCGTTGGGTTAGGCTCCGCGGGCGGTGCGGGTCACGAGCATGATCTCGCCCAGTCGTGGCCTCACTTGACTGCCGCGCTCAGCCGCGGCTCATCGGGGTGGCCACGGCGACCTCGTTGCCCTCGGCGTCGGCCAGGGTCCACCACGCCGGCGCGTGCTCGTCGCTGACCAGGCGGCCGCCCGCGGCGATCGCCGCCGCGATCCGCGCCTTGGCCTGGTCGTGCGGCACCCAGACGTCGATGTGGATCCGGTTGCGCTGCGGGCGCGGCGCGTCCATCTGCTGGAACCAGAACGACGCCCCGCGGCCGTGCGGGTCGATCAGGTCCTCGGGGCTGTCGCCGCGGTCCCTGTAGCCGAGCACGGCACGCCAGAACGGCATCACCTCGGCGCCGACGAGCGCGTCGATCGTAACTTGGACGGCTGCACGGCGGATGGGTCGGCGGGGACGCCCAGCTCGCGCGCCACCGCCGAGATCTGCCGGGCCAGCTCGACGTCGCGCTCGCTCAGCCCGCAGTAGTCGTGATCGTGATCAGCCGCACGGTCACGCTCCTCGTCGAAGGGCCGACGGTCAGGCTCTGAGCGCCAGGTTCCGGCGTTGCCAGGGCATGTGCACCGGCGTTTGGGCCGTGGCCGCCAGGCGTGGCAAGCAACTGGAAGACCGACCAGCAAGCCTCTCGACGACCGGGCGCGGGGTGAATTGCTCCGACGATGACTACGAGCGCCCAGCGGCGCGCGGCGGCGCCTCCAGTAGCTCCCAGGTCACGCCCACCGTTGCCCGCACCTCAGCCTCGCCCAACTCCACCGCCGGGCCGGCGGACTGCGCCTGGTAGCGCCCCACCAGCGGCAGCACGTGTCGCGCGCCGGCCGGCTCCTCGATCCGCAGGACCCGGCCGAGCGCGACACCCGCCAACGCGGCATACTGCTCGGCCCGACCGCACGACCCTCAATCCCGCACAACCGCACGGCCAGCCGGTGGCGCAGCACGAATTGAGACAATCCAATCATCATGCTCAGCCCCTCTCCCGGGGATCTGTCTCCGGGGATCACGCCGGCGGCATGATCGGCGATGAGATACTAGACGAGCCGCTACTTCTCGTCTAGTATGATCTCATGGCTCCACCGATGATCACCAGACGGCAGGTCCTGGCGGCCCTGGCCGCCGCCAGGGACGCCAGGCACAGCGACGGCGAGGACGGCGACCGCCTGGCCGGCCTCTCCATGGACGAGCTGGCCGCCGCCGCCGGGGTCTCCCGCGCCACCCTGTACCGGCTCTTCGGCAGCCAGCAGACCCTGCTCAGCGAGCTCGGCCTCGAATCGCCCCCGACGGTGCGCAGCCGCATCCTCGACACCGCCGTGGACCTGGTCGGCCGCCAGGGCCTTGCCGAGCTGTCCATGGACGAGCTGGCCGCCGCCGCCGGGGTCTCCCGCGCCACCCTGTACCGGCTGTTTCCCGGCAAGGTGGTGCTGTTCGCCGAGCTGGTGCGGACCTTCTCCCCCTTCGAGCCGATCGCCGCCGTGCTCGACACCATGGGTGACCGGCCCCCAGCCGAGGTTATCCCCACGGTCGCCCACGCGATGGCCGCCGCCATGGACGGCCGCATGGGACTGCTGCTGCAGCTGCTGTTCGCCTACTACCGCGCCAATCCGGACAGCTTGGACGGGGATCGTGGGACGAGCGAGGCAGCGGTCCAGGGGCAGGGGATGCGGACGCTGCCGCTGATGGGGCGCTACCTGGCCGCGCAGATGGCCGCCGGCCGGCTCCGCCGGATGGACCCGGTCCTGGCGGTCCAGGCGCTGGTGGGCCCAATCGTGCTGCACCTGCTCTCCCGGCCCGGCGCCGCGTCCCTGCCCGGCTCCGGGATGCCCCTCGAAAAGGTCGTCGACGAGCTCGTCAAGGTGTGGCTGCGGGCTATGGCCACCGACGAGCCAGCAACACCCGACCGGGCAACATCCGACCCGGCAGCGTCACGCTCACGGTCGGCAAGGCCAAGGAGGAAGCATGATGGCCGATCAGACCCAGGCACCGGGCAAGCCGCAAGAGGTCGACCGTGACAGTGGCATGATCCCCAGCCCAAGCCCAGCGGTGGTCACCCTCGCCGAGGCTGCCGGCCTCGACCTCGACCCCGCCCGGGCGCAAGCCCTGCTGGGAACCAAGGCGGCCAACCTCGCGCGTCTGCTCCGGGCCGGCTTCCCCGTGCCCGCCGGGGTCGTGGTGACCCCGGCCGCCACGGCCGACTGGGACCAGGCGTGCACGCAGCTGCGCACCGCCGCCGCCGAGCTTGATGGCGAGCAGGGCCAGGGGCATGGCCAGCGGTTCGCGGTGCGCTCGTCCGCCGCCGCCGAGGATCTTGCGGGCGCGTCGTTTGCTGGGCAGTACGAGACCATCCTGGACATCGGTCTCGACCAGCTGCCCGAAGCGGTCCAGCACGTCTTCGCCTCGGTCGCCTCATCGCGCGTGGCCGCGTACCGCCACCGGCAGGCGCACCCCCAGGCCGCCGCCGACAAGGCCAGCCAGGCTGCCGCTGCAACGACCACCGATGAAACCGCAGCGCTAGACGCCTCCGAATCCGGGATGGCGGTCCTCGTCCAGGTCATGGTGGCAGCCGATGCGGCCGGGGTTGCCCTCACCGCCAACCCGCTGACCGGCGACCGCGGCGAGGTCGTCATCACCGCCGTGCGCGGGCTCGGCGAGCGGCTGGTGGCAGGCGAGGCCGTCGGCGACCAGTGGGTCATCCACGGCGAAGCCGATGGCGACGGCGGCGAGGCCACCTGCCAGGATGGTCGTGCGGCCGCGATCACCGCCGAGCAGGCGCTCGCCATCGCTGCGCTGGCACGGCGGGTCGAGGCGCATTTCGCCGCCGAGGGCGAGGCCAGGGCCCCGCAGGATATCGAGTGGGCGATCGCCTCTGGCCAACTTTACCTGCTCCAGGCCCGCCCAATGACCGCGGTCCCCGAACCTGGGCCGGCGGTGTGGACGCCGCCTCACAGGGGCTGGTGGCTGCGCAACTTCCGGCTTGGTGAGTGGCTGCCGGACGCGGTCACGCCGCTGTTTGCCGACTGGCTGGTCCCACGGATCGAGGCCGGCCTCGCGGTGGCCACCCAGCGGGAGGTCGGGGTGCAGTTTCGACCCGACTCGGCGATCATCAACGGCTGGTACTACACCACCGTGCGCGGCAGGACGCCGCTGCCGCTGGCGGTCCTTGAACTGCTTGGGCACCCACGGGCGCTGCGGTGGGCACGCGCGTTCCTGATCGACGTCAGCTCCCGTCCCGAGCGGGCCACGCCAGCGCTGCAACAAGCCACCGCCGCATGGCGGGAGGAGCTGCTGCCGCGCTACCAGCGCGTGGTCGAGGCGGGTCAGCGCACCCTCACACAGGCGCAGGTCGCCCCCGGCCCTGATCCCGACGAGCTGCTCGGGCTGGTCGATGAGGTCGGCGAGCTCGCCGGGGAGGTCTTGTGGTCGCTGTCGTCGCTTGGCGGCTCGGCCTGGAAGATCGAGGGGGTGCTGGCCCGCTTCCACCAGAGCTACCTCGCCGACCGGGTGGACGTCAGCCATCAGGTGCTGCTGGCCGGCCTGCCCGGGACCGAGCCGGGCACCGAAGCGGGAGCGGAGCTGGCGGTGTATGCGGCGCCCAGTGCGGACTGGTATTGGCCGACTGCGGGCGAGGCCGAAACGGCAGGAGCCGACCCGCAGGCCGCCGAGCGACACCGGTCCCTGGCTGCCCGGCGGCAAGCCGCCGAGCAGGCCTGCCGTGCTGCGCTGGAGGGGACGGGCGAGCCAGCGTTGCTGCGCCGCTGGCGCCGGCTGCTGGAGCTGGCCCAGCGCTACGCGGTGGTCCGCGAGCAGCAGGCGCGGTTGTTCACCCTGGGCTGGCCGCTGCTGCGCGGCTGCGTGCTGCGGCTTGGCCAGCGACTGGTCGAGCGCGGTGCCATCAGCGAGCAGGCCGACGTGTTCTTCCTGACCAGGCGCGAGCTGGAAGCGGGGCTGCGGGATCGCGGCGAGGGCCAAGCCCACGAGCCCGGCACGACCGTGCAGGCTCGCCGCGCCGCATGGCAACGGCAGCGAAGGCTGGCAGCGCCGCTGGAGCTCGGCTCGCCACCGTGGCTGGCCAAGTGGCAACTGCACAGGACCCTCGATGCAGCGCGGGCTGGCGCTGGCCGGCAACGGCCGCAGGCAGCGTGGACGATCGTGGGCCATGCGGCCAGCCCCGGACGTGCCAGCGGCCGGGTCCGCATCGTGGTCGACCCGACCGACTTCGCGCGCTTCCAGCCAGGCGAGGTGCTGGTGGCGCGCGCCACCACCCCGGCATGGACGCCGTTGTTCGCCCGCGCGGCCGCCGTCGTGACCGACGGTGGCTCCCTGGCCGCACACGCCTCGCTGGTCGCCCGCGAGTACGGCATCCCAGCCGTGGTCGCGACCGGCGACGCGACCCGCCGGCTGCACGACGGCCAGCGGGTGACCGTCGACGGCAGCGCCGGCGTCGTCGAACCCGCCCAGTGACAGTGACAAGGCACCCGTTCCAGTTTGACCCGACCCGCCTCCCAGGAGCCGCCATGACCCCAGTGGCCGATCCACCGCCCGCCACCAGCCCGGGCGCGTCCACGTCCCAGCCGCGCGAGCTTCGCACGGTTCGGCAGACCACCTGCTGTGTGGTCGGCGCCGGCCCGGCCGGGGCGATGCTCGCCCTGCTGCTGGCCCGCCAGGCTGTCCCCGTGACGCTGCTGGAGGCCCACGGGGACTTCGACCGGGACTTTCGTGGTGACTCGCTGCACCCGGCCATCATGCGGGTCCTGGACGAGCTCGGCCTGGCCGACCAACTGCTGGAGCTGCCGCACCGCAAACTCCGCCAGGCGACCCTGCCGGCCAACCCACCGATCACCGTCGACCTGTCACGCCTGCCCGGCCGCTTCCCCTACATCACCCTGATGCCCCAGGCGCGGTTCCTGGAATTCCTCACAGGGCACGCCGCCCGCTACCCCAGCTTCGAGGTGCTCATGCGCGCCAACGTCCGCGAGCTCGTCGAGCAGGACGGGATCGTGCGTGGCGTGCGCTACCACACGCCCGACGGCTGGCACGAGGTCCGCGCGGCGCTCACCGTCGGCGCCGACGGCCGCTTCTCCCAGATCCGCCGCCTCTCCGGCCTGCAGCCCGTCATCACCGCCGCCACGATCGACGTGCTGTGGTTCCGCCTGCCGCGGCTGGCCGGCGACCCCGAAGGCGCCACCGGCGGCATCGGCGGCGGCCGCATGCTGCTGCTGGTCGACCGGGGCGAGGTGTGGCAGGTGGGCATGCTCATCCACAAAGGAAGCTGGCCCCAGCTCCGCGCCGCCGGGCTGGGGGCGCTACGCCGCACCATCGTCGAGCTCGTCCCCTGGCTCGCCGACCGCATCGACGAGCTCGCCGACTGGACCCAGGTCTCGCTGCTGTCGGTCACCAGCGATTACCTGCCCAGGTGGTACCGCCCCGGGCTGCTGCTGATCGGGGATGCCGCCCACGTCATGTCCCCTGTGGCCGGGAACGGCATCAACTACGCCATCGCCGACGCCGTCGCCGCGGCCAACCTGCTCGCTCGCCCACTCGCCACCGGCCAGCTGACCGAGCACGACCTCGCCGCCGTGCAACGCCGCCGCCAGTGGCCGACCCGCATCACCCAGAAGGTCGTCGGGGTGCTCCAGGACCGCCTGCTCGCCCGCGCGCTCCGCTCGGCCACCGGGCCACCAAAGCTGGTCCGGGCGCTACTTCGGGTCCCGCTGCTCCGCGACGTGGCGCCCAGACTGGCGGCCTTCGGCGCCCGCCCCGAGCACGTCCTCCCCCCACCCGCCGGCAACCAGAGTCGCTGAGACCGCTGTGTGTGACCGTGCCTGGCGGGCTACTGGGCTGCTGTATCGGGACGGGCTGGTGCTCGTTTCGGCTGGCTGTACGGCCCGTCCAACGCCCCCGGAGCAGGACCCGGATGAGGCCGCCAGGTTGCAGGTGGGCCACCGGGTGGGCTGTGCCGACCGGTAAGGCGTGCGACGGTGGCTGGTAGGGTTGCCAGCGGTAAGGCGTGATGGACCGCGGCCGAGGAGCGATATGGCCACACAGCAGGAGCTCGTGGATACGGCGGTAAAGGTCGCCGACGGTTGGCGCCTGCGCGGCCGTTGGGCGGACGGGGTGGCGCTCCTGCACGGCGTGCAGCCTGCCGCACGCGAGCTTGGCGCCACCGCAGGGGCGCGTGTGCTGGTCGCGCTGGCACGCATGCTCAACGACCAGAGCATGTTCGCCGGCGTGCGGCAGGTCCAAGAGCGGGCCGCGGTGTTGGACGAGGCGCTGGCGCTGGCCCAGCAGGCCGACGACCCGGCGCTGCTCGGCGAGGCCTGGGCCGTGCGCGGCATGGCCTTGCACACCGACTTCCTGGCCGAACGCGGCACGGAGCCGGCCGGTGAGCTCGACTGCTTCCAGCGTGGCCTGCAACTGCGCCGGAAGGCAGGCGACGAGCGTGGCGTGGCCGAGTCGCTGTTCCAGGTCGGCCTCGTCCACCAGGTGATCCGCGACGACAGCGCCGCGGCACTGCCGTGGTTCGAGGAGGCCTGCGCGCGCGCCCGCAAGGCTGTGGACCCGGTGCTGATGTCGTATGCGATTCGCCATATCGCCTTTTGCCGGCTGCACGCGGGCGACCGGGCCGGCGCCCGCGATGGCCTGGAGGAGTCGCTGCGGTTGCGTGAGCAGGCTGGGTTCTTACCAGGATGGTGACGCCCTCGGCGACGAGGTCGCGGATGAGCTGCCACATGGTGTGGCGGCTGCGCGGGTCCAGGCCGGTGGTGGGCTCGTCGAGGAAGATCAGCCGTGGCCGCCCCATCAGGGTCATCGCGATGTCGAGGCGGCGCTTCATGCCGCCGGAGTAGGTGGCCGGGGTCCGCCTCGCCGCCTCGACGAGGTCGAAGCGCTCCAGCAGCCGGGCGGTCCGCGCCCGCCGCTCGGCCGCCGGCAGATGCAGCAGGCGGCCCATGAGGAGCAGGTTCTCCTCGCCGGTGAGCAGGTTGTCGACCGCGGAGAACTGCCCGGTGACTCCGATCACGGCGCGCACCGCGCCGGCCTCGCCGCGCAGGTCGTGCCCCATGACGCTGGCCGTGCCAGCGTCCGCCGGGATCAGGGTGGACAGGATCTGGACGCTGGTGGTCTTGCCCGCGCCGTTCGGCCCGAGCAGTGCGAAGACCTCGCCCTCGCCGATGCTGAGGTCGACGCCGTCGAGGACGACCTTCTCCCCGTACGCCTTGCGCAGGCCGTTCGCGGAAACCGCGGTGCGCGTCGCGTGCTTGGTCAGTGCGTTCATGCCACACATGCTCGAACCCTGACCCAGGGTCAAGGTCAAGCCCTTGTCGCGACTTTTCCTCGCGCGAGTTGCATCCGGTACCCACGTACAGGCTTACCGCCGAGGCAACGCACCACGCGAGGAGCGAGCAATGCCATTTCAGGTACCGGACGCCTGCACGCTGCCGAGAGGAGTCGTCAACCGCACAGCCGCAGGTCAATGACCTGCGGCTGTGGTGGACATGACATCCCAGAACGCGAACCCCCCGATCATCGTCGAAGGGCCCACAGTCCAGCTCTGACCAATCTGTCAGCAGGTCGTTGTGCCAGCGTATCGCCGAGGTAGGAGCTGAG
>Ga0137380_10005625_pt1 | contig 11159 bp, 8 predicted proteins | sample SagtaG_17_FD_104809 | JGI IMG/M metagenome (GOLD analysis project Ga0137380, IMG submission 104809) | Vadose zone soil microbial communities from Sagehorn Ranch, Mendocino, California, USA - Sage2_L_100_16 metaG | ecosystem: Environmental > Terrestrial > Soil > Vadose zone | place: USA... | reverse complement strand
GGCTCCACGTCTTGGCGCTGCCGACCCGCAGATTCGTGGCCTGATCATCCTGGCGGGTTCTGCGCGGCTGTTCGAGGATGTGATCCTGGATCAGATGACCTCTGTGCTTTCGCTGAGTATTCCCGATCCTGCAGTACGGCAGCAGCAGTTGACAGTCCTCAAAAAACAAGTGGAGCTGGTCAAAGATCCCAACCGCTTACCGACTGCCAAAGCTTCCGACTTGCCGCTGGGCGTCCCGGCTGCCTACTGGCTCGACTTGAACGCCTATCAGCCGGAGAAAGTGGCGCAAACGCTCAAACAGCCGATGCTCTTCCTGCTAGGCGGGAGCGACTACCAGGTCACGCGAGAGGATTTCCAGATCTGGCAGGACGCCCTGGGTGGGCGCAGCGACGTGCAATTTACTATGTATCCCGGCCTCAGCCACCTCTTTATGCCCGTAGAAGGCGGGAAAAAGGCCAATCCCGCCACCTATACCGTGGCTGGTCATGTGGCTGAAGAGGTGGTGAACGAGATTGGGAGCTGGATCAAGCGGCACGCAATACTCCCGCCTCCATAAGCTGAACAGCTGGGCCAGGACACGTTTTTCATGGGAAGGACGACTCTGATCATGTTGCATGGAGAAAAAATCTACCTGCGGCCCGTTCGCCAGGATGATCTCCCCATTTTGGCAGCCCGCGCCAACGATCTCGCGTTTCTGACCGAGTTTAACTTCTTTGGTTTGCATCAGCACCATGGTCTGGAGAAGGATTTCCAGCAGGACGGCCTGCTGAGTCAAGAGTATGGGACGCTGCTTGTAGTGACGTGCGAGAGTGAGCAGGTCGTGGGTGACGTCAGCTACCGGCAAGTGCGTTATGGTCCAGGCAGGGCGAGCATTGCCTACAATGTCGGCATTGTCCTGGTGCCGGAGCATCGCGGGAAGGGTTATGGCGTCGAGGCCCAGGAGTTACTGGCCGGATATCTTTTCTCGGTCTATCCCATTATGCGCGTTGAAGCCTCGACGGATATCACCAATCGTGCCGAGCGGAGGGCGCTGGAGAAGGCTGGTTTTACCCATGAGGGCGTGCTGCGCAAGGCGCAGTGGCGTAATGGCGATTGGCACGATCTGGTTGTGTATAGCAAGCTACGCGGCGAGTAGCGTTTTACTCGCCGCCTCTTTTTGTCCGGCAGCCACAGGTTGTGATCCCAATGGGGGAGCTATAGCCTGCTGCGTCGATCCCATCAATGGCAACCCGCAGAGGATGGGGATGGATACGTGAGACCAGGATAGCTGCCAACTGATGGAGGGCTTGCTCTCGTGTCGTCATTGCTCTTCCTTACAGCTGAAGACAAGTTGCCTGGCAAAGCTTGTTCTTGTTCGCTCAATCTCAATATGTCCTTTGTTTTGCGAGTTGCTGATGATTTCCTCCATCTGCAACAGATTGACAGGACGCAGTACAACATGAGCACGTCCGGTGCCGTATAGCGGATCTCGGAGTACGATCCGCGCCTCTTTCGCCTCTGCTTGCATGGTCGGATACAGGATCGTTGCATTGACCCTTTCAGGTTGGCTTAATGCATAGACCGCCAGTTGATACAGCATGTGCGGCGGCAAAGCGTTTTCCCAGAGATCACGATACTTGGCATCGAGTATGGCAACCACTTTTGATTGCAGCAAAATCACATAGTCTGGGCGTAGTTCTGGCGCCTGGCGTTTCCTGGGATTGTGAGCAGGATCGTAGGCCATCATACCTTGTATCCTATACTGATCCTGCACTGTGTAATCCGGCAAGCTCTCTCGCAGAAAGCGGGAAAGAAGCGCTTGAAAAAAGAGGTCCATTTCCCTGCGCAACTTCTTGAGCACGATGTGGTCGAGCTTGATTGAGGTAACGATATCTTGAAAGAGGCTGGCTAAGCGGAATAGCCTTATACGCAAATCTCTATCGTTAGTGAGTCCTGCTGCAAGGTGTAACCCCTGCAAGAGCACTTGATTGATCAACCAATCTTCCAGCCTGGGATGATAACTACATGGTAATGTCGACTGAACAATTCCTCCCTGCCTGGCTATTCTCTGCACATCTATTCTGCCTCTCGGGCTTGCGAGGTCGTGGTCAGTGCGCACATATCTACGATGCAGCCCTCGAGCAATCAGCTCATTGACCTCAGCTACCAGCTGATTGATCAGCAACTCCTGGAATGCCTGGTCTTCACCGGCATACTCAACTCCGGCAAAGATATCGAGATTGCGAAGACCGTAAGCATAGCGCAATAAACGCAGTAAAGGCATACCGGTAATTTTTGGATGAACAGTGATCTGAATATTCCCAAGCGTAATTCTACCTACATAGGACGAGGTCTCAATCGATAAACCCTCGCGAAGCTCCGAGATACCGAGTATTCCTGATGTTGAAAGAGTGCGAACGACATTTTTTATCTCAGCATCATCCTCCAGGAACAGGCCAGATAATTGTGTTCCAGGTTCTCCTGGAGCAACACGTTGCCATTCTTTCAGTTGGATAGAGATACGGGGTGTACTCATGCATTGTCACCTGGCTCACCAACGTTTTCGTCTTCTTCATTTTCAATAGCTTGAGCTTCGGAAGAGATAGCCTGTGAAGACGCCGTGATATCAGGGGAAGGCGCTAACAGGGCTTGCACAAGCTCATCCCGGTTGGAGGCATCAAATAGGTCCTGGCGAAATTGCTGCTTCTGTATATCAACCAGGCCGGGTCCGAGAACTTTTTCTAATTTTGTATAATCCTCGTAGCAATATTCCTCTAGAAGCGGCAGGATATCATCCTGGATGATCTTCGCAAAGGTCGAAAAATCTCCAATGGGATGTTCATCTTCGAGCAAATACGAGTGGCCAATTTGTAAATTGCGAGCATCACGCCCGACATGGTCACCAATACGTTCATTGAGGGCTTTGAGCCAGGGTCCCAGGGGAATACCGCCTACGACAGCATCACCCAATACACTGGTATCTGGCATCAGTTCGATAAAGCCAAAACGGCGGCGCAGGGCAGTATCCAACAGGGCGATAGAACGATCAGCTGTATTCATCGTTCCTATTACATAGACGTTGTCCGGAACCTGGAATGGCTTGCCCGTCAGCGGGAGGAGAATCGCTTTCCCGCGTTTGTTCTTTTCGAGAACGCTGAGCAGTTCACCAAAGATGCGCGGGATATCTCCTCGATTGATTTCGTCGATGATCAGGTAGAACTTGCGATCTGGGTTCGCCTGAGCATCTTTACACAGTTTTTTAAAGACACCATCTTGCAGCGTGAAATGCATCTGACCGTTGACAGTCTCCGGCCGAAACCCTTCCAAAAAATCTTCATATCCATACGCAGGATGGAAGCTGCACAACCGGACCAGGCCATGAGAATTGTTGTCCTCTCCAAGAATAAGGGCTTTTTGTTCACCTGTAAGTTGATCGAATGGTGTGCCAAAGCAGGAACGCGCCGCTAACTCACGAGCAGTTACCTCAGCCCAAAACGTTTTGCCGGTACCGGGCGGGCCATAGAGAATCACCTGTCCTTTACGCTCGAGCACCGATTCAATACGTGCAGGGATACCGGTCAAGCGAGGAGGCGCTGATACCCTACCTGTGGTAGCGACAGAAGTGGAGGTGATAGTTGATACAGGGGAAGCGTCCAAGGCGCTAATAATAGGTGATGCACCCAGGATATGTTTCTCGACCTCGACAAGATTGATATCCTTCTTTATCCTGTATGCTGTAGTAGTGTCCTCAGGATCAGGTAGTTTCCATTCATCAAGGGAGAGCCATTCAACAGCACGACGATTAGGAAAGCCATTTGAGGGATCGAAGAAATATTCTCCTACCACCTTTCCAATACCTATCACTGTCTCCCCATCAGTGGCTAACACTAGGTCACCTAAACCAATGCTCCATCTAAATGACAAAATTTGCTGCATAGTTCTACCTACGACCGAGGGAGCCATAGAGGGGTAGGATGATAGCAATGCCTGACGAAGACGTTGTTTTCCGTCATTATCGTTCGTAAACTTAGTAAGGTCGCCAATTTCTGGCCATCTAATAGCGCAGTAATTGCCATCTCGCATAAAGTGCCAGTGATCTCTATGTATAGTTAAACTAAAGGATGTTGCAATGCGCCAGTAGCTATGAGGGGTCCTCCCATTTCTTTTATTCAACACCATAGTCAAACTATTCATAGGGATATCCAGAGCATTAGCGATAGCAACAAAACGGCCAGCCGCCATATATCTTCCCCCATCTTGTGGAGGAAGTTGTAATAGTTTGATCAGGTGAAAACGCTGGTAATCAGGATTGTGGAAGTCGTCAAGTTTCTCTGGATATAGCAGGCTAAAATACTTATGTCCCCATGACACGTTACTCACCTCAGGGGCGACACGATTCATCTCCTGCTGCAAGTGTGCATAGTCTTCATCCGTCCCATTTACGGGCAGCTTTTCTAAGAGCTCAACACCCCTTATCAGTTGGTCGCGATTCTGCCTTGCTTTGTCTATAGCTTGTTCAACTGTGAGTTCTTCCGGGTTTTGTGGGGAACCAGTAGTCCACCTGCCAGTTTCTTTTTTGCGAAACAACCCGAATTTGAACGCACTACCACCGGCAATACTGCCAAATCTCGGTGAGGGAAATTCCTCATCATCTTTGAACTCAAGCCAGTAGACGAGGCTATCTCTGTCCTGCATATCATGCATCGTGTTTAAAAGGGCTTCGCCATCCAGGTTTTTGAGCCTGTCAGTTCCGAATCTGCTGCGAAATGTGCTGTAATATCCGGCTAACTGTTCACCGGAAAGCAGTTTTCCCTCAATTTCAAGTGTTTTGTATAGTTCCTTTAGTTCCTGGTCTATTCGTTCATCAAGTTCTAACACCATTACTGATGCTCCATCCTTATACTTCTATTGCTCCACCAGCCGCCTCTTTATATGCCATGGTGAGCGCGTCCAGCAGTTCTTCACTCACCTCGCGAGTGCTGTTCCCTTGTTTGATAGGAGTGATGGACTCAACGCGAGCCAGGCTCTGGGAAGCACGGCGCTCGAAAACAATACTGTTAAGGCATGGTTCAATTACTCTGCATCTCTAGAGAGTCGTCTGTTTGAACAGGATACTTAGCAGAGGCACATCACACCACTACACTGTATCTTCTTCAATCCTCCCTGGCAAGGTGGTCATAACGATTCCAAACCCACGAGGATACTCCTTGAGTTCTAGCGGCTCATAATGATGCTCTTGGAGTATCTTTTCTGCTTGCCGTTCTGCATCTTCAAGGTCTCTCGCATAGAACGTAGAGAGCGTATCCACCTTCGCATTCACGCGACAAGACAATATCCAGAGTGTCAACATATCTTTCCCCTACATAATTCCTCTCGCTTGTCGATAGGTATATTAAATACTAGTAGCTAATATACTACTACAAAACGTACCAAGAACACAAGCGTGGTTCCCTACAACGTAGGAGACTGATACAATCCCCTCACTACAGATGAAGGACACGGCTCATGATACGCTTGAAGATCAAAGAGGTAGCACAGCAGAGGGGGTTTAGTATGTCCAGGCTCTCACGAGAGTCGAATATGGCCTATAAGACGATACAAACTATTTGGAGAGACCCCTACCATGAAGTAACGACAACAACGCTGAACAAACTTGCCCGTACACTTGGGGTAGACCCTTCCGAACTGATAGAGTACGTCCCTGATGCATAGAGGTGGGAAGTTTCTATGATACACTAGTGGGAACAGGGAGGTAGAGCATCATGACCAATAAGTAGCAACCGAAACAAGACAAAAAACTCAGCCTTCACCCACTTCAGTTTGAAGTGGCATTTTATCCCTCGGTGTATCGAACTATAGGACGGTAGGAGTTGAGAAAAATCCTCACTTTATCACCTTAGATTCATCTCTCAAGAAGCACCCGAACATACGATGCATGGCCCATTTCAGACATGCAACCATTTCCCAGAACGATCCGCTATCCCCTGCTTTAGTCGGCAAAAGTAAGGAGATCATAAAACTCCACGGGCTGGAGCTTGTAATATTCTTTTTGTGGTACTTTGACATAGCGCCATTGCTGGCCTGTCAGTATTGTGGCGTTCTCACACCACATCTGGGCGGCTCTATCCTTGTAAGCTACTTCAAGTGACTCCTGACCCTTTGTCTCGACGAGCCACATTTCTTCTGTCTCAGTTTTGACCACGAAGTCGGGATAATAGTAGCGCAAGTTGGCGTTATTGTCGGTATACTCTATCGAAAAGCCAAATTGCTGAGGCAGCTTGGAAAAGGCTACGACATCCTTCGCGCTTTCAAGAAATTTGGCAAACTCATACTCGAAGTCATTATCACAGGGAACCAGGTTGAATACACATTTTCTGGCTTCGAGGACTTTCCGTGAAAAGGCAAAGGGTTCCATAGAAGATAGTTGCCGGTTCTCTCCTTCGATGGTTGGCTCTACTTGCTCAACGATCTTGTCTTTGAGCGCTTTGGCAAACACGTCAAGCACAACATAGCTTGCTATGCGGTGATTCATCGCCTGTATGATTGCAGAGCTAGACAGATCGACCTTCCCACCAAAAGCACGCTGCTCAAAGAAGTCCCAGACTTTCGGGGCGAGGGCGCTGAACTGGCTCGGTAGTTTTAGGCTGCCCGCGATCACTTTGGCATAGTAACTGACGATCTCATCGGGTCGCTGTGCCTCTTTGATGGCATACTCTCGTTCAAACAGCTTCTCCATGGTGATAATATCGAATGCCTGGTACTGGAATTTCTTGATATCCGCGTCGGTTGGTTTGCGTGGCAGAGGATCAGGACTGAACCTGAAACTCATTACTTCCAATGTCTCAATCTCTTCAGCCAATGTCTTTTTACGCACAAGTATGGGTGATAGCCTGGGTAACGATACATCGTATGCCGCTTTCTCAGGCATTTGTGGTTCAATGGCGATAATCTTGAGTTTGTCCTTGCCAATTTCAAACGTATCGAGCTTCACATCTTCCAGTTTTTCCAGATCATCCACAAAAGCAAGAAAGGCTTTGTTGCCGATTATGTCTACCCGCTCTGAGTACGTTTTTCCTCTGAACATGAGGCGTAAACCGCGACCGATGGCTTGTTCAGGTAAAATGTTGGCTGCTGCCGTGTAGGGGCGTAAACCAACGACAACGGTCACATTTTGTACGTCCCAACCTTCTCGCAGCATGAGTACACTTACAATAGCATTGGTCGGGCAATCTAGACTATCGACTTCACGGGCGAGTTTGCGAGCTACATCCAGGTCTTTCTTGGAGATTTGACCTGTTTTATCGGTGTGAATCACCAGTGCTCTGTCCTTGCCACCAAATTCAGAAGGGTATGTTTTGCGCAACCAGTCTCCTACGTCTTCTGCTTCTTCGGTAGTGTTCAACATGATAAAGAGCACCGGCTTTTTCTCCATCTTTGCAAGCTGCTCTCGATACTCTCGCCAGCGTTCTACGCCCGCCGTTAAATAGACGCGATAGCGCACACTGGCTACATCGCTTCTCGCCTCTTCAAAGTCGGCAACACCTTTGACCGGCCTTTTGACAACACTGTCCAGAATGGCTTGCTTGATCGGGTAATCAGAGATGACCCAGGGGAATAAGGCGCCCCTTGTGAAACGAGGTGTGGCGGAAAAGTCTAATTGGGCTGCCAATGGTAAACTTGTGTGAAGTCGGCGGATCACCTTATTCCATTCGTTCTCTTCATCATGCGTGTGATGGGCCTCATCATTCAGTACTAAAATTTGGCCCGCTCGTTTGGCAAGCATTTCGATAAAACCGGCGAGATCGCTATTCAAGTCGTCTTTGGGTCTAAGGCCAAGAACTTCGGTCATGATTTCAGGCTCGTCGTCGTCTTTCTGGCGCTCTGTTCTGTCGTAAAGCTGCTGGATATTGGTGAGAAATAACATCCCATCGGCCGGGGCGCGTTCGGCATCCCCGCGCATAATGCAATCAAATTCCCAGGAAATTTTGAGTTCACGGGGGATGAGTGGGTCAAGCCTGAAAATACGTCCACCCTCAAAATCGCTTTTCAGTCGCTCGTAGACAATGACGTTGGGAGCGATGATCAAGAAGGTTTTAGCGTAGTCGTCTTCATTTTCGCGTACGGCATTGAAGTATTGCCAGACAATAGCGAGTGACATCACCTTGGTTTTCCCGCTGCCTGTGGCCATTTTTGTGCAATAGCGAGCAAACTCATCGTAGGCGGGCAAACGTACCTGGCTATTGGCAGGGGCATATTTTTCCAGGAGGTCTTTGCGCGTACGTATCTTCGCCACCTCGTAGACATAGATGAGCGTTTCTATCGCCTCGCGTTGGGCATCCAGGTACTTAAAGAGTTGCCCGTTCGATAATTTATGATCGGTAAAGAACCAGTGATTAAGTAAAGTGCGGGTAGTGGGCGTGATGCCCTGATATCCATTGTCTTTCCACTCCGTGACCAGCTTTCGCAAGGCTGGAACACAGGGCGCTGTCCTGAGATAGAGGGTCAGGTCAAAAAGGCCAGGCTGAACTTCGTTTTCTTTTATTTTACGAATGCGTGCCATACCTGTTTCTTTCTAGCTAGCTCTTGCTGAAAGCTGTACTATTGGTGTTAGATCACTTCTACCGTCACGGCTTTTGTGGTGTCGTTGCCAAGAATGTCTATGACTTTCATGACAATGGTATAGCTGCCAGGCTCATCATATTCATGAAAAGCTTTGAGGAGTATTTTCGGTTCTTTCTTTGTCCGGTAGGTCTGCCATTGATTATGGAATGTATCATCCCGATAATCCCAATCGACCGCCCAGTAGTCGATCCACTGGCTCCACTGCGTGATCGCCCTCCTGACATCCTCGGGAACGTCATCGGGTGGCATAAAGAAGTTCTGTAACTCAACCGATACACATTTCTTTGTTGGCTTCACATCTACTGCTAAGGCTGCTAGCTCATAAAAGGCGATATCTCCTTGCTCGACTGCTTTCTTTTCCAGCACCTCACGCGGTATTTTTTTGAAAGCGAGCCGGATATTTGCATCCGCGGCCATTTGTTTCGCAGTTTCATTAAGGTCAAAGGCAAAATCCCAGCCAAGAATATCAATACCGTTGCTATGCTCGCCAACATCTTTTCCTCTCACCCGCCAGAACTCATTGACGATGGATTTTACCTCCCCAAGAGCAATTGGGGCATCTACAGACCCCACGTGAACGAGTCTTCCTCCTTTGATACCATGAATCCAGGTATAGCCTTCTATAGGAGTAGCATGGTAGAGTTGGAGGATGAAATTGCGGTAGCGTAATTGTACATTCGCTCTCTGTGTTGGATCAGAGAACTCGGCAGTTTGCCATGCTTGCCGCTCATATTTGCCAAGGTTCTGAACCACAAAAGGTTTTACATTATCGATAGAGAGGAGACGTTTACGAGTAGTATGAATAGCAAAGCGCCCTAGATCACAGGTTATCCAACGTCGTCCAAGTTTCTCTGCTACGGCGGCAGTTGTACCACTACCGCAGAAGCAGTCCAGTATGAGATCGCCTTCATTTGAAGATGCTTTGATAATTCGTTCAAGGAGCGCTTCGGGTTTCTGGGTCGCATAGCCAGCACGTTCTATAGACTGACTTTGTACTGGGGGGATCTCATCCCATAGATTTGTGATTGGTCTTCCTTGTTCCTCATTTAAATAGATCTTACGTTGAGGTTTCCTATTTTTCGACCACACCAACATATTCTTTTTATCAAAGTCAATTAGTTTCTCCCGTTCAACCATCCACCCGAATTTTGGCGTATAACCATTGTATTCATATATAAGGTTTGGGCGAATACCTAAAGCCGGGTTTCTCTCTATTTGATGCAAGCGATAACGCCGTCCATCCTGCTCAGAAAACCTATAAAAACTTTCTATGTAGTCCTGCGTAAAAGCAGCATACTGAGGATTCCAAACAGCATTATCAGACATACCGTAATAGAGGATCATATCAGTAATATTACCAATGCCACGCGAATCGTTATGAGCAGCCGTACGTTTCCAAATAATCTCTGACCTAAAACAATCAGCTCCAAACACTTCATCAATAATTGCTTTAGCGCTGAAGCCAACATGCCAATCCAAATGCACATAAATACTACCGTTATCGGCCAAAAGCTCACGGAGTAAGACGATCGTTTCATAAAACCATTGAAAATAACTATCTAAACCTCGTCCCCAAGTATCTCGATAAGCTTTCTGCTCAATGATATTAGGTTCCTTCGTAAAGCTTTCGTCACTTTCCGGGATAGTGGCAGTAAAAGAGAAGTCAGCGCCAGTTGCGAAGGGAGGATCGATGTAGATGAGATTCACTTTACCTACAAATTCGGAAAGTAGGCTGGGCAAAACATATTTCTTATCACCCCAGATTAAAAGATTGCGCCATTCAGTCTGTCGTCCAGCAAAAAGCATATCGAGAGTTAGCTGACGCTCCTGTGCAGTTTCGTTTACGGTTTCTACAGTTTGAAAGGGAAGCTCAATACGTCCAGGCCCGACTTTTTTCCCGTCTTTGTACTTACCATCCCATATTAGCTCGGTCAATGCAGTCGTCTCCTACTAGTCAACGTATCGAAAGCGATACCTGTTGTTCTCAGTAGTCAAAAGATCACTGAAAGGAGGGAGATCATCTTCTACTTATATTATCTTCCGTCTACCCAACGACGGCCGGTAGTGGGACCTCGTATTGTTTTCCAGGTCACATTCAGGTTGAAGCTCACGTAACCTTCTCTCACTTCTAGCGATTTGCCTGAAGAGGACGCAGTCTATGCAGGCTCAATGTATGAGGCTCGTTGTGCATTTTATAGGTTAATTACTTCATTGTCAATGGAAATGCAGTGTTTGTAGTACCTCTTGCAAACATAGAGATGAAATGAGTTGCGTATCCTTTGTAAGGTACCCATTTGTTTGTTGGCCGGATATTTTCACTGCGATGTAATGGCAAGAATGTTTTATGAGTAGTATCCAGGTAGTTGATTACCTGTTGTCCGTCATATTATCCAATGCCCCGTTAAGAATTGGAGGAGCATGAATGAAAGCAGCGTTAAAGCAATCGCGAGGTAATAGAAATTGAACTGCCGGTTCTTGCCGATAGCCGCTAGCGTGATGAATGCCGGGAACACTTCTAACATGTAGCGCGAATACGCCGCCATGGGTACGGTATTTGC
>Ga0137380_10005621_pt1 | contig 11162 bp, 5 predicted proteins | sample SagtaG_17_FD_104809 | JGI IMG/M metagenome (GOLD analysis project Ga0137380, IMG submission 104809) | Vadose zone soil microbial communities from Sagehorn Ranch, Mendocino, California, USA - Sage2_L_100_16 metaG | ecosystem: Environmental > Terrestrial > Soil > Vadose zone | place: USA... | reverse complement strand
GGTGCCGGCCAGATGAGCCGGGTCGATTCCTCGTTTCTGGCCGTTCACAAGGCGCGCCAGCAAGGTCACGACCCCCAGGGGGCGGTGCTCGCGAGCGACGCCTTCTTCCCCTTCCGGGACGGGGTGGACGAGGCGGCCGCGGCCGGGGTGAGCGCGATCATCCAGCCGGGGGGGTCGGTGAAAGACGCCGAGGTCATTGCCGCAGCGGACGAACACGATCTGGCCATGATCCTGACCGGTATGCGGCAGTTCCGTCACTAGATTATTGGGCCTATGACGAGCACCTATACCAACAGAACCGCGCCCGCCGAGCGGCGACCAGTCGTGGCACCTCCCGCGCCTCTCAGCGCGATCAAACCGCCGTATCTGATGGCGGCCTGCGTCTCGCTTGGCGCACTCGTTCTTTACATCCTCACCCTCGCCCCGACGACGCAGTTCTGGGATACGTCCGAATACATCGCGGCGGCGAACACGCTCGGCATTCCGCACCCGCCGGGGAATCCGCTGTTCGTGCTCATGGCGCACGTGTTCGGGTTGCTGCCGCTCGCCCATGCCTACGCGGAGCGCATCAACCTGTTCGCGGCCGCGACGAGCGCGATCTCGGCGGGCTGCTGGTTCCTCGTCGCCGAGCGGTGGCTGCGGTCGTTCGTGCCGGCGCTGTGGCCGCGCCGCTTCGCCGCGCTCGCCGGCGCGATCGTCTCCGCCACCGCGTTCACCGTGTGGAATCAGTCGGTGGTCAACGAGAAGGTCTACACGCTCAGCCTGCTCTCCATCGCGCTGATTCTGTGGCTCATCGTCCGGTGGGACGACCAGCCGGCCGGTCAGGCGCACGATCACCACCTGCTGCTGATCATCTATCTGCTCGCCCTGACCGCGACGAACCACATGATGGGTGTGCTCGTCGGGCCGGTGGTGATCATCCTGCTCTATCCGCCGCTCAAGAAGCAGCGGCCCGTGTCGGATGCCGAGCGCAGCCTCGAATGGTCGCAGTTCCTCGTGTTCACGAGCGTGTGGGCCCTGCTGCTCACGCTGGGACTCGAAGGTTGGACGCCGATTGCCGTGGCTGGTGTGGTGTTCGCCGCCGCCCTCGCCTACGCGATCATGGCCGGCAACGCCTCCTTCGCGGTCGCGGCGCTGCTCGTGGCCGTCGTCGGGATATCGGTCTACACGTACCTCCCGATTCGGGCTCACTTCTATCCGCCGATCAACGAAGGTGAGCCGACCACTTGGAAGGCGCTGTGGGACGTCATCTTTCGCGTGCAGTACGGCAAGCCATCCATCTTCGACAATCCGACGCAACCGCCCGGCGCCGACAACCTGGGACACACAGCGGCGCTGTACTGGGCGCAGCTCGTCAACTACGCGCAGTACTTCAGCTGGCAGTTCGCGCACGACTGGTCGGACCGCCTGCAGCGCGTGCTGGCAGTCGTGTTCGCGTTCGTGGGCGGCATCGGCGCGCTGCGCCATTGGCGCGCGGACAAGCGCACCGCTCTCGCCATGACGGTGCTCATGTTCACGTTCACCTTCATGCTCGTGTTCTACCTGAACTTCAAGTACGGCTTCTCACTGCATCCCGAACAGCCGCTCGCCGCACACGAGGTTCGCCAGCGCGACTATTTCTTCATCGTGTCGTTCGCCCTGTGGGGCATCTGGGTGGCGATGGGACTCGCCAGCATGATCGAAGCGGTGAGCGACTGGCTCCGGGAACGCCAGCCGGACGAGGCGCGCCGCTGGCTGTACGGCACTCCCCTGCTGGCGCTGGCGCTGATTCCCCTCCTCGGCAACCGCCTTACCGGCTCCCGCCAGGGCGAGACGCTGGCGCGCGATTTCGCCTACGACCTGCTGCAATCGGTGGAGCCGTACGGGGTGCTCGTCACCGCGGGCGACAACGACACCTTCCCGCTGTGGTACGCCCAGGAGGTCGAAGGCATCCGCAGGGACGTCACGGTGGTCAACCTCTCGCTCGCCAACACCGACTGGTACGTCCGGCAGCTGCAGCGGCGCCCGCTGGCGACGTTCGATTCAACGAACGCGCCCGCAATGTATCGCGGCAGGCAGTGGCCGAAGCCGGAGGGAAAGCTGATGTCCCTCACGGACGAGCAGCTCGACGCGCTCCCGCAGTTCTTCATGGTCGAGGACAAGCGCACCGCCAAGCTCGGCACCGGCGCCGATACCGTCCGCATCACGGTCGATCCCCAGATGCTGGGCCGCCCGTACGTCGAGCGCGCCGACCTCATCGTCATGCAGGTCATCAAAGATCAGCTCGGCAAGCGGCCGATCTACTATTCACGGACGGTGGGATTGTACGGGGATCAGTTCGGGCTGACGTCGCATCTGGAGGGACAGGGGTTTGCGCGGGTGCTGCGCCCAAAAGAGATGGCGCCCTCGGACAGTATCCAGGGGATTCAGTCGCTCGGCTATGTGAATGTGCCGCGCACCACGAAGCTCCTGTTCGACGTGTACCACTCCGACGCTGCCGCGCGGCTGCGGCCGCGTGGCTGGGTGGACGAGCCGTCGAAGGGTATCCTCGATTTGTACGGGCTCACCTACTACACGATGGCGGAGGCGATCCAGGCGAAGGATCCCACGCTCTCAGCGCGCGCGCAGCAAATCGCGCAGGCGGTCTTCCGCAACACGCGGATGACGCTCCAGCCCTTGCCGGAGCGTCCCGTCCGCTAGCGCTTCGTCGTATCCTTGGCGGCCGTGCCACCACCCCCGGCCGGCCGCGACGTTGCCGCCGTCGACTCTTGTCCGGTCGGAGCGCCCCGGTGCCGTTCCACCACGCGAGCCATGACTGGCGCGTTCGGGAACAGCCGCTCGAGACCGCCGACGACCACCTGGTCCCCGGGTTCCACGCCACCCCGGATCTCCGCCCATCCTGCCGTGCGGACGCCGACCGACACCTGCTGCTGAGTGGCCTTGCCGTCCTTCACCACCCACACGAGCGTCACGCCCTGCATGGGCAGCAGCGCATCTTCGGGTACCACCACGGCGTTGGGCCGAATATTGGTCGCGAGCCGCGCCTCGATGAACATCCCCGCCTGGAGCTGGTGCTCGCTGTTCGGAACGCGCGCCTTGATGAGAATCGTGCGGCCCGGCAGCGCAACGACGGGATCCACGAATACGACCTCGCCTGAGAAGTTCTTCCCCGGCAGCGCGGCGACCTGGAAGCTCACGAGCTGGCCGCGGCGCAGCCGGTCGGCGTAGCGCTCGGGCACATCGAAGCTCGCGAACTGCGGATTCACCGATTGCAGCGTGATGAGCGGCGTCTGATTGCTGACGTAGGTGCCGATGCTGACGAGCCGCCGGCCGGCGACGCCCGCAAAGGGCGCGCGCACCACGGTGCGGTCGAGCCGCGTCTTCAGGAGGTCGTAGTTGGCATCCGCGCCGCGCGACTTCGCCTCGGCCTGCTCGAGATCCGAGGTCGACGACGCGTTCTGGGCGATCAGCTGCTTGGTGCGCTCCAGCGCCTGGCGCGCGAGCTGCCGCTCCGCCTCGGCCTGGGCGACCTGCGCCTTGAGCTCGGCGTCGTCGACCTTGAACAGGGGCGTGCCGTCGGCGACCTCCTGGCCTTCCCGCACCAGGATGTCGGTGATGCGTCCCGAGACTTCGGGCCGCAGCTCGATCGACTGGATCGCTTCGATCTGGCCGGTCGCCGCGATCGCGTCCACGACGGTGTCGCGGATGGCCGCAGCAACCTCCACGGGCATGGCGAAACCACCGCCACCCGGTCCGCCACCTGCCGCGGAGTTGGCCTTCTTGCACGCGGCCGGAGCCGCGAGGAGGAGCAGAACAGCAAGGGCGCGGTACGACATCACGGGGTTCCCTTATCGGTAAAGAGTCGTTTGCCGAGGATGCTTTCGAGACCGGCGAGGGCGAGCCGCGTCCCGTAGCGGGCCTGCACGAGATCCGCCTCGGCCTGGGACAGGTTTACTTCGGCATCGAGCAGGTCGAGAATCGTCGTCGCGCCGCTCGAGTAGCGCGTCTGCTGAACGCGGAAGCTTTCGCGCGCGACCACGAGGCCTTGTGTCGCGAGCTCCGCGGTGGCACGGGCCGTCACATACGCGTCGTACGCCGCGGTGACGTCATGCTGCACCGCCCGATCCATGTCCTGCCGCCGGGCGCGGGCAACCTCTTTGTCCACGCGCGCCCGCGAGAGCGCAAGCTCTCGTTGCCCGTTGTTCCATATCGGGAACGAGATGCCGAGCGTGAGATTCGTCTGCTTGAACAGGTCGTTCGGGTAAAACTTCGTGCCCAACGAGAGCTTGGTGAACGTCAGCGTCGCGTGCGGCAGGTAGTTGCCCAAGTCGGCGCGATACGCGGCGCTGGCGGCGCGCTCGTTGGCGGCCGCCGCCCGATAGTCGGGGCCCTGGCGAGCGGCTTCCGAGATCGCGTCGGCCAGCGTGACCGGGAGCTCCCGAGCAGCGACGGAGTCCAGCGGTGCGGCGTCGAGCGGTCCAGCCGCGCCGACACGGCGACCCAGCTCGAGCCGCGCAATCCGCAACGTCGATTGCTGCTGGAGTTGAGCCACCTGGGCGCGTGTCAGCTCGAGTCGGAGGGTGAGTGAATCGGTCGAAACCGCCGCACCGGACGCGACTCGCGCCCGCGCCACGGCGAGCTGCTCGCGGGCGCGACGGAGCCGCTCACGCGCGACGCGATCCAGCTCGGCGTTCTGCAGCACCGCGTAATAGTCCGACTCGGTCAGCAGCGCTGTCGCAAAGCGCTGGCGAAGTTCGTCCGCGTGCGCTCCCTCCAGCGCTGCACCAGACCGGGCGAGTTCCGCGAACTTTTGGCCGCCGGTGAACAGGTCGTAGCGTGCGTTGAGTTGCGCCGACCACGTGGTCTTGAGCCGGAGCAGCGAATCGGTGAAAAAGAAACCCGCCGGATCCGTGCTTTGCCGATTCACGTTCATCGTAACCGACGGCAGCACGAACACGGCAAATGCATTGCGCCGCGCCCAAGCCGCGTTGTCCACCTGGCCGAGCGCCGCGACGTAGTTCGGGTCGAGCTGCACGGCGCGCTGCAGCGCTTCCCTGAGCGTGATCTGCGGCAGCGAATCTGCCGGGGCCGGGGACGCCGCTGCCTGCAGCGCGAGGAACAACGCCAGCATCAGTCGCCCTCCGCCGGGATGGGTTGGCCGCGACGGAATATGAACCGATACAGACGTCCCGTCAGGCTGGCGCGGATCACGGCCGGGATGACGAGATACGCGGCCGGGACCACGAACAGCGTGAGCGCCGTCGAGAAGAACACGCCGCCGACGATGGCATACCCGAGTGGCTTGCGCGCGGCCGAGCCGGCGCCGATGCCCCAGGCGACCGGCACCGCACCCATGATTGTGGCAACGGAGGTCATGAGAATCGGGCGCAACCGGATCCGCCCCGCCTCGAGAAGGGCGGAGACGGTATCGAGCCCCTTTTCCCGCAGCTGGTTCGTGTACTCGACGAGCAGAATCGAGTTCTTCGCCACGAGTCCGATCAGGAGGATCATTCCGATCTGACTGTACAAGTTGAGTGTCGCCCCCGACCGGTGGATGATCGCCGCGAACTTCAGCGTCACGAGCGCACCGGCCACGGCGAGCGGCACCGCAGTCAACACCGTCAAGGGATGCAGCAGTGACTCGAACTGCGACGCGAGGACCATGAACACCACGATCAGCGCAATCATGAACGCAAAGTAGATGGCGCTGCCGCTCTCCTTGTACTCGCGTGACTCGCCCGCGAGCGCCGTCGTAGTCCCGGGCGGCAGCATTTGCTTCGCGACCGCATCGATCGAATCGAGCGCGGTGCCCTGGGCGAGCCCCGGCATCAGCGAAGCCCCCACGGTGAACGACGGGATGCGATTGAAGTGGTTGATCTGTCGCGCCCCGACCCCTTCCTGCACGTTCGCCAGGGCATCGAGCTGCACCAGCTGCCCATTCTTGCCCCGCAGGTAGATCCCGCCCATGTCGCTCGGTGTCGCGCGATCCTTCGGATCGAGCTGCACCATCACGTAGTACAGCTTGTCGTTGCGCGTGAACGTGCTGACTCGGCGCCCGCCGAGGAATGTCTGCAGGGCGCCCGCGACGTCACGGACGGGTACGCCCAAGTCCTCGGCGCGGTCACGGTCGAACGTCACCCGCAGCTCCGGTTTGTTCACGAAGAGATCGGGCTGCACGTTCGCGAGCCCCTTGATCTGGGACACGCGACCTACAAAGGGACCCATCATGGCCGTGAGCTTCGCGAAATCGGGATTCTGCACGACGTACTGAATCGGCTGGGAGAACCCGATCGCGCCGGGCGCGTACGGAAATGCGAAGACGCCCGAGAGTCCCATGAGCTGGGGAAACATGCCCCCGATCGTCTGGTCCACGCTGGGGCGTTTGCCGTCCTTCATGATCACGCCGATGAACGCGCTGTTCACACCCCCCGCGAATCCGCCGACGATCGTGAAGTACCCGTTCACGCCGGGCGTGCGCCCGATGATGGCTTCGACCTGTCGCACGTAGCCGTCGGTGTACGGCAGCGACGCGCCTTCCGGACCGCGCACGACCACGAGGAAGAACCCACGGTCGTCTCCCGGGATCAGCTCGCTTTGCAGCCGCGTCGCGCCTTGCAGCTGCGTCAGGAGTGGTAGCCGCGCCGGCGGCCAGCCGAACAGGAAGAACACGGTGAGCGCCACGGCGCCGATCGTGCCCCCGAGCACCCACCTGCGATGATCGATGGCCTTCCGCAGCAGCTGCGTGTACCGCTCCGACAGCGCATTGAAGCCGCGCTCGAACATTTGGAAAACCGCGCCATGCTGGTGCTGCATGCGCAGGATCTTGGCGCAGAGCATGGGCGTCAGCGTCAAAGCGACGAAGCCCGAGATGACGACCGCGCCCGCGACGGCGACGCCGAACTCGCTCAGCAACCGGCCCGCGGTGCCGGTCAGGAACGCGAGTGGGCTGAACACCGCCACCAGTGCAATCGTCGTCGCGATGACCGCGAAGGCGATCTCGTTCGTCGCTTTGACGGCCGCTTCCTCCGGCTCCTCGTGCAACTCCTCCTGGTGCCGGAAGGCGTTCTCGAGCACGATGATCGCGTCGTCCACCACGATGCCGATCGCGATGGTCAACGCCAGCAGCGTAAAGTTGTTGATCGAGAAGCCCAGGAAATACATGATCGCGAAGGTCGCGATGATGGATGCCGGAATGGCGAGCCCGGGAATAATCGTGGCCGTGACATTCCGCAAGAAGACGAAGATGATCAGCACGACGAGGATCGCCGCGATGACGAGCGTGAGCCGCGCGTCGTTGATCGAGTGCGTGACGAACTTCGAGCCGTCGAACGCGCTCTCCAGCTTCACGCCGAGCGGCAGCGTCTGCTGGATGGCGGGCAGCTCCTCCCGAATAAGCTTCGCCACGTCGATCAGATTAGCCTTTGACTGCCGGACCACGCCAATCGCGACCGCGGGCGTGCCTTTCCAGCGGAAGATCGAACGATCGTCTTCGGGCCCGAGCTCGACGCGCGCCACATCCTTGAGCTTGATGAGCTGGGTCCCCTGGTTCGCGACGACCATTTCGCCGAACTCCTGCGGCGTCTTGAGCTCGCCGAGCGAGCGCACGGAGAACTCGCGCCGCGTCGATTCGATTCGGCCGGCGGGAATCTCGACGTTGCGGGAGGCGATCGCGCTCTCGACATCTTGCACGGTGAGCTCGCGCGCCGAGAGCGCCTGGGGGTCGACCCACACCCGCATCGAGTAGCGGCGCTCGCCGAAGATCTGGGCGCTGCCGACTCCCGGCAGGCTTTGCAGCCGCGCCTTCACGAGCCGGTCGGCGACGTCGGACAACTGCATCAGGTCGTAGTTGTCGCTGGAGAGCGCCAGCCAGAAGAACGGCTGGGCGTCCGCCGACTGCTTGGCGATCACCGGCTCGAGCACATCCACCGGGAGCCGCCCGCGCACGCGCGACACCTTGTCACGCACGTCCTGCGCGGCGACGTCCACCGGCCGGTCGAGCGTGAATTCCAGGGTGATGTTGCTCGTCTGCTCCGCCGACGCGCTGCTGAGCGTCCGCAGTCCCTGAATGGTGGACAGCTCTTCTTCGAGCACGTCGGTGACTGCGGTCTCCACCACCTGCGCGTTCGCGCCGGGGAGCACCGTCGTCACCGAGATGACCGGCGGGTCGATGTCGGGCAGCTCGCGGACCGAGAGGCGCGTGTAGCCGATGACGCCGAACAAGACCAGCGCCAACGAGAGCATGCTCGCGAGGACAGGGCGTTTAATCGCGGTTTCGGAGAGTTTCATATGCGACAATTTTCCCAGGAAAGTGAACCGGCCGGACAGTCCTGAACGTAACGGGACGTGTCACCGGGTAGTTCCAATGACTTCTGCTAGTACGTCGAAAGAGAACGAGGGAAATCGACATCGGCCGGTCCCGTTTTTGTTCGAACTGGGGACCCGAAGATATACCGAAATCGAATTGGGCCGCAAGGCCCGCTCTAAACGTCATATGCTCACTTTGGTACGCGCGGCCGGCGCGGTAGGTTAGAAACGGCTAGGAGGGCTGGCCGAATGGCTAAGGCACCGGTCTTGAAAACCGGCGGGCGCAAGCCCTTACAGGTTCGAATCCTGTGCCCTCCGTCGACTCACCCCCCGCGGAGGTCGTATGCATGCCGTCGTCGCGTTCGTGCTCGCCTTCAATGCGTCGGTCCAAACGCCCTACGACACCGTCTTCGATCAGATCAAAAAGCTGGCGCCGCTTCCGAACGCGGCGGCGCCCGTCCATGGAGTCGTCCTCCGTCGCGACGTGATGGAGCTGCGGCTCGATGACGGCGTCGCGTATCAGCTGACGCCCGTCGCGGGGCGTACCATGGCCATCGCCTGGGTGGGCTCGGGGTCGCTGTCCTTCGTTCCTCCGCTGCTCGTGGAGCAGTTCAATCTCAAACGCGTCCTGGGCGACTCCACGATCAACGGGCCGATCGCCGCGGTCGTCCTGTTCTTTGCCGATTCGACGGGAACCGAGCTGGGGCGGTCGCTGAGGTTCGGACCGGCGCCGCAGGGCGCGGCCGATCCGGGCGGCGCGATCGGCTCCGCGCTCGATTACATCGTGGACGGCCGCAGCCGCAGCGCCGACGCAAGTCTGGTCACCGCCCTGCTCAATCACACGACGACGGGATTCTTCGCCGCGTATGTCCAGCGCAAGCGCGGCGAGAGCGTGATGATTCAATTCGATCCCATGGAAGCCGAAGAGGTCCTGCTCTACCGCCGCGGGAAAATGGTGGGGCAGCGCACCGAGACGGTGTGCCAGTTCGAGCGCGCCGAAGACCTGATCAGCGGCGTCTCGATCGCGAACGAGCAGCCCGAGCCGCTGGCCGTGACGGGCTACGACATCGACGCGACGATCCAAGGGAGTTACAAATTCTCCGCGCGGACGACGATCAAGCTCGCCGGCCGATCCGCCGACCCCCAGCAGTGGGTGCCGTTCTACCTGTTCGACGAGCTCGAGGTCGATTCCGTCCTCACCGACGCCGGCGCGCCGCTGACGTTCTCCCGCAAAAATCACTACGGCGGGCTCTGGATCCGGCTGGCCGAACCGCTCGCCACGGGAAAGACGCAGGCGATCCGGGTCGTCTACCACGGCAGCCTGATCGGCTTCGGATCCGCCCTGCCCGAGATGTGGGATGAGTCGCGCGGGAACTTCCGGACCGTGCTCGACGCCTGGGCGTTCATCAAGGACACGGAGACATGGTACCCCCGCTACCGGGGCGAGGAAGTCTTCGATGTGAGTCTCACGTTTCACACCCCCAAAAGCCTGCGCTTCTCGAGCATCGGGCGCCTGGTGCAGGCAGATACGCAGGGCAACACCGTCGTCACGAAGTGGGTGAGCGAGTTACCGACCAACCAGGTGTCGTTCAACATCGGCAACTTCGACGAGGTCGCGGTCACCGATCAGCGTATCCCGCCGGTGACCATTCAGCTCAATACCGAAGCGCACGGCTTGATCCGGCGTTTCATCCCCACGTCTCGCAGCGCGCCACAGGACGTGGAAGCCGACGTCGCGAACAGTCTCGCCTTCTTCACGAACGCCTTCGGGACGCCGCTGTTTCACCACTACTACGCGACCGAGATTCCGTATTTCCACGGGCAGGCGTTCCCCGGGATGATCCATTTGTCGTTCGCGACCTTCCTGGGCCTGCGCAGCGGCGGCGAGGATGAAAGCTTCCGCGCGCACGAGATGGCCCATCAGTGGTTCGGCATCGGCATCGAGCCGGCGAGCTATCGCGAGGCGTGGCTGGCGGAAGGATTTGCCGAGTTCGCTGGGATGTGGTACATGCAGACCATCCTGCACGACAACGACAAATACTTCAAAATGCTCCGCGAATCGCGCGACGAGATCCGCCGGACGCGGGACCACGCGGTGCCGATCGGCCTGGGTTACCGGGCCCTCGAGAACTGGCGCGGCAGCTACTCCCTCATCACCTACAAGAAGGGCGCGTGGGTGCTGCATATGCTGCGCAACATGATGATCGATTCTCGCACCATGAGCGAGGACCGGTTCAAGCTGATGATGCACGACTATTACGAGACCTACCGCGGCAAGCGCGCCACGACCCTCGATTTTCAGCGGATCGTCGAAAAGCACGTCGGGCGGCCGATGGACTGGTTCTTCGACGAGTGGATCTACGGCACCGCCGTCCCGACCTACACGTTCGCGTGGAACGTGGCGCCGGCGGACGGCGGGAAGTTCACCGCGCACCTCCGGATCAAGCAGACCGACGTGCCCTCCACGTTCGCCATGTACGTCCCGCTGCGCATCACGTTCGAGCAGGGCGAAGCGCTGGTCCGCGTGCTCGTCAAAGGGCCGCTCACGGAGCAGACGATCACGCTCCCAGCCGAGGCGAAATCGATGGAACTCAGTCCCTTCGAATCCGTACTCGCGGTCGTGAAAACCGAGGACTGGTAGGCGTGGACGGCGCGCAGCGCGAAATGACGTTCCTGCTCGCCGGCATCGAGCGGCGGGTGCTCCAGCGCATCGCGACGCGGGTGCCGCGCTCGCTGCGATCCAATCACCTCACGGTGCTCGGCACGCTCGGCGCCGTGGGCGCGGGCACCGCATATGCGCTCACCAGGTACGACCCGGCCTGGCTCTGGGTAGCGAGCCTCATGCTGGGCGTGAACTGGCTCGGTGACAGCCTCGACGG
>Ga0137380_10005620_pt1 | contig 11163 bp, 11 predicted proteins | sample SagtaG_17_FD_104809 | JGI IMG/M metagenome (GOLD analysis project Ga0137380, IMG submission 104809) | Vadose zone soil microbial communities from Sagehorn Ranch, Mendocino, California, USA - Sage2_L_100_16 metaG | ecosystem: Environmental > Terrestrial > Soil > Vadose zone | place: USA... | reverse complement strand
CTGGGCGCGGCGGCGGCTGTCGCGCTCCTCGGGCTGCTGCTGCGGCCCCCGCGCCCGTCGGTGCCGCCTCCCGACCTCGCGCCTCTCGATGCGGCGGGTGAGCGCGAGATGAAGGTCCTGGCCCGGCGCGCCGAGGCGCTGGAGGCGAAGATCGCCGAGGCCAGTCCGACCGGCACCTACGTCATCATCGACACCGGTCGCAACCTCCTGACCCTGGTGGTCGAGGGGGAGGAGAAGCTGAAGGCGACCTGCTCCACCGGGAGCGGCCGCGCGCTCTCCGATCCGTCGCGCAAGCGCCTCTGGGTCTTCGACACGCCGCGCGGCGAGTTCTTCATCCGGAACAAGTACCGCGACCCGGTCTGGATCAAGCCGGACTGGGCGTTCCTGGAGGTGGGTGAGCCGATTCCCAAGGGGCTGGCCGAGCGTCTGGCGCCCGCCGAGCTGGGGGCCTACGCGATGGACCTCGGCGACGGCTATCTGATCCATGGCACCCTCTACCAGCGTGCTCTCGGGCTGAGCATCACCCATGGCTGCGTCCGCCTGGGGGACGCCGACCTGGAGATGGTGTACTCCAAGGTGAGGGTGGGGACGCCGGTCTACATCTTTTGAGCCGGGGAAGAGGACGGATGGCCGAAAGGAGTCTCGTGACAGGCGGACCCGGCTCCGCGCGGGACGGGGCGTCGCGGCGGCGCCGACCGCGGCGCGCCGGGCCCCGCCGCGCCGCCCTCCTCCTGGCCTGCGTCTGGGGCGCCACCGCGCTCGCGGGCGCCGCCACGCGGCGGAATCACGCGGCGACGACGCGCGCCGACCTCGAGATGATGAGGCGACGCGTCGAACGGCTGGAGGGGGAGGCCGCGCTCACGGGCACGCGCAAGCCGTACGTCGTCCTCGATCTCGCCGAGAGGACGCTCCGGTTCCGGTTGATGGGGATGACCCTCCGCGAAGCGCCGATCGCGGCGTTCGAGGCGTGGGGCCTCGTGAGTTCGCGCCGGGGGGGAGCCTCGCCGGGAACGCCATCGTCGCTGGCGGGGATCGTCTCCCTTCAGGTGAAGGACGGGGATCCGCGCCTCTCGCCCCTGACGCCGGAGCAGATCGAGGCGGGGCTCGACGACGAAAACGCGGTCGACGCCCTTCCCCCGGAGCCTCCGGCCCGCTACTCCGTGAGGTTCAGTCAGCCGGTCGTGCTGCGGGTCGAGGGGGCGGCCGGGCCGGGCGGGGGGGTCCTTGCCGCGCTCGGGTCGTTCTGGCACGGGCTCGGCCGGGGAGGCGGCCCGAAGGCGAAGCCGGCGGCCCTGCATCTTCTGCTGCGGCTCGACGGAGAGACCGCGCGCGAGATCTACCGATCGCTCGTCCCCGGGGAGCGCTTCATCATCGTGCCGCCTCCGGGCCTGCTCCTGCCGGAGGCCGGCCAGGAGGCGCCGCGGTCGATCCGCCCGACCCGGCCCGCGCCGAGGCCGACACCGCCCCCCGCCGGGCCGCCGGGCGTGCCGTTCCAGATCCCGCCGCCGGTCGAGTCGGAGCAGGGGGGGCCGGCGCCGGGAAGCTCCGGCGGCGGACTCGAGCCGCCGGCTCCGGCCGGGACGGCGCCGGAGCCCGCGCCCGCGCAGACCGTGGAGCCGGGAACGTCTGCCGGCCCGGAGAGCGGATTGGCGCCCGCGACCCCTCCGTAGGCGAAGTCGGCGCGCCTCCCCGGCCGCGCGACGCTTGCTTCGGCGCCCCCCGGGCGACATCTTAGTGACGGCCGTGCCGCCGGGATCCGCACGCGAGGCGGGGCGGAAGGAGGAGACCCGATCGATGTCGCGCGCCGCCGTCCCGCTCCAGGAGGATCTCCTGGCGATCATGGACCGCAAGAACCACTGGGCCTGGCCGCACTTCAACGAAGGACGGGCCAGCCGCCCGCAGCTCCTGCTCCACTTCCAACAGGAGTTCGAGGTCTACGTCCGCGACTTCCCGGTCCTCCTGAGCCGGGTCCACGCCCGCTGCCCCCATCCGGAGGTGCGGCAGGACCTGGCCGAGAACCTCTACGAGGAGGAGACCGGCAAGCTGAGCAAGGGGGTGCCTCACCCGGAGCTCTTCCTGGTGATGATGGAGGGGCTCGGGTTCCCGCGGGCGCGCTTCGACGGTATCGATCTTCTCCCGGAGGCGGCGGCCTACCGGGCCTGGATCGACTGGGTCACGACGCGGCGCCCCTGGGTGGAGGCGGCGGCCCTGGTGACGATCTTCATCGAGGGAAGCGTCGAGGATCGCCGTCGGGTCACCGCGCTCGAGCCGGAGGATCCGGTCGACATCGAAGACGAGCTCAGGAGAAACGCCCTGGTCCGCCATTACGGGGTCGACGCCCGATTCCTCGACCTCAAGCGGGCGCACCACATGGTCGAGACCGGTCACCGCAAGATGGCCTGGAAGATGGTCCTCGATCACGCCACGGCCCCGCGGGTCGCCGCGCGAGTCCGCCAGCTGCTGGCGCGCTCCCTGGAGCTCTGGCTGCTGTATCGCGACGGCGTGGCGCGCGCCTGCCGCGTCGACGCCCCGGCCGGAGCGCCAGCCCGAGGCTGACGCCGGTCGCGCGGCCGCCCTCAGGCCTCGCGCAGCGCGGCGGTGATCGGCAGGCGGGCGGCGCGCACGGCCGGCAGCAGGCCCCCGCAGATCCCCATCACTACGGCGAACGCCAGGCCGGTGATGACCGCCGCCGGCGTGACGCGGAAGGCGAAGGCGATCTCGCTGAAGCTCGCGGTCTGCCCGGTGGCGGTGGTGAACCCGTTCATCGGGAACGCCAGGGCGCACCCCAGCGCTCCTCCGACCAGCGCGAGGAACACCGACTCCACCAGGAAGGAGACGAGGATGCTGAGACGCGAGAAGCCGAGCGCCCGCAGCGTCCCGATCTCGCGCGTACGCGCCGCGACGATGGCGTACATCGTGTTCATGGCTCCGAAGACGGCGCCGATCCCCATGACGATCGAGACGAAGCCCGCCAGGGCCAGGAGCGATCGCGACACCTGCCCCGCCTGGTCCTCGTAGTACTGCCGCTCCTGCGTCATCTGGACCTGCATCTGGGGGTTGGCCCGGAGGTCCCCGTCGAAGTCCTTGAGCGTGCGCGGATCGCTCAGGCGCACGGTCAGGGAGTTCTGCCCGCCGCCGCGCTGGAACGCCGGGCCCATCACGTCGCCGTCCCCCCAGACCTCGCTCTCGAAGGCGCTCCCCTCGGCCGTGAAGACGCCGACCACCACCCAGTCGCGTTTCTGGATCGACACGCGCGATCCGAGATCCAGACCGCGCATCCGCTCGCGGATCCGCGCGCCGACGATCACCTCGTTCAGCCCCGGCGTGAAGATCCGACCCTCCACGATCCGGATCCCGTTGCGGATCCGGAAGGCGCGCGGCGTCACGCCCCGGATCGTGACGTTGGTCGGCTCGCCGTCGGCCCGCCGCGGCAGGTTCGCGACGATGACGATCTCGGGCGAGGCGAGGGGCTGCCCGTCCGCCCCGTGCGCCACGCGCGAGTCGACCATGATCAGGTTCGCCTGCTCGCGGCTGAAGAACGAGCTCAGCTCCGAGTTCGAGCCGCGCTGGACCACCACCCCGTTGTCGGTGCCGCCGGTCGCGCGCAGCGCGAGGCGGAAGCCGTTCGACATGGCGAGCAGCACGACGAAGACGGTGACGACGAGGGCGATCCCGCCGATCGCGAGGAGGGTGACGCGCCAGCGGACGAAGAGGTTCCGCGCGTTGTACGCGAGCGGCAGCGCCATCAGACCTGCCTCAGCATGTCGGTGATCCTGGCCCGGTAGGCGAGGAGGGCCGGGACCAGGCCGGCCATCAGCCCCAGGGCGACGGAGGTGCCCAGCCCGAGAAAGGCGATGGTGGGCGACAGGCCGAGGTTCGGGAAGCCGCGCACCGCGTCGCCGATGAACGGCAGGTCCGGGAGGGCGCGGATCATCTCCCGCCCCAGAAGCACGCCGACGCCTCCGCCCAAAAGGCCGAGGAAGGCCGACTCGGCCAGGATGAGGCCCATCACGAGGGAGCTGGGGAAGCCGAGCGTCTTGAGAACGGCGATCTCGGTCCGCCGCTCGCGCACCGCCATGCTCATGGTGTTGGCGGTCACCAGGAGGATCGTGAAGGTCACGGCGAAGGCGATGCTGTTGAGGAGGAGGGCGAGGTTGCCCGCCATCGAGACGAAGCTGGCGCGGAACGCCGCCTCGGTTTCGGTCTTCGTCTGGGCGTCGCTGTTCTCGAACAGGGCGTCGACCGCCCTGGAGACGGCCGGCGCCCGGTCCGGGTCGGCGATCTCGATGACGAAGGTGCCGACGCCGATCCTCTCCCCCGTCGCCTCGTGAAGGTACTTGAAGTGGAAGAACATCGCCGTCGTGTCGGTGCCCGGGAAGCGCGCCAGATCGGTGTCGAAGATGCCGCGGACGACGAACTCGAAGGGGTGCCCGACGCGGTAGTAGGGGATGAAGCTCTCGAGCTGGAAGGTGTCGCCGATCCTCCAGCCGAAGCGCTCGGCCGTCCTGCGGCCGACGATGCACCCCCTGAGGTCCGCGAGGAACGCCCTCGTCTGGTCCTCGGACAGGAGGAACTCCGGGTGCATCGCGAGATACGGCTCCGCCTCCACCGCCAGGTTCGGGAAGAAGTCGGTGAAGTCGTTCGGGCGGCGCGAGCCGCCGAACCAGTTCACCATCGCCACCGAGCGCACGCCGGGCACCGCGGCGATCCGCTCCTTGTAGGCGATCGGCAGGAGGAAGACGAGGCTCACCGCGTGGCGCGTCACCAGCCGCGTGGCGCTGGCGCTCTTGAGGTTCCAGGTCACCGCCTCGACGAACGTCCGGAGCGTGCAGAACAGGAAGATGCAGACCGACATCGCCAGCACCGTGCTCGTGGTGCGGATCCAGCTGCGACGCAGATGCTTGAGGATGTACGGAAGGTATCTCATCTCAGGCGGTCAGGACTCCCTTGTCGAGGTGCTTCTGGGTGTGGGCGCGCTGCGAGGCGCGGGGGTCGTGGGTGACCATGACGATCGTCTTGCGGAAGTCACGGTTGAGCGCCTCCATGAGGGCCAGGATCTCTTCGGCGCTCCTGGCGTCGAGGTCGCCCGTCGGCTCGTCCGCCACCAGGACCTTGGGGTCGGTGACGATCGCCCGGGCGATGGCGACCCGCTGCTCCTGGCCGCCCGAGAGCTGCCGGGGGTAGTGGCCGGAGCGATCGGCCAGCCCGACCACCCGGAGGGCGGTGAGCGCCCGCTCGCGCCGCTCCTTCCTCGTGAGGTTGGCCAGGAGCAGCGGCAGCTCCACGTTCTCCACCGCCGTCAGCACGGGAATGAGGTTGTAGAACTGGAAGATGAACCCGATCGTCCGGCTGCGCCAGCGGGCCAGGGCGCTCTCCGAGAGCGCGGCCAGATCGGTCCCGGCGACCGTGACCCGCCCCGAGGTGGGGCGATCGATGCCGGCGACCAGGTTCAGCAGGGTGGTCTTCCCGGATCCCGACGGGCCCATGAGGGCCACGAACTCCCCCTCGGGCACGGTCAGGTCGATGCCGTCGAGGACCGTGATCTCCTGGCTGTCCCGGTGGTAGACCTTGCGCAGCTGCTGCACCTCCACGACCGCCATCAGCGAGCCCTCCCCGTGAAGCGCGCGCGTCGCGCCCTCATCCCCGGACACGCACGGAGTCGCCGTCGCGCAGCGTGGCCGGCGGCCGGGCCACCAGGGTCTCGGACCCCGAGAGCCCCTGACGCACCAGCACCTGGCCCTGCCGCGCGCCGCCGGTCACGACCGCCCGCTCCCGCGCCTTGCCCTCGAGGACCTCGAAGACGAACGATCGGCCGTCGCGCGTCACCACCGCCTCCTCCGGCACCAGGATCGCCGGCGCCTCCGCGGCCGCGGCCGAAGGCGCGCCCCTCTCCGGGTTGACGAAGGTGACGCGCGCGGTCATCTCGGGCTTCAGGTCGCCGTCCTTGTCCAGGATCGTGACCTTGACCTGAACCGTCGCCTTCGTGCGGTCGGCGGTCGGGATGACCTGGCGGAGCGCCGCCCGGTAGCGGCGGTCCGGGAAGGCCTCGACCGTGACCCCGGCCGGCTGATCGGGCGAGAGCTTCGCGACGTTCGACTCGCTGACGTCGGCCTCCACTTCCAGGGTGTCGAGGTCGGCGAGGGCCACGATCGCGCCCGACGACGTGGAGATGTTCACGCCGGGCGGGATCGGGGCGACGCTCTCCCCGACCTCGGCCATCTTCTTCAGCACCGTCCCCGCGAAGGGCGCGCGGATCACCGTGTTCTGGTAGAGCGCCTCGTTCAGGGCCAGGTCGGCGCGGGCCTGCGACAGCGCCGCCTCCGCGATCGCGACGCGGCTCAGGGCGGCGTCGACCTGGTCCTGCGACACGATCGTCTTGCGCGCCAGCTCCTGGGTCAGCCGGAGCTGCCGCCGGTACTCGTTGAGGTCGGCCTCGGCGCGCTGCACCGACGCCTGCGCCCGCTGCACCTGGGCCTCGTAGTCGGCGCTCTCGAGGCGGGCCAGGATCTCGCCCTGCCTCACGCGGCTCCCCTCCTCGACGCGCAGCTCCGACAGCCTTCCCTGGATCTTGGCCGAGACGACCGCCTTGCGGCGCGGCACGACGTACCCCGAGGCCGAAAGGATCGGAGCGCCGGCCGGCGGCGCCGCCGACGAGGCGATCGAGGCGCGCACCGTCTCGACCTCCACGCCGCGGGACCAGCGGCGGACGCCGTACATGGAGAAGGCGGCGAGCCCCGCGAGGATCGGCAGCAGGACGAGCGCCGGCCACCACCGGCCGCCCCGTGCCGGACGCTCGCGATCGATCGTGAGCGAGGAGAGCTCCTGCCTGATGTCGGTCACGGTTCCACGCCGGAGCTCAGAGGACCTCGAGCACCTCCGCCGGATGGGTCCTCGGGGCGACCTTGGGGTAGGCGTGCGTCACGATCCCCCCGGGACCGATGACGTAGGAGATCCTCCTCGCGGATCCGTCGTCGGGGCTGTCGCACGCCCCGTAGGCCATCCCGATCGAGCGCGTCGTATCGCACAGGAGGCGGTAGGGGGATTTCAGCTTCGCGGCGAAGGCGGCGTTCTCCTCCACGGTGTCGAAGGAGACGCCGAGGATGACCGCGTTCTTCTTCGCGAAATCGGCCGAGAGGTCGCGGTACCCGCAACCCTCGATCGTTCATCCGGGCGTGTCGGCCTTCGGGTAGAACCACAATATCACCTGATGTCCTGCGAAATCGGACAGGGCGACGTCGCGGCCCTGGTGGTCCTTGACCCGGAACGCGGGAGCCTTCGATCCGACGGCCAGCATGGCGGACCTCCCTGGAGATGGCTTCACCGAGGATCGAAGCGTATCACCCGCGGTCGGGCGGCTCAAGCCCCCCGGAGGGAGGGTCGGGTTTCACTTGTGGAGAAGTTCTTCGGCAGCATCTAGTCTTGAGGGCCGTCAGCGAGTATCCTTGTGCCCCGATGGGAGCGCGATCGGCTTCGGACGGAAGAGGGAGGGGAACGAATCGCGATGCCGTTCATGTCTGTCCGCCGTGCGTCGCCTCGGCGTGGCGCAGCGCCGCGCCGATGACCGCAGGGTCGGTGGCGTGAGCAGAAGCGGCCGTCCCGGCGCGAGCGCCGGCCGGATCGCCCTCGTCCTGGGATCCGGCGGCTTCCGGGGCCCGGCCCACATCGGCGTCCTGGCGCGGCTGCGGGAGCTCGGCGTCCCGGTGCACGCCATGATCGGCTGCAGCGTCGGCAGCCTGGTGACCGCCTACTACGCGGCCGTCGGACTGCCGGTCGAGGACCTGCTGGAGTTCGCCTTCGGCACCGGTGCCCTCGGGGTGCTGTCGCACGCCCTGGCCCTGCGCTTCGAGCGCCGCGGCACGCGCTTCCTGGGACGCTGGGCCGAGCCGGTGCGCCGCCGCCTCGAGCTGCTCGAGCGTCACGACTTCAGGAACCTGCACCACGGCGTGCAGACGATCGGCTTCCTGATGCACGACCGGCGGCGGGGCGAGCGGATCTTCGCCGTGACCGGGCGGGAGCGGGGCTTCAGCCTCTCGGAGGCGGTCCGCGCGAGCAGCCGCCTGCCGTTCCTCTTCCCTCCGCTCGTCAAGCAGGTGGACGGGCTGGCGCGCCGGCTCGTCGACGGGGCCTTCTCGGCGCCTTCGCCGGTCATCCACGCCGTGGCGGCGCCCATCTCGGCGACGCACGTGATCGCGGTCGATCTGACCGGATCGCGACGCCGGGCGCGGCACAGCGAGCTGAGGCGCTGGAAGACGCTGCTCGGCGATCGCCTGGCTGTGGTCCGTCCTCGCACGGGTCCGCGTCTCGGTCTCTGGGGAGGCGCGCGCTCGACGCGCGCCTGGTTCGAGGCGGGCCGGCAGGCGATCGGCCCCGCCGAGGCGGCGCGGCTGCGCGCGTGGCTGGTCCCCGGGGCGGCCGCCCAGCCCGTCCCGGCGGCGGAGGCGGAGCGCGCCGCGCCCGCGGTTTCCCCCGAGGCGGACGGGGTTCTGGGCGCGACCGACTAGGAGGACTCGCACCGCGATCATGCGCAACGCCGTCAGCAACCTGCTCGATCGCGTCGTACTGGGCAACTCGCCCACGCGGCGGCTCTGGTTCGCCAGGCGGATCCCGGACGGCTACATCCGCAGCGTCCAGAGGACCGACTTCCGAACGACGATGCGCTGGGTGGCGCGGCGCTCGGCGTTCTACCGGCGGCGCTTCGCCGAGCTGCATATCGATCCGGCCATGGTGCGCTGCCCGGCCGACCTGGGGGATCTGTTCACCACCTCCGAGGATCTCCTCACCAGCCCGATCGAGGACTTCCTGTGCGATCGGCCGCAGGCCGGCTACGAGACGACCGGCACGCTGTCTCCCAGGAGCAAGAAGATCTTCTTCTCTCTCGGGGAGGGGAGGGACATGGGGCGGGACGGGGCGGCCGGCCTCTGGTCGCTGGGCGTGCGCCGCGACGACCGCATGGTCTCGGCCCTCGACCTGTCGTTCTGGAACGCCGGCGCGGCGCTGCGCGCGGCGGCGCAGGCGCTCGGTTGCCTGCTGATCGAGGCGGGGAAGATCCCGCCGGCGGAGTTCTACGAGCGCGCCCGGGACTACCGCTTCAACGTCATGGTGGTGGAGCCGTCCTGGATCGTGAGCCTCACCGAGATCGCGGAGCGGCAGGGCACCTGGCCGGTCAAGCTGATGCTGGTGGGCGGCGAGAACATGTCGGAGAAGTCACGCCGCTTCGTGGAGGAGGCCTGGGGGACCGACCTCTACCTGACCTACGGACAGACGGAGTCGTTCGGCAGCGCCGGCACCGAGTGCTTCCGGAAGAACGGCTACCACCTTCAGGAGCTGAAGTTCTGGTTCGAGATCCCGGAGCCCGACGAGGAAGGGAACGGCGAGCTGGTCTTCACCACGCTGTCCCGCAGGGTGATGCCGCTTCTCCGCTACCGGACCTCGGACGTGACCCGGTTCCTCGAGGGCTCGTGCGACTGTGATCTGGGGCCGCTGCGACGCATCTCCAAGATCCGCGGGCGCTGCGACGAGATGGTCAACTGCGGGCTGGGCAACATCAGCCCCTGGATGTTCGAGCGGCTCCTCGAGGGCGTCGAAGGGATCGGCCACGACTGGCAGGTCCTGGTGATGCGGCCCGGCTTGCGCGACGCGATCGAGGTGCGCGTCGAGCTGCGCGAGGGGGCCTCCCAGGCCTCGGTGGAGCGTGCCCTCCTCGTCTCGCTGCGCGAGCGCTTTCCCGACATGGCGCGCAACGTGGCGATGGGCCTGTGCGAGCTGCGGATCGTCGCGCAACCGCGTGGGTCGCTGCGCACCGGACGCAAGCTGCGCGCGGTGGTCGACCTGCGCAAGGCGCTCTTCGGGGCGGAGACGGCCGTCCCCTCGGCGATGCCGGCGTGAGCGGTCCCGTGGTCCGGCGGCCGCGCGCCCCGATCTCCGGGCGGTCGGGCGCGACTCCCGGGCGGCGCTCAGTCGGTTGGCGGCGGGCCGAGCCGGACCGGCCGCCCCTCGCGGGCGGCCAGCAGGCAGGCCTCGGCGATCTCCAGCGTGCGCAGCGCGCGCGGCGCGGAGAAGCAGGCGGGCCGGCCCGCGAGGAGCGCCTCGATCACCTCGGCGTCCTGATCGACGTACCCCCAGCGCTCCTCGCGGGGGAGGCGCGCGTAATCGTGGATCCGGACGGCGACTCCGTCGCCGGGCGAGTGCAGGACGCGGTCGAGACCCTCGACGGCGATCGCGGCGTGATCGCCGACCAGCTCGGTTCTCTCCGCCGGATGCAGCCAGGAGGCGTGGCCGGTGGCGGTGAGGGCGCCGATGGCGCCCCCCTCGAACGCCACCGAGACCACGAAGTCGTTGAGGTCGGGGTAGAGCGGGCCGCGGGCCAGGCAGGAGACCTCCGACACCGGGGCGACGAGCCACTCCAGGAGGTCGAAGAAATGGACCAGGTTCTCGTACAGGAAGCCGCCGGAGATCTCCCGGTCCGCGACCCAGGCCGGCGTGCGGTAGTCTCCCTCGTGGAACTTCATGCTGGAGAGGAGCGGCCGGAACCCCTCGCGAAGGAGGGCGCGGGCCTGGCGGTAGACCGGGGCGTGCCGGCGGTTGTGACCGACGACCAGGAAGGCGCCGGGGCGGGAGGCGGCGGCGCACAGCGCGCGCCCCTCCTCGATCGTCGTCGCCATCGGCTTCTCGCACAGCACGCCGACGCCGCGCTCGAGGGCGGCGCGCGCGGCCCCCGCGTGGTGGCGGTTCGGCGTCGTGACCACCAGCAGATCGAGCCCCGCGGCGAGGACGGCCTCGAGGTCGGGCAGCGCGCGGGCGCCGAGGTCGGCGGCCAGGCGGGCCGCCCGCGGCGCGTCCGCATCGGCCACGCCGACGACGGCGGCGCGGCCGTCGCGCGCCAGCAGCTCGCCGTGCGTCCTTCCCATCTGACCCGCCCCCAGGATCCCCACGCGCACCGGCATGGCGCCCCGCCCTCCTCAGCGCGCCCCGGGATCGGGGAGATCGGCGACGCGCGCCATCACCTTCTCGAAGGCGTCGGCGTACTGGCTCATGAGGGCGCGGGGCTGAGGGAAGAGAGGGTACGACTGCGAACCGATCACCACGGAGTCGGCCAGGAGGGCCGCGGTTCGCGGGTACCCGTCGGAGGCGTAGCGAACGTCGCTGCCGTGGCAGGTCCAGGGG
>Ga0137380_10005616_pt1 | contig 11164 bp, 10 predicted proteins | sample SagtaG_17_FD_104809 | JGI IMG/M metagenome (GOLD analysis project Ga0137380, IMG submission 104809) | Vadose zone soil microbial communities from Sagehorn Ranch, Mendocino, California, USA - Sage2_L_100_16 metaG | ecosystem: Environmental > Terrestrial > Soil > Vadose zone | place: USA... | reverse complement strand
GAACATGTCGCGCGTGTGATTCAACACCGGCGGGATATCGGAGGCGACGAAATACTCGTCTTGGCCCAGACCAATTACGATAGGCGGGCCTTGGCGTACGGCGACGATCTTCTCAGGCTCGTCCGACGACATGATCGCCAACGCGTAAATGCCTCGCAGGTCCGAAACCGCTCGACGAACGCTCGACTCGAGATTGGGTTCGCCTTGATCGAGATACTTCTCGATCAAGTGGGCGATCACTTCGGTGTCGGTTTCGGTGACAAAGGTGTGGTCGTCGGATTGAAGCTCGTGTTTGAGCGAAATGAAGTTCTCGATGATTCCGTTATGAACTACGACGACGCGTCCCGAACAGTCGCGATGAGGATGCGCGTTTTCCTCCGTTGGGCGTCCGTGAGTCGCCCATCGTGTGTGGCCGATGCCGTAGGTCCCGTCCAGCGGTTTTAGACGGACGGCTTCTTCCAGGTTATGCAGCTTGCCTTCCGCGCGGCGAATCGTGAGTGTCCCTTTTTCGTCAACGACTGCAATCCCTGCTGAATCATAACCGCGATACTCAAGCTTCTTCAGCCCGTCGAGGATAACTCCCACTACCTGCTTGTCGCCGACATAACCGACTATTCCGCACATCTGTGATTCTCACCTCAGCTTCTTTTTGACGACCGCTGGAACGCCCACCGCCAATGAGTCAGGAGGCACGTCTCTAGTCACTACAGTGCCCGCGCCGGTCATCGAACCCTTTCCCACGCGCACCGGCGCAACGAGCATCGTGTTGCTGCCTATCTTTACTTCGTCCTCGATGATTGTCTCGTTCTTGCGCACGCCATCGTAGTTGCAAGTCACAGTGCCTGCGCCAATGTTTACCCGATCACCGAGCGTCGCATCGCCGAGGTATGTCAGGTGCGCAGCCTTTGTTCCTCGCCCGATTTTGGATTTCTTCACTTCAACGAAATTGCCAATGCCCGCCTTTTCACCAATTTCGGCGCCAGCGCGCAGGCGCGCAAACGGGCCGATCGTCGCGCCGTCGTGAATCTTGCTGTCCTCGATGACGCTCGAATTCCTAATCGTAACGCCGTCGCCAATTTCGACGTTACGCATGCGCGTCCACGAGTGAATCGTACAGCCGGAACCGACGCGGCTCGCGCCCTCGATGATCACCTGAGGATGGATAACAGAGTCCTGACCGATCTCCACGTCTTCGTGAATGTAAGTAGTCGACGGATCGACAATCGTCACGCCCGAAAGCATCAGCTCGCGAAGCTTCCTTTCGCGCAGCTTCCGCTCGACGTCTGCAAGCTCCACGCGCGTGTTTACGCCAAGCACCTCTTCGGCCCTCGAATGGCAAAGTAACCCTACTCTCTTTCCCTGCGTCTGCATTATTCGAGGCACATCGGTAAGGTAATACTCGCCCTGCGCATTGTCCGTCGTCAGATGATCCATCGCTGCGAGCAATGCTGGGATCTCAAAACAATAAATGCTGACTGCCACCTCGCGAATCGCAAGCTCCGAAGGCGTCGCGTCCCTCTGCTCCACGCATCGAAGCAGTTGACCCTCTTGATCGCGGATGATTCGGCCATAACCCGTCGGATCATCCATAATCACAGTTAGCATCGTTACGTCGTTCTTCCGGTCGCGATGAGTCTGGACAAGTTGCTTGAGCGTTGCGGCCTCAATCAGCGGGGCGTCTCCGGGAACAATCACTAGCGGTCCGATTCGACTTGCGAGTTCTTCTCGTGCCGCCATCACTGCGTGTCCGGTTCCGCGCTGCTGCGACTGCGGGACGAACCTCAGCTCGGCACGGGACGACGCGCCGCCTTCGCTCAAGCGCGCAGTTTCATCGCGCACCGCGCGTTCGACTTCTTCTGCCTGATAGCCAACAACCGTGAAAATGGCTTCTGGAGCCAGTTCCAGGGCCGCGCCCAGCGTGTATGCGACAAGCGGTCGGCCCGCAAGCTCGTGCAGCACTTTTGCACGGCGCGACTTCATGCGCGTGCCTAACCCAGCAGCCAGAATAAGTACGTCGGGCATAAGATCTTCACTCCCTGACTGGGTTAGATTCTACTCTCACCTGTCGAGTGGTGCGAGACTTTTTGTTCACTAAGCGGGCGGGCATCACGCCGCCAGTGCCGGCTTCACAGACACGTTTGAGATCGAGCATCTCAGCGCGCGGCTCCGGCGGCAACTCGCATCTGGTCAAAACGAAACTCATAGGGATCGTATGAGACGCTCGACGCGTGACGTTTCATGAAGATAAGGCTGCTTTCGCCTTCGCCCAGGTCGACGTGTAAAATGTCGCCTTCATTGATCTGCTTTGTGGCAATCAGGTTTGAGAGCGGCAACACGACGTAGCGTTCGATGGTTCGCTTCAACTCGCGCGCGCCGTATCGAGCGCTGGTCCCGTTGGCGAGCAAGAACCTTCTAGCGTCTTCGGTGTAGCGGAGTATGAAACGACCCTGATTGAGCTTGAGGATCCTGCGCTGAACGGCCTGCAACTCGAGCTCGAGTATCCTACGCATCGACTCGTCAGTCAACCGCCTGAATACAACCACCTTATCCAGGCGGTTCATGAATTCAGGCGAAAACCTCTTTCGCGCAGCCTCCATCCCGACTCGGCTGAGTTGACCGTCAAATGAATCCGGCGGCAGTTGATTCGGAATAGAGAACCCGAGCGGCCCATCAGCCATCCTGTCCATCTCCCTCGCGCCAAGGTTTGAGGTCATTACTACCAGAGCACGCGAAAAGTCCACGCGGCGATTGTCGCCAAGCGTGAGCGTTGCCTTATCCAGCACTCCGAGCAGCAACTGCCAAAGGGCGTCGGACGCCTTTTCGATTTCGTCGAAAAGGACGAGCGTTAGCCTCACCCGCTCGGTGTGATAACTATCGAGCGTTTCCTGAGATAGCATCGGTGGCGTCTCCCTGTGACCAAGATAACCGGGAGGCGCCCCGATCAACTTTGATATCTCATGCGGATGCTGGAACTCCGCACAATCGACGCGGATGAACGCGCTGGGGTTGCCGAACAGCACTTCCGCCGCGGCCTCGACCGACCGCGTCTTGCCGGTTCCGGTTGGGCCGAGAAACAGCAGCGTTCCAATCGGGCGGCCCGGAGGGTTCAAACCCGCGCGATAGACTTGATAAAGCTGAGCTAACGCCTGTAAGGCACATTCCTGTCCAATCACACGCGCTCCAAGCTCGTGTTCGAATACATAAGAGTCTTCTGATTTGACCGTGTGATCCAGGAGATTGAAATCGGGCTTGTCTTCCGCCTTCGCCGGAACGGCTAGATGGCTTAATACGTTTGCCGCGAACTGACCGAATTGAGTGACCATTGTTGTCCTCCTAATACTTCGCGCGGATTCAATCTATCACTCAAACACGCCGTCCACCGTGAGGCGTTAGGCAAAAATCAAACTCTCAGTCCCGCAAGCCGAATGCCATCACAATCCGAGATCACCACAGGAGAATCAGCAGCAACCTCGTCAACAATCGAGCGACATCGGGAATACAAGGCTGACACAGGGGCAGACTCGGACCCCTGTGACAGCAGAGTCCAAGCTTTGAACACTTACGAATTTGGCCTAGTTGGTTTCAGGCGGTTCATCAGCTTGGATGATTTCGAGCTATGCAGAACGTATTGAGATCGGTCGATTGGGCGAGAAGGGAAATCGGACGGTCGTACGAATTGAGGTCACTCGCGCGGCTCTTAGAAGGGTTCGTCGCGCTTGAAGTATCTGCTCCTTTGAAAGATCCGTTCGTCGAAATAGCCTCGCAACAGCTCTATTTCGTAACCCTTGCCTCCCGGCAGCACCGTGACGACGTCATATCGGTAAGGCTCGTCGGCGACCTTTATCAATCGCCGATAACGCCCCGCCGCGCGCGCTATATGTCGCTGCTTCCTCAAGTCAACAGCGCGTTCGGGCGCTACAATCTCATCCGTGCTGCGCGTCTTGACCTCAACGAAGACAAGTGTGTCGCCATCGTAAGCAATCGCGTCGATCTCGGCGGTAGACTTCTGGCCGTGCAGCCCGCGACCGAGCGGGACTCGAAAGTTGGTGGCGACTATTCGATAGCCTTCGTACTCGATCAAGTAATCGAGGGCCGCGCGCTCGCCGCGCTCGCCCAATTCCAAATGCTCGGCACGAGAGGCAGTTCGTTTTCTCAAGAACACGCGGTGCATCTTATCCGATAGCTGCTCCTTGTTAAAGCCGATGCTCGCAAGCTACATTGAAATCACCTCATCAAGAGCGTATGCAAGAGAGTTATGCCACATCAGCGAATGTACTTCCGGTTGTCGTCATAATAGGCCGCCCGAACGTGGGTAAGTCGACGTTGTTCAACAAGCTCACAGGCTCGCGTCGAGCGATCGTCGGAGATGAGCCTGGCATAACACGCGACCGAATCTACGGACGTGCCGAATGGCGAGGCCGCGAGTTTAGGCTGGTCGACACTGGCGGCATCATCCCAAATGAGAAGGAGCTGATACCGGCAAACATCCTGACACAGGCGCGCGCGGCGCTCGACGAAGCGTCGCTGATAATCCTGCTCGTCGACGCCCGCGTGGGCATCACGCCGCTCGATGAAGAGCTCGCTGAGATTGCCAGACTTATTAACAAGCCAGTGTTCGTCGCGGCAAACAAAGTCGATAGCGCGAAGCTGGAAGCCGACGCCCTCGAGTTCGAGTGTTGGGGTTTCGAGGAAGTCTTCCCAATCTCGGCCGAGCATGGAAGCGGCGTCGCCGAAATGCTCGACGCGGCAATCGAGGTAATCCCTGCGCCCGCCGCCGCCGAACTCGAATTCCAGGAGATTCGACTTGCCATAGTCGGCCGTCCCAACGTCGGCAAGTCATCTCTCGTAAATCGGCTGGTCGGCGAAGAGCGAGTGATCGTATCGCCGATCCCGGGCACTACTCGCGACGCGGTCGACACTGAACTTGAATTTGAAGGAACACGTTTCCGATTGATTGACACCGCCGGCATCCGACGAAAAGGCAAGACTCAGCTGGTCGCCGAAAAGATTTCGGTGGTGATGGCACGCCGTCATCTGGAACAGGCCAACGTTGCAGTTTTGCTTATCGATGCCGTAGAAGGTCCGACTGCGAACGATGCCGCGATCGCCGGCTACGCGCTCGAGGCTGGCGCGAGCTTGATCATCGCCGTCAATAAGTGGGACGTAGTCGAGAAGGCCACTCACACGACGAAGCAATACGAGCAGCGCATCCGCGAGATGATGAAGTTCGCCTCGTACGCGCCTATCGTGTTCATCTCGGCCATGACGGGTCAGCGTGTAATGAAGCTATTGGAGCTGGCGCGTAGTGCTAACGAGGAACGCAACAAGCGCGTCTCGACCTCGGAGCTGAATCGCTTCTTCGAGCGGCACCTCGAACAACCCCGAGCCACGACTCGCTCGAAGTATCCGATGCGTGTACTGTACATCACGCAGGCCGCAATCAGCCCTCCAACTTTTGTGCTGTTCACATCCTCACGAAGTCCGAAGGCCAGGCTACATTTTTCTTACGAGCGTTATCTCGAGAATCGGCTGCGTGAGGAGTTCGGCTTCTTTGCCACGCCAATCAGGATCAAGCAACGCAGAAAGAAAGACGAGGCATCGCAACGTCGCTGAACACCGTTTCAAGAGCACGAACCGCGAATCCGATCCAAAAGGAGGCGTTACCATGCTCCGTTTGCTCCTAATCCCGATTCTCTCGCTAATCATTCCTCTTTGCGTCACGGCGGATGACCAGCCCCGACGCATTCGATCATCAGACCTCGACAAGACCGGCATCACAGCAGGTCCGTTTAAGATACGGATCACCAGGCTGAATCGCGGCAACTTTCTGGGGCACGGTCGAGCTAGCATAGAAGTGGAGGTCGAGAACACTTCGAGCGGTCCCGAGACTTTCTATCCTCAGCGACTTGCGCTTGTGAATCGCGACAACGTGCAACTTAACGTGTGGGTTGGAAGACACAGCTACTACGGGACAATCCCACCCTACGATCCCAGGATCCCGGTCACGCCGCTCGAGATCAGAATTACGCCCGGAGCGCGAATCAAAGAAGTGTACTCGCTGACTGGAAAAGTGCGGCTCCCCTCGCGCCTGTTTTACGATGATAAGCTGGTGGCTGAGATCGTTGAATGAGTCCGCCTACGCGCGCGCTGGAGCCTCGTTGCCGGCTTCGATCGCTGCCTCGCGGACGTTCAGAGCCGGGCCAATCAATCCGCAGTGTACTTAAATGATTCGGCCGGGGAAAATATTTCACAACGCTTCTGCATAGCACCTTCAGGTTTCAACTCTTCGGGGAGGCGCTTCTAGGCGGAGCATTCACCAATGGAACAACCCTTGCGAACGTACGGAGCGCTGGATTCGGAGGTTGGCTATGAGTGAAAGACATATCAGTTTGTCTCGCAGAGCGTTCGTCTGCGGTATTGCGAAGGGAGGCGCGGGCGGATTGCTCGCACTAACAGGCGCCGAAGGTGTTCTGGCGGGCGTTAAGGATTCTGGGGAGATCACGTTGGACGGCTTGCTGATCACTTATTTCAGCGCGCCGCTGGGCACTGGGGGTTCCGCGTCATATACGTTCACGACGGGTTATACCACTACGTTCAGCTTTCGTTCGGTCGCCAGCCCCGAAATCTCACTGAGAGCTATGGTGTCCGACGGTGACCAAAGAATTAACGGCAGGTCTGTCGTCGCTCAGGCCGAGAGCAGAAAAGTTGACAACGCGATCAAGCTGTTTCCCAGGCTCGACGAGGAGGTGTCCTTCACCACAACAACGCCGCCGCCCGGATTGCCCGAGAACACAGTGTTCTTTGGTTTGCGTAAACCGGTGCTGAGCTTCAAGGGCAACGGAAGAATGGCACAGTTCCGGTTCATTGACGCCGAGGAGACGTTCACGTTTTTAGCCAACAGCAACGTCAGAGGGGTTTTCAGTGAGGACACCGCAACATCGATGATCCATCAGTTCGTCGCCGATCCGACCGCTCTGACTCCGCCACGGTTCATTCCGGCGCTAACGAGTAGTGGCGACGTTTCGATTACGCAAGTTGCCGAACGCGGCGCACCGCCAGACATAACTTCTGCTGTAACAGCTAGAATAGTTGACCAGACCGGTTTTAGCTCCGACGTACTCAAACGCGCCTTTGCAGTCGGAAGCAATTTGGAAATCACCTACTATTCGGCGCAGGAATCAAAGGGCGGGATACTCCAACTGGAGACCGATCTTAAGAAAGCATCGGCGGGCGTCACCCGCGTTTTCTGGGATCGAGTCTTCAAGACATTCGTCATTGTCGGAAGCTGAGCGGCAATGTCTAAGTCCTATGCTCGGGCCGGAGCTTCGTTGCCGGCTTCAATAGCCGCCTCGCGGACGTTCACTCGCACAAGCAGCACCAGCCCAACGATGAAAAACACCACCAGCGAAAGAATCGCCACGCGATAGCTGCCGGTGAACTGCAGCGCCAATCCGAACAACAAGGGCGCAAGCCAGCTCGTGCCTTTGTCGCTTACTTCGTAAAGGCTGAAGTACTCGGCCTCTTGTCCTTTTGGAATCATCAATGAGTAAACTGAGCGGCTGAGCGCCTGGCTGCCACCTAGTACAACCGCGATCACAGCCCCGAGAATGAAGAATTGCAGCTTGGTTTGCAGCAGCGCGTACGCGTAAACCAACACGCCGGTCCAAATCACGAGGCTGATCATGATCGCGCGCTTGCCGCCGGTGACTTTCGCCACCCAGTTGAACAGTAGCGAACCGAAGAAGGCTACGAACTGCACCATCAGAATCACTTGAACCAGAGTTGTTTCCTCCAGCTTCAGCTCTTCTTTGCCGAACACCGCCGCCAGCGCGATCACTGCCTGGATGCCATCGTTGTAAAGCAAGTAACCGATCAAGAACAGCAGCGTCTGCGGATAACGCCGCGCGCTCTTGATCGTGTGCCGAAGCTGGTTGAAACCTGTCGCCACGTAGCTCTTCCCCTCGGGCGACGACTTGGCGGGAAGCCTGTTCTTCAAAGTTGACATTGGTATCAACGTGAACACTGCCCACCAGGCGCCCGAGGATGCCAGGCTTATGCGCACCGCGTGTCCCGTAGTGAGCCCGAACGCATCCGCATTCGAAAACAAGTACAGATTCAGCGCCAGCAAAATACCCCCGCCTAAATATCCGATTGCCCACCCGATTGAAGAAACGCGATCGCGATCATCGGGCGCCGCGATGTCGTTCAAAAACGAGTTGTAGAAGGCCTCCGACGCACCGAAACTCAGGTTGGCGACGACGAACAATGCGCCCCCGAGCAAATAATTCGTGCCCTGCAGAAAGTACAACGCCATCGTCGCAAACGCGCCGATGTAAGCAAACAACGCGAGCATTTGCTTCTTGCGATGGGAGTAATCGGCTAAGGCGCCCAATATTGGAAGAAGCAAAACCTGCAAAGCGACCGACAGCGAGACCACGTAAGGAAAGAACGACCCGTAGAAGACCTTGATCCCGAGCGGATAAACAAAGGTGTTGCCTTCACCGAGCGACTGGGCAGCGGCTTTGGCGACTTCAGTGAGATACGGTCCGAGGAAAACGGTGATTACGGTAGTGTAGAAAGCCGAGTTGGCCCAGTCATAGAAGTACCACCCAACCTGTTCGCGCCGATTGTTCATGATTCTTCTCTAAGGGGTGCGATGATCCGCGCGTGAAACCGCAGAATAGGATACGCGCGAGTGTTGTAGCAAGTAACTTCACTGTTTATCAGTTGATGGTATCGCACCCGAGTTTCGCGTAATATAGCAGCCTGCTGCAAACCGCGAGGGTCCTGAATGAGAATCAACGGCGTGATATGGCTCAGAGATGTCGTACCAAAGTTGGGCTCGAAGCATGGAGTTGAATATGGCCGGCAAAGAGAGAAGGCAATATGGCAAAAAGTAAATCCAAAAAGCTGCCATCCTTCGGTTCACTTGATGAGCTTGTACAGTTCTTCGACACCCACGATCTGGGGGAGTACTGGGAGTCGATGCCGAAGGCTCATTTCGAGGTGGACATCAAGAGACGGACTCATCTGGTTGCGATCGACGACGAGATTATGTCCAAGCTGACCGATATTGCTAAATCAAAGAAGGTGCCGCCTGAGAAGCTGATCAATTCATGGTTGAAAGAGAAGCTCTCCGCAGCACGTTAAGTTCGCGAGTCTGCTCTGTTACTGGATTGGCTCCTAGTATTTCCAGACGAGATTTCAGGACTGCCGGGTGTGCCGGTTCAAGAAGCTGATGACGGCTGGCATCGCCTGTTCAGGAAACAGATGGCCGCCTGGATGTATGTAAGTCACAAGCTCGGTGCCGTTCACTCCGGGTTCGGTTCGCAGCAAGCCTTCGACCTTCGCTTTCGACGAATCAGTCTTGAGCAGCTTGCGCGTAAGCTCGATGCTCGACTGCTGAGCTTGAAACGGAACGAGCTGATCCCTCTCGCCGGCGATGATGAATACGGATTTCGGCTTCGCACTCTGGATCAATAATCCCCCGGGTCCGGCAGCCGAGCACAACGCCGCGATCTTATCGCCTCGCATATTCCAGAGCAGATTCACGAACCGCCCGCCGTTTGAATGACCCAGCACATAGACACGATTCGGATCGGCGTTGTACTTCTTCTCGATTCGTTCGAGCGCCGCGTCGAAGAACTTTAGGTCTCGATCTCCAAGCTCGCCTGGATTCTTTTGCCAACCGTTGAGCTTGCCTTCAGGATCAGTGATGCCTTGCACGCCCGGCTCGCCTTGCATGTACACGACCACGGCTTCAGGCCACAGCTCGTGTACGCGAAATCTGCGCGCGGCATTTTGAGCGTTGCCGCCGTGACCGTGAAAGACAAACACGACTGGGGCGCCTCTGCCCGCCACCGGTTTGGAGCTGGCAAACACGATCGCCCGCCGCTCCATGCCATCGATCGTGAAAGTCTCGGTTTGCGACTGGCCTCGCGAGAACGCGTTGAGCGCAATCAGGCCGCAAATCACCAAGCCGATCAAGATAGCTCCCCGCTTGAGAGCCTGATGTCCGAACCGCTTGATTGTCGGCTGCTCACCAGTCGCGCTGCTTGAAGTAGTTCTTGTAGTCGGAAGGTCCATCACTTCAGATTAGACTGAATCAGCTCAAGGAAAGTTTGATCGCTCGCACATCTACATCCACCTGCATACCATAAAGATCCAGCCTCATCACTCTCACGTCATTCCCGCCGCAGTAACGAAGTTGACGCAGAATGCTTAAGTCCCGGCGAACAATTGTACTGGTAAAATACATAGTCTTGCTTAGCGAATCCGGCTTTTGCTAAATCGATCTCGCCCTTTGTTAAATTCGCGCTGCTGAGATCGACATCAGAGGTCCATATTTGCGCAGTTCTGAAAACAACCGGCAGCAAATCACAACTTTGTTTTTCTCCCAAGATTTGAGGATTCGCTTTCAAGAAATCAATAAAGCCATTCAGGCCGCGCAATATCTGCGTGGCGACTTCTTCAATCGCTCGTCGGCCTGCTACCTCGCTATCTCCCTTTTCTTCCGACCGTACCTCCAGACCGACGTGAAAAGAAAGTTCGTTCGACATTGGGATGGCTCGTGCAGACGATTGCAGTATCGAGGAATCCAATAACGTGGCCTGCTCCACCACCAAACAATTTGTGAAGCCGACGCTGTTTGTATATGGAGCACGGACGAAACACCAATTCGAAAGAGCCGGGTTTGCCCTTTTACACTCAGCCAGCATGAAAAACGGCCTTCGATTGAAAGCAAATTTTCGGTCAACACGGGAAAGTATGAAATCGACGCGCGTACCAGACTTCTGAACCTCTACTGGAAACTCCGCGACCTGAAAGACCCAACGTGAGCGGTTTTGCTCGAATAGTTCTTTAGCGCACTTGATTACAGCGGATTGGAACCCGTAACCATGACGGTTGAGAGCTTTCTCGAATCCCGCTAGCACCCTCTCTGCGTACGCTTTCTCTTTATGGTCCTTCATGCGTGGCACCTGGATTCGTTTCCAGAAGTTCGATCGCCTTAGTCCATTTCCTGCTTCAGCGATTCGAGATTCTTTCGCACCGTCAGAGTGCTTGGGTGATCCTCTCCAGAAGTTTGCCTTTGGCGAACGCCACGCTCCATTCTGCCCGCGTGAACCGCGACTCGAAGTATTTCGGCGTGAGAACAGCAAGCGTT
>Ga0137380_10005615_pt1 | contig 11165 bp, 6 predicted proteins | sample SagtaG_17_FD_104809 | JGI IMG/M metagenome (GOLD analysis project Ga0137380, IMG submission 104809) | Vadose zone soil microbial communities from Sagehorn Ranch, Mendocino, California, USA - Sage2_L_100_16 metaG | ecosystem: Environmental > Terrestrial > Soil > Vadose zone | place: USA... | reverse complement strand
CGTCACGAGCGACATCGACTCGGTCGAGGGGTTCCTGCCCACGCTCGTGGACGACGTCGTCACCGACGCCGTGCTGCTCCTGGGCACGCTGTACTTCCTGTTCCGCGTGCAGCCGAGGCTCACGCTCTACGTCGCGCCCACGGTCCTGGTCCTGGCCTTCGCGCTCATCCTCTTCAGGCCGCGGGTCAAGCGATTCGCCCGCCGGGTCCGCGCCATGATCTGCGACCTGGCCGCGATGGCCAGCGAGACGCTGGCGGGGGTGAGGGTGGTGAAGGGGTTCCTGGGCGAGGACTATGAAGTGCGCCGCTTCGCGGCCCAGTCCTTGCAGGTGCTGCGGGCACGGGTGGGCGTCGTCACGCTCCGGTCCCTCTGCTACGCGACCGTGGATCTGGGGGTGCTGCTGGGGACCATCATCGTCGTCAGCGTCGCCGCCCCGAAGGTCGTGGCGGGCACGTTCTCGGTGGGCGCCCTCGTCGCTTACCTGGGCTACCTGGGCAAGCTCTACGGTCCGGCCAAGAGGCTGAGCAAGGTCAACGTGTCAATCCAGAAGACCCTGGCCGCTGCCGAGCGGATCTTCGAGGTCATGGACCTTCCGCCGGAGGAGACCGCGCGGGTCAAGGCCGCGCGCGTCCTGAGACCGGCCTTCCCCGCCGGCGTCTCGCCGCAGTCGGCTCCGGGCGTGCTCTTCGAGCAGGTCACCTTCAGCTACGGAGGCGGGCGGCCGGCGCTCAAGGACTTCACGCTCGACGTGGCTCCCGGAGAGGCCGTGGCGCTCGTGGGGCGGAGCGGAGCCGGCAAGACCACCGTGGTCAACCTGCTCCTGCGTTTCTACGCGCCGGATTCGGGGCGGATCCTCCTTGACGGCGTGCCGCTCGACCAGATCCCCCTCGCCGAGCTGCGAGGTCAGATCGGGCTCGTGTCGCAGGACGTGTTCCTCTTCTCGGGGACGATCCGGGACAACATCGCGTACGCCCTGCCCACGGCCACGGACGAGGACGTCGTCGAGGCCGCGCGGCGCGCCAACGCCCACGGCTTCATCTCAGCGCTACCCCAGGGCTACGCGTCCTCGGCGGGGGAGCGCGGCGTGCAGCTTTCGGGCGGCCAGCGACAGCGCATCGCGATCGCCCGGGCCTGGCTCCGGCGCCCGCGCCTCCTGATCCTCGACGAGGCCACCTCGCACCTGGACTCCGAGTCGGAGCACTACGTCCAGGAGGCCTTCGACCGCGTGGCGCGGGGCCGGACCGTATTCCTGATCGCGCACCGGCTCTCGACGCTCTGGAATGCCGACAAGATCGTGGTCATCGAGAACGGAACGATCGTGCAGGCGGGCCGGCACGAGGAGCTGCTCCAGAGCGCGGGGATCTATCGCCGGCTCTACCGGCTGCAGCAGCGGCCGGGGCCGCAGAGCCGGACCGCAGAAGAGAGATAGGCGGGCGAGGCCATCCCTGAGCGTAACTAGATGTTGGCTTGTCCTTCTGTTCGATAGCTTCGCCGTTTGCCGAGAGGCTCGAAAAGCCCTGGACGCCGAAATCCTCAGGTGCTCGTTCTGCAGCAAGTCGCAAAGTGACGTGCGCAAGTTGATAGCCGGCCCAGCTGTGTAAATTTGCGACGTGTGCGTAGACGTTTGTCAGGAAATCATCGCGGGCACGGTGATCGACAAAACCGAGTCGACGTGAAGACCCAGGCGAGGCTCGCGCGCGTCAGTCCTTCCTGGGCGTAACGGTTCCCGGTCAGGTAATCCCAGTTGTCGAAATTGAGGAAATCGAAGCGCGCGGTGCGGGTCGTAGGCTGCGGCCGTCAGCGCCAGGAGCGCCAGACAGACCGCGCCGCCCGCGGGGAGAGGGAGAGCCTGTGTGGGTTCCGGTCCGGCCAGGGGCGATATATTCTACAGCACAGTGGAAGCGCGGACTTTGCACTATAATGATGCTCGCTCGATCAACCAGCACCATTCCTGCCGGCGCCGCCCGGGTGTCTGAAACCTGCGGGCCGGTGAAGATGGAAGGAGAGAACATCCGATGACTTTCCCTGCGCATCGACTCACGCTCGCAGCCTTCGTAGCACTTGCCGTTCCCGTCCTGGCCGCCGATCTGCCCCGGGAGCGTGCCGAGAAGCTCGGCATGTCCACGGACCGCCTCGCGCGGATAACGGCGCTCACCCAGCGCTACGTCGCCGAGGGCAAGCTCGCGGGCGCCGTCACCGTGGTCGCCCGCCACGGAAAGGTCGCGCACTACGAGGCCGTGGGCAAGCTGAACCTCGAGACCGGCGCGCCAATGGCCAAGGATTCGCTCTTCCGCATCTACTCGATGTCGAAGCCCATCACCTCCGTCGCCGCGATGATCCTCTACGAGGAGGGGAAGTTTCAGCTCACCGATCCGGTTTCGAAGTTCCTCCCCGAGCTCAAGGGGCTCAAGGTGATGAAGGACACGCAGGAGGTCCCGGCCTCGTCGGAGATGACGATGCAGCAACTGCTCTCGCACACGGCCGGGTTCTCGTACGGGATGTCCATCTCGGACCCCGTCGACAAGCGCTACCGGGACGACAAGCTCCTGTCATCGAAGGACCTCAACGAGTTCATCGCGAAGCTCTCGAAGATACCTCTGCGTTACGAGCCCGGCAACCGCTGGCACTACAGCGTCGCGGTAGACGTCACGGGCGCGGTGATCGAGCGCATCTCCGGGCAGCGCTTCGACCGCTTCCTGAAGGAACGCGTCTTCGATCCCCTCAAGATGCACGACACCTTCTTCGAGGTTCCCGAGGCGAAGCTCGCCCGCTTCGGCACCAATCATCGCTGGAACGCCGAGGAGCGAAAGCTCGAGGTTCTGCCGGTCCCGGATTACCCTGCCTACCGCAACACGACGTTCTTCTCGGGGGGCGGCGGGCTCGTCTCGACCGCGATGGATTACATGCGCTTCGCTGAAATGCTGCGCAACGGCGGCGAGCTCGAGGGCGCGCGCCTGCTGTCGCCCAAGACGATCGAGCTGATGACCATGAACCACCTGCCCGCGATCCTGAAGGCCGGGAACAGCGGCGAGACGCCGACGGTGAGCATCGGCGCCTCCGCCGGCAGCGGTTTCGGTCTCGGATTCGCGGTTCTCACCGACGTGCCCCGCAGCGGCGCCATCGGGTCGCCCGGCGAATACAGTTGGAGCGGCGCCGCGGGCACCACCTTCTGGGTGGATCCCGTGGAAGACATCGTTGTGGTGGCGATGATCCAGCTCATGCCCTCGCCCTGGCCGCTGCGCGCCGAGCTGAAATCGCTCACCTACCAGGCGCTCACGGAGCTGAACCGGAAGCGCTGACGCGATCTTTCTCTTCAAGGACATCGGCGAGTTTCACGTATCCCAGTAATCAGTTGGATCCCTCGACCGCACTGCGGCCCGTTCAAGGTTTCCCTCCGGTCGGCTTCGCTGACGGCAGATTCGACAATCGATTTCTCAACATCAATGGACGGCCCTACGACTTCCCCGCCGCTTACAGCCAGCAATGGAACTTCACACTGGGCAGGCAGCTTCGTGACTATGCCATCGAAGTCGCCTATATGGGCAACAAGGCCAACAAATTGATGGCGAACCGCAACATCAATCAACCTTTACCGGGCGCAGGCTCGGTCAACAGCAGGCGCATTTTCCCAGGTTGGGGCAGCATCACCTTCCAAGAGCCACATTGGCTGACAACCGCGATATCCAACTCGCGCTGCGGTTCATCTGGTGAACTGACGCAAGGACGACCACCGCAACGGCTCGGGGAGTTCGTCGACGCCCCAGGAAGGCAGGCCGCCGTGAAACTGGGTATTGGGAATGGCTTGGGCTGTGGCTTTGGTGGATTTCATTTTTGGCGCGGCTCCTCCTGCCAAACCTTCAGCGCCGCCGTCACTTTCGGATCCTCTCAATTTTCAACGAATGCTCCGCCACGAAGGCCAGCGCTTCGTCGAACTTGAATACGCCCTCGGTGCATCCCAGGGCCCGAGTACAAGAAGCACCCACAGCGCTGGCAAAGCTGAGAGTCTTTTCCAAGGACCAGGCTTCCAGCATCCCAGTAATGAAGCCGGCGGCAAAGGCATCTCCTGCGCCAGACTCGTCAACGGATTTGACCTGGTAGGCCCCCGCTCGGATCACTTCTCCCTTCCGGCAAGCCACCGCGCCACGCTTGCCTAGCGTGATGACCACGTCGCACTCGGGATTGAGTTGCGAAAAATAATCCACTTGCGCCACGGGATCCTTCAAACCAGTCATGGCATAAGCTTCGTCGTCATTGGGGAGGAAAACATCGGTGCAGTCCAGCATCTCTTCAAGCTGTGACCGGGAAAACGCCAGCCCTGCAGGAGTCACGACATCCAGTACAGTCTTGATCGACCTTTGTTTGGCTGCGCGAAAAAGCTGGGTCAAGTCCTCGGCACCAAACTTTGGCATCACCATATAGCCTCCGACGTAAAGTGCTCGGACTCCATCCAGAACCGAGCAATCAATATCGGCAAACGTGAAGTCGGCGTTGGCGCCAATGCAGTGGAAATAACGCCGGTCTTCGCCTTCGACGTTAATGATGACAGTGCCCGAAGTCGGATGCGTCCGGCTGCGCGAAACGCTGGAAGAGTCCACTCCCAAACGTCTGAGGTCGTTCAACACAAAGTTTCCGAAGAGATCGTTACCCACCTTGCCCAGCACCTTGACGTGGCGTCCCAGACGGCTAAGGCAGGCGGCTGTATTCGTCGCACAGCCTCCAGCCCCCAGCAGGAACCGGTCCGTCAATCCCAACTGGCCGGGAGCTGGAAGCGCCGGCATGGGGCTGGCGAAAAGGTCGGCGACCAGGATTCCCAGGCAAATCACATCCATATCGATAGCGCTCACCTGAATTGACCCGGGGTCTGCTCACATAAACTGACCCGCCCCTGGAAGCCGAACTGCTTGGAAAGAGCATGGCTCGGTGTCGGGGGCCGCGCCGACAAAAGTGCCTGTAACCGGAGTTTGAAAGTTTTGATCTCATAGGCGCCCAGGTCGAACTCAAGCGTGTCGCTTGACACCGAAAGCTTGCGTCCGGCGTCTTCGAGGAGATTGGATTCTTCCGCAGAGATCACTTTGACACGGAGTTTCACTCTCACTCCTGGTACCGCCTTTCCGGAGGACTCATAAAGCCTGACAACGGTAGACCCATCGGCAAAAGAAACCCGGCCTCCCAACGAATTGTGACTACCCAACCTCGGGCGCTCGCTTGATGCGCGGGTCAGTAAAGAAGTCTGCCTCATCCGTGCTGCGGGTGGAAAACTCGGAAACGATAGCCCCTTCAGGCCCAGCTTGGAACCAGTGGAGTGTGTCGGGCATCAGCGTGTATTGCTCGCCAGGCTTCAAGCAGATTTCTCGATAGACGGTGTAATAGGCCTCGGAGCCTCTTGGCGGCGGACAAGAGACAGGAGCAGCCGGCTCGCCTGGCACATACAGATAGACCGTCCCCCAGCGGCAACGGAACGTTTCCTCTTTTCCCGGGATCCCGCCAATCGGCGGATGCTTGTGCTCTGGGCAGGTTTGACGGGGCGTCATAATGATTTCTTTGGCACAGCAGCGCTGGGTATTGACATAGGTAATGATCTGGAGGCCGGTTTTCTCCAACTCGCCTAACCCGAAGTCTGCCACCTCAAACCGCTCGCGCTCGGCAGAGGTGATAACCACTCCGGCTCGTTGCAACATGGCTGAGGCTCTTTCAACAGCCCGTTGATATTGCTGATGGTCAATCATGGAAGATCTCCTGAAACCTGGGTCCCGTTTTGCGGGTAGCAACACCCCGCCGGTCGATACTATTCTTTCCTCACGAGGAGCAGGGAAGCTGACGTGAAAGCGGAGTGTGTCATAACAACTATGAGTTGAGCGGCGGTGCGCACAGTGCCTGGTCTTCCTTTTTTTGAGTGACGCTTCACGGCCTACCCAGCTTCAAGATGGCCACCTGCTGCCTAAATCTAAGCGCGACTCACAGCCTTTCCAGCAAAGCCATACTGCTGGATCAGCTCCTTGACTTTCGCCTTAACCGCCTCACGCCCAGCAACCATGATATCCTCAGGACCTCCCATTCCCAGAAAGGGATGAGGATTCATTGGCTCATGATAGGCTGCCAGTTTGTCTTTCACTGCTGCCAAATAGGCCTGCTTCAGGGTCGTCCCGAAGTTAAACTTGGTTACACCCAGGCCAATCACATCCGCAGCGCTCTGGGATGGAAAGCCCGTTCCACCGTGAACTACCAAAGGAACCTGAACCACCTCACGTATCCTGCGTAACGCCTCAAGGTCTATAGCGGCCTTGCCGCGGGTCATGACGTGAACGTTGCCAATCGAGACTGACAACGCGTCAATCCCTGTTTCTTCAACGAAAGACTTTGCCAGCAATGGATCCGTGATGATACCGCTTCCGTTCGGTCCATCACAGCCATCTGGCAATTCGCCAATCTGCCCCTCCACAAAGACTCGCTTCGGCTGTCCCAAGGCCACAACCCTCTTCACCAAGGTCTTATATTCGTCAAAACCTAGATGATGGCTTTCAACCATGACCGCGTTGAACCCCAATTCAATACCCGCGGCGATCTGAGAGAAGTCATCGCTTTCGTTCAAGATCAGAGACACAGGAACGCGAGCCTTCCGGACTGCCAACGCCATTCCCGTATAGAAAGAAAGATCTTCAGGCTTCGACCTGGAAGGATGCATCAAGAAGCCGCCGTTGAACCCGACAATCACGGGCGACTGCAATTCTTCCGCACCTTCAACCACCGCTTGCAGCGACTCCAGGTTCCATGATTCGCAATAGCACACCGCATACCCGCCGCGCCTGGCGTCGGCCAGCAGTCTATCCATGGGAACGAATGGCATAATCCTCCTCCCGTCGGGCTCAGGCTGCACCTACACCGAACATCTCGACATCATGAATGATTATTATTCAATAACTGCATATAATTTATGAATGCAATTCATCCGGACATCGTCACTCAAACCGGGGGCGCGATGCCGGCATCCGTGTGACGGTAAGTGGTGGTTTCCTATGAAAACGCCCTTTGGTAAAGAGAGAAGCCGAAGTCTTCTTCGGATCGTCTGGATACTGGAAAAGCTTGGAGAACAAATCTTAACGGACCGTCCGACTGACAGCACCCAGTATCGTTTGAGAAGTAAATTCTCCCGATATCGGCGGCCCCTTCGACTGCTTCTGCCCTTCCTGTTCTCCCCGTATCTCCTCAACGGAGTTTCCGGAGGGCGGATGGAATCCAGAGCCCAACAGGCTTCCGAGGCTGACGCAGAGTTTTTTCGAAGTCAGATTCTGCCTCTCCTGGCGAAACGTTGCCAATCCTGCCACAACGACACGCTCAAGGTCTCGGGGTTGACCTTGGAATCTGCAACAGGTTTACAGAATGGCGGATCGCACGGGCCCGTGGTGACTGCTGGAAATCCGCAGCAAAGCAGTCTATATCGGCGCGTGGCCGGCCTGGAGAAGCCGTCCATGCCGATGAATGGAGATCCTTTACCTCAGGCGGAAGTCAACTTGCTGAAGGCCTGGATCGAACGAGGAGCCGCCTGGCCAGAATCTGTGAGGCCTAACCACGCGGGGATTGTTCCTGGAACCGCTGCTCTATCCAACCCTGACGAACCGCAGGCGCTTTCAGGCAACGCGAGTTTCTTTAAGAAGAAAGTCCATGCCATTTTCTCCGCCCGCTGCCTTGGCTGTCACAATGACGAGCGGAAGTACTCCGGGTTCACCCTGGAGACCCGATCCGGTTTTCTGAACGGCGGCTGGCATGGTCCGGTCGTAACTCCCGGAAAGCCAGACGACAGCCGGCTGTATCGCCGGGTGGCACGACTGGAGAAACTCTACATGCCTTTGGGACCCGGAGGCGGTCCGGGCGAGCCGCTTCCGCAAGAAGAGGTCGCGATCATTAAGCAATGGATTGAAGGTGGCGCCGAGTGGCCGCCAGACCCGAATGCCGAAGAAGCCGAAAGGGTGCGGCAGGCCAGGCTGAAGGAGTTGCAAAAACTTGAGAATCGGCCTGTAACTGTAGAAGAGAGGCAGTGGTGGTCTTTCAAGACACCGGTTCGACCGCCTGTGCCGCAGGTGAAGCATCAGGCCAGAATCAAAAATCCCATCGATGCTTTTGTTCTGGCTCCCCTCGAGGGCAAAGGGCTGCGGCCTGCCCCGCAGGCGTCACGCCGCACACTGATCCGCAGGGTCTATTTTGACCTGATCGGGCTGCCACCCCGCCCGGAAGAGGTGCAGGCGTTTGAGAATGACCCCGCGGCGGATGCCTACGAAAAGCTCGTCAATCGGTTGTTGGACTCGGAACGCTACGGGGAGCGCTGGGCCCGTCACTGGCTGGACGTGGCCCGCTATGCAGACAGTGACGGCTACGAATATGACCGGCTTCGCCCCAATGCATGGCGTTACCGCGACTACGTCATTCGTGCCTTGAATCAGGACACACCCTACAATCGATTCATTCTGGAGCAACTCGCGGGAGACGAACTGCCGGACCGTAACTACGATTCGCTTGTGGCCCTGGGCTTCTGCCGTAACGGCCCGTTCATCGGAGACATGGTCTTGATGCAGAATGAAATGACCCGTCAGGACGAACTCGATGACGTCGTCTCCACAACGAGTGCGGCTTTCCTGGGCCTGACGATGGGCTGCGCCCGCTGCCACAACCACAAGTATGACCCACTGGCTCAGAAGGATTACTACCGCCTGATCGCCGTGTTTGCTCCCAGTGTCCGGACCAATATCCCTTTAGCACCAGCATCGATGGTTGAGAAATACGAAAAGCAAGTTCTGGAAATCGACCGCAAAATTGATGCGCTCACCCAGCAGATCCGGCTTCTGCACAAGCCGATGCGAGATCGCCTTCTCGAAACCAAATATAAAGAGCTGCCGGAACCCCTTCAGGTCGCGATTCGGACCGAACCTTCCAAGCGAACTGAGGCACAAAAACGCCAGGCCGAGCAGATCTTCACTTCCACCTCCGTCAGCGAGAGCGAGCTCCTGGCAGCCTTGAGTCCTGAGGATCGCCAGAAGACCGAGGATCTTAAGGCCCAGATCGCCCAGTTGGAAAGAAGCAAACCTCCCTCCTTACCCACAGCCATGGCCATTACGGACCCGACGGCCACGCCGGGGAAGAGCTACTTCCTGCATCGTGGCAGCATCTTCAGCAAAGGCTCCGAGATGGAGCCCGGGCCGCCGCTCGTGCTGAGTGCCTCGGGCCGTGAAGTCTCCTTCCCAACGCCATCCCCTCAAGCCAGGACCACAGGCCGAAGACTAGCCTTGGCCCAATGGCTGGCGAGCGATCAGAATCCCTTAACAGCCCGCGTGATAGTCAACCGGGTCTGGCAGCATCATTTCGGCAAAGGAATCGTAGACACACCCAACGACTTTGGACGGATGGGCGGCCCTCCTTCACACCCGGAACTCCTCGACTGGCTTGCCACGGAATTCATTCGCCAAGGCTGGAGTTTGAAGGCAATGCATCGCTTGATGTTGACTTCCAGCACTTACCAACAAGCTTCCAACTCCGCGGACCCCCAAAACGCCAAAAAGGACCCGCAAAACAGACTGCTTTGGAAAATGCCCATCCGGCGCCTGGAGGGAGAGATCATTCGCGACTCCATCCTCGCCGTGAGCGGCGCCCTGAGGCTGAAGCCAGGTGGACCGGGCATCTTCCCTGAAGTGGATCCCGGATTGATTGAAGGTTCGCCTAAAGAGTCCGTTCAGTATCAGCGCTGGCCGGTCACCAAAGACGGCCCGGAACTCTGGCGGCGGAGCATCTACGTCACCCAGATGAGAACCGTGACCGCTCCCATTATGGATCTGTTCGATCCTCCGGATATCGTATCGTCCTGTCCAAAACGCAACTCAACCACTGTGGCGCCGCAAGCGCTGCAGTTACTCAACAACAAATTTGTGGCGGGCCAGTCGATGCTCTTTGCGGAGCGACTGCGCAACGAAGCCGGCAAGGATACGATCCGGCAAATCCAGCGAGCCTTTCTCCTGGCCTTCGGACGTCCTCCCGAGCCACAGGAACTGGATGCATCGAAGTCGTTTCTGAAGAAACAAGAGCTCTATCATCAGGGATTGATCGCAAAACTCTACGAGCGGGGTGTGGATCCCGCCGAGGTCCTGGCGCCAGACAGATCTGCCCTGGTAGACTTTTGTCATTCGTTGTTCAACACGAATGAGTATGTTTACATCAATTGAAGTACAGCATGAACACGTAGGTGCGTCGCTTTCTGACACACCTCTTGCTGTATCGGTCACCTCGGTGATGCGTCCGAGAGCAACGCGGGTGCAATTGGAAGTGCGACTCGCCTCAGGTTCCGCTTCGGTCAGGTGAAGATGAACAATCACAGCTCTTTTGGAGTGCGGCGACTTGTCGCCGCTATGGGACGGGCGTCAGAAGGAAAGCCGCGACAAGTTGCCGCACTCCATATCGCACTCGTCATTTGTCCGTCTTTTGCAGGCATCCCGCGGCAGAAACTGAGTCGCACTTCTTCTAATTGCACCCAAGCAACGCTCCCTACTTGCTTTGCTAAACTGGATTTTCTCGGGGGCTGTTATGTCTTTTGAAAGACACTCTGCTTGCTGTCCGCTTTCCCGGCGCCGCTTCCTGTGGGAACTCGGAGGTGGCATCGCGGGACTGGCCCTCTGCGACCTTCTAAGACTAGAGAACCTTCTTGCTTCGTCGGCTCCGCTGGAATCGCCACTCTTGCCCAGGAAACCGCACTTCCCGCCGAAGGCCAAGGCGGTCATTTCTCTGTTCATGAACGGAGGGACAAGCCACCTGGACACGTTCGATCCTAAACCGGAGTTAACTAAGCGGCACCTGGAGGCGCCCCCTCCTAGTCTGAACATTCAGACCTTCTTCCCGAATCCCGGGACCTTTCTAATGAGCCCCTTCTCGTTCAAGAAATATGGCCAGTCCGGGATCGAAGTCTCTGAACTCTTCGCTCACACGGCGGAATGCATTGACGACATCGCAGTTGTCCGATCCATCCAGGCGCTTAGCAACAACCACACGCCGGCGATCCTCCAAATGATGACAGGATTCATTCAGCCCGGACGACCCAGCGTGGGCTCCTGGACGATCTACGGTTTGGGAAGTGAGAGCCAGAACCTGCCCGCTTTCGTCGTTCTGCTGGACAGCATGGGAGGACCGCT
>Ga0137380_10005614_pt1 | contig 11166 bp, 10 predicted proteins | sample SagtaG_17_FD_104809 | JGI IMG/M metagenome (GOLD analysis project Ga0137380, IMG submission 104809) | Vadose zone soil microbial communities from Sagehorn Ranch, Mendocino, California, USA - Sage2_L_100_16 metaG | ecosystem: Environmental > Terrestrial > Soil > Vadose zone | place: USA... | reverse complement strand
TTTCTTGCAGCTTCGCGGCGAGGCGGACGAGCGGCAGGTGTCCTCGCCGGAGATCGGGCTCACGCACAACGTCGGCGGTTCCGGCGCGACGTGCGCGGTCCACCTGTTCGCGCGCTAGGCCGGTCGTCGCTCGGGCCTGTCGAATCCGGAGCGCGGGGCCATCTCAATCCTCCGGAAAGCGATTCCCTGGGCCTCGCACGCATCCGCCAGCGTGTCCACGAAGGCGGTCATTCGCGCGCGGTCCGTGATGGCGGCGAGCTCACCGCCCAAGGGAGAGCCGCACAAGCGGGGAAGCATCGCGTCCCGCACGCCCCATCGCGCATCCAGCAGCCGCGTGGAGACCTTCATCACGCCGGCGGCGGCGAACTCCCCTGCGATCCGGTCCGCGGTCCATCCGCTTGTGGGCGGGTACGCCGGGGCGAAGCTCACGAACGTCCGGAGGCCCGCCTCCGCGAGTCGCGCGAGACCTTTCAGGCGCGTCTCGATCGGCGGCGCCCACGGCTCGAGGAGCGCGCGGGCTTCGTCGTCCAGCGTCGGAACGGACATCCCGACCTCGATGTCCTCGAACTGCGTGAACAGGTCGATGTCGCGGACCATCAACGCGGACCGCGAGAGGACGGAGACGGGCCACCGGGCCCGGAGCAGCACCTCGAGCGCGCGTCGCGTGATCCGGTACTTCCCCTCGGCGAACTGATATGGGTCCGTGGCGGTCGAAATGGCCACGAGGCCCCGGGGCAGCTTTCGCACCTCCCGCGCGAGCACGGTCGCCGCGTTCCGCTTCACGACGACGGACGCGCCCCACGCCGCGCGGTCCGTCTGCAGGAGGCGCGGGACGTAACAGAAGAGGCACCCGTGGTAGCAGCCGACGTACGGGTTGAAGGAGTAGTCGAGTCCGGGCAGCGGGTCCTTCCGCAGGGCCGCGCCGACGGTCACCTCGCGCATCGTGAAGTCATCACGGGGCGACGGGAGGCGGACGCCCAAGATCTCGTCCATCGCACGCGCGAGCGCGCGCACCGCCAAACCCGTGCGCGGGGGAGGTCTGCGAAAGTGGCGGTAACCTCAAGAACGAAACGTCCGTTGCGCGGCGCATGGCGGGCATCGCCGCCGTCGGGTTCTACCTCCCACGGTACGCGATCGCCGCGGAGGAGTACCGACGGGCGCTCGGCAAGTTCGACGCCCCGGCGATCCGGGAGAAGTCCGTGCCCGGGTTCGACGAGGACGAGATCACGATGGCGGTGGCCGCCGCCGACCGCGCGATCGGAGCCGAACCCCCCGCGTTCCTCACGTACGGGAGTTCCTCGAGGACGTCTGCCGAGGGGACCGTGTCCGAGGCCCTTGGCTTGGAATCCGCCGCGAAGCGAGAGATCCTGGGAGAGCCGGATGCCGGCGTCGCCGCGCTCCACGCTGCGGTGGAGTTCACCGCCAAGGATGGTGGGATCGCGCTCGCGATTGCGTCGGACGCGCCCCGCGCGTTCGCCGGGTCCGCGGCGGAACACCCGCTCGGCGGGGCTGCGGTCGCGTGCCTCGTCACCGCGGATGGACCCGTCCGCCGAACCGAGGCGCTCGGGTCGGGCACCGCGAGCGAGCTCCTCGCCCGCGTCGGTCATGTCGGAGCCGCGTCGCCTCTCCTCGCGTTCCTGGACGCGATGTCGCGTCTCTCCGTCGGATCGCGCGTCTCCGCGGGGTCGCTCGCGTTCGACCTCACCGCCAAACCCGCGGGCGACCTCGATCTGCGATCCGCACTGGACCGGCGGATTTCCCTCACTTACGAGCGCTACGTGCGTGTCCGTCGCTACGAGCCTCCGCCGCCGGGGACGGAGTACAGCCAAGGCGCGTACGTGAGCCCCTCCGCCTACCGCGCGGAGACGAAGGCGAGGTACCGCCTGATCGGGGAGCGGTGCACGACATGCGGGCGCCTCCACTTCCCACCGCGAGAGTCGTGCCTCGCGTGCGGCGGCCGGTCCTGGGAGGATGTCCCGTTGAGGCGGACGGGGACGGTCTACGCGTATACGGTCATCGGCTCGGGCGCCGCGCCCTCCGAGTTTCTCGAACAGCAATTGGCGGTGGGCGAGTACGCGACCGCGGTCGTGTCGCTCGACGACGGGCCGCGCGTGGCGGCGATGCTCACGGACGTGGAGCCGGCAGACGTGAAGATTGGCCTGCCCGTGCGGATGGTCTTCCGGCGCATCTATGCGCAGGAGGGCGCGACGCGCTACGGGTTCAAGTTCGCGCCCCAAATGAGACCTGGGGAGCCTCTGGCATTCAGTCCGCGCATTCGTTGATATAGCGCTTCCCTATGGGCAATGACCTCGGCAGGTAGAGGAGCGAAGAAGCGACCATTGAGACCCCGGCGACCCTGCCGTGTCCTCTCCTGGTGGCGAATAAATTCCCGCATGACAGCCGCTTGCGGTTGCTTGAGCCGGAGGTGTGGCGCGACACTCGAGAGAAGACCTGCGATCATGCCGCCTGTCCAAATCAGTTGATAGGCGTGTCTCCATTCCGTTCTTGCCGGAGGCTGGTCGGCCATGATGCCCCCGAAAGCTGCATGGATGTCGTCCAGCACTCTCCGGTCAGTATTGCTGACCGAAATTCTCGCCCGATACTGCGGATTCCACGATTCCCTGCCTTTCCACTTCGCGATCATCAAGGACCCCTCGCCATCGACGAATCCTGCGAGATACTCCGAGGAAACGGGCCCGTCTGCCCCACGCCTACCCCCCCTGCTCGCCGGCAAGTGATTCCGGGCGACTTCGGATTTCGCGCCCGTCGCATTTAGGCACTTGAGACGCTGGTAGAGAGCCTCCCGAAATCGAACTTCCTTCCCTGGGAGAGACAAGAGACGACCACGGCGATCACGCACTCTCGGGCCACGTCTGATGCGGGAATGATAGTCCAGCAAGACCGCCGCCTGCTCCGACTTGAGACGCAGGAAGGGTGCGACCTCGGTGAGTATTCGGGCAGCCGCGGCATTGGTCCAAATCAGTGCGTATTGTGGTTTCCATCGAGGATTAGGCGATCTAGAGAAGGACATGGTCCCGCCCCAAGTCTGCCGGATTTCCTCGAGGATACCACCATTGGTATTGTACACGACGAGCCGAACTGGATATTCGACGGACCAGTTTCGGCGGGGGATTCTTCCGAGGGCGAGATATCCCTCACCGTCGATGAAGCCTGCTAGGTATTGGCGCGAAATCATCGGGAAACATTCACGTCGTTGAGGACAAGAAAGGTGCTCTGGAGGGGTCGGCGAAAGTGCTAGGCCCGACGATCTCCTCCTTGGCCTTTCTGCGCCTTAAATTTGGCGCTTTCCAGGTCCAGCTCGAAGTCCTCTTCCTTCGCCTCTGCGGGCGTGAACACCTTCCCGGCCTCGAACTCGAGCTTCTTCTCTTCCTTCTTCTTGCGCTTCTGCGGCTTCTCCACCTGCTGCTCAGCCATGCGGGGCCTCCAATTCCGTCGCGTACGGGTCGAGGAGTTCGATGCGCCGGCGCCCGCCGTCGTCGACCACCACGAGACTCCAATCAATCTTGTCTATATTGAACCTGTCGCCCAGTTTCCGCCGGAGAAAGGCACGGGAGTCGTCCGGAGGCTCGCGGATTGACCGCATGATCTCGTCGTCCGTGACGACGCGGTCCAGCAACCCGGCCCGTTGCCGCTTGTAGAACAGGGAGCGCTCCACCCCGATCTCGGAGTATTGCTTGCAGGCCATCATCTCGACGTCCGCGCCGCCCTTCTCGTCGCGCGCTTCCTGGATCGCGTAGTACCGGTCGAGCCACTCAATCTTTCGCGCGAGGTCCTTCGACTTCCGCTTCTCGAGCCCGTCGAGCACCTGCTCCCACGTCTTGAACGCGAACCGCTCCCGGTCCGTCTCCACGAGCGGCTCCGCCTTCGCGAGGTAGTACCGCTGGATGTCGATCGGGGAGACGACCTCGCCGGAGTCCAGGTGGACCTCCCACTTCTCCGGATTCCGGAGTTCGACGTTGTGCCACATGTCGTCCACGGGCTTCGCGAGCCGGGGGACGTCGTCCAGCTTCCCCATCTCCATCAGGGTGAGGATCGCCTGCGTCGAGAAATGCCGGAGCATGATCGCCGTCTCGTTCATGAGCGCGTCCCCGACAATCACATGGAGGCGCCGCCACTTCCGCGATTCCGCGTGGGGTTCGTCCCGCGTGTTCAGCACGCCCGTGTCGTGCATCGTCTCGCCGGAGACGACCGTGCTCGTGAGATACGCGCAGGGCGAGAGGACGTACGTGCCGTCGATCAGGTCCCCCGCGCCCGTGTAGATGATCCGCGTCGTGAAGTGCGGCACGAGCTCGCGGACGAACTGCTCGGGGAACGGGAGGGACCGGTCCACGCAGTAGTTCTCGTGGGACCCGTACGACGTCCCGTCCGGAGACGTGTTGTTCTTGAACGCATGGATCTTCGTCCCGTCGCCGACGTACTTCTCCTCCAGGACCTTCCGGAGCCAGTCCAGGATCTTCTCCCCGGCCTTCTCCCAGCGGATCAGGTCGTAGTAGTTCGTCGTCTCGGCGGTGCTCACTTCGAAGTGGCCCACGTCGTAGTAGCAGCGGGAGCCGTTCGTGATGAACTCGCCGGCGAGGTGGAGGTCGCTCTCCCGGAGGAGGTCGAGCGCCAGGACGTGGGGGTCGAACCCCAGCGAGCCCATCTTCTTGCAGTACAGCGTGTACTCCTGTTCCGTGCCCTGGATGCGCTTCTGCACCCGGGGTCACCCGACCATCGGGTCGGCGCCGGTGCGGAAGACCTCGCGCTGCCGCTTCTCGAACGTGGACAGCTCCGTGATCGCGTGCTCCTTGCACTCCTCCTCGGCCGCCCTCGCGAGGTCGTCGAGGCTGAGGCCCTCCTTCTTCCGGTCCTGTTTCTTCAACTCGATCACGCGCTTCACGAAGTTCTTCTTCGCGGTCTTCACGATCGCGGCGATGATCGCGCCGGAGACAATGTCCTTCCGCTTCACGGTCTTGATCGCCTCCTTCGCCTCCGAGTCGAGCTTGACCCTGACCCACTTGTTCTCCCCGTAGAGCTCCTCGATCACGAACGATCGGAGCGCGGCGAGCGCGGCCTCGTGGCCGCCGTGCTGCTTCTCGAGCTCCTCGTGGACCGGGAGGTCGTCCGTAAGGTACACCTTCACGATCTCCTGCGCCTGGGACATCTCGGGCCGCGGGATCTCGATGATCTCGTCGAACCGGCCCGGTCGGAGGAGCGCGGGGTCCACCAGGTCCGCGCGGTTCGTCGCGCCGAGCACGAACACGTCGTGGAGCGCCTGAAGGCCGTCCATTTCGCTCAGGATCTGCGCGATGATGTTCTTGTGGACGCCCGAGGTGTCCATGAATCCGCGGACCGTGAACAGCGCCTCAATCTCATCGAAGAAGATGATCGCGGGACGGCGCTCATGGGCTTGGCGGAAGATCTCCTTGACGATGCGCTCGGACTCACCGACCCACTTGCTGAGGACGTCCGCGATGCTGACGTTGAAGAACGTCATGTCGTTCTCCGCGGCGACCGCCTTCACGAGGAGCGTCTTCCCGCACCCGGGCGGTCCGTAGAGGAGGACTCCGCGCGGCGCCTCGAGCTTGATCTGCTCGAACAACTTCGATTCTTGGAACGGCAGCACGATGACGTCGCGGATCCGCTCGATTTCCGCGCTCAGCCCGCCGATGTCCTTGTACCGGATGTTCGGCTTCTCGCCAAGCAGGAGGGACTTCACCTCAAGGTTCGGGAGGATCTCGAGGATCTCCATCGTGGGTGGGAGGACGGAGATCTGGAACCCGGGCTTCAGCTTCCCGAGGAGCTTCTTGTCCGCATCGATCAGCCGCTTCTCCATGTCGCCCTCGACGCTGATCACCAGCTTCCCGTCCAGGATGTCCGCGACCTTCGCGATCACGCCCTCGTGACGCGTGCCGGAGCCTTCGACGATCGCGTACGTCTGCGGATGGACCCATACGTACTGCCCGATGTTCAGTTGCGACTTGTCGACGAGCCCCGTGCTCACCTTGAGCAGCTCCGTCGCGCGGGCCACGACCACCTGGTTCCCGTCGAGGTCGGGGCCCTCCTTCCGGATCACGTACGCGTACAGAAGGGGCGGCTGCTTGATTTTGTTGAACTTGTCCTCGTACGCCTTGAGGCGGTACTCCCGTTCCTCGATCTCGTAGCGGAAAGAGTGGAGGTCGCGCTCGTACTGGCGGCGCAACCGGTCCATCTTCTCCTCGAACTCCTCCCGGACCTCGTCCACGCTCTTCTCGTCGGCGTCGTCCGCCATTCCGTCACCGCAGGGGCAGGAGGCGAGTCGGCAGCGCCCCTAGTCGAGCGACATCAGAGAGACGCGCGATTCGCCCCATCCCTTAGTCAGTTATCGACCCGGGTTCTTTAAACCTTTTTCCCGATTCGCGCGAAATGGAATTACGTACGTCGTTCGGCGCGCGCCGAAGGGGGCAAACGCGACCGGATTCCCGGTTCGGGATGCATCAATCGCGGATTCCGTGGATCGGGAAGATTTGCGCGCGCACGTCCGCGAGGACCTTCTCGACGGCTTGCGTGACGCGGCCCGCATCGGATCGGATGGGCGCGTCCCGGAGCGTGCCGTCCCGCGGTTCCGCGCGCGCGAGCCGGCGGCAATCCCGGAGCCACTCCTCCGGCAACGCGTTGCCGGGGCGCTTGCCGACCTGCGCAGCGAACAACAGCGTCCAGACCCGGGGGACGACCGTCACGTCGTAGCCGCCGCCGCCCACCGCGATCCATCGCCCGCCGCAGTGCGCGCGGCTGATCTCGTCGAACCGCACCCCCGCGTGCTCGTACGCCTCTGTCGTCAGGTCGAGGTGCGTGAGCGGGTCTCCGGTGTGCGCGTCCGCACCCGTCTGCGTGACGAGCACGTCGGGCCGGAACGACGCCGCCAGCGGGAGGACGACCGCATCGAACGCACGGATCCACGCCTCGTCGCGCGTATGGGGCGGGAGCGGTACGTTCACGGAATATCCCTTCCCCTCGCCCTCGCCCATCTCGTCGACGAATCCGGAGCCGGGGAACAGGAAGTGACCGTCCTCGTGGAGGGAGATCGTCAGGACGTGCGAATCCCGAGCGAACGCCGCCTGCACGCCGTCGCCGTGGTGACCGTCGATGTCGACGTACAGGACGCGCCGCATGCCATCCGCGAGGAGCTTCTGGATCCCGATCGCCACGTCGTTGAAGATGCAGAACCCGGACGCGCGGGCGCGCATCGCGTGGTGGAATCCGCCGCCCAGATTGTACGCGCGCTCCACCTCGTTCCGCACGACGAGGTCGCAGGCGAGGAGCGTGCCGCCAACCTGGAGGAGCGCCGCCTCGTACATGCCGGGGAAGGGCGGGTTGTCCCCCGGCTCCAAGCCGAAGTCCGGTTCCGGTACCCGCGGGTCCTTGCTCAACCGTTTGACGACCGACACGTACGCGCGATCGTGCACCGTGAGGAGGTCCGCATCGGACGCGGGGGGCGGCTTGCGCTCGTCGGCGGCGCGGAGGAGTCCCATCTCTTCGATGAGATCGCGTGCGAGCTTCACCCGGACCTCGCGAAGCGCGTGGCCCGAGGAGAAGGCATACTTCAGATAGTCCTCGTGGTACACGAGGGCGGCCCTCCCCGCGCCTCGCGCGCGGAGGTCGTGCTGGGCAGACGTCGCCACCATGGAGCCCGCGAGGATTCGGTTCCCGTGCTTCAGCCTTTCCGGTCCGAAATCACCCCGGAGAACGCCGGACGCAGACCGCGTCTAGAGGAGCCAGCCGCCGGTCACGTTCAACACGGAACCCGTAACGAACCCGGCTTCCTCCGAGCACAGGTAGGCGACCGCGTGCGCGACGTCCCACGAGGTCTCCGCGCGAGGGATCGCGAATTCCTTCCGTGGCTTCCCCTTGGCGACGTCGACGGTCATCTCGTAGTCGTCGATGATCCCCGGCGCGACCGCGTTCGCCGTGATGTTGTGGGGGCCCTCCTCGCGGGCGAGCGCCTTCGTGAAGGCGACGACGCCGGCCTTGGCGGCGTAGTAGGCCGCCATCTCCGCGGTCCCGTGCGCCCGGTACGCGCCGGCGCACGCGACGTTCACCACGCGCCCCCACTTCTGCTTCCGCAGGTGGGGGATCGCCGCCTTCGTGCAGAGGAACATCGTCGTGAGGTTCGAGTCGAGGATGCGCCGCCATTCCGTCTCCGTCGTGTCCTCGATCGACTTCACCAGGAAGTCGCCGACGTTGTTCACGAGGATGTCGAGGTGCCCGTACCGTTTGGCGGCGGCGTCGACGAGGCGCTTCGCCTCGCGCGCCTTCCCGACGTCCGCGCGGACCGCGAAGGCGTCGGACTTGAAGCCCACGAGCTCGCGGACGAGTCGATTCGCCGCGGGCTCACTGCTACGGAAGTTCACGCAGACGTCCGCACCCGCGCGCGCGAGCTCGATCGCGATCGCGCGACCGATGCCCCGCGCGCCTCCCGTGACGATCGCCGCCTTCCCGCGGAGGTCCATCGCCGCGCGGGAGGGACGGGCGGACTAAGAACCTACTCGCGCCGAATCGATCCGCCAACCCCGACACGTTGAAATAGGGGCGACCTTCTCGGAATCGTTGCCATGACCCGCAGCGCGACGACGAACCACCCGAAACGGCCCGTCGCGGGCCTCCCATATTGAGAGCGGATGCTCTCCGTGTTCTGCGGTCTCGGGAAACGGGGCATGGTGTAAGGGCAGCATGCGAGTCTGTAGAACTCGTGGTGGGCGTTCGATTCGCTCTGCCCCGATGACTTACCAAGGAAACAGAGGTGATCTGATTCCGGACGAAACGGAGGACGGGGATCCGGCGCCGCGTGCGCTGGCTCCTCGAGTCGATGCGCGCCGCGTTCCGCGGCAACCAGTGGTAACGACGCCGCCAACCCGGCGGAGCTATCTGGCCAGCGGAGCGACCGTCTGGGGATTCACCATCTGCACGCGCCTCGTTGGCCTACGCGAGCCGGTCGCCTAGCTAGGTTGGGCAGCGGCCTTTTAAGCCGCCCTGCGCCGGTTCAAATCCGGCCCGGCTCACTTCATCCCGACGCGCAGCGCCTGGAACCCGGAGTCCGGGTCGTTCCCGAACGTCTGGAGGCGCCCGCGGATCTTCCACTCGTGGCGGCCGCCCGGGCCCGAGTACGTGGGTTGGGCACCGCCCGGGACCTGGAGGTTCGCCTCGAACGTCTTCGTCTCGCCGGGCATGAGCGAGAACGCGGAGGCGATCGGGTAGGACTGCTCGTGCGTCTTCTTCGGGTCGTGTTTCGGACTGAACGAGTTCCGGCAGTGCGGGCAGGTCGTGTTCCCGCCGTTGAGGTGCTCCTCCGCGAGGAGGTCGACGAAGACGCCCTTCGACTTCACCTCGCCACTCGCCGCGGACATGATGGTCACCTTGACCGAGACCGGATCGCCGGGGAAGACGGTCTGCAGCGGGTACTCGATGCTCACCTTCGCGGAGCCGCCGGTCATGCTCTGCCCGACGCTCTTCAGCTTGTCAAAGACGCCCATGGGAATCCTCGCGTGGGACTCCGGAGAAGGCCGGAAATACCTTGCGCATTGAATATCAGAACCGGTTCTCACCGCCACCGATGGGGAAGGACTCCGATGATGGACATGACTCCCCCTGCCCTCGGACGTGTCCGACCCGTGGAGCCGGAGGCACCTTCAAGTCGGAACCCTACTTGCCCGAGGCGGTGACGCGTGGACACGACCGGCACTGATCCTATCGAGGAGAAGGACACCGCGAGAACGGAGGCCTTCAGCGACGCCATTTTCGCGTTCGCGATCACGTTGCTCGTGTTGGACCTCTATGTTCCAAAGGCGGGATCGCCCTTGACGCAGGCTCTCGTCAACGAGTGGCCCTCGTTCTTCGCCCTGTTCACGAGCTTCCTCACGGTCCTCATCATGTGGGTGAACCACCACAACATGTTCCACTACATCCGGCGAATCGACACGCGGTTCATGTTCCTCAACGGTCTCCTCCTCCTGGGCGTCGTCTTGACCCCCTTCACGACGTCGTTGGTCGCCGAGCACGTGTTGTTGGCCGACGCGGGATTGGCGGCGGCGATCTACTCGGGCACGTTCCTGCTGCTGGGCCTCGTCTGGAACGTCCTTTGGCGGTACTCGTCGACGGGACACCGCTTGCTGGGCGCGAATGTCACGGACGAGCATGTCCGGACGATCACGCGACAGTATTACGTCGCCCCGATCAGTTACTTGTCGGCCTTCGTCGTTTCCTTTGTGAGCGGGCTGCTCAGCGTCTGCGTCGTCCTGGTGGTCGCCGGGTTCTACGCGGTGACCGCGACCATGGCGACCTGAGGACGCCGCCCTTCGTTCAACGCCGAAACGCTTTACACCGCAACGGGATACGCCTGCCGTGGTCGTCTCTGGCGCCGCGATCGACAGCCTCTTGCGCGAGGGGGAGCGATACCCGCCGTCGCCCGCGTTCCGCGAGCACGCGTGGGTCCGCGACCCGCGGGTGTTGACCGACGCGGCGAAAGACCCCGAGGGGTTCTGGGCAGAGCAGGCCGGAAAGCTCCGTTGGTCGCGCCCGTGGACGAGAGTCTTGGACTGGGACCCGCCGTTCGCGAAGTGGTTCGTTGGCGGGACGCTGAACGTCTCGGACAATTGCCTCGATCGCCACATTGAAACCGCACGCCGCCACAAGGTCGCGTTCGTGTGGGAGGGGGAGCCGGGAGACCGGCGCGTCATCTCGTACGACGCCCTCTGGAGGGACGTGAACCGGTTCGCGAACGTGCTCAAAGGCCTGGGTGTGAAACGCGGCGACCGCGTGACGATTTACATGCCGATGGCACCCGAACTCCCCGTCGCGATGCTCGCGTGCGCGCGGATCGGGGCGGTCCATAGCGTGATCTTCGGCGGCTTCAGCGCGAAGGCAATCCAGGAGCGCGCCGCGGATGCGGAGACGGCGGTCGTCGTGACCGCGGACGCGGGCTACCGGCGAGGGAATCTCGTCCCCCTCAAGCGGACGGTCGACGAGGCGATCGAAGACCTCCCGATCGTGAAGCACGTCGTCGTGTTCAAGCGCGCGGGTGCGGACATCGCCATGCGCGCGGGGCGGGACGTGTGGTGGCACGAGGCGATGTCCGCCGCCGACCCGTGGTGCGAGCCGGAGCCCATGGAGGCCACGGACCCACTCTTCATC
>Ga0137380_10005610_pt1 | contig 11170 bp, 8 predicted proteins | sample SagtaG_17_FD_104809 | JGI IMG/M metagenome (GOLD analysis project Ga0137380, IMG submission 104809) | Vadose zone soil microbial communities from Sagehorn Ranch, Mendocino, California, USA - Sage2_L_100_16 metaG | ecosystem: Environmental > Terrestrial > Soil > Vadose zone | place: USA... | reverse complement strand
GTGGCCCGCACGGCGAGCGTGCTCGGTCGTACCGAGGAAGCGACCACGTATCGCGCGCGCTTTCAGGCGATCCGTGACGCGTTCAATCGCGAGTTCGTCTCGAGTATGGGCCGAGTGGGCGAGAATACCCAGACGGCGTACGCGCTGGCGATCGCGTTCGATCTCCTGCCGGATTCGCTCGTAGCGTCCGCGGCGGGACGCCTGGCCAAAGACGTTGAGGGACGCGAGCACCATCTGACGACCGGGTTCCTCGGCACCCCGTACCTGCTGCACGTGCTCGACGCGACCGGACACATCGCCGACGCATTCGCTCTGCTCACCCAGCGCACCTACCCGTCGTGGCTGTACCCGATCACGCGGGGTGCGACGACGATGTGGGAACGGTGGGACGGAATTCGGCCCGACAGCTCGTTCGAGGATCGGGGGATGAATTCGTTCAACCACTACGCCTTCGGCGCCGTCGGCGATTGGATGTACCAGAACATCGGCGGGATCGATGTGGACCCGGCGGCGCCCGGATACCGGCGCTCACGCATCGCCCCACGACCGGGAGCCGGTCTCACGAGTGCGAACGCGTCCCTCGAAACCGTTTACGGGACGCTGCAATCCGCATGGAGAGTGGAGGGACAGCGATTCACACTCGACGTGACCGTGCCGGCGAACACGACCGCGGAAGTCACGTTGTGGGACGCCCGCCTCGATCAGGTGCGGGAAGGGGGTGTCCCGCTCAACTCACGCGAGGGAGTTCGCGCCGCGCGCCAGCGAGGGCCGGATGTCGTCGTGGACGTCGGCTCGGGCCGCTACAGTTTTGCTTACTGAGGAGGCCGAGGCTTCGCCGTCCGCTGCTCCGGGGGCGGACTCGTGGAAGACGATCCACTCGATCCGCTCGATCCACTCGACGGCCGCGAAAAGGAATCTGACGGGCGTGGCGATGCCGGCGCATTTCCCGCGTCCCCACCCTTCTCGTAGCCCTGGCCGTTCACAACACGGCCGTGCGGCCGGGAACTGCCGCCGCTGCTCGAGCCCGTGTAGATGATCGTCACCGGATAGCCGCCCGGATACCAGCCGTACCCATACCCGTACCCATAGCCGTACCCATATGGGCGTCCGAACCCGGTGCAGTCGTAGCTGTACGGGTACATGAAATCGTAACTCGAGCAAAACGGATCGTACGGCGGGAGGTAGTTCGCCGGCGCAGTTCCCTCGCCGTACGCGCTCGCCGCGGCCAGCCGCTCGCCCTGGCGCGACGCCGCGTCGATCGCGAAAACTTTCGGATACGAGAGGGCGACCATCAGGTCGATGACGCGCGGTGACACACCGGCATCGGCGAGCGCGATGAGTCGCTTCGCGTCGAGCGTGAATCGCGCGCCGCGCGCGACGAGCCACGCCTCGACCACCGCGCCATCGAGGTTGCGCGACGCCTCGACGACGTCGTCAATCGCGAGGGGTGCGCTGGCGGCGGCCCGCGCCTGCATCGTGGACGAGATTCCCAGTCGCAGCGCAGCCGTGACGTCATCGGGCAGGAGGAGCTCGCTGGTAGCTTCGCGGTAGCGCTGCACGCGCAGACCGGTCTGCCCGCCAATCGTCATGCCCTGGATGTAGAGCCAGTGACCGTCGTCCACCATGGCGATGACGCCCGTACCTGCGGCGGTTCCGCCGGCACAGGTGTCTTCGGAGCGCAGATAGAGCCGCTGGCCGTGGGGGGACCACTGCGCGCTCTGCCAGCCAGCGCAGTCACCCTTGGTCGTCTGGAGACGCTCTCCGGTCGCGGCGATACGCTCGCGCGCAGTGACCTCACCTTTCACGACGGTCACGAGGTCGACGGACGACGCGTCGCCCGAGGGCACGACGCAGACGTGGGACTTCGCGGCGTCGACGCGCTCCCAGCAGCCGAGGTAGGCGAGCCAGCGCGGGTCGATCGCGGTGTCCTGGCCCCGGGCCGGCGCGGCTCCGGTGCCGAGGAGCGCGGCGACAACGAGCAACGTGTGGGTTCGAGTGTGCATGGGGCCCATCCTTCTTTATTGTCTGATCGAGAGTCCGGTTGTCAGCGCGATTCCCGATAGATCGATGCGATTGAAGCCGACGTAATCACGGCTCAGCGGTCCCGTCGCCCACGTGTAGCGTGCTTCGCCAGTCAGCACGAGGGACTGCGTCAGGGAGACGTCGATGCCGGCGAGCCCCTGCAGCACTGGCGTCCACGCGGAGGACTGGAACTCGTCGGGGAAGACGTTGAGCGTCTGGAAGTCGACGAAGTCCCCGGTCTGGTGGAATTTGTACCGCATCATGCCCGCGCCGGCGCCGACGTACAGCGCGCGCGCCGCCGGAATCCATGCGAACCGGCTGATGGAGCGGCCGCGCGCCGTCAGGTAATGCTTGACGCTCAACGTGATCGGCACGCGGAGCAGTGACGTGGTCTGCTCGATGGGCAGGTTGTTCTGATCGACCCAGTCGCGAAATTCCGAGCGCTGGGAGACGCTCGCATAGCTCACGTCGAAGACGACGTCGTTGGACGGTGACAAGCGGACGGCGAGATTGCTGCCGAACGTGGCGGAGCTGAAGTCGCCGCGATCGAGCGTGAGCTGCTTCGTGACGAAGGCGAACAGGTCGCTGCCGGCGCTGGCGCGGTTGAAGCCGCCATAGAGGCCCCACGAACCGCCGGGTCTGTGAAACAAAAAGCCGTCGCCTGCGCTTTGCGCGTGCGACGGTCCAGCGACGGCGAGTGCGGCCGCGGCGAGCAACAATGCCGCCCGCGCGTAGCGACGAGATGCCATACCCACCCCCAGCGTTTTCTCCCCTGTTCTACCTACGCACACGCGGGCTCCTGCGTCAAGCAGCGCTATGACCTGTGGCGCGGCCGCCTTAGCGAATGCTATGCTAGGACATGCTCCTTCCCGCCGTCCTGCTCCTGCTGCAGGCCGCGAGCAACGCCGACCTCGGCTACGTGATGAGCCTGCCCGACGGATTTGTCTCCATTCCCGCGGAGTTCGCCGGAGGACGAGACGTCGTCGCGTGCTGGGCCGGCGAGGGCTCCCAGTCGACGCAAGGCGCGCTCGTGCTCTGCGTCCAGCGCATGCATGCGACATTGGGGCGAGACCACCTCAAGTCGTCCGATTTGCCGCCGAAGTCTCAGCTGATAACGGTGCGATGGAATGGCCTGGACATCGACGCCATTCGCACCGACACCGCGTCGGCTGGCGCACCGATCACGGTCTACACGGCGCAGGTGCCGCTGCGCAAGGAAGCGATTCAGGTGGTGGTGGCCGGTCCGAGTGCGCGCGCAACAGAGTCGCTCGCGACTCTCAACGCGGTGCTCCGCTCTCTCAAGGGTGAAACCAACTGGCTTTCGTCCACGGAGCGGGCCGGCCGCCTGGGCACGATCGTCGGTTGGGTCGTCGGGATTGCGATTGGCTTGCTCATCGTGCGCATGGTCGTCACGCGGCGGAGGACGCTTGTGGCGTAATGCATCCTTGCAGATGCGGGGTCCCGGTGCATATTGCAACCCCTCAGATGCGCTGATCCCCGAGGCGTCCTCGTTTGGGTCGCCCATGCCTCGAGGGGAGCAAATCGCGAACCCGGCTGAGCGAGCAACTCGCTTGGCCGGTTTCTTTTTCAAAGGAGCTTTATGACGTTCGCACCGCAGCGGCTTGCGTGCGGGGCGGCGGTGATTCTGATCGCTGGGGCGTGCGACGCCCCAACCCCAGCGGGACCATCGCCTCAGCCTCGACTCGCTGCAGGCGCGACCATCGCCGGTCAGGTGATCGCCTTTGCCAGCAGCCGAGACGCCGGTCTCTTCCAGACGTTCGTCATGCAGGCGAACGGCACGAAGGTCACGCAGCTGACCAATCAACCTTTCTATGATGCGCGCCCCGCTTGGTCCCATGACGGCACACGAATCACGTTCACGACCTGCCGCCCCTGGGACAATAGTTGTGAAATCTATGTGATGAATGCCAATGGGTCCGGACAAACGAACATCACGAACAACTCTGCGACCGATCACATGTCGGTCTGGTCTCCCGACGACCGGAAGATCGCGTTCGCCAGCGATCGCGATGGTAATTGGGAGATCTACGTCATGAATGCGGATGGCTCCAATCCGGTACGCCTGACATATGATGGCGGGTCGGATCTCTATCCTGGCTGGTCACCCGACGGCAGCAAGATCACGTTCGAATCTGATCGCGACGGCAACTTCGAGATCTACGTGATGAACGCCGACGGCTCGTCACCGATCAACCTCACTCACCATCCGGGATCGGATACGCACGCACGCTGGTCGCCCCGTGGCAACAACATTGCGTTCAACAGCGACCGGGACGGCAACGAAGAGATCTATGTGATGCGCAGCGACGGATCGAGGCAAACGCGCCTGACGCGCGATCCGGGTTCCGATTACGGACCGGCGTGGTCACCGGACGCTGCGTCGATTGCGTTCGCCAGCGATCGAGACGGCAATTTTGAGATTTATGTAATGGTGGCGGACGGCTCAGAGCAGACTCGCGTGACGAACGATCCGGCTTGGGACGCCGACCCGGCTTGGACAATGACCACGATCCGAACGCCGCCCCCGCCCGACCTCACGCGCTGTGTCCCATCGGGTACCCAGGACGATATCAACGCGCGGCTGCGTCAGCCTGGCGATGTGGCGGTGCTGTGCGCGGGATCGGTCTTCGAGCTGAGCTCCCCGGTGGTATTCGGCGCGGACGGCCAGCAGATCTACACCGAAGGCTTCCCCACCGACGATCGTCGTGCCCGGCTCCGTCTCGCCTCGCCGTTCGCGGTCACGGCGGTCGGCATGCTGAATCGCTCGAATATCGTGCTAAGCAATGTCATCGTGGATGGGAATCAGCCCAATTTAGGACCAGCGTCCGGCCAAGCGCTCATATTTGCGGGCTCCGCGGGGTCGGGACAGGTGATCCGCAACGTGAAAGCCATGGAAAGCCGGAGCTGGACTACCATCCAGCTCTTCGAGGGATGTTCGAACGCGGTCATTGAGAACAGCGAGATCGGGCCGGCTGCCACTGGGGGCGGGATTGCTCTGGCGTGCACCAACAGCGTCGTACGGAACAACACAATCACCGACGTCTGGGGTGTGGGAATCGGGATCTTCGGCGCGCCGGGCTCGCTGGTGGAAGGCAATGTAATCCGTGCCGAGACCCGAGGACTGTTCGGTGGCATCAACATGGTGGACTATGGTTTCGACTTCCGCGGCACGCGGGTGCACGCGAATGTGATCGACGCGGCCGGCGCCACCATTCGGGTCGCGATCCCGATGGGCTACCGGGTGTGGTTCTGCGTGGATCCCAACGACCCCACCGATCGCACGCTCTTCGGCGCCACGGTCACCGACAACATCCTGCGGGGCGCGCACATGCAGTATGGGCTCGCCGTCGACGGCGTGAGCGACTGGACGGTGACGGGAAACCAGGACCTCGCGACCCATTCGGGAACGCCAACAGGGCAGTGCTTCGGTCAAGTCGCGTCTCCGCCCGCAGGATTTCAGATCAACCGCGCACGGTCGCAGGGGACGTTTCAACCCGAGTTCGCCGATGCGGTCGTGGAGTTCGCCGTCGGGGCGATCAACGACCAAGGGCCGTAGGACTAGCACGACCAAGTAGAGCTATGACGCGAATCGGACTGCTAGCGGTAGGTGCGATGCTGCTCGGCGCGGTGACAGCTTCTGCGCAGGGCGTACGCGTTGGCGTGGGCGCCGGGGTGCTGTTGCCTGTCGGGGACTACCACTCGCTCGACAACGCGGGATGGATCGCTGGGGCGGACGTCACGTATTGGCTCGCTTCCGGCTCGATGGCGATCCGCGCCGAGGGCAGCTACAGCCGGACGACCCAGAAGCAAGGCGCCTGCTGTCTCTCCGATCATGCGATCGCCATGGCCGGTGGGTTGGTCGATGTTGTGTACGCATTTGGGAAGACGACGGATCAGCTTCGCCCCTACCTGGTCGCGGGCGTCGGGTTGTACAACTGGAGACTCTCGGCTCCCGGGTTCATCCCTTCATCCGTGACCAAAGTGGGTTACGGTGGTGGCGCCGGTGTGGCTTACAAAGTGGGCAGAGGCAACACGCGCCTCTTCCTGGAAGGCAAGGTCGCCAACGTCGTGGTGAACGGCGTCTATTACGTCTCGATCCCGATCAGGGTCGGGCTGCGGTTCGGCGCGAAGTGAGACGTATGCGCACTGCTCTCGCTTCGCTGACAATCGTCTGCGTTGCACTGCAGTCGGGTTGCGCAAAACTGAAAGAGGGATTCCAATCCTTCGGCGGCTCGTCACCGCGTCACCTCGATTCCTCCCCCGACACGGTTGGGCTCCTCATCGTGCACGTCCCTATGAGGCACAAGGGGTCGCTGAGTTTTGGTATTGGGAGTTCCATCTCGCTCGACGGTGCGGTGCTGGTCCGCGCCGACACGAACGTCGCGATCCAGGAAAACTCGGTGAAGGACCTCGTCCTTTTCCAGCTACGACCGGCCACCTATCACATGGTGGCGGTTCGCGGGTCCTTCCGATCAGGAAATTTCGAGCACCACCTGGTTGCCCCCGTCGATTCCGTGGTCGGACCGATAGATGTCGCGACGGGCCAAATCACATATGTGGGACGTCTGACGGTGACCGGACACAGCGCGATCGGCCGGGGGGGGTTCACGTACACGTACGAATGGGATCGCGACCCCGCTCGCGAAGCGGAGGCATTGTCCATCGTCGCGGACCGCTACAAGAAGTCTCCCTGGATTCTTGCGCTTCAGAGGCGACTCACGGCGCTGCCGCCGCGGCCTCCGCGCCCATAGTGCGGCAGGTCGAGTTCATGAACACCCGCCACGATTTCACTCGCAACTGCGATTGGCGAGTGCTTGCTGTTGCCACCTGCCTTTCACTTGTCCTCTCCGTCCCCGGCAACCCGCAGGCAAGCAAGCCAGTGACCCGACGGCTGTACCAAGTGTCCGTGGGTGGGCGCTCCGGCTACATCGACTCAACAGGGAAAACAATCATCCTGCTGTGTTTCGACGAGGCTGGGCAGTTCTCGGAGGGTCTCGCGGTCGTGCAGATCCGCGGGCGTTATGGCTACATCGACACCACGGGTACGGTCGTGATCGAGCCTCAGTTCGAGTACGCAGACCGGTTCTCCGAAGGATTGGCGATAGTGGGGACCAGAGAGAAACGGTACTACATCGACCGGACCGGCCGGGTTGCGATCGGGCCGAAATTCGATGTCTCGCCAAGCCGGTTCGGGTCGCCCGGCGAGTTCCACGACGGGCGAGCCCCCGCGTCGATCGGCGGAGTGGAAGGCTACATCGACCACACAGGGAGCATAGTCATCCGGTCGCAACCCTGGCTCTGGTACCCTTGGTTCAAGAACGGCCTGGCAGCGATTGAAGTCGAAGGTCAGGTGGGCTTCATCGATACGGCCGGGACCGTAGTGATCAGACCACAGTTTCCGGCACAGACCTACCACGAGGCCGGGGGCAGCGGCTTCTCGGAGGGCTTCGCGGCCGTCCCCATCGCCGGCAAGTGGGGTTTTATCGACAAGACCGGTCGCGTGGTGATCCCGGCGCAGTTCGTCTGGGCCGGGTCGTTCAATGAAGGCCTCGCCCCAGCGCGCGTAGGAACCAAGCTTGGCTTTATCAACACCGCAGGCACCGTAGTCATCGCGCCGCAGTTCACGAATACGGGGTGGTTCTCTGAAGGCCTCGCCGCGGTGCGGGTCGGCGACACGTGGGGTCACAACTGGGGCTACATCGATCGCACCGGACGGCTTGTGATTGCGGCACAATTCGACGCAGAGAACGGCGACTTCATGTCTGGATTCTGGCACGGCATTGCCCCCGCACGGCGCGGTGACGAGAAAGGGTATATCGACCGCACTGGGCACTTCGTGTGGACCGAGCGCGGTGCTCGCACGGCCGCCAGTCGCTGCCCGCCGGAGTTGGCGCAGCAGCCAGTGCCCGCTCCACCTGCGCACGAAAACGTGGAGACCCTCGCACTCCCCACTCTCTCGCCGGTGCCACAACCGTCCGGTCGCCCCCAGGAGGATTCCGCTCGGCCGATCCTCTATTACGAAGAACTCAACGATCAACCGGTGCTGACCGGCCTCTACTTGGACGGCCGGCGCGTCGTCGTTCCCGCCGACAATGCCGCGACTATTCCGCTGTGGTCGCCCGATGGAGCGTGGGTGGCGTACAGCACGGTGGATTCAGCGACACACGCCGGTGTTCTCGCGGTCGTGAACCTGCGCGGCGAGAGGCATCGGCTCCTTGTGACCCGCGATTCGCTCCCGGCGTTTCCGCGGTGGTCACCGGATGGACGCTTCATCGCGACACTCGTCGTGAGGCGTGACGAGTCCGCGGAACCGAAGTCGATCCCTCTCATCGTCATCAGCGTCGTCGACAACGCTGTGCGCAGCCGCGTCTCGATCCCGATCGCCGCGCTGACGGCCAGGGTCCAGCCGACAGTGAGCTGGTCGCCCGATGGCCAGAGAATTCTCGTGGCCGGGGACATCGCGGTCGTCGCGACGATCGCCACTGGCGTCATCGACACCATTTCCCCGCACCCGGTAATAGCGCAGTGGGGTTCGACAGCTGACGTCGTGTATTATTTCGCCACCCCCGACTCAGGTCGATCTGCGCATACGCAGACGCCAGCGGGGTTCTTCGTCCGGCGGCTCGGCGATCGCGAACCGAGGCTGCTCGCGAGCGCGGACCGCGTGGCCAAGCTCGGCGCGCCGTATGAGTTCGTGCCGATGGCGCGGCGTCTCGCCCGGTCGCCTGATGGCAAACGACTCGCGTTTTGGGGACGCCCCGCCGGGGACTCGAGCGACGTCGTGCGGGTGTACGACGTCGCGCCCGATAGTGTGATCGACCTCGACAAGCCAAGCGCGACGTTTCGGCAGGCGGGCGTGATCAGTGGTTTGCAGTGGGGCCCGCAGGGGCGCGGTCTTGCCGCGCTGGTCTCCACGGATCAGGGGATGGAGATCCGACACCTGGACGTGGCATCAGGAAAGTGGAAAAAGTTGGCGACGGTGCGCGCGGGAGGCGCCGCCGACTACTACGGCTTTGGGATCCTTTCTCTGAGCTGGACCCAATGACCAACCGGTATTTGGCCTCTCTCATGTTCATCGTCGGCGCGGCGCTCGTGGTGTCCGGAATCGCGCCGTACGATCGCACCACTTGGTGGCTGGAGATCTTTCCCATTCTCATCGGGGCTCCGATCCTTGTCGCCACGTACCGGCGCTTTCCGCTGACCCGACTCACCTACACGCTGCTCGCCGTCCATGCGCTCATCCTCATCGTCGGCGGCCACTACACCTACGCGCGCGTGCCGCTGGGCTTCTGGCTTCAACACTGGCTCGGCTTGGCTCGGAACGACTACGACCGCATCGGGCACTTCGCCCAAGGCTTCGTGCCCGCGATCCTGATCCGCGAGATCCTGCTGCGCACATCACCGCTGCGGCCGGGCCGTTGGCTATTCGTCATCGTGACGGCGATGTGTCTCGCGTTCAGCGCGTGTTATGAGTTCTTCGAATGGTGGTCGGCGCTCGCCGGCGGCCACGCCGCCGACGCGTTCCTCGGTACGCAGGGCGACGTGTGGGACACGCAGTGGGACATGTTCTCCGCTCTTCTGGGCGCTATCTCGGCACAGCTGCTGCTTGCTCGCATCCACGACCGCACCCTGGCCAAACTGCTGGAGCAGCAACCGGCGTGATGCGAACAATGCTGTTGGTTCTCATGGTCGTGGTTGGTCCATCGACCCTGGCAGGCCAGGCGGATACGACCCGCACAGCCCCGCGGTTATTTCAGATCAGAGTCAACCAACAGCGCGGCTACATGGACGCCACCGGCCGCACGATCATCACTCCCCGTTTCGAGGAGGCAGGCGACTTCGCCGAAGGCCTGGCGCCGGCTCGCGTCGAGGGTAAATGGGGCTTCATCGACGCCACGGGCACGCTCGTAATTGCGCCGCGCTTCACTCAGGCGTCGGGCTTCTCTCAAGGCCTGGCGGCGGTGAGTGTGGACCGCAAGTGGGGTTACATCGATCGCACGGGGGCGTGGGTCATCCAGCCGCAGTTTTTCGCCAACGGCAACTTTTCGGAGGGCTTGGGTCTGGTGGCGACCGCCTGCCAATCCGACCCCCACGGCGACCCCAGGTCGCCGATCTGTTATCCCGAGAAGATTGGCTACATCGACCGCACCGGCAGGTTCGTGATCCAACCGCGGTTCCGGATGGCGCACGATTTCGCCCAGGGCCTCGCAGCGGTTGAGGTGGGAAACAAAACCGGCTTCATCGACACAACCGGGGCGTTGGTCATCGCAGCGAAATGGAATACTGGCTCCCACCCAAAGTTCGCCGACGGACGTGCGCTGGTACAGATCGGTGACAAGTGGGGCTACATCGATCGCACCGGGCGCCTCGTAATCCAGCCCCTATCCCGCATTGCCGTGGATTTTGCCGACCAACTGACGTTGGTCGTGGTCGACCACAAGTGGGGATTCATCGACACGACCGGTGCGATCGCCATCGCGCCGCAGTTCTACCTCGCAATGCCGTTCTCCGAGGGTTTGGCCGCAGCGCAGGTTAGTCCGGGCATGTGGGGTTATATCGACCGCTCGGGCCGGATCGTCATCGAGCCTCGGCGGCGTATCTTCGCCTCGCCGTTTGCAGGTGGGTTAGCGCGCGTCGAGGAACAGGATGGGTCCCGCTACATCGACCGCGCGGGGAACATCGTGTGGGCGGAGTCGCTCCGCACCGCAGTTGCCCAACGGCCAGCCCCGCCACCCGCGCCGCCCACAGCGGACACGACGCCCCTTGGCGGTACGGGATCGCTCGTGGACCGCGTGGCTGCCGTTGTGGATCGCGCCGAGGCCGCTGAGGCCGGTCGGCCCGTCGATCGCGCCGTCGAACTGATCATGCAGGACGCAGCCAAGGCCGCCACGCAGTTGAGCACCTACTTGGACACGCAGCCCAACGACGTTCGGGCCCTGATCCTCTCTGTGCGGCTGGGCCGGTTCCGACAGGTCACGCAGCCGATTGTTACGCAGGGTGGAGACTCGCTGCCGACGTTTGCGTCGCTGGCCGCAGAGTACGCGCCACACCACGCAGCATTGAATCGGGCGCTGGCGTTGGAGCCCAACAACGCCGAGGTGCACTATTGGAAGGCGCGGCTCTACGG
>Ga0137380_10005601_pt1 | contig 11177 bp, 7 predicted proteins | sample SagtaG_17_FD_104809 | JGI IMG/M metagenome (GOLD analysis project Ga0137380, IMG submission 104809) | Vadose zone soil microbial communities from Sagehorn Ranch, Mendocino, California, USA - Sage2_L_100_16 metaG | ecosystem: Environmental > Terrestrial > Soil > Vadose zone | place: USA... | reverse complement strand
TCCCGTGGCGGGCGCGTCCACCACGATCAGGTCGTACCGCGGCCGGCGCGACCAGCCCTCGTGCGCCTCCGCGAGCACGAGCAGCTTGCCGAGCGTCATCAGCTCCTTCAGGCCGGGGGCGGCGGCGAAGAACCGGTGGTAGATCGGGCTCTCCAGGATGCGCCGCGCGAGCATCTCGATCTTCACGACGTGGCGGACGTACTCTTCCATCACGCCCGCGGGGTCGAGGTTCACCGTGAAGAGCCCGGGGACGACCTCGGTCTCGCGCGGGCCCGAAGGCGAGGCCCCGAAGTAGCGGGCGGCCTCGAGGGGAGAAGCGATCTCGACCATCAGCACGCGCATCCCGCGGTCGCGGGCCGCGAGGGCGAGGGCCGCCCCCACCACGCTCTTGCCCACCCCGCCCTTGCCGGAAAGGAAGAGCAGGCGCTTGCAGAAGAGCGCGTCCAGGAGCATCCCGGCGAGCCTAGCACGCCGGAGGCGGGACGAGCCGGGATGCTAGAATACGCGGCTCATGACCGAGCCGGGCAAGGTGGTCATCGTCATGCCCGCGTACAACGCGGCCAAGACGCTCGAGGACACCTTCCGCGCCATCCCCCCGGGCTACTACGACGAGGTCGTGGTGGTGGACGACCACAGCCGCGACGACACCGTGGCGCGCGCCCAGGCCCTCAACCTGAAGGCGATCCGCCATCCCCACAACGTCGGCTACGGCGGGAACCAGAAGACCTGCTACATGGAGGCGCTGCGCGACGGGGCCACCATCGTGATCATGCTCCACCCGGACGGCCAGTACGACCCCGCGATCATCCCCGAGATGATACGGCCCATTCGCGAGGGGCGGGCCGACATGGTGCTCGGCTCGCGCATGCTGATCCCCGGGGGGGCGCGGCGCGGCGGCATGCCGCTCTGGAAGCGCGCGGCCAACCGGTTCCTGACCTACTTCGAGAACCTGGCCATGGGCCGGAAGTTCTCGGAATGCCACACGGGCTATCGCGCCTACAGCCGGCACTTCCTGGAGACGGTACCCTTCCTCCGCAATTCCAACGGCTTCGTCTTCGACACGGAGGTGATCTTCCAGGCCGTCCACTTCGGGTTGCCGGTGGCCGAGGTGCCGATCTCGACCCGCTACTTCGAGGACGCCTCGTCGGTTGGCTTCCGTTCCGGAGTGGTCTACGGCCTGGGCACGCTCTGGACGGCCGTGCGTTTCCGGCTCCATCGGTGGGGGATCGTCCCCTGCGAGAAGTTTCGGGCCTGACGCCGGGCCTTCTCTTCCTTCGTCGGCACGAATCCTGCTCGTGTATGCGCGAGAAACGGAGGGGTCTCGTTTCCCAGAGGAGCGCCTGGACACGCTCCGATGCCCGATGTAGAAGAAACGGCTGGGTTTCGCGCGCGACCGCGAGCGACGCCGGGGTGGCCCCGCAGCGAGCCCTCCCCTGAGGCCTGTCCTCCATGAGGGACGCCATGTCACAGAACCGTCGTAGCCGCGAACGACGTGCGGTCGTAGGGGGGATCGTCGCCCTGCTGCTCCTGGTGGCCGCGACCCAGGGCGTCCGGGGCGACACTCCCTTGACCACCACGGATCTCGTCCGCTTCCTTCGGGCCGGCATCAGCGAGCACACGATCCTGTCCGAGCTGCAGGGTCGCGGCTTCGCCGAGACGCTCGACCCGGCGCGCGAGGCGGCGCTGCGTGAGGCCGGCGCCAGCGAGACCCTGGTGGTGGCCGTGCGGCGGGCCGCTCCGGCCGAGAAAGCACCGCCTCCGCCGCCCGCATCCCCTCCCTCCCGCCCGAGCGCAACCGACGAACCCACGTTCGCCGTTCGCACGCGAACCGTCCGCGTGCCCGTCTCGGTCCTCGACAAGGTTGGTCAGCCGGTGCTGGGACTGCACGGCGAGGACTTCGAGGTCTCGGAGGACGGGAAGCGGCAAAAGGTCACGCTCTTCAGTGGCGAGCGCCGCCCCTTGCGCCTCGCCCTGGCCCTCGACGTGAGCGGGAGCATGGACACCAAGATCCGCCAGGTGGAGGAGGCCCTCCGGCACTTCATCGACCTCCTCGAGCCGGCCGACGAGATCATGGTGATCACCTTCAACGATCGTCTGAGGGTGGTCCAGGACTTCACGTCCGATCGGGAGCGGCTGGCCAGCGTGCTCGACAAACTGGAGGCGGGCGGGGGGACCATGCTCTATGACGCCGCCTACCTGGCCATTCAGCGAGTGGCCAAGGGCGCGGCGGAAAGCAAGGCGGTGGTTCTCGTCAGCGATGGCGTGGACACCTCGAGCAGCCGAACCTTCGATGAGGTTCGCGAGTTCGCCCGCCGGGCCGAGGTGCCGGTCTTCTCGATCGGTCTCGACGGAGGGAACGAGCTCCGGAATCTCTCCCGGCCGCCTGGCAGACACGGGCCCGGAGGCGGAAGGCCCGGAGGGCCTGGAGGGGGCGGCCGAGGCGGCCCGGGCGGCTGGCCCGGCGGGGGAGGAGGAGGCTGGTCGGGCGGCGGCGGACCGGGCGGAGGGCTAGGCGGGGGACCCGGCGGCCGGAGCTGGCCCAGGCGAGGCTTCGACGGCAAGCCGCTGATCGAGCTCGCCGAGGACACCGGCGGCCGAGCCGAGATCCTGAAAGGCATACAGCATTACACCCCCGGCAGCGACGAGCCTCCGGGCAGCGACCACCTTAAGGAAGCGGTCGAGTCCATCGCCATGACCCTGCGCCACCGATACCTGCTCGGCTACGAGCCGCCCGAGGGCAGACCCACCTGGCGCACGATCAGCGTCCAGGTCGACCGTCCCGAGGCCAACGCGCGCGCCCGGAAGGGCTACTACGCCGGCGGGTAGCCCGGCCGTGGATAGGCCGGCCCCATCCGGCGTCGACCCTTACTTGGTGGACGCCATGCGCACTGACTGGGTGGCGGAGACCGGGAGCCCCTCGATCTGGCCAATGGGCGTGGTTGTGGACGTGTTGCCCTCGCGTTTTACGTCGGCCCATCGACCTTCTGATACGGTCACCTCCACCGTGAAGTTGGCCTTGGCGGTTGCCGGACTCCAGAAGCTGTGGAGGGCGACGGTGTCGGACGCTCCCGGCCCAACGTTCACCGCGAACGACTCGATGTTGTAGATGGCGACATCCTGGCCATCGATCTTGACCTTGAAGCGGAAGTCGGTGGCGGTATGCGTGCCGGCGTTCTTGAGCTGAACGCCGAGAGTGCAAAGGACACCCGGGCCAGGGCTTTTAGGCGCGACTGACACCGCTTCGATGGACACGGGTGGAGAAGCCGCGCGCGCCTGAGGGGCGAGAAACGCCAGGCTGACGATGCCGAGCCTTCTCACAGGTGTGCTAGTTCGCATGGTCGGTTCCACCTCCTGGATCAGCAAGAGAAGGGATCAGGAACTTCAAGAGAGGCCTGAGGGATGACGACAAGGAGGAGAGAAAAGCGGACAGGAGTGACAAAGGTGCATAGGAGTCACCTCCCGCCGGCGACGAGGCCCGGCACCTCCAGAACCTCGGCCACGAAGCGGTGATGGGCAGGGTGCGTCTCGCAATACGTGAGGTGCGGCCGGACGCGGCCGTCGTCGGCGAATGCGTACCGACACCGCCCGAGGATCTTCGGCTCGAGTCGACGTAGCGCCTCGAGGGTGACGAGGGCCAGCAGCGTAGCAACGAGCCCCAGGCCCGGGAGACCGGCGCCGATCAGCAAGCCGATGCCTGCCACCACCCAGATGGTGGCGGCCGAGGTGAGGCCCGTCACCGCGCCCTGTGCGTGCAGGATCGTGCCTGCGCCAATGAAGCCGATCCCGCTGACGACCTGAGCCGCGATCCGGGTGGGGTCGAGGCCGGGGGCTTCAGCGAGACCAGCAGCAGCTCGCCCACCAGCATGTAGAGGGTCGAGCCGGGGCAGATCAGGATGTTGGTGCGGAAGCCGGCGGGCTTGCCGCGCCGCTCACGCTCGATGCCGATGATCCCCCCGCACAGGACAGCGAAGGCCCCCCGGAGCAGGAAGCCCGGGAGCACGGCCAGCAACAGGTCTTTCGACTCCATTCCCAACCTCGGTCGCTTCGCGCAGCATAGCAGGGCCGGCCGACCTTATCGTCCGCGGCGGCAATGTGGTGGGATGGGAGGTCGAGCGAAGGGGGGTGGGGATGGCGGGACCACGGGTGCGGCCCTGGCCCAGGGGAGGCGAACCCGACGACCGGTGGGCGTACGGGCGCAGTCGCCGCGGCCACCTTCCGCGCGGGGCGCACGCGGAATGGCGCGCGGGCGCGCAGAGGCCGGATCCCATCGCCATCCTGAAGGAGCTCTAGCAAAGGCTGGCGGCCTATGGGCATCTCCGACCTGGTCAGCGTCAAGGAGGGACTCGCCTCGCGGCGGCGTACGGGTCGGTCCCGGGCTGGCGCCGCGCGATTTCCAGACCGGTGATGCAGGCCGACAACCAGAGGAGACCCGCGGCAAGACCACCAACGATGTCGCTGAAGTAGTGCACCCCCAGGTAGAGCCGGCTCAGCCCGATCGCGACGACCAACACCGACAGCACGGTGACCACGCCCACCGAGATCAGGCGGCGCTTCACCCAGATCGTCAACAGGAGATACGCAAGCATCCCATAACCGACGAGCGACCCCATGGCATGGCCACTCGGAAAGCTGAAGCTCTCACCGTGCAGGAAGGAAGAGCCATATTCGGGCCGGGGGCGCCGCACGGCCATCTTCAACACCGTTCCCAGGACACTGGTCCCGGCCAACGCCGCCACCCACGCCGCGAGGGGGAGCCACGAGCGCCTCGCCGCGAGCATCACCGCGACGACGAGCCCCAGCATGGAGATCAGGAGCGGCGACCCGAGCCAGCTGATGCCGTTACACAACGCGAGGCCAAGCGGGGTGCTGTGGGCGTGGAACCATTCCAGAACGGTGATGTCGAAGCGCGTGAGCGGGTCGTGGTGGACGACGTCTTCGGTGATTCCGGCAAAAACCCACAGCCCGGCCAGGCTTGCGAGCAGGCCGAGCGTCAGGTGCAAGCCGAGGTACTCACCGGGCTCGAAGCGCGCAACCACAAAGGTCCACGCGCGCGGGTATCTGCTCCGGAGGAGCTGAAAGACCCCCGAGGCCCCGGCCCGGGTTGCGCGCTGCCGGACGCGCTCGGCCAGGATCGCAGAGTTCGCGCGGAACCACCGTAAGGCCAGGACGAGCCCCACGGTGAGGGCGACCAGGAGCGCGAGAGCGAGGCTGGCCCGACCGATATAGCGCTCGAGGCGGGGCAGGTTGCGTCCGAACAGGTAGCCGAGGGTGCCGAAGGCCAACGCCCAGAGGATCCCGCCGAGGGCGTTATAGAGCATGAAGACGCCGTACCGCATGTCCGCAACGCCGGCGAGCACGGCGGCCCAGGTCCGCAGGAGCGCGGTGAAGCGACCGAGGAAGACCGCCTTCGGGCCGTGACGCTCGAAGAATGCATGGACACGGCCGAGCTTCGATTCGTCAAGGTGGAGGACGCGACCGTAACGGTGCACCAGCTCCATGCCCCCCGTGCGTCCGATCCAGTAGCCACCGTTGTCACCAAGGATTGCAGCGAGAGCCGCCGTCAACACGACGCCAGGGATAGAGAGGCGTCCGGTGGCGGCTACCGCAGCGGCCGTCACGAGCGCGGTTTCCCCGGGCAGGGGCACTCCCATGCTCTCCAGCGCGACCAAGAAGAAGAGCGATGCGTAGCTGGAAAGCTCGGTGACGGTCACGGGACACAGCAGCGCGACGGCGACGCGCTCACCGCCACGCCCTCCTATGGTTACCCATGATACAGGCCGTCATTAGTAATAGATCCTGGTGGACCATGGGTTTGGGCTCTTGATGAAGGCAAGGATGGCCATCTTGTTGCGGCAGCGGGACCAGACGAGCGGATCGACCTGCCTGGGCCAGCGATTCGAGAGGATCGAGAGCCCCGAAATTTCGCGTTGATTGCCTCAGTCCAAGGGAGAGAAGATTGAAGGGCAGGAGGAGGGACGCCATGAGGGGAAGGATCCCGGCCACGGTGCTGGTGGCTTTCGCGGCCACCTCGGCATTTGCGAGCCACTCGTCAGGGGGCCACTCCTCAGGAGGCCACTCCTCGGGAGGGCGCTCCTCAGGAGCGCACGTCTCAGGGAGGCGCGGTTCAGGCAGTCACGCTCGGAGCGTCCACACGGATAGCTCAGGACTCTCGGATGCCCAGCGCCGCCAGCCGCGCGCGGGTTATGGAAGCGGCGCCCGCTCCTATAGCCACCGCTACTATCCCTATTACCGCCACTCCTGGTATGACCCGTACTACCGGTCCTACGGTTATTACCCGTACGGGTGGGGTTACCGGGGCCTCGGCGTCGGCTTGTTCTTCGACAACGGGTACTATGCCCCTTATGGGTACTACGCCCCTTACAACTACGAGTACGACCCTGCCTACGGGCCGGACTCCCGCGATCGGGAGGACCGGAGTGACGACGATGCCTACGCGGATCGCGACGAGCGTCGGGACGAGCGTGGTGCGCAATCCCTGGGCGCTGCGCTGCGGACGGGAGGAGAGTTGCGGCTGACGCTTCGCCCCGCCGACGCTACGGTCTACGTGGACGGCGAGTTCCGCGGCACGGCCCTTCAGGCAAGGACTCTGTGGCTTGCATCCGGGCGCCATCGAGTCGAAATGGTGCGCCCTGGCTTCCGGACCGCCGAACGAGACGTGGACGTGAGCCCCGGTGCGCCTGCCTTGCTCGAGGTGGACCTCGAGCGGCCGTAGTCTAGAGTGCTCGAAGGTTCCCCGACGCCGGCGACGCCGACGCGCCGAGACTCTTCTTGGAGATGTTCCCCACAAACGGGGCCGTTGAGCGGTCGCGAGCGCCCACAGACGTGGTAGACTGCCTCGTGTGCTCAGTGGCTTGCGGCTCTCAGCCGGAAGGTGGACCTAAGTCACTGGCAATAATGCGCCCGTAGCTCAACTGGATAGAGCGTCGGCCTCCGGAGCCGAAGGTTATAGGTTCGAGCCCTATCGGGCGTACCAATAAATCAACAACTTAGCGGGGTAGCCCCTTCTGATCCCTCACCGGGGACAAATCGGGGACAAGTTCTGGCGGAGATGGCTCTCTCTTGGTTCCCGGGCCAGCTGTTATGGGAGCCGCCGGTACTCGCGCGACCTGATTCGTAGTCAGCAGGTCCTCGGTTCAATCCCGAGCGCCGGCTCCAAGCCATCAAGAACCTTGCGGTCGTGCCATCCTGGCCCGAACCGCTCGGGGTAAACACCGGGGTAACGACAGGATCGCGTGTGCCTCAACTCTTGACGGCCCGAAGGCTCACAACGCACGATGGGCCACGCGCTTGGTGTTGGGGGCCTGAATCGTTGGTTTCGCTGGCTCACACGATTCCTTTGTGCAGCGGAATCCGGCATTGGGCAGGGCTAACCCGCAGCGCGTGAAGCCGAGACATGAGGTGCTGAAATCGGCACATCGCGGCTACGAGTATCAGGACCTGTTGTGCGCCATACGCTTGGTCGACCTATTCCTCGGATCGGCGCGGTCGGTCGAGATCGATACGAAGCTTGTGGTCGATGACCGGTTCGACGATCTCACTACGAACTGGGTCTCCGGCGCCCGCGAACGATGCCAGATCAAGCATCGCGAGAAAGCCGATGTGCCGCTGTCTCTCGATACATTCACGTCTGACCGTCGCGACTGCCGCCTCGATCGCCTGGTCGCGGCGGCAGTCGCGGATCGCACCACGAGCGGAGCGCCGACATCTCGGTCGTTCAGGCTGATCGTCTGCGACGCGCCGCCGGCCAACCCTAAGCTGACCGCTGTGCTTCGTGCGGCGTCGCCCGACCCTGGCGCGTTCATGACCGGGCTCAAGAGCCAGAGACTCGCCTTTGATCCGGCTGTCCTTTGGCCAGAGCTGCCAGCTGACAGCTTGAAAGGCCCGAACGACGATCCATGGGCGTTTCTGCGCGATGGCCGACTCTCGCGGGACGACCTCGTATGGTTTTGCGACCGATTCACCGTTGAAACGTCTGCGCCCTCCGCGTCTCTGGATCTGCTCGCACCCGGCCCAGCAGAACATGCCTTGCTTCTACGCATGTCCGACGAGATAGGCGCCGGCGTCTACCCGAATAGTCACCGGTCACCAGCCGACGTGGCATCAGTGTTCATTACGGCCGCTAGGCGCGCTCGCCAAGGAGTGCCCGTTACATCGAACGACCTTCTCCGCCAAGCCGGACTCCGGAACGACTTTGGCGCAGTCGCGCGCGTGTTTCCCGTAGATCCGCGGACGGAGGTCCGGCTCAAGGCGATCATTGGCTCAATCGTTGCTGCCGCGCAGGAGGTCTCCGGTACAGGTGGCGCGCTCCTAGTAATTGGTCCGCCGGGGCAGGGGAAGACCTGGACATGTCAGCGGCTCCGGGACGCCCTCGAGGAACACGGTTGGCTGGTCGCCGAGCACTACTGCTATGTTGGCGACGCCGATGACGACAGACACCCACGAGTGACCGCAGAAACAGTCTTCGGCAGTCTGTTGGCGCGCTTGATCGAGCAGCAGCCATCGCTTTCCGACGAGAAGCGACCACGGCTCGCCGCTGATCCGCAATCGCTCGTCCAGACAATCGTAAGAGCGCTTGCCGGCACCCCCCGTCCCCGAATCGCACTGATAGTCGACGGCCTTGACCACGTCACGCGCGTCCTCGGCTCTACCACGGGTCGCCCTGACCCATCTACCAGCCTCGCGGAGAACCTATCTCTGTTGGACCTCCCACCAGGAAGCGTCCTCATCGTCCTAAGCCAACCGGGTTCGCACCTGTCTCCACTCGAGAAACAGGGCGCCGTGAAGAAGGACTTGGCGTCCTGGGATAGCACTCAAATTGGTAAGCTGGCGATCGCGCTGGGACTTGTCGATGCCCGAAGCGTCAGACGCGACCGGAACAAGGTGCACCGGATCTTCTCTGCTCTACATGAGCGTTCAGGAGGAAACCCCCTCTACGCTACGTACCTCTGCCGCGAGCTGCAACGGAACGCGGTTACGTCCGCAGATCCCTTGGCGACTATCGCCGCGCTGCCGCCTTTCGATGGGACGCTGGAGGGTTACTACGCACATCTCGTTTCAGCAGCCGGTCCAGGGAAGCTGATCGCCGAAATCGTAGCGTTGCCCTCATTCGGTGTTACCCGGACCGAGCTGAAGGAGATTTTCCCTGAGTCCGCTCACAGGGTCGATGCCGCGCTCGAGTTGTTCGCGCCGGTGCTTGTTGAGCGTTCTACACAAGGTGGGATCCGTGTGTGGCACGAGTCTTTTGCTCGATACCTGCTGAGGTCGCTTGAGAGTGAGCCAACAGCCTACGCGGCTAGACTCGAGCAGCTCATAAATTGGTTACGCAGCCGAGGCTTCCTGGTTGACGGGCGCGCCTATCGGTACCTGCTGCCGCTACTCGCAGCTGCCGGCCGAGATGACGAAGTGACCGACACTGTCACGGTCGACTTCGTTGGTCTTTCCGTCGCAGCGGGATTCTCGGCGACCGCGATCCTGAGAAATCTGGTGGTCGCGGCGGGCGCCGCGGCCAGACTGTTGGCGTGGGACAAGCTCGTTCAGTACATCGAGCTCGGGCGCGCGGCGGAGAGGTTCGAATTCGAGAATCTCTCCGTCATCGTCGAGTTCGCGGACGTGTACATGTCGCTACTTGGACCCGCGCGGCTGTCGGACCGGCTGCTAGATGATGGCCGGACGACGCTCCCGAGCAGGCAGGGTCTGGAGCTCTGCGCGGCACTGGACGATGCAGGTGCAGCCGTGCCTTGGAGAGAGTACCTCGAGGCATTCGAGCGCGAGAGCAAGACAGACAACACGCATTACGGCGAAGCGTCTGACCGGGCAGTGCTCCTTGCAAGAGTTCGTGGTTCGCTTCGGCTCGCGCCGAAGATCAATCCCAAACGCGTCGCTGAGTGGCTTCAAGGCGTAGACCTCCCGGCATCCGGAATCGTGCGAGCACTGATATCGACGATCGGTGCTGCAGAGGTCGTCGACCTTCTGGATGAGCTGCCCACGGCGCTTCGGGGCGCGTATGCACTCGAACTAACGGAAGCGCTCGCGAAGCGTCGTGGGACGCCGGCTGAGGCCGAACGCAATCTATCGCCAGAGAAGCTCGTACGGACTCTTCGGGAACACGGGTTCCCAGACGGGGCCATTCCGAGGCTCAGGAGTTTGGGACTAGACGTGTCCCAGTTCGCTGACCGCTATCGACGCGAGTCCCTTCTGTCACTGACCATGGCGGTTCTTGACGCCCAGATCGAGTTTGCCCCGAGGACAGTCTTGGAGTGGCTGGACTGCGTCGAGCTTGCCGTTCACGCTGACGCGGAGGGCCTGACGGCCGCCGAAGAGCTCCTGACTGGGCCTGGTTGGTACCGATGCTGGCTGCGGTTTGTGGTTGCCTCCGCAAGATCCTGGACCCAGGCGTCAGCGGACGGTGAGTCTCCCGCGTTACGCGCTCTCAGACGGCTCGAGGAGGACGTCCGTCCATTCGAGGGCAAGCCGCGCGCCTGCGATCTCTACTCTCTCCAGGCCACAATCATTGCAACAATTCGCCGTGCGCTCGCGCAAGTGCCAGACGATGAATGGAGTACGGCCCTGCGCATGCTGGAGCGCGTGTCGGACGAAACCAGCACGACCATCTCCGGAGAGTTGGGCGGGCCCATTCCGAGAGACGAATTACTCAGTCTCATCCATGAGTTCGCCACTCCAAGTCGAGTGGCGGTCAGCGAAGAGGTCGTCGAACGGCTCCTCGCCGGCGTGCGACGTAGCCACTTCTACGCCGACGTCGCTCGCTGCGAGCTGCTCGTTGCTCGTCTGGCGATCGCGTCCGGAGACAGGGAAGGCGCCGAACGTCGCCACAAGAAGGCGGCTGAGTTATTGACGGCGTATGGGTTCCACAAGGACATCACCATCTATGAGTTGCTAGATTCCATGCCTCCGCTCATCGACCTTGACGTACGCATGGCGCGCACGCGCCTTGAGCAGTTGCAGCCGCTATGCGAGCGGGTGGTGGAGCATACCGATAAGCGCGAAACGAGATACGCACCCTCCCGATGGTGGAAGCTAGTACGTGGAGAGACCCCCCGGCTCTGCCGGGGAGGCAGTAGCAGTTTGACTTTTTCGGGAGTCCGCCCCCAGAGACTCCCTTCCGTGAGCCTCTCAAAGCACACGAAAGGGAGTTCTGG